>Ga0209577_10000873_pt1 | contig 30208 bp, 24 predicted proteins | sample GraSoiAngelo_109_FD_185874 | JGI IMG/M metagenome (GOLD analysis project Ga0209577, IMG submission 185874) | Grasslands soil microbial communities from the Angelo Coastal Reserve, California, USA - 14_0903_12_20cm (SPAdes) (version 2) | ecosystem: Environmental > Terrestrial > Soil > Grasslands...
TGGCGGAAGGGTGTGACGCGCTGGCCCACGGCTGCACCGGCAAGGGGAACGACCAGGTCCGGTTCGAACTGGCGTACCAGGCGCTGGCGCCCCACCTCATGGTGATCGCGCCGTGGCGGGAGTGGACCCTCGGCTCGCGGGAGGAAGAGATCGAGTACGCGCGCGCCCGCGGCGTCCCGGTGCCGGTCACCAAAGAAACGCCCTACAGCATGGACCAGAACCTCTGGCACCTCAGCTTCGAGAGCGGGATCCTCGAGGATCCCTGGGCGGAGCCGCCGAGGGGGATGCACCGGCTCACCGTGGATCCCGAGGACGCGCCGGCGGCGGGCGCCTACGTCGAGATCGGGTTCGAGCGCGGGGCGCCGGCGAGCGTGGACGGGCGCTCCCTGGATCCCGTCGCGCTGGTCTCCGCCCTCAATCGCCTCGCCGGCGCGCACGGGGTGGGGCGGGTGGATATCGTCGAGAACCGGCTCGTCGGGATGAAGAGCCGCGGCGTCTATGAGACGCCCGCCGGGACCGTGCTGGCGGAGGCGCACCACCACCTCGAGACGATCACCCTCGATCGAGACACCCAGCACTACAAGGCGCTGGTGGCCCCCAAGTACGCGGAGCTCGTGTACAACGGGCTCTGGTACTCGCCGCTGCGGCGGGCGCTGGACGCGTTTGTGACGGCCACGCAGGAAACGGTGACGGGGACCGTCAGGGTCAAACTCTTCAAGGGCGCGGCCACGGTCGTCGGCCGCAGGGCGCCGCGGTCGCTGTACAGCCATGACCTGGCGACCTTCGGCCGGAGCACGGGCTACGATCAGGGCGACGCCGCCGGCTTCATCCGCCTGTTCGGCCTCCCGGCCAAAGTCTTCGCCGAGATCAACCCGGAACTCGTCCGGGATCTCACGCCGGAGAGTGGAGCAACGGTAGGCGAGGACGGACCGCGGCCGGCGGTGCAGGCTCCCGGACGCCGCTCCGGCCCGAGGCCGTAGCGTGCCGGACGCCCGAGGGCCCCGCAAAGAGGATTCGGTCACCGCCCGGCTGTGGGGCGGCCGGTTCCGGGGCGAGCCGGACCCGCAGATCGCCGCGTTCACGACGTCGCTGCCGTTCGACCAGCGGCTGTACCGGGCCGACATCCTCGGCAGCATCGCGCACGCCACGATGCTGGGACGCTCGGGCATCATCGCCCCCGACGAGGCCGGCCGGATCGTCCAGGGGCTCCGGGAGATCCTGGGCGAGGTGGATGCCGGCCTGCTCAAGATCGAGGGAGCCGAGGACATCCACACGTTTGTGGAGTCCGCCCTGCGCACGCGGATCGGCGACGCCGCCCGCCGGCTGCACACCGCGCGGTCCCGGAACGACCAGGTGGCGACCGATCTGCGCTTCTACTTGAAGGGGGAGATCGTCAAGATCGTGGGGCGCACGCTGGCGCTGCAGCAGGTGCTGCTGGCGCTGGCCGAGGCCCATTCCTCGGTGATCATCCCCGGATATACCCATCTCCAGCGGGCGCAGCCGGTCCTGCTCAGCCATCACCTGCTCGCCTACGTCTGGATGCTCCACCGCGACGTCGGCCGGTTCCGCGACGCATTCGCCCGGACCGATGCGCTGCCGCTCGGCGCCGCCGCGCTCGCCGGGACGTCCTACCCGATCGACCCCCAACTGGTGGCCGACCTGTTGGGGTTCTCCTCGCTGTGCGAGAACAGCCTGGACGCGACCGCAGACCGGGATTTCGCCGTCGAGTTCGTGTCGGCCGCGGCCACGCTGATGGTCCACCTGTCCCGGCTCGCGGGGGAAATCGTCCTGTGGGCCACCGCGGAGTTCGGGTTTGTGGAGCTCCTCGACGCGGTCGCCGCCGGCAGCAGCATCATGCCGCAGAAAAAGAACCCGGATGCGGCCGAACTCGTGCGCGGCAAAGCCGGGCGGGTGATGGGGGATCTCGTGACCCTGCTGTCCATTCTCCGGGGGCTCCCGCTGGCCTACAACAGCGACCTGCAGGAGGACAAGGAAGCGGTCTTCGACGCGGTGGACTCGACAAACGCGAGCCTGCAGGCGATGGGCCTGATCCTCCACGGCATCCGGATCAACACGGAGGCGATCGCCGCCCGATTGCGCGGAGGGTTCATGGGCGCGACCGAGATCGCCGACGACCTGGCCCGCCGCGGCATGCCGTTCCGGGATGCCCACGAGCTGGTGGGCCGGATCGTGCTGTACGCGCAGGAGCAGGGCCGGGAGCTGTGGGAGCTCACGCCCGACGAGTACCGGGAGTTCAGTCCGCTGCTCGATGCGTCGGTGGTGGAGGCGACGACCCCGGCGGGCGCGGTCGCCCGCAAGCGCTCCCACGGGGGCACGGCCCCCGAGCGCGTCCAGGAGCAGGTCCAGGCCGTCCGCGGCGCGCTGACGGAGAACCTTTCCTGGCTCGCGTCGCTCCCCGCCGTTCCCGTGGAGCGGGAGGCGGCCGCGCCGGGCGTCCAGCCGGGCGGGCGCGCCCCGGGGCGCTGACCGGTGGCGGGGAGGTCTGCGGGCCGCACGCCGCCGCGCGACGCCGGCCGATCCGACCGCGAGCACCGCATCCGCGAGATCATCGCGCGGCACCCCGTGGGGACGCAGGAGGAACTGGCCGCCACCTTGCGCCGGCAGGGGCTGGCGGTGACCCAGGCCACGGTCTCCAGAGACATCAAACGCCTCGGCCTCGTGAAGGCGCCGTCGGGAGATGGGCGGCCCCGCTACGTGCTCCCCGAGCGCCCCTCGCCGGTCGATGTGCTGCGGCGGCTTCGGCTGGCGATCGACGAGTATGTCCTCTCGATCGATGCGGGAGAGGACCTGGTGGTGATCCACACCCTCACCGGCTGCGCGAACGCCGTGGCGGAGGCGGTCGATGCGATGGCGTGGGAGGACGTCGTCGGGACCGTCGCCGGCGACAACACGATCCTGGTCGTCCCCCGGCGCCGTGCCGCCCGCGCCCGCGTGCTCGGACGGCTCCGCGCGCTCATCGAGGGCGGGCTCGGCGATCATCGTCGCTGATCCGCGCGCCGGGCGTCCATTCGATGCCGGTCCCGTCCCGGCGGCGCGCCACCGGAACGTCCGGTCGCATGCCTGCGGCGCGAGTCGGGATGTTCCGTCCGCCCGCAGCAGGGGTCCGGCAGGGATGAGCCGAACGAACCCCCACGAGGCTGTGAGCGCCGCGCCGGCGAGGACCCGCGCATGGAAGTCTGGGTCACCAACTTACAGCACAAGGTCTCTATCGAGACGGGCTTTATCCGTGAGGTCGTCGCCTCTGCGCTGCGACTCGAAGGATATGCGCAGCCTCCGGAGGTCAGCGTCGCGCTGGTCGACGACGCGTACATCCAGGTCCTCAATCGCGAGTATCGGGGAGTGGACCAGCCGACCGATGTCCTGGCGTTCCCGATGGAGACGGTCGAGGGTGTGCGGAGCGAGCCGGCGCTCGGAGACATCGTGATCTCGCTGGAGCGGGCTCGAGCCCAGGCCCGTGAGTTCAAGCACCCGATTCGCCGCGAGGTCGCCCTGCTGGCCGTACACGGTCTGCTGCACCTGATGGGGTACGAGGACGACACCGAGGCCGGCGCCTCGCTGATGTGGTCCAAGCAGAAGCTGCTGCTCGACAAGATCCTGGGCGCCGCATTCCGAGACAGCCGGTAGGTGCCCGCCGCCCCCCCGCCCGTCCGCTCGTTTCCAAAGGCGCTGGCCTGTGCCCTCCGCGGCCTTCGCCACGCGGCGAGGACCCAGCGTCACTTCCGGGCGCAGCTCGTGATCGGCGCCGTCGCCCTCCTCGCCGCGGCCTGGGCCGGACTGGAAGCGCTCGAGGTCGCCGTGGTCGCCGTCACCACGGCGATCGTCCTGGGCGCCGAACTCCTCAACAGTGCAATCGAAACGCTGACCGACCTCGTTCATCCGGACCTGGATCCCGCCGCCGCCGTGGTGAAGGACGTGTCGGCCGCGGCGGCGATGACGGCGGCGGCGCTGGCGCTCACCGTGGGTGTGTTGTTGTTCCTCCCTCGGCTCAGCAGGTTGTCGTCCTTGGCCGCGCGGGGCATCCCGCTCATCCTCAGCCTGCTCTGCCTCGCCATCCTGTCCGCAGGAGTTCTGCGGCGGCGGAAGGCCGATCGACGCGAGGACTAGAGCGAAGGTCAACCGCTGTGCGGCGGATGGAGGCTGTCGACCTTTCCTGACGGCCGGCGGCGGTCAAATCTGGGTATAAATAATGGGGTATTCGAGGTATGTTATAATTGGAGCGCTAGCTGTCGCAGCTTCCGCGCATCCGCGTCCCGCGCCAGGGAAAGGACAGGTTGACGCTGCTTGGAGGATTCCAGTATTGGCCTTCGGGTCGTGTTGCTGCTTGTCCTGATCGTGTTCTCCGCGTTCTTTAGTGCCTCGGAAACCGCGCTCTTTGCCGCCAACCGGGTCGTCCTCCGCCAGCGCCGCGCCCAGGGCGATCGTCGGGCCGCCATCGCGAACGCGCTGTTGAGCCAGGCCGGCGACCTGCTCACGACTCTCCTGGCCGGCAACACGCTGTCCAACGTCGGCGTGTCTGTCGTCGCGACCTCGATCGCGTTCTCCCTGATGGGCCGCGGCGGTGAGTGGGCCGCCTTCCTGGCCACCGCCCTCGTGCTGTTGATCATCGCGGAGATCGCTCCGAAGACCCTCGCCGCCCGCTATGCCGACCGCTTCGTGCTGGTCGTCGCGGGGCCGATCGGCACGTTGATGCGGATCTTCACCCCGCTGATCCGCGTGCTCTCGCTCGTGGCGACCGCGCTGATCCGGCCGTTCGGCGGTCATATCACGCCGCGGGCCCCGCTCGTGACCGAAGAGCAGCTCCGCTTCCTCGTCCAGCTCGGTGAGGAGGAAGGGGTCATCGAGCAGGAGGAGCGGGAGATGATTCACTCGGTCTTCGAATTCGGCGACACGGTGGTGCGGGAAGTGATGCGCCCCCGGGTGGATATCTCCGCGGTTCCGGCCGATGCGACGCTCAACCGCGCGCTGGCGCTGATGACCGAGCGGGGGCACTCGCGCCTCCCCGTGTACGAGGGCACCATCGACCACGTCCTGGGCGTGGTGTACATCCGGGATCTCATTCCCGCGCTGCGGCACGGCCGGCTGGACCAGCCGGTGTCCGAGCTCAAGCGCCCCCCCTTCTTCGTCCCGGAGTCGAAGAAGGTCGATGAGTTGTTCAAAGAGATGCAGCAGAGGAAGGTCTCCGTGGCGATCGTGCTCGACGAATACGGGGGCACCGCCGGCCTGGTGACGGTCGAGGACCTGCTCGAGGAGATCGTGGGAGAGATTCAGGACGAGTACGATCTCGAGGAGAAGCCGATCCAGCTCGTGGGCGACCGCACCGCGGTGGTCAATGCCCGCGTCCACCTCGACGAGGTCAACGAGCTGTTGGGAGTCCGGCTCCCGCAGGATGAGGTGGACACGGTGGCGGGCCTCGTCTACTCGCTCTTCGGCCGCGTCCCCGCCCCGGGGGAGACGTTCGCGCTGCCGGGGATTGAATTGCGGGTGGAGAAGACCCTCGGGCAGCGGATCACCCGGGTCCGGATCACGCGCACGACGCCGGCGCCCCAGGAGGAAGCGGCCCCCCTGTGAGGCTCCGGCTGCGGACCTACTTCCTCGCCGGCCTCCTCGTGTTGATTCCCCTCGGGGTGACCGTCGGGATCCTCTCCTGGCTGTTCAATCTCCTGGACGGGTTTCTCGGCCCGCACATCTACGACTACCTCGGCCATCCCGTCCCCGGGCTGGGCCTGGCCGCGACGGTGCTGCTGGTCTTCCTGATCGGGCTCGTGACGACGAACATCGTGGGCCGGCGCGTGATGGCCGCGGTCGACGGCGCGCTCCAGCGCATCCCCCTCGTTCGCAGCATCTACACGATCGCGAAGCAGATGAGCGACAGCCTCCTCCAGCGCCACGTGAATTTCCAGCAGGTGGTGCTGGTGGAGTATCCGCGCCGGGGGCTGTACCAGATCGGGTTCGTCACCGGGGTGATCGAGGGGCCGCTGCAGGATGAGCTGGCGGCGAGGGCGGGCGAGCGCGTGCTCAATGTCTTCATGCCGACGACCCCGAATCCCATGTCGGGATACCTGATCATGCTGCCCGAACGCGACGTGCAGCCCCTCCGGATCAGCGTCCAGGATGGTCTGAAGCTCCTGGTCTCGGGCGGCATGGCCATCCCCGCGCTGCCGCGAAAGGTGGCGCCGCAGAGCCGGGACGGGTCGCAGTCCCGGGAGGGATCGCTGAGCCGGGAGGGATCACTGAGCCGGGAGGAATCGCAGAGTCGGGAGGGATCGCCGCCGCGCCGGTGAGGCCCGGCGCAATGTTGCCGCTGTGCTAGAATGATGCGGACCGGGATGTTCCATCCGCTCCGCGGGACGTCACACCGAGCAGGGGGGACCGATGACTGATCTGGAGCGGTACATCCTGGACGAGTGGACGGAGGACTACCGCGAAGGTCATGTCCCCCGCCGGGAGTTCCTCAGGCGCGTCGCGGTGTTCTCGGGTGGGGCCGCCGCGGGCGTCTCGACGCTGGCGAGGCTGGGGATCCCGGCCTCCGCCGAAGAGGTGGCCGCGGCCGCACGAGCGCCCGTTCCCCTGCGGGCCCAGACCGCCGCGGTGACCGTGCCCGCCGATGATCCCGCGATCGAGGCGCGGGCGGTCTCGTTCTCGCTCGGCGCGATGGCGATCCAGGCCTATCTCGCCCTGCCGAAGCAGAAGCCCAAGGCGCCCGGCGTGATCATCGTGCATGAGAATCGCGGCCTCCTCGAGCACTTCAAGGATGTCGCGCGGCGGCTTGCCAAGGCCGGATACGCCGCGCTGGTCCCAGACCTCCTCTCCCCGCAGGGAGGCACCGGCAAGTTCACCGACTCCGCGCAGGCGGCCACGGTGCTCTCCCAGACGCCGCCGGCCCAGCACGTCGCCCTGCTCAACGCCGGCGTGGGCTACCTTCAGGGATTGCCCTCCGTGCGCGCCGACCGGGTGGGGACGATGGGATTCTGCTTCGGGGGCGGCATGGTCTGGCGGCTGGCGACGCAGAACCCGGATCTGCGGGCCGCCGTGCCGTTCTACGGTCCCAACCCGCCGCTGGAGGACGTGTCGAAGATCCGCGCCGCGGTGCTGGCGTTCTACGGCGCCAACGATTCGTTCGTCAATCCCGGCATCGCCGCGATGCGCGAGGCCCTCGATCGGGCCGGCGTGACGTACGAGATGAAGATCTACGACGGGGCCGGCCACGCGTTCTTCAACGACACGGGGGACAAGTACGCCGCCGCCGCGGCGAAAGACGCCTGGGCCCGCGCGCTCGCCTGGTTCGGCCGGTGGCTCGCATGAGGCGCGCATCCGGCAGGAGCGCAAAGCGCGCCCGGCGTCCCCGGCGTCCGCTCCCCGCCCTCCGGCGGCCCCATCTCTCCAAGGAGCACGCGCGGCTGGTCCGCGTCGCGGCGCGGGCGCGTCGCCGGGCGTACGCGCCCTATTCGCAGTTCCCGGTCGGCGCGGCAGTGCTGGCCAGCGACGGCACCGTCTACGCCGGGTGCAACGTCGAGAACGCGTCCTACGGGCTGGCGCTCTGCGCGGAGCGCGTGGCGATTCATACGGCGGTGGCGAACGGCCGGCGGCGGCTGACCGCGGTCGCGGTGGTGGGGCCGGCCGGGATCACCCTCACCCCGTGCGGGGCCTGCCGCCAGGTGATGGAAGAGTTCGGTGTGCAGAACGTGATCCTCGCCTCCCCGCGAGGAGCGCCCACCCTGGTCGCGTTCCCGGCGCTGCTGCCCAGCCCGTTCCCCCAGGTCGCGGCGCGGGGCCGGCATGCCGGTCTATAAGACGGAGGCGATCGTCCTCCGGCAGCAGGCGCTGGGCGAAGCGGATCGCATCGTCACGCTCTTCACCCGAGAGTACGGAAAGCTGCGGGCGGCCGCCAAGGGCATTCGTCGGCCGGCCAGCCGGCTGGCCGGCCGGCTCGAGCCGTTTACCCATGCGCGGCTGCTGCTGGCCCGCGGGCGGACCCTGGACGTGATCGCTCAGGCCGAGATCGTCGAGGCGTTCGCGGGCGTGCGGGCGGACCTGATCCGGTCCGCGTACGCGGCCTACGTGGCGGAACTCGTCGACCGCGGGCTGGCCGATCGCGATCCGCATCAGGAGGTCTTCGCCCTGACCCTCGACGCGCTCGAGGCGCTGGGGCGCTCGCGCGAGGACGACGCGGATGTCGCGGTCCTGCATTTCGCGCTGCGCCTCGCCGGATGTCTCGGCTATCAGCCCGAGACGGCCGCGTGCGTGGAATGCGGGCGGCGCCTTCCCCGCGCCCGCGGCGCGGCGGAGGCGTGGGCCTTCAGTCCCGCAAGAGGAGGCGCCCTCTGCCCGGCGTGCCGGAGGGAGGATGCGGAGGCGGTCCCCGTGGCCCCCGGGCTGCTGGCGGCGTTCGACCACCTCATCCGGACGTCCGGGCCCGAGTCGTCCCGGCTTCGGATGACGCCCGTCCAGCGTGGGGACCTGGCCCGGCTGGTCCAGCTCCACCTGGAGCACCGGTGGGAAGCCAGGCTGCGCGCGCCCCTGGTGATCAAACGCCTCAGAGAGCCTGTGCGGACGCCGCTGAAGGATCACGGCGGGGGTGACGGCGCGATCGCAGAGGGACGAGTTCGTGTAGCCCGCCTCGCGGACGCCACTGAAGGATCACGGCGGGGGTGACGGCGCGATCGCAGAGGGACGAGTTCGTGTAGCCCGCCTCGCGGACGCCACTCAAGGATCACGGCGGGGGTGACGGCGCGATCGTGCGCGTGTTAAGATAAGCGTGCGGGAGGTGGTCGCATGGAGATCGACCTGGAGCGGGCGAAGCGCGCGATTGCCCAATTTGGGGGCGCGATAGACGAGGCCAGGCGAGCGGTGCGTCAGGGCCGCCCCGGGATGCTGCGGGTCAACGATGAGGACCGGGTCATCGAGCTGCCCCTGACCTGGGCGGCGGCGGCGTTTGCCGCCCTCGCCGTCGCCACCGTCCTGACGTCCGTGCCCCTGCGGCGGAAGCGCGAAGAAGAGCCGCTCGGCATCGGGTGACGGCCGGACGGGATCGGCTTTTCGTCCCCCCGAACAAGCAGCGGACGCTTGAGAAGGAGGACGAATGCATTTTCAAGACCTCATCCTCTCGCTGGAGCGTTACTGGGCCGCGTACGGCTGCGTGATCGCGCAGCCGTACGATGGTGAAGTGGGGGCCGGGACGATGCACCCGGCCACCTTTCTACGCGCGCTGGGTCCCGAGCCGTGGAAGGTCGCGTACACTCAGCCGAGCCGGCGGCCGACCGACGGGCGGTACGGCAAGAACCCCAACCGGCTGTACACCCATCTGCAATATCAGGTCCTCCTCAAGCCCGCCCCCGCCGACGTGCAGGACCTGTACCTCCGGAGCATCGCGGGGCTGGGCATCAAGATGCCCGATCACGACCTCCGCTTCCTCGAGGACGACTGGGAGGCTCCGACGCTGGGGGCCTGGGGTCTGGGCTGGCAGGTGTTCCTGGACGGGCAGGAAATCAGCCAGTTCACCTACATGCAGCAGGTCGGCGGCATGGACGTTCCGCTCATCTCCGCTGAACTGACCTACGGCCTGGAGCGGATCGCCCAGTCTGTTCAACGGAAGGACAGCGTCTTCGACCTCGTCTGGGCGCCCGGGGTCACCTACGGCGAGATCCGCCAGCAGGAGGAGTTCGAGCAGTCGATGTATGCGCTCGAGACGGCGGATGTCGCCGCGCTGGGGCAGCTCTTCGAGGCCTACGAGCGCGAAGCCCGGCGGCTGCTCGACGCCCGGCTGGCGTTTCCGGCCTACGAGTACACGCTGAAGTGCTCCCACGTTTTCAATCTGCTGGATGCGCGGGGCGCGGTGGGGGTCGCGGAGCGGGCGGCGCTGATGGGCCGGTGCCGCGCCCTGGCGCGGCGCAGCGCGGACCTGTACCTCGCCCGCCGAGAGGAGATGGGCTGGCCGCTGCTTCGGGACCGCGTGCATGCCGCCTAAACCGGCCCGGCACAAACGGCCGCGGCTCGTCTTCGAGATCGGCACCGAAGAATTGCCCGCGGCCGCCGCATGGGCCGCGGCCCGGCAGATCCGGGAGATGGCGCCCGAGGCGCTGCGCGCCGCCCGGATCCCCTGCGGAGCGGTCGCCGCGTGGTCGACACCCCGGCGGATCGTCCTTGCCGTCGAGGAGATGGCGCTCCGGCAGGAGGACGCCGTCCGTGAGGTACGCGGTCCCGCCGCGCGCGTGGCGTACGCGGCGGACGGCCGGCCCACCCAGGCCGCCGAGGGGTTCGCGCGCGCGCAGGGAGTGCCCGTGGCCGGCCTGGAGCGCCGGTCGACCCCACAGGGCGAGTACGTGTTTGCCGTCCTGCGCTCTCCGGGCGGCCCCACCATCAAGGCGCTCGGCGAGGTGCTGCCCGCGCTGGCCGCGGGGCTGGCGTTTCCCAAGGCGATGCGCTGGGGTCCCGAGTCCGTCCGCTTCGCGCGGCCGGTGCGGTGGCTGGTGGCGCTCCTCGGGCGCGAGATCGTCTCCTGTCGCTTCGCGGACGTCGAGGCGGGCAGGCGCACCTACGGCCACCGCGTCCTGAGCCCTCGCCCGATCACGGTCCAAAACGCCCAAGGCTTCGAGGCGGCGCTCCGCCGCGGATACGTCCTCCTCGACCCGGAGGCGCGGCGCCGGCGGATCACCGAGTCGGCCATTCGGGCGGCGCGCCGCGCGGGCGGGCACCCGATCCTGGACCCCGACCTCCTCGAGGAAACCGTCCAGCTGGTGGAGTGGCCCGAAGCCTTCTCCGGCCGGTTCGCGCCGGAGTTTCTGTCGCTTCCCCGTGAGGTCCTCATCACCGTCATGCAGCACCACCAGAAGTACTTTGCCGTCGAAGATGCCGGCGCCGAGCTGCTTCCGGTGTTCGTGGCGGTGCGGAACGGGGGATCCCGCGGCCTCGAGACGGTGCGCGAGGGAAACGAATGGGTGCTCCGCGCGCGCCTCGCCGATGCGCGGTTCTTCTTCGAAGAGGACCGGAAGCGCCCCCTGGAGGCCCGGATCCCGGAGCTGGCCGGCCTGGTCGTCCACGAGCGGTTGGGGACGATGGCCCAGAAGACCGAGCGCCTCACCCGGCTGGCCAATCTGCTGGGAAGCGCGCTGGCCCTCGATGTGGCACAGACCGGGCACCTGGAGCGGGCCGCGCGGCTCAGCAAGGCCGATCTGGTGACGCAGATGGTGCGGGAGCTTCCCGAGCTCCAGGGGGTGATCGGCGGCGTCTACGCCCGGCTCGACGGGGAGCCCGCCCCGGTCGCCGGCGCCCTCCGCGAACAATACCTGCCCCGCGGGGCCCTGCTGCCGCGGTCGGATGTCGGCGCGTATCTGGCGATCCTGGACAAGCTCGATCTGCTGCTGAGCGCGCTGGCCGCCGGGTTCGCCGTGAGCGGATCGCAGGATCCGTACGGGCTCAGGCGGGCCGCCGGCGGGATCGTGGCGATCGTGCTCGACCGCCACCTGCGGATCAACCTGCGCGCGTTCGCGGGGGCGGCGCTCGCCGAGACCCATCCGGCGCTCGACCCGGCGAGGCGCAGCGCGGCGATCGACGGGACCCTGGATCTCCTCCGGCAGCGCCTGCGAACGACGCTGATCGAGGCCGGCATCAGCTACGACACCGTCGACGCCGTCCTGGAGGCCGGCGCGGACGATCTCGCCGACGCCGCGGACCGCGCGCACGCCTTGTGGGCGTTCCGGCGGCGGCCCGAGTTCTCGCGCCTGTACACCGCCTTCGACCGCGCCGCCCGGATCGTGCCGGCGAACTTCCACGGTGAGGTGCGCCCCGAAGGGCTTGACCACGAGGCCGAGCGCGCGCTGCTGGCGGCGCTCGACCGGATGGAACCCCTGGGTCCGGCAGGGTCTGGGGGAGGGGCGGCCCGCTCGTCCACCGACCGAGGTCCCGGGGATGCCGCGGGCCGCTATGAACAGGCGCTGCAGCGCCTTACCGCGCTGGCCGACCCCGTCGACCGGTTCTTCACCGACGTCATGGTCATGGCCGAGGACGAGGCGGTCCGCAGGAACCGCCTGGCGCTGCTGTCCCGCGTCGTCCGGTTGATGCGGCCCTTCGCCGATCTGACGCGCGTGGTCGCCGGAGAAGGAAAGGCTTCTCCTGTTTCCTAACTAAACAGCGTCGTTCCTGGACTGTGAGGTGGACACGCATGGCGACCCACACGTCGCGGAGACCCGCCGGGCGCCGCGCCGCGGCCCGGAGATCCGCCGGCCGCCCCGCGGGGGCGCGGGCGGCGCGAAAGCGCATCTGGCTGTTTGACGAGGGCAACGCGACGATGCGGGACCTGCTCGGCGGCAAAGGCGCGGGGCTTGCCGAGATGAGCCGCGTCGGCCTGCCGGTCCCCCCCGGGTTTACGATTACGACGGCGGTGTGCAACGAGTACAACGCCAGGGGCCGGACCTTCCCGCCGGGCTTGATGGATGAAGTTCGGCGGGCGCTGGCCGCCGTGGAGCGGAAGATGCGCAAGCGGTTCGGGGATCCCAAGAACCCGCTGCTCGTCTCCGTCCGTTCGGGGGCCAAGTTCTCCATGCCGGGCATGATGGACACCGTGCTCAACCTGGGCCTGAACGAGGAGACGCTGCGGGGACTGGCCGGCCTCACCGGGGACGAGCGATTCGCCCAGGACGCCTACCGGCGGTTCATCCAGATGTTCGGCAAGATCGTCCTGGACGTGGAGGGAGGCAAGTTCGAGCAGATCATCGAGGCCCGCAAGCGCCGGGCCGGCGCCACGGTGGACACCGATCTCACCGCGCGCGACCTCGTGGAGATCGCGCGGGAGTTCAAGGCGCTGATCAAGCGCGAGAAGGCCGTGGACTTCCCGACCGATCCCTGGGTCCAACTGGAGATGGCGATCCGGGCCGTGTTCGACTCCTGGATGGGGCAGCGGGCCGTCGATTACCGGAACTACAACAAGATCCCCCACGATCTGGGGACGGCCGTCAACGTGCAGGCCATGGTCTTCGGGAACATGGGCGGGGAGAGCGCCACCGGCGTGGCGTTCACGCGAAACCCCGCGACCGGCGAGCGGCGCCTCTACGGGGAATACCTTCCCAACGCCCAGGGAGAGGATGTGGTGGCCGGCATCCGGACCCCGCATCCGATCGCGCAGATGGAGCGCGAGCTGCCCGGTGTCTACCGGCAGTTCCAGGACGTCGCCACGATGCTGGAGCGCCACTACCGGGACATGCAGGACCTGGAGTTCACCGTGGAGCGGGGCAAGCTCTGGATGCTCCAGACGCGGGCGGGGAAGCGCACCGCGCAGGCGGCGGTCAAGGCCGCGGTGGACATGGTCGCGGAGAAATTGATCACCAAGGACGAGGCCCTGCTCCGGGTGGAGCCGGAGCAGATCTATCAGCTGCTGCTGCCCAGGTTCGACCCGGACGACAAGGCCGCCGCGGAGCGTGAGGGCAAGCTGCTGACCCGGGGGCTCAACGCGTCTCCGGGCGCGGCCACCGGCGCGGCCGTGTTCGACCCGGACACGGCGGTGGAGATCGGCGGGAATGGCAAGCCGGTCATCCTCGTCCGTCCGGAGACCAACCCCGACGACGTGCACGGCATGCTGGTCGCCCGCGGCATCCTGACCGCGCGTGGGGGCGCCACCAGCCACGCCGCGGTGGTGGCGCGGGGGCTGGGGAAGCCCTGCGTCGCCGGCGCGGAGGCGATCCGGGTCGATCCCCAGGCCAAGCAGTTCAGCGTCGACGGCCGGGTGGTCCACCAGGGGGAGTTCATCTCCATCGACGGCACCACCGGAGAGGTCTTCGGCCGTGCCATCCGGACGCTCGATCCCGACCTGAGCAAGGAGCGGGATCTGCAGACGCTGCTCGGGTGGGCCGACCGCGCGCGCCGGCTGGGCGTGTGGGCCAACGCGGATTACCCGCGGGATGCGGCCCGCGCCCGCGAGTTCGGCGCGGAGGGGGTCGGGCTGTGCCGGACGGAGCACATGTTCTTCGAGGAAGACCGCCTGCCGATCGTCCGGCGGATGATCCTGGCCGAGAGCGACGTGGAGCGCCAGCGGGCGCTCGACCAGCTCCTGCCCATCCAGCGCGGGGACTTCACCGGCATCCTCCGCGAGATGGCCGGGGCCACCGTGGTGATCCGGCTGATCGACCCACCGCTGCACGAGTTCCTCCCCCGATACGATGAGTTGCTCGTCGAGGTGACCGAGCTCCGCGTGCGCGGCGACGACCCCCGCGCCCTCGCGGAGAAGGAGCGGCTGCTCCGGGCCGTGGCGGGGATGCGGGAGCAGAATCCGATGCTGGGGCTGCGCGGCATCCGGCTGGGGATTCTCTTCCCCGGGATCATCGACATGCAGGTCCGGGCGATCCTGGAAGCGGCGTGCACCCTGGCCAGGCAGGGGATCAAGAGCCATCCCGAGATCATGATCCCGCTGGTCGGCCATCCCAACGAGCTGCGGGTCGTGGAGGAGCGCCTCCGGCCGCTCGCCGAGCGCGTGATGGCCGAGCAGGGGGTGCGGGTGGGCTACAAGTTCGGGACGATGATCGAGGTGCCGCGGGCGTGCGTGGTCGCGGACGAGATCGCCGGGCGCGCGGAGTTCTTTTCCTTCGGCAGCAACGACCTGACGCAGCTGATCTACGGGTTCAGCCGCGACGACGCGGAGGGCAAGTTCCTCCTCCGGTACGTGAACGAGAAGATCCTGCCCGAGAACCCGTTCCAGGTGCTGGACGCCCGGGGCGTGGGGGCCCTGATGGAGATGGCCGTCCGGCTCGGGCGGAAGACCCGCCCCGACATCGAGCTCGGCATCTGCGGCGAGCACGGGGGCGATCCCGCCAGCATCGAGTTCTGCCACAAGATCGGGCTGACCTACGTGAGTTGCTCGCCGTACCGGGTCCCGACCGCCCGGCTGGCCGCCGCGCAGGCGGCCCTGAAGGAGAAGCAGGCGCGGGCCGAGCGCGACCGTTAGGGGTGGTGCCCCAATCACTCCCTCGGAGCGGGGGGCAACGTCGATGATCCCGCGCGAGCGGACGGAGGCCTGGGAAGAACAGCTCCTCTCGGCCCACGCCACGAGGAGCGCCCGGTCCCGAGGCCGGGCCCGGCCCGAGCCGCCCGACGAGCTGCGGACGGCGTTCCAGCGCGATCGGGACCGCATCATTCACTCGAAGGCCTTCCGCCGGCTGATGCACAAGACCCAGGTGTTCCTCGCCCCCGAGGGCGACCACTACCGGACGCGGTTGACCCATACGCTCGAGGTCGCGCAGATCGCGCGGACGATCGCGCGGGCGGTCCGGCTCAACGAGGACCTGACCGAAGCCATCGTGTTGGGACACGATCTGGGGCATCCCCCCTTCGGGCATGCCGGGGAGGAGGCCCTCAACCGGGCGATGGCGCGGCACGGCGGGTTCCGGCACGACGTCCAAAGCCTCCGGGTCGTCGAGGTGCTGGAGCGCCGCCGCACCAGAGAGGGGACATCCCAGGAGGGCCTGAACCTCACCTGGGAGGTCCGCAACGGCATCGGAGGGCATTCCAAGGGACCCTCCGACATCGAGATCTTTCCGGATCTCGAGGCGATGCAGCCGGCGTCGGGCCCGGAGACCGTGGAGGGGCAGCTCGCGCGGGTGGCCGACCGGATCGCGTACGTCCACCACGACACCGATGATGCGATCCGGGCGGGGCTCATTCGTGAAGAGGACGTTCCGGAGGCGGTCCGCGCCGTCCTCGGGCAGACCCGCGGCCAGTGGATCGACACCACGGTGCGCGATCTCGTCGCCCGGTCGGCCGACGCCGGACGGATCCAGATGACCGAGGAGGTCCGCACGGCGCTCAACCGGCTCAAGGACTTTCTGTTCGAGGTGGTGTATCAGGGGTCGGCCGCCAAAGCCGAGGTCGCCAAGTCCCAGCGGCTGCTGCTCGAGTTGTTCGAGTACTTCGTCGACCACCCCAGCGAGATCAGCGAGGACTCCCGGCGGCTGCTCGACGAGGGCCGCGTGAGCGTCGAACGGGCCGTGTGCGACTTCCTCGCCGGCATGACCGACCGGTTCGCGATCCGGATGCAGGAGCGGCTGTTCGTGCCTCGGACCTGGGCGAGCTATTGATGCCCGCCGTGGAGGAGATTGGAGAGGGAGCGGACGATGCGGACCGCGGATGAATATCGGGCGAGCCTCCGGGACGGGCGGGTCGTCTATTACGAGGGACAGCGCGTGCGCGACGTGACCGCGCACCCCGCCCTGCGGGTGGCCGTGGACCACGCCGCGCTCGACTATGAGATGGCCGCCGATCCCCGGCACCGGGCGCTCGCGGTGGTCCCCCGGCCCGGCGGCGGAGAGATGAGCCGGTATTTTGCGATCCCGAGGACCGCGGAGGACCTCCTGGCGCGGATGGACCTGATCGAGGCCGGCACGCGCGCCGGGGGGACCATCGTGCCCCTGCTGAAGGAGATCGGGACCGACGCGCTCTTCGCCCTGCACCTGATCGGGCACGACCTGGATCGCGCCCGCGGCACCCGGTACCTCGACCGAATCGGGGCGTTCTACGCGCACTGCCGGGACAACGATCTGGCGATGGCCGTGGCTCAGACCGACGTAAAGGGCGACCGCGGGGCGGGGCCGAGCGAGCAGGCGCACCCGGATTACTACGTGCGGATGGTCGAGGAGCGCTCCGACGGCATCGTCGTCCGCGGGGCGAAGGTGCACACCTCGGTCTCCATGAACGCCAACGAGTTGATCGTCCTGCCCACGCGCGCGCTCGGGGAGGGCGATCGCGCCTACGCCGTCGCCTTCGCCGTGCCGGTGGCGACCCGGGGGCTGACCCTGGCGGTGAGCCCCTACGGCGGCCACACCGCCTCGTCGTTCGAGCACCCCCTCTCCGCCCGGCACCGCATGACCGAGACGCTCACCGTCTTCGACGACGTCTTCGTGCCGCGCGACCGGGTGTTTCTGCAGGGGGAGTGGGACTATGCCGGCCCGCTGGCCCGGACGTTCGTTGAGTTTCACCGGTTCACCGCGGTCTCGTACAAGCTGCCGCTGGTCGATCTCCTCACCGGCGCCGCCCAGTTGATCGCCCAGTACAACGGGATCGAGCGGGCCGGGCACATCCGCGACAAGATCACGTGGCTGGTCGCGTACGCCCGGACCCTCAGGGCCCTCACCCGCATGGCCGCGCTCAGCTGCTATCAGGGCGCGTTGGGGATCGCCGTCCCCGATCCGGGGACCATCAACATCGCCAAGCTGCACTTCGCCACCCAGTTCCACGACGCGATTGCCCGCGTGCAGGAGATCGCCGGCGGCCTGCTCGTCACCGCCCCCGGGCAGGCCGACTGGGAGCAGCCGGCTCTGCGGCCGCTGATTGAACGCTACCTGGGCGGGAAGGGCGTCGGGGCCGAAGCGCGGCTGCGGCTGCTCCACCTGATCTCGGACGTCACGACCTCGGCCCTGGGCGGCTACCACGCCGTGCTGGCGATCCACGCGGAAGGCTCCATCGAGGCCGAGAAGCTGACCATCTACCGGACTGCGCCGCTGGACAAATATGTGGCGCTGGCCAAGGAGCTCGCCGGCATCGCCGACTGAACCCCTCCCCAGGGAGGCGGTCGACCGGAGGACAGGTCGCCCTCATGGCTCGGGACCGGTTCTGGGATCGCGACGTCGAGACGCTCTCCCGCAGAGATCTCGAGGCGCTTCAACTCGAGCGGCTCCGCCGGCAGCTGACCCGCTGTTACGAACAGTCGCCCTTCTATAGAGAGAAATTCGACCGGGCCGGGGTGGCGCCGCGCCATCTGGAGCGGCTCACCGACATCGCCCGTTTCCCGTTCACCACCAAGCAGGAACTGCGCGACGAGCAGGCCGCCCACCCGCCGTTCGGGCGGTACGTCCTCGCTCCGCGGGCGGCGTGGCGCGAGCTCCACCCATCGTCGGGGACGACCGGGAATCCGGTGAACACGATCTGGTCGGCCGCCGACGTGGAGATCATCACCGACCACACCGCGCGGACGCTGTGGTCGTTTGGGACCGGCCCGGGAGACGTGATCCAGAACGCGTTCGCCTACGGCCTCTGGGTGGCGGGGCTGGCGGTGCACTACGCCGCCGCCCGCATCGGCGCGTTCTGCGTGCCCACGGGCACGAGCCCGGCGCCGCGGCAGATCGAGATGCTGGCCCGCACCCGCGCCACGGTCCTGCTGGCCACCCCGTCGTTTGGCCTCTACATCGGCGAGCGGCTGCGGCAGGCGGAAGAGGCGGCGGAGCATCCGGCGCTCCGCGCCGGATGCTTCGGCGGGGAGGCGGGGACGGAGCTCCCGAGCACCCGGGGGCGGCTGGAGCGGGCGCTTGGGATCGACGCCTACGATTACTACGGCCTGGCGGAGATCGCGCCCACGTTCGCGAGCGAGTGCACGGAGAAGGCGGGGCTCCACTGGGCGGAGGATCACTACCTCATCGAGATCGTGCACCCGGAGACCGGGCGGCCCGTCTCCCCGGGTGACCAGGGGATTCTGGTGGTGACCCACCTGACACGGGAAGCGACCCCGATGATCCGGTACTGGACAAACGACTACGCGCGGCTGGATGCGGCCGCGTGCCGGTGCGGGCGGACCCACGCGCGCTCTCCCCAGGGGATCGTCGGCCGCAGCGACGATCTGATCGTGTTCCGAGGGGCGAAGTTCTACCCGGTGCAGGTCGAGCAGACGGTTCGGGCCTTCGCCGAGCTCAGCGACGAGTTTCGAATCGAACTGGAGACCGAACGCGAGACCGGACTGGATCGCTGCACCGTCGTCGTGGAGGCGGGGCCGGGGGCGGCTCCTGCCGATCTGTCCGATCGATTGCGCCGCGCGCTGCGCGAGGCGCTGCTCGTTGCTCCCGGAGTCCGGATCGTCGCGCCCGGGTCGTTCGAGCGAACGGCGTTCAAGTCCAAGCGGGTGATCGATCGGCGAGGCGCCTAGCCACCTCACGCCCCCCGGCCAGGGAGGCACTGACTGCGCGGGGCCGGTCCCAGGTTTGGGACCGGCCCCGCGCTGCTTCTCTTATTTCTGGTCGGGCCGCTCCGGCGGCTGCTCCGGGGGCCAATGGAACGGCAAGTGCTTGTTCCCCGGAGGCTCAGGCGGCGGTGGCGGCAGCGGCACCGGCGGTGGTGGCGGCGGTGGTGGCGGCAGCGGCACCGGCGGTGGTGGCGGCGGTGGTGGCGGCAGCGGCACCGGCGGTGGCGGCGGCGGTGGTGGCGGCAGCGGCACCGGCGGTGGCGGCGGCGGCGGCGGTGGTGGCGGCGGCGGTGGCGGCAGCGGCGGTGGCGGCGGCGGTGGTGGCGGCGGCGGTGGTGGCGGTGGTGGCGGTGGCGGTGGCGGCGGTGGGGCCGGCGCCGTAGCGGTACCCGTCACGGTCGTGTTGGTCGAGCCGTTGCCCCAGGTGAAGCTGACATTCGTGCTAAAGGCGCCGGCCGTGGTAGGGCTGAACCGGACGACGACTGTCTGGCTCCCGCCCGGGCCGAGCACGAATGCGCCGCCGGAGATCACCGTGAAGGGTGCGCTGGTGGCGGTTGCACCGCTGGCCGTGCTCCCGCCCGAGTTCGTGGCGGTGAACGAACGATCTACGGATCCCCCCACGGTTACCGACCCGAAGGCCTGGGTCGAGGGTGCGACGGATACGTTTGCCGCAGGGGGCGGCGGCGCTGGGGGTGCGGGCGGCGGCGGGGATGGGGGCGCCGGCGCCGGAGCGCCGGAGGACGTGCCGGAGGTCGCGTTCGCCGTCGCGGCGTTGACCGCGTCGATGTCAGCGCCGATGTCCTTGCCGTCGGTTCCGGCGTTATGATACGGACTCCCGGAGACCAGATGGTAGTCGGCCCCGCCATAATAGGCGTTCACGACCGCGGTCGTCCCCGACGGGAACCAGTTCCCGAGCGGGTACAACGAGACGGTGCCGTCCAGGAGCACGTTGTGGGTGAAAACGAAGCCTGGGAAATTGCCCAGGTTGATCGCGTTTCCGTCGGAGAGGTTGTTCGTGAACTCGAACCCGTTCTGCGTGCTGTTTGCCTGCGCGGGTGAGTCGGTTACGAACGCGGTGTTGTGGTCCAGCGCCACGCCCTGGGACGATCCGGTGTCCATGCCGATGAGGAGCCCCGGCGAGAACCACTGCAGGGGTCTGTCCGAGAACGCGCCGATATCGTAGAACAGGTTGTTCTGGATCAGGATCCGCCGCGTGTTCTGACTCGGGTTCGTGTTGTCGGTGCCGTGGACCATGACGCCGTTTTCCGTGTGGCGGACGATGTTGTGGGTGAACGTCACGTCCTGGACGACACACCAGGGACAGCCGCCGTTCTGGTTGCGGGGGGTGAAGACGATGGCGAACCCGTCCTGGTCGGCCTGCCGCCAGTTGTTCTCGAAGATGTTCCCGTCGATCAAGACCCGCTGGGCGTTCTTCAGTTCGAGGACGTTCTTCACGATCCACGGCGCTCCCGCGTATGACGGGTCGCCGATGCGCCAGGACAGGCGCTTGGTCAAGTAGTTGCCGCGGACCTCGATGTCGGACGAGACGAGGTTCGTGACCGAGGGATCCTGGCCGCCGAACATGACGCCTTCGCCGGCGGACTCGATGTAGTTGTTGGCGAGCTTGAAGGGGCCTGGGCCGTTGGTCACCTTGATTGCCGTGGCTTCGTTGACGGTGTCGCGCCAGCCCGACAGATACGAGTCGATGATGGCGGTCGATCCGGCATCCGCCTGCACGCCCCAGAGGGTGCCGCCGGTGGAGGGGTCGCCGTGGATATAGCAGCGGTCGAAGGTGAAATTCCACGCGCTGCCGCCCGACCCGAGATACACGAGCGCGTGCTGCTGGGCGCCGGGGGCGGGGCTGATCTCGATGCCGACGAAGCGGTAATTGTGCGCGCTCTGGTCGGTCTGGATGGCAGGGCTGTTCCAGGGTCCCCAGAGCTTCGGCATTGCGGAGGCCTGGGCGGGGGAGACGCGGGTGCCGGGGGCGGGGAGGGTGGAGAGGGCCGAGGAGACGATGTAGATCCACCCGGCGCCGGATTTGTTGCGCAGGGTGAAGGGCCCGGTGTACGATGCGCCGGCGGCCAGCCGGATGGTGTCGCCCGGGTTGGCGTTGTTGAGGGCGGCCTGGAAGTCCCCGCCGGCGGGGACGGTGAGCGTGTTCCCCGACGGGGGCGCATAGGTCGTGTTGAGGTAGGTCTGGGGCAGCGCCGGAGACACCTGCGCCTGAGCGGCGAAGGGCGCGGGGAACAGGGGCGGAATGGGCACCGCGACGGCGATCACGGCCAGCCAGAGCGCGCAGATGCGTACGTATGTACGTAATGACATAGTGGCCTCCTGTCTCAACGGAAGGCCCCCATGTCCCGGAGAACCTGTCCTTCCTTCGGTAACCCCGCTGACCTCTCCTGAGGTCCGGTGGCTTTGCGTCCCCGAGTCGCCTCGGGTTTGCCTTTATCGGGAAGGAGCCTTTCCGCGATTCCTAAAGGCTACCTCATCAAACCGAGGTACATACCCTATCGCGATTGGGATATATTCCCTAGGGTGAATCGTGCTAGACCATTTATATTGTGCAACTATACAAAATCATAGAATCTTAGGGAAGGTTTCCATTAAATGAGGTGCGGGGGTTCTTGTTGATTGGTTAGGCCGGATCTGTGGGAGGGAGAAAAACTGAAGCTTTTCCTGAACTTTCACCTAGAAAGGCAGGGCATTTAGCCCAACGGGCCGGGGCCGGTCCCGATCATCTGGCCTTAGTGCCGGCCCAGGAGCACCGCGGCGTCGGGCACCACGGCCACGAGCATGAGAACGAGGAGAATGAGGGGAATCGCGGCGATGTAGGCCATCGCCAGCCGCTCGAACCGGAGGTTCATATAGTAGGCGCCGATCAGCGAGGCTTTCATGAGCGCCAGGACGATCAGGAAAATCGCGCGCAGCCCCGGGGCGATATGGAACACCAGGATCAGGCTCACTTCGATCGCGGTGATGGCGATGAGGGCAAGCCAAGCCGTCAGGTACAGCCTGGGCAGGCCCTGAGGCTCATCGGTCATTGGCGGACTGCCTCCCGGAGACGGATCCGTTCCGTCCGCATCAGAGCAGGTAGATCGACGACCAGATGAACACCCACACCAGGTCGACGAACCCCCAATAGAGCCCGGCGACCTCCACCCCTTCCGCCGATGAGCGTCCCCGCGCCACCCGGTCGGCCATGGCCCACAGGTACACGATCCCCGCGAGGACGTGGGCGCCGTGCAGCCCCGTGATCACGAAAAAGCTGAAGCTGAACGCCGGGACCCCCCAGGGGTTGCCGGTGAGCCGCGCCCCTTCGCCGATGAAGTGCGACCACTCCTTCGCCTGCATTCCGGCGAACACGAGGCCGGCGAAGATGGTGGCGGCGAGGAACCAGACGGTCTGCCGGCGCTCCCCCCGCCGGATGGCGTACACGGCCATCGCCATCGTCGTGCTGCTGCAGATGAGGATCACCGTCATCGCGGCGACGAAGTGCAGGTCGATGATCTCGAGCCGGTTCGGCCAGGTGCGGCTGCCGAGGCGGGTGACCCAGAGCCCGATCAGCATCGCGGCGAAGGTCATGGCGTCCGAGATCAGGAACAGCCACATCATCAACTTGGGCCAGCCGACGTCCCACGGGGACCGGCCGCCGCCCCAGCGCGCCCCGAGGTTTTCCCGTTCCCTGGTCCCGACTGCGCTCGTCATCGTCTCAGGCCGCTCCTCACGCGGTCACAGCCAGTACAGCAGCACGAACACGTACACCCACAGTCCGGTCAGGAAATGCCAGTAGAGCGCGGCCATGTTGAGCGCCGTCGACCCTTCCGGAGGGGCGGCCTCGCTCCAGACCCGCGGCAGGATCACGCCGAGCGCAACGAGGCCGCCGAGCAGGTGCGCGCCGTGGGCGCCGGTGAGCAGGTAGAAGAAGGAACTGTGAGCGTTGCTCGAGAGGTAGACCCCCAGCCGGATGAGCTGCCGCCATGCCAGGAGCTGTCCGCCGAGGAAGGCGAGGCCGAGCCCCCACGCCGCGGTGACGTCGCGGCGGAAGCCGGCGAGATTCCCCTGCCGGAGGTCCCGCCGGCCCCATGCGAGGACGGCGCTGCTCGCGAGCAGGATCCCCGTATCGAGCCACAGGACCGGCGGCAGAGGGACCGCCGGCCACGTCCCGTCCTGCCGGTGGCCGAGGTAGGTCGTGGTGAACGCCACGAACAGCATCGCGATCGCCGCGAGGGCGAACCCGAGCCCCAGGGTCGCCGTGCTCGCCGGGGCCGGTGTTCCCGGCGACAGCGCGCCTTCGCCGTCGAAAGGGCCCCGGCCGCCGGGCCCGAGCGGGCGCCGGGGCCTGGACACGCGGGGGCCGGAGCGGCCCGGTCTCTTGCGCCGGCCGAAGACCGACCTCGTCCGCTCGGGGAGCTCGGTCGGCACGGCTACGCCGCCCCGCCCGCGTCCCCGCCGCCGTGCCGGCCGGCGTACGCCGGCGCGGTGGGCACCGTCTGCGGGATATAGTCCTCCGGCGCGCCCGGCACAGCGTAGTCGTAGGGCCACCGGTACACCACCGGCGTCTGGGGCCAGTTGCCGTGGGGGGGCGGGGAGTCCGCGGTCCATTCGAGCGTGTTGGACTGCCACGGGTTGCGCTCGGCTTTGGGGCCCCGCAGCATGCTCCAGAAGAAGTTCGCGATGAAGATGAACTGCGCGGCGCCGAGGACGAACGCGGAGATGGACACGAACACGTCGAGCGGCTGGACGCTGCCCAGGAAGGGATAGAAGTTGGGGGTGTACAGCCGCCGGCTCATGCCGTGGGTGCCGAGGAAGTGCATCGGATAGAACGTCCCGTAGATCCCGAGGAAGGTGAGGACGAAGTGGATCTTCCCCAGCCGCTCGTTCATCATCCGCCCGAACATCTTCGGGAACCAGAAGTAGGTCCCGGCGAAGATCGAGAAGAGCGCGGCGCTGGCCATCACGAAGTGGAAGTGGGCGACGACGAAGTAGGTGTCGTGGAGGTAGATGTCGACCGGTGAGGCCGCGAGGAAGATCCCGCTCAGCCCGCCGGTGACGAACAGGGAAACGAACCCGACGGCGAACAGCAGCGCGGTGGTAAACCGGATCCGTCCCTGCCAGAGCGTGGTGAGCCAGTTGAACGTCTTGATCGCCGACGGGATGGCGATGATCATCGTGGAGATCGTGAAGGTCGCCCCCAGGATGGGGTTCATCCCGCTGACGAACATGTGGTGCCCCCACACGAGGAAGCTGAGGAAGCCGATGGAGGCCAGCGAGAGGACCATCGCCTTGTAGCCGAAGATCGGCTTGCGGGAAAACGTCGAGATGATCTCGGAGACGATCCCCATCGGGGTGAGGATCAGAATGTAGACCTCGGGGTGCCCGAAGAACCAGAAGAGGTGCTGCCACAACAGCGCTTCCCCGCCGCTGTGGGGTGTCAACTTCCCGCCGATCAGCAGCCCCGCGGGCACGAAGAAGCTCGTGCCGGCGACGCGGTCGAGGAAGAGCATGGCCAGGGCCGCCATGAGCACGGGGAACGAGAGCAGCGCCAGGATCGCCGTGATGAAGATCCCCCAGATCGCCAGCGGCAGCCTGCCCAGCGACAGCCCGGGCGCGCGCATGTTGATGATCGTGGTCAGGAAGTTGAGCGATCCGAACAGCGACGAGGTCATCAGGATGAAGATGGCGACGACCCACAGCGTCTGGCCGAGCCCCGAGCCCGGCGACGCCGCGGGGACCGCGGAGAGCGGGGCATACGAGGTCCAGCCGTTGCCGGCCGGCCCCCCGGGGACGAAGAAGGACGCGAGCAGGACGAGCACCGAGGGCACGAAGGTCCAGAACGAGAGCATGTTCAGGAAGGGGAACGCCATGTCGGGCGCCCCGATCATCAGGGGGATCAGGAAATTGCCGAAGGCGCCCGTGAGGATCGACGTCAGGAAGAAGAAGATCATGACCGTGCCGTGCATCGTCGCGGCGGCCAGGTAGGTCGATGGATCCAGGATTCCCCGGTCCGGCCACCCCAGGTGCGCGCGCATGAGCATCGCCAGCGACCCGCCGACGAGGGCCATGAACAGCGTGACAAAGTAGTACTGCTTGCCGATCGTCTTGTGATCGAGGCTGAAGAGGTAGTGGCGGATGAAGCTTTCCGGGTGATCCCCTGCGTGCGTCTCGTGCGCGACCGCGGTGTCCACGGGCCTCTCCTTGATCGGGATCGGGCCTTACTGCGCCGCCTGTTGCTGGAGCCAGGTGTCGAACGCGGCCTGGGACTCCACGGTCACGTTGCCGCGCATGGTGTAGTGTCCTGTCCCGCAGAGCTGCGCGCACGCGATCGAGTACGTCCCGGGCTGATCCGGCGTGAACCAGATTCCGACGGTGCGGCCCGGCACCGCGTCCTGCTTCACCCGGAAATTCGGGAGGAAGAAGCTGTGGATGACGTCGAGCGATCGCACGCGGATTTCGACCGGACGGCCGGTCACCATGTGCAGCTCATTGACGAGGACCACATTGGTCCTGGCCGCGGGGTCGGCGGGATCCATCCCCAGCGGGTTGCTCTGGGAGATCAGCCTGGGATCGGTCCGGGCGAACCTGCCGTCCTGGCCGGGATACCGGATGTACCAGAAGAACTGCTTGCCGGTCACCTCCACGACCTCCGCGTTGGACGGGGGCGCGCTGTAGATCCCCGACCAGGTGAACACGCCCAGGATGCCGAGGATGACGAAGGCCGCGCCGGGGACCAGCGTCCAGGTGAGTTCGGCGCCGAGGTGCTCGTGCCAGTGGGCGGCGCGCTCGCCGCCGCGCGCCGCGAAGCGGATCAGGGCGGCCGCCAGGAAGAGGTGCACCGCGACAAAGCCGATCGCCGTCGCGTAGAGGATCCAGTCGAAGTATTCATCGATGACCTTGCCCTGAACCGACGCCAGCGGCTGCAGCCACCACTGGGATCTGGCGATCACGAACGAGACGACGCCCGCCACCAGGATGAACAGCACAAGGATCCCGGCCCACAGGCCGGCCTGTCGCTCGTCGCGCACTTCACCCTGCGGGGGCATCGGAGGTCCTCTCCAGGGCGCCTTCGGGGAGTGGGGGGAGGTGCAGCCCAAGCAGGGACGCACCACCCGGGCAGGATCGAGATCCGCCTGTCATCGCTGAGGGGTTCGCCTCAGGTCGCGCGGAACCCTGCCCGCTACTGCTTGATCACCAGGCTCGGCTTGGTCGCCGCCGACGGGGAGACTTCGAAGAGACCGTACATCCCCAGCAGCGCATGCCCCGGGAACCCGCAGATCAGCAGATACTTCCCGGGTTTGGCGGCCGTGAACCTGACCACCGCGGTCTGCCCCTTGTTGATGCCGACCTGGGGGTCCTTCGTCACCGCCCCCGGAAACGCCGGGGTCGCCAGGGCCATCGCCGGCAGCTGCTTCGTGTAGGGGATGATCTCGAGACTGTGCGGCAGGCTGCCCTTGTTCGTCAGCGTGAGATCCACGGCCGCCCCCTCGGGGACCGTGATCATCAGGCGTCCTTTGTCCGCGCCGTTGAAGTTGAGCTCGCCGTTCGCGGGTGTTTGCGCCGCGACGATCGAGAATGTCGCGGCGGCGCCCCCGGCGGCCGCTCTCCCCGGCCCAGGAAGGTTTTGGAGGGCGAGCAGCCCGGCGACGACGATGGCGCACCGGCAGATCCGTTTCATGCGTTCCTCCTGTCTACGACGTGAGCCAAAACGGCCCCCAAGAATTGGGTAAAGACACCGCCGTATGAGCCGTGTGAGGTGAAGACACCCCCGTATTATAGGAAGCGAGAGGATGCGCCGCAATCGAGGGAACGTTGGATCTCCGGCAACCTCTGCTGCCGGGGAGCCCCGGTCTCCGCGGAGCACGACAAAGGCAAGCGGAGCGTTTCGTTACCGGGGGCCGTTTCCTCCCAAACGGCTGCCCTCCCGCTCCTGCAGGGCACTGGTCAAGACCGCAAGGAACTTCATCACGTCGAGCGGCTTGATCAGGTACCCTCTTGCCCCGGAGGCGAGCAGACGTTCCCCGTGCGAGGGTGTGGCATCGGCGGTGATCATGACCACCGGGATATGGCGGGTCTCGGGGTATTCCTGCAGCCGGCGCAGCACCTCATCGCCCGTGATATCCGGCAGGTGCTGGTCCAACAGAATCAGCGCGGGCTGGTGCTCTTGAGCCAGTTCCAGGCCGAGGCGTCCCTGCATGGCCGGGATGAGCCTGACCTCGGGCCGGTGCGCCAGGATGTGCTGGATCAGTTTGAGATTCGACAGGTTGTCTTCGATGTACAGGACGATCTGCGCCTTCTGGCCGCCCCTGAGTTCGGCCTTGGTGGGGATCGGGGTCCGTGCCTGCGCGAACCGCTCCACCGGGCCGTCCGTCAGGGCCAGCTCCAACCAGAAGGTGCTCCCCCCGCCCACGACGCTCTCCACCCCGAGCGCGCCGCCCATCGCCTCCATGAGCCGCTTGGAGAGCGCCAGCCCCAGCCCGCTCCCCTCGATCCCCGAGTGCTCTGCGCCCAGGCGGTCGAAGGGCGCGAAGAGCCGCTTCATTTTGTCGGGAGGGATCCCGGGGCCCGTGTCGATCACCCGGATCCGCATCCGCTGCTCCAGCGTTTCCTCGCAGGACAGGGTCACCTCGCCTCCATCGCGATTGTATTTGACGGCATTGGAGAGGAGGTTCAGCAGCGCCTGCTTGAGCCGCTGGCGGTCGGCCCGGATGTGCCGGTCGGACGCGGCGGCCTCGGCGCCGTTGAGTCGAACGCGCCGCTGGGCCGCGACGGGGCCGATCAGATCCAGAGCCTCTCGCACCGCCTCGCCGATGCGCACCGGCTCGATGGAAAGGGCCATGTGGCCTGCCTCGATCCGGGAGATCTCCAGCACCTCATCGATCAGGGTGAGCAGGTGTCGCCCCCCTTTGAGGATCTGCTCCACATTGTCCCGATGCTCGGCCGTGAGGGTGTCCAGCTCGAGAATTTGGGCAAAACCCAGGATGGCGTTCAGGGGGGTCCGCAGCTCGTGGCTCACGCGGGACAGGAACTCGGTCTTGGCCTGGTTGGCCCGGTCGGCCTCTCCCTTCGCCGTTTCGGCAAGATCCATGGCGTTGCGCATCTCGCGCTCACGCTTGGCCAGGAGGACGCTGGACCGGCCGAGGGCCTCAGCCAGATTGGCGATCTCGTCGTTGCCGGGCGACCACGGTGACAAGGGGAGCCCCCTGGCGAGCTGGCCGGCGTTCTCCTCGAGCCGCCGGAACCGGGTGCCGATCGCCCGGGCAAAAAGGATGGTGGCCGCGATCCCGGACGACAGGCCCGCGAGGAGGCTGAGCTCGGTGATCGTCAGGATCGCCTTGTGGGCATTGTCCTGCTGCCGCGTCCGGTCGCCCAGCAGATGTCCCTCTTCCGCCAGCATCCCATCCAGTTCCCGGCGCACGCCGTCCATGATCCCCGCGTTCTCTACCAGGAGCGTGTCCTGGCGCGTGCCGGCCGTGCCCCCCAGAGTGGGGGATGGACGGAGGGCGGCCAGGGTTCTCAGGTACTGCTGGGCCAGCGACACCGTCCGGCGCATTCGCGCGACCTGCGTCGGCTGGTCCCGCACGAGATGCTCCAGGTTGGCCATGTCTTTCGGCAGCGCCTGCGCGGCCGTTTCATAGCGCCTGAGGAACAGGTCCTGCCCGGTCAGGAGGTACCCATCCATCCCGGCCTGAGCGTCCAGCAGCAGGATGAGCGCCTCCTGGATGTCGGTGTGGACGTCCTGCGCATGGTCGACCCATCTCTCCGCCTGGACGTCCACCCAGGCTCCGTAATAGTAGGTGAGGGCGGTGGCCAGCAGCGCGCAGAGCGGAATGGCGACGACGACCACGACCTTGGCGCGCATGGGCAGGTTGGCCCAGGTCAGGGTGACGCGTTTTCGGCCGCGGACGGGCAGGTTGATCGAGGAGAGGGTGATGGGCCTCCGGGATGTACGGGATTTCAATGGGCCCGTAGGGCGGCGTCGCCGGCCAGGTAGCGCGTCACCGTCCCGCTGGTGGCGGCGACCGTCGCTCTGAGGCGGGCGATGGTGCTCAATTGCCCCGGCGTCGGCGACGAGCCCAGAGGGGTGTTGCCGCTGTCGAAGTACGTGAACGTGAGCCCGGTGCTTCCCCGGGCTCCCACGACCAGGTAGGCGAGCGAGACCGCGGGGTTGGTGTCCTGCTGCCGGGTGACGACGTGGTTGACGGCGTCGTAGGCGAACGTCACGTTGTACGGGCTGGTGGCCGAGAACGGCGTGTTCTGGGGGATCGAGAGCGTGACGGAGGTCGGGCCTGCCGCGGTGACGAGCTGCGCCCACCGGCTCTCGTCGATGATGTTATCGAGCGCCGCGCGGATCTGCCCCTGCGCCTGGATGAAATCGTTCGTCTTGGCCGCCGACACCGCCCCGTTCACCACGAACTCGTAGATGCCCCCGATCACGATCGCCAGAACGGCGAGCATGACGATGAACTCGATGAGGGTGACCCCCGCTTCCTGTGACGAGGGTCGTGTGAGGGGACGTGTCATGATAACCGGCCACATCCTGCGTATTGCTTCTACTTGAACCTGTATGCCCAACTCCACAGATGAATGGACCGGAATCGACCTCCGCTCACCCGGATTCGCAGCCCACGCCGGGCCCCTCGTGCATGTGATCGAAGGTGGTCCGCGAACGTCCGTTCGATTCCTCCAGAACCATCGGGAATGGCCGCCGCGGCGGCGTGCGGGAATGCGCCGATGGTTCGAACATACGAAGGAAATCGCAGGCCCCCGGCGGAACCTCTCGGGAGAACACCCGCAATACCAGAGGACCAGGCCCAAATGGTTGTGAAAGGGGGATGGTGATGAGAGTGACCAAGCTCCCACTGATGAACCGGTTGCTGGGACTGGCGCTCAGCCTGACGCTGATCGTCACGCTGGCGACGCTGGGGGCGCTGCCCCGCACCCAGGCGGCGGCCAAGACGCTCGCCGTCGGCATCACGCTGCCGCTGACCGGGGCGGATGCGGAGGACGCCGAACTGATCAAGGACGGCGCGGTCCTGGCGATCGAAGAGGCGAACGCCAGGGGCGGCGTCGCCGGGTACAAGATCGAGATGATCATCCTCGACAGCGGCACCGCGACGGCCGGGCAGTACGACCCGGCGCAGGCGGCCACGAACACCAAGAAACTGGTCGCGAACGTCGGCGTCGTGGCCAACATCGGCCCGCAGATGAGCGGCGAGGGGAAGGCGATGTCCCAGATCCTCAGCGAGGCGGACATGG
>Ga0209577_10000874_pt1 | contig 30198 bp, 27 predicted proteins | sample GraSoiAngelo_109_FD_185874 | JGI IMG/M metagenome (GOLD analysis project Ga0209577, IMG submission 185874) | Grasslands soil microbial communities from the Angelo Coastal Reserve, California, USA - 14_0903_12_20cm (SPAdes) (version 2) | ecosystem: Environmental > Terrestrial > Soil > Grasslands...
GTTGTGATGGACAACGAGACCTACGGCCTGACAAAAGGCCAGACCTCGCCGACATCACCTCATGGTCATGTAACCAAGTCGACGCCATACGGCCTGCTGGCATCGACATTCAACCCGATAGCAACAGCGCTGACGTTGAATGTCAGTTTCGTGGCGCGCGGCTATTCAGCCAAACCCAAAGAGCTGGCGGCTCTGATCGAACAGGGCATGACTCACCACGGCTTCTCGTTCATTCACGCATTGAGCCCTTGCCCAACCTTCTACAATACATTTGACGCGTGGGATGCATCGGTAACTCCCATACCTGCTGACCACGATCCGAGTGATCAATTGAAGGCCTTAGGGCTGGCAATGGATACCGAGAAGCAATATATGGGCATCTTCTACCAGGAAGAGCGCCCAACAATGGACCAGGCAGCCCATCAATTGTCTCAACAGGCCCAGGAATTTGACCTGGACAAGTACATGGCACGCTACGCTTAACACAGTCATAGGGGATAGTGAGCAAGTCCTGACCACAAAAGAGACCGCTCCATTTCGTATCGCCTTCTATCAGGTCGATACGAAATGGAGCGGTCTCTTTTGTATTCACAAGTGCACCAGAGGGCGCCTGATCTTCGTCAGAAAAACGCTATCTCAGAGTGGATGCAAATTTGTGTCGTTTGCTGCCGTACGCGCAGAGTTCGTTACAACGGCAAGTGAAAATTGCTCACCACAAGGGCGGCAAAAAAGCCCGCCTTCATTGTGATAGATCCCACCTATAGCGGTAAGTTGCTGCTCAGCAGGTTGACCGCACCACTCACAGCGACTGCCACGCGGAGCCGAATCGACAGAGATGGGCCGACGAAATTCGTTCAATGACATGAGTATCCTCCTAGTTCGTGCTGGTAAAGGGTAACTTTACATCACAAACAAGACTAACAACAGCACAGCAGGGGAAACCCGTATCCGGTGGTCAGCAACGTCGGAGAATCCACGGTGATACGGAACTACAAGAACACGCATCATCGCCTGGGAGCAACTTTGCTCCGTCTATCGGCAAATCATCGAGCAAGTGAAGAGTACATCCGTTTCATTGCCGATGCAACACAGAATATACCACATTTTTGTGTGAAGTGCCAGTGCGAAATCAAGAAACAAAGCGGGAATGGGAGCATATAGAGAAACATCCCTGCTTTACAAGGGATTTACAACATGCCCCCGGAAATCCCCTCTTTTTAGCTCTAAGATCCAGGCGGACCGGGTGATGAAGAAGATTGCACATCTTCTTCCAGTGGGGGAAACCTTGAAGTGAGACGATCACCGATAATCCAGCCAATTACTCCCAGACCTAACGTAAGCCCTAACCAGGCGAGCAACACAGTATTGAGAGCGATATGAAATACTGCAGCAAGGATTTCAGCAAGAACGATACCAATGGTCATGCCTACAGTTATGCCGATTAAACACCCGGGATGGGCCAGGTTACGCCCACGAAGTTTCTTCATCATCGAATCTTTTTTCCCTGTCGATAACGTTTGATCGTAATAGATAATAACGCTACAAAGATTTTGAGTCAAGCTGGCATGCTGGCATCCCCTCCTCTACAAATCTCCCCTTTTTAAGCACTGGAGCCGCTCGAAGCAATACTCAGAATTCTGGACAACACAAAAAAATGCGGTTATACTGATTGCACAATGTTGACTGATTAATATCATCTGAAGTGAGATTAGCATTGTGCAGAATGGCAGTACATTCGTTTTAATGCGTGGATTTCCTGGCACCGGCAAAAGTACGATAGCGCGCGCTATCGCAGCTGCCTTGCACGCACCTCTTATCGATAGAGATATTCTACGGCAGAAAGCTGTAAATCTTTTCGGAAACCTGCCACAGGTTGGCCGTTTTTCATACGAACTGATGTTCGCCCTCGTTGAAGAACAATTACGACTGGGGCTTAGTGTGGTTGTTGACACTCCATTAACCTATCGCACCACTTACGAACAAGCGAAGGAGTTGGCCAGGAGCTTCCAAACCCCGATGCTGGTCGTCCATTGTCAGTGCCCACCTGAAGTGCAAAGACGCCGCCTGGAGGGACGTAAAGGCAAGGTTTCCGAGTTCCAGATTACCTCGTGGGAGGAATGGATGCAATGGAAACCACGTTTTGAAAATTTTGACGATGGCGGCTGCGTCATTGACACCTCTAATCCTCTCGACGATTCTCTGGCAAAAGTAATGCGTACCATACATCAATTACACCATCAGCAGCAGTACTCCACGAGCAAAAATTGTTCTGATCAGTCACGTATTTAAATTATTTTGCATGGCATTTAGCTATAGCGAGGCGCTTCGCGTCAGCGCCCAACAGGTGGCTAATACTTCATTGACTTCACCCACTTCCCTGTTATATACTCTCATCAGACAAAGCTTAACCCTTCACCCAATGGAGAGACCCTTGAAAAAGAAGTGATCACAACATATAGGCAGTTAACATTGTTGTAGCGGAACATATGCGGCCTGTCAGCCAAATACTTCCCAACAACCTTTCTCACTTTATAATCTTTTTATGCGCTGCCGTATGTCGTGCTCATGGGATTGTGGTAACCATCATCCACGATCTGGGCTCTCGGGCTTCTTCACTCCTTCTTTCCAAAGTAGTGTATTCACTGGCCTCTTTGCATCCATCGGCAGCACAACATACGGCTGGCCCGCTATCACATAAGCAAGCGAGGTCTGATTATGATGCTCTTAGCTGTGCATGATGTATCAAAATCATATGGTGCAATCAGCGTACTCAATGACATTTCCTTTATCATTAACGACGGCGATCGCGTTGGTATTGTTGGTTCCAATGGTGTTGGCAAATCTACCCTGTTGAAAATCCTGGTCGGGCAAGAAGAGGTTGATGCCGGTACATTCTCTTTTGCTCCCTCAATAGAAGTGGGCTATCTGCCTCAAATAACCCCTGATTTTTATGGGCGCACAATCCAGGACTTGATCCTGGAATCGGTTGGCAACCTGCGACAGTTAGAGGAACGCATGCGACAAATCGAGACCAGCTTATCGACAGCAAGCGAGGAACGAACGGCTGCACTCCTGGAAGAGTATGGACATGTTTCTACAAGATTCCAGGATCGTGGGGGCTATGAGCTTGATTATAAAATCGACACAGTGCTGCAGGGCCTACGTATCTCGTACCTACCGCGCACGCAGGCGGTAGAGACTCTCTCCGGGGGAGAGAAGGCACGTATTGGACTGGCCACGCTACTGCTGCGATCACCAGACTTGTTGCTCCTGGACGAGCCGACCAACCATCTTGATTTCGCCAGTATGGAATGGCTTGAAACGTACCTTTCACACTACAGTGGCGCGATCATCATGGTCTCACACGATAGACAATTCTTGAACAGGGCAGTCAATCAGATTTTCGAGATCGACGAGTACAATCACCATCTCAAAAGATATGAGGGAAACTACGACGCCTATACGCAGACAAAAGCTGCTGAACGCACAAAATGGGAGGAGGATTACGAGAGACAGCAAGATGAAGTCAAGGAGCTCCGCAAGCGTATCCGTGAGACAGCGCGACAGGTTGGTCATACATATCGCGCCCCCAGAGACAACGATAAATATGCTCGCTACTTCTTCGCGCAGCGAGTTGACAGCACCGTTTCGCGCAATGTACGGGCGGCTGAGGAACAACTCAAACGCATCGAAGCGAATCCTATCCCCAGGCCACCGGAGTTGATCAGGGTCAGTTCCTACTTTCGTACTGAACCTATACAGTCTCGCGTAGTTCTCAGTGCCACCGATTTGACGAAGTGCTGGGGCGAACGCTGCATCCTTTCAGGAGTACATGTGACCGTGCCTCCAGATGCTCGTATCGTGCTCATCGGACCAAATGGGACCGGTAAGACAACGCTTCTCAAGATTCTGATGGGGCTCGAAACGCCAGATAAGGGTGAGGTGCAGGCGGCAACGGGCGCCCGCATTGGGTATCTCCCCCAGGAACCAACCGACCTTGATCTGGCGAAGACAGTGCTTGAGACGTACAGGTATGGTCACATAGGATATGAGGCGGACTTTGTAGCAAAGTTGATTGGATATGGCCTGTTCCGCCTTGAGGATATGACAAAAAGAGTTGGTCAGTTGAGCGTCGGTCAGAGACGCAAACTGGAAATTGCCTGCCTGATGGCGCAAGGTCCAAATGTATTGTTGTTGGATGAGCCCACAAACTACATCAGTTTAGATGTGCTCGAAGCTTTTGAAACGGCTATTCTTGCTTTCCCTGGACCCATCATTGCGATCTCACACGATAGATGGTTTATCCAGCGCTTCGGCGGTAAGGTATGGGAACTTGTCGATGGCAAGCTCACTGACGGGAGCTAAATCTAACGCTGCGCGGTCCCGCAGAGTAACCTGTTTGAGTCACTTGATTTTTACGCGCAACAATCCAGGAACGCAGGCAGCAATAGCGACTGTCGCAAGGATACAGGCTACTCCGCCGCTCACGACGGAGAACTGTGGGCTCACTACGCCAGCCACAACACCTGACTCGAACTGTCCCAACATAGGACCACCAATGACAAACATTGCATTGACCGCGCTGATACGCCCACGAAACTCGTCGGGAGTGGTGAGTTGAATCACCAGGCCACGCAGGATCATGCTAACCATATCAGCCGCACCGGAGCCCGCCAGGAAGAGCACAGAGAGCCAGAGAGGTCCTGGCGAGAACCCAAAGGCAATAATACAGATGCCCCAGCAAATAATCGCCAGCACAACACCTAACCCCTGGCGCGAGATACGACTGATACGCCCGGTGAAGGGAGTGAGAGCCACAGCGCCAATAGAGGTAGCCGCTAGCAATAAGCCCAAACCCTGGGGACCGATATGCAGGATATCACTGGCATACACCGGCAGAATCGCACGGGGTGAACCAAAGAAGGTGGCGAAAAAATCGAGCGAAAGGACGGCCAGGATGATTGGGTGCGCACGCAGGAAACGCATACCATCCACCAATGCTCCTACACCTGCCTGCGCTCGCTTTTCGACAGGAACGCGTGGAATGACCATCAGGAGCAGTGAAGCAATAACTACGAAATAGGAAATAACATCGATCCAGTAAGTATTTGCGACCCCCAGCCAGGCAATGATGAAGCCACCCAGTGTCGGGCCAATAACGAAAGTCAGCTGCATCATGACCATGCTCAAAGACATGGCGTCAGGCATCTGTTCCCGTGGCACAAGCGTGGGAATGACGGCCTGCCGGGTTGGGAATTCAAAAGCGGATACGCTGGCGGCAACCAGGACGACGCTGTAGATGATAAACATGTTGATTACGTTGAAGATCGTACATAGCGCCAGCGCCGCTGAGGTAGCAGCAAGGGTAATCTCGATAATGAGGAGCAATTTGCGCCGATCAAACACGTCGGCAAAGACACCTCCGACGAGCGAAAAAATTAAACGTGGGATGGCCTGGACGAGGCCGATCAGGCCCAGGGCAATGGCCGAATGCGTGAGGAGAAAGACTTGCCAGGCAACAGCAACAACCTGCATCTGGGTACCCGCAGCGGAGATGAGCTGACCCCAGAATAACAGGGAATAATTGCGGTTACGCAGCACAGCCCATGAACCGGCTGGTTTCTTCGTAGGGACAGGAACATTGGAGGCAGAGGTTTCTGGCTGGACTGGCTGGCTTGAGGGAATCTCTTTCTGCGGTTCGGTCTGCATTCGGTAACTCAAATCTACGATAGGCGACGGCAATACTTTAGAAAGTATACCACGTGGCGGTTTTCACCAAAACAGACAGGTTCGTACTGGGGCCTTGCAAGCCGCATCAACAATACCCCGTTGTTGATTCAGGCGCCCGAAGTAGAGGGGAGTACAATGATTTCTTGACCCGGCTTCAATGTGGTCTGCAGGCCATAAGGGCCGGTTATCATCTCGTTGTTGACAAAGATCTTGACATGCTCGCGGACATGGCCTTCTTGCGTACAGAGGCGCTCCCAGACTAAAGGATGCAGGCGCTCCAATACCGCCAGGAGTTGCTCCACAGTGTCTGCCTTCACCTGGATCTGACTTTTGCCTCCACTATAGGCACTTAATGTTGACGGCAAACGCAGTGTCACAGCTGCTTTTTCTTCGTCGCTCATGCTTCAGGCACCTCTGCGGAGTTGCGCGTTGTACAGGGCCCCCCGCCAACTCTAAAGGTTGATGCGCGTAAAAGTAGGGAACATGACTGGTACATGTTCGAAGCTTCTTACCATGATTAGGATGGACGCTCGCAATAGTATACTCGTATGATACAACGTTCGCAAGGGTTTTTATCAGGAAAAAGCGTTGAATAAGTAAACACATCCATTTCCAGCACTATCCAGCAGCACAAGTACTATTTAGAGCTGCTTCACTATGTCCATCGCCCCTCCCACCGATGTTACTGTTTTCGCCCCCATACGTACCAATGCATCCAACAATTGTTGGCCCTCACCGCCCGTGTAGTCCCGCTTTGCAATATCTGTAGTATGCAGTAAGAGCACGGGTAAACCTCGCTGTCCCGCTACTACGGCTTCTTGCAACAAGGCAAGGTTGCCGGGTCCAATTGGCATGGGACAGATGATCAGGAGCTTTACTGCCGCAAGGCTTGCTCGAACTTGTTTCTGAATCAGCTGAGAAATGGGCGCATAGGGCTGTTCCGTGATCACTTCACTGGCTAGACGCAGGGCCAGCGCATGGTCACTATCACCGATATTTAGGGCGCCAGCAATAAAAGGTATATGTGCATCTGCCAGGGCTCGCATCATCATTTCCCCTGTACCCCCCCCCGCCATAACATGCACCAGCGGGCGCGGAGCACGCTCCCTGAACAGATCTTCTTCGGCAATCTCACTACCTGGCGGCAAGACACTGATATGCTCCGCACCGCGTAAAATGCCTACCTGGACGTCAACTCCATAAACTCGCCTGAGCACTCCCGGCTCCAATACTTCAGCAGGGGCGGCGTCGGCTACAATGCCCCGTTGAAACAATAGCAGCCGCGGGAAATAACGCGCCGCGAGATTGAGGTCATGCATGGCGGCAATCACCGTCACTCCCCGCTCCCTGTTCAGGAACTGCACCAGCTCCAGCGTTTCAATTTGGTATTTTATGTCAAGATGAGAGGTCGGTTCGTCTAAAAGCAAAAGCCTCGGTTCCTGTGCCAGGGCCATCGCAATCATCACCCGCTGTCGCTCACCTCCACTGAGCTGGTTAAAGATGCGATCAGCAAGGGATTCGATAGTGGCGGCTTGCAGGGCATCCTTGACGATGCGCTCATCACGAGCTCCCAACGCCCCGAAGAAGTTGACGAACGGCGTCCGTCCCAGGCTTACCATTTGTTCTACAGTGAAAGCGAAGGGCATTTGCAGCTCTTGAGGAACGACAGCGATACGCCTGGCGATAATGCGCCTGCCCCATTGCTGTAGATCATGACCTTCCAGGAATATCTTGCCCTGCTGGGGACTATAGACGCCGCTGAGTAAGCGCAGCAACGTTGTCTTCCCTGAACCATTGGGTCCCAACAATCCAATCATTTCACCCGCCTGCACCCGTAAATGAACATCATACAAGAGGGGTTCTCGCCCGTAACCAAAGGTTACGCCATCTACAACCAGGAAGGATGGTTTTGGGGGGTTGCTGGAGCGCGTTTCCATGTCTACCACCGGTAATCTCGTTTGCCGCTCCGGAGCAGGAACAGGAAAAATGGCGCCCCTACCAGTGCAGTGAAGATCCCCACAGGCAGCACGGCGGGTGCAATGACGATGCGCGCCAGGAGATCGGCAAGCGTAAGAAAGATGGCTCCGCCAAGAGCAGAGGCAGGAAGAAGCAGACGGTGGCGCGGTCCCAGCAAAAGGCGCATGGCATGGGGTGTCACCAATCCTACAAAACCAATCAAACCACTAATGGAGACGGCGGCCGCTGTCAACAATGAACCAACAACGATAATGACGAATTTGCGCCGTTCAACATTCAGACCCAGGTGCGTCGCGCCCTCTTCACCAAGGGCAAAGGCGTCAAGTACGCGAGTAAGCGCCAGTGAGAAGGCTATGCCTACCAGTATGATCGTTCCAACAACAAAGATTGGTGGCCAGCTCGTGACTGACACACCTCCAGAGAGCCAGCTGAAAAGCGCCTGTAGACCGAATTGCGCATGAGGGCTGAGCGTTAAAACAAGGGTCTGCAAGGCCACCAGTACCGCATTGATCACAACACCCGCTAAGAGGAGGGTTACAATGGGCGTATGCCCATCACTACGAGCGATACTGTAAACGAACAGCACCGTTAGCATTGCTCCGAAAAATGCTAAAAGAGGAGTCAGAGAAAAAAAAGATCCATAGACAGTATCAACGGGCAGCACAAAGGCGATCGCAGCTCCCAGGGCCGCGCCGGAAGAGGTTCCCATGAGGTAGGGGTCAGCCAGGGGGTTGCGTAGCATTCCCTGGAAGAGTACTCCTGCCACGGCCAGCGCCGCGCCCACCAGTGCTGTGCCAATCACAACAGGCAGCCGTACCTGCCAGATAATTATCTCGGCTGTCGGATCCCACCCCCGCGCAAAATGGAAGATACCCGTGCCATTGAGGAGAATCTGTGCTATCGTCCCCATCGGTATTGGCGTTGAACCAAAGCTCACCGCGACCAGGATGACAACACATAACAAAACACTCAAGATCAGCAAAATAAGAGGCATCGACAACTTGCGCAGTCCTTTTATGGGCTGTTTGTCGGGTCGTTGTTCAATTTTAACGTTCCGGGTTGCTATCTTCATATGTTAGCTGTCGTGGCTAGTATACCCGTAGGTTTTACCTATTGTCAATCAAACTGCGTCATTTCATGAATGAGCAACGTACAAGAGATCAAAGGGACAAAGAATCTGGGGACCTGGCACTCCGGCTTCCGTAATACTGGCCTGAACTTAAGGACAGTTGACAAGAGGTGTAATCAGGATGATACTACTATACAAAAGCTACTGACACGCAGTATTGCCTCCGATTGAAGGACAGTTCATACATGACAATTGAAAGAGATTTTTTCCGGCAGGTTGCAGGGCAATTCGCTACGGGAGTCACCGTCGTCACAACACGTAACCAGGGAACGCTCGCAGGCCTGACCGTTAATGCATTCTGCTCGGTCTCCCTCGACCCACCATTAGTATTGGTGTGTGTCGATCTTACCAGCGCTACACTCCCAGCTATTCGTGAAAGCGAGATTTTCGCCATAAATATTCTAACCGATGAACAAGAGCATCTTTCGCGCTGCTTTGCCACCTCTACCGAAGAACGCTATAAACATTTCTGCCATGCCAGCTTCCAAACCGCCGCGACTGGTTCACCAATCATCGAGGGTGCGCTGGCTTTTCTTGATACCCGGGTGGTGGCCGAATATCCTGGTGGTGATCATGTCATTTTCCTGGGCGAGGTCGTGGCAATGGGTACAAACGGACGTATCGATTTTGCAAAAGAAGAAGATAAACTACACGCAACCATCCTTGAAGGTGCAGAAAGTTTAAACGGCAACAAACCTGGAGAAGAGAAGATACCCCTTGCCTACTATCGTGGAAAATACCGCCATCTCGCCTCCGGCTACCTGAAACCCAGCCTGGCAAAATGACAACGATTCCCAGCAGAGATCAAGAAGCGGCGATTACTTCGCTTCAACAGCGTATCCTCTCATGTCGGCTCTGTCAGCAACACAGCTATATACCCATTGCTCACCCCATTGTCAGTGGCAAAGCCAGCGACCGTGTGCTCGTCATCGGCCAGGCACCCGGTCATCGCTCTGTCACCAACAATCTCCCGTTTAGCGGTCCGGGTGGGCGTATCCTGCAAAAGTGGCTTGAACAGGCCGGTTTCCCTCCCAGGTACCTTCACGAACATACCTATCTCAGTTCATTGACACGCTGTGATCCGGGACGCAGTCCAAAGGGCAATGGCGATAGACGACCTTCCCCACAGGAAGTCGCGCTGTGCCGGCCCTACCTTGAGGAGGAGATCAGGCTCTTGCAACCAAAAGTTGTCTTGCTGGTAGGTACGATGGCGATAGAGGCGTTTTTTGGCAAGGTGCGCTTAGAAGAAGTCATTGGTACATATGAGGAACGCGACGGGATGCTGCTTTTACCTCTGCCTCATCCTTCAGGTGTGAGCCGCTGGCTCAATGACCCGGCCCATCAAAAACTGCTTCAACAAACCTTAGGGTTGCTCTCATCGTGGAGAGTCACGTTTGCCTTGTAGCCTGGACAACCATCATGGTTGTCCAGTTAACTTGAAGTCGAAGGGGTTGCGGATTCGTCAGAGAGGGCGGGATAACGGGCATCTTCAGCTCGTTGGTGCATATGATATTCGTGCACACCCTTCTTTAAGGTCCCCAGCGCCAGTGTTGCACAGGTTGGACGGGTCATGACCAGCTCGCGTCCAAGCTGTTCAATGAGGTCCTCAAAACTCATTTGCTCGATCTCATCCGCCGTCTTCCCTGGCGTAATTTCTGTAACGTAAGAGGCCGCGGCCCGGCTAATCGTACAGCCCTCGCCTTCCCAGTTGACAGCTTCCAACTTGCCTTCCTTGTCGAAGCGAGCGTGCATCGTGATAATGTCGGCACAGCCAGGATTACCGCCAGTGAGGCTGACATCGGCATGTTCCAATGGGCCACTGTTGCGCGGATTTTCATAATGATCCATCAGAAATTCGATGGCTTCTTGACGATCCATATTGGTTTTCTCCATGCGAGTCTATGAAAAGTGAGTGGGCGCAACAGGTTGCGCCCGCTCTTGTATTTATTATACACCTATCAGGTGCGCCGAGGCGATTCCAACAGCTATGGTTTCTCGATAGGTGCCTTGACCAGGTTGCCCCACTCGGTCCATGAGCCATCATAGTTACGCACGCGTGGATACCCCAGCAAATATGTCAGCACAAACCAGGTATGAGCTGAACGCTCACCAATGCGGCAGTAGGAAATGACATCTTTATCAGGTGTGATCTCCCGGCTGAGGTAGAGCTGGCGCAGTTCTTCAGGAGACTTGAATGTTCCATCCGAGTTGGCAGCCATACCCCATGGAATACTCTTCGCACCAGGAATGTGGCCGCCGCGCTGGGCTCCCTCCTGCGGGTAGTTGACCATGTGTATTAGCTCACCGGTAAATTCCTGGGGAGAGCGCACATCGATCAGGCCACGGCCAGGATTCTTGAGCCCATTGGCAACGTCGTCGCGGAAAGCGCGGATGCTCTCGTCCATGGGCTGCGCGTGATATGTTGTTGCTGCAAAATGAGGGATTTCCTTCGTCATTGGACGCTGCTCTGCCTCCCACTTCTGCCGCCCACCATTCATGATCCTCATATCCTTGTGCCCATACATCGAGAACAGCCAGAACGAATAGCACGCGTACCAGTTGTTCTTATCGCCGTACAGGACAATGGTGGTATCATTGTTGATGCCCCAGCGGCTCATGAGCTCCTCGAAGCCCTTCTGGTGCACGAAATCGCGCGTTACCGGGTCCTGCACATCGACATGCCAGTCGAGCTTGACTGCACCGGGCAAGTGACCAACTTCATACAACAATACATCTTCATCTACCTCGATCAGGCGAATATTGGGGTCGTTGAGATGTTCGGCAACCCAACTTGTCTCTACCAACACCTCAGGATGTACGTAACCAGACACGGCTCCCTGGCCGGTTGTGGCGGAATCAGTTCCAGCCATCTGTAATGTCCTCCCTAAAATAGATTAAAATGTGTAATTCACCAACTCGCTATCAGGCATTAGAGGTGAAATTCAAACGAAGCCCCGCTTCTTTAAAAGATAACAAAGTTGATACACTTTATATTCTACCCCAGAGGTCGGAATTAAGCAAGTGAGGAAAATTGGGAAGCTTTCACCACTTCAATCGTTCCACCAGGCCTGTATTGCGATGCGCGACACGGTCATTTCTCACCGCCCATTCTAAAGCACGCTGTTGTCCTACCAGCACGCAGAGTCGCTTAGCCCGTGTTATGGCTGTATAGAGAAGATTGCGCTGCAAAAGCATGGAGTGTTCCCTGGTGAGAGGCACGACAATGGCGGGATATTCACTGCCCTGGCTTTTATGAACCGTGACGGCATAGGCCAGGATAAGTTCGTCCAGTTCCGCAAACTCATAGCTGACGAGCATGGGACCAGCTTCTTCCAAAAATTCTACTTTGATGTTGGAGTTCTCTTTATTGATGCTGCGTACCCAACCGACGTCTCCATTAAAAATTCCTTTGTCATAATTGTTGCGTACCTGCATAACTTTGTCACCCACGCGTATGATGCGACCTCCCCACTCGACCTCTGCAAAAGCCCTGGGGTTCAACCGCGCCTGTAGCTCTTCATTGAGGATGGTCACTCCTACCGGTCCTCTATACATCGGCGCGAGAACCTGGATATCGGTAATAGGGTTCAGCCCATAGCGCGCAGGCAGGCGACGATGTACAAGATCAAGCACAAGTCGCTGCGTACGAACGGGGTCCTCTTCAGACAGGAAGAAGAAATCGCCTGCAGCCTCACTTTTCAAATGCGGCATCTTCCCGGCATTGATGCGGTGTGCGTTGACAATAATTTTGCTCTGCTGGGCCTGGCGAAAAAGCTCCATCAAGCGCACCGAAGGAATGGCCTCGCTCCTCAAAAGGTCTCTCAGCACATTCCCCGGACCTACAGAGGGCAGTTGGTCAGCATCACCTACCAGCAGCAGGTGCGCTTCTTTTGGCAGCGCTTTGAGCAAATGATAAAAGAGCAGGATATCGACCATCGAGAACTCATCGACAATGACAAACTGATACGGTAGCGGGTTCTCTTCATTGCGCTGGAAGGTATTGTCATGCGGCGAATATTCAAGCAGGCGATGCAGCGTTTTCGCCTGGAAAGCCGTTCCCTGCGCGCCTGTGGCCTCGGAGAGCCGCTTGGCGGCACGTCCTGTTGGAGCGGCAAGGGCAACATCGATCTTGCGTTTGCGCAACAACATCAGCAAGGCGCGAATGGATGTCGATTTTCCCGTACCTGGCCCACCCGTGAGGATACTTACCTTTCTATTGTAGGCCGTTTGCACCGCCTCCCGCTGCTTCTCGGTGAGTTGCATTTTCCCATTCTGCGCCAGCCTCGTAAATACTGCGTCCCATAACTGTTGGTTCGCAGGGGGGAGTCCGCTAGGCGAGTGTAAAAGGATACGTAAGAGTCTTGTCGAACCCTGCTCGGCATACCAGAACGGAGCGAAATAGACGCGCTTCTGCGGTTCTGGTTCCTCGACTTCACTCCAATCGATGGGATATTCTTCATCATCGATTTCGGAACGCGTTACCGGCTGTGCAGGCAGAGGAGGTTCAATAAACGCATTGTGTTCGCAGCGCAGTTGTTCCAATGCTGCCGGCAAGGCATCATATGGAGCCTGTAAGATGTTGGCGGCGCGAGTGAACAATTCACCCTCGGGCAAGAAACAGTGTCCATCTTCGTTGGCAGCCTGGGCAAGTACATAGGTGAGGCCCGTTGCCAGGCGCGGCACACTATCGGAGGGCAGCCCCAGTTTCACAGCGATATCATCGGCGATGCGAAAGCCGATGCCATGCACGTCCTGCGCCAGTTGATAGGGATTTTCACGAATGACCTTGATCGATTCCTTGCCATACTGCTTGTAGATGCGCGTGGCGATGTTCATCGACACATTGTGCGTCTGCAGGAAGAGATGCAGTTCTTTGATCTCACTCTGCTCGGCCAGCGTCTTGATTATTTGTTCCCGGTCTTTAGCGCCGATGCCCTTCACTTCGCTTAACCGTTCGGGCTGTTGCTCCATAATTGCGAGCGTCTGTATACCAAATTGCTCCACAATTAATTTGGCCTTCTTTGGCCCGATGCCCTTGATTAAACCCGAACTCAGGTAGCGAGTGATACCCTCGACAGAAGCAGGCAGGCGTTGCACAAAGCTCGTGACATGCAGTTGACGGCCATATTTGGGATCCTTTTCCCACTCACCTTCAACCGACAAGAGCTCTCCCACGTGTACTCCCGGCAACATCCCCACGATGGTCATCAGGTCGTCACGAAAGAGTCGCCCACTATCTTTAGGACGAAAACGGGCGACGGTATAATGGTTGTCCTCGTTGCGAAAGACGATATTTTCTACTGAACCTTCGAGTGTTGACATACTAAAACATTCCATCTAATGGACAAGAGGTTGGAAATCGTACCTATGTACCTTAATCTTAGCACATCGAACGCTTCTTTACCTGGAGCGTGACATTTCTCCTCCCTTAACCGCTTAAAATAGAGTATCTACAAAACATTTCACAACTATAGAAAGTTTAATGCACCATGCCCGATACACCACAACACAATCATGATGAACAAAAATCACAGGTACAGGATTATTTCTCACGAACAGCGGAAAGCTATGTGAGTAGCTTCTCGCATAAAAGTGGAGACGACTTACAGCGTCTGGTCGAATTAGGGGAGTGGGATAAGGGACAGCAAGCGCTGGATATCGCAACTGGCGGTGGCCATACCGCGCTGGCAATCGCGCCTTATGTCGCGCAGGTAACCGTCAGCGATCTGACGCCTCGCATGTTAGAAAAGGCGCGCGAATACCTCACTGCACAGGGTGTGACCAATGCTCACTATGTTGTCGCGGATGCGGAACATTTGCCGTCTGCGGCAGAAACTTTCGACCGGGTCACCTGCCGCATCGCCGCACACCACTTCCCGAACGTCGCCAGGGCTGTAAACGAAGTAGCGCGTGTGCTAAAAGTGGGAGGGATCTACCTGCTGATCGATTGTATGGCTCCCAGCGATCCCGAACTTGATAGCTTCGACAATACCGTTGAAAAATGGCGCGATTCCTCGCATGGACGGTCCTGTACGCCCGAAGAGTGGCAGGCACTCTTTACCCAGGCAGGTTTGCAGGTAGAGCACCAGGAATTTTTCCGTAAGACGCACCACTACGACGATTGGACATGGCGCTCTCAACTCCCCGGCAGAGAAAAAGTGGAACTGGAGCGGTTTATACTAGAAAGTAGTCCTCGAATTCGCAGGTATTTCGAGGTTGTTCAACGGGCGGATGGCCACCTGGAGAGTTTTACGAATGACTTCATCCTGCTAAAAGGCCGCAAAAAGCCATTTTCAACTCCACCTCAAAAGTGAGATAAGAAGGCCATATGTTTGTAGCATAGTGTAATCATGGGTTATAATACTCTTGTCTTCTGTGACGACTCCCCATGGCTCCCGCGCCAGGGGCTTCTGGAATGACGCAGCCGTGTCGTCCCACGGCACTCGTTCGGTTCATCCACAGAGGCGGGCGTGACTCACAGACCCCTGTATCGGATGGCACGACTTATGAACCCGGTAGCATTTTTCCCTCTGGTCCTGCACCAGAGAACCCACTGAAATGCTATTGTGTTGAAAATGTGCAATAGAACGGATTGAAGTATAGCACATGCTAGAACAGATGTCGAGTGTCTCGGCACCTGGGGTGGCAGGCCATTCATCCCCGTGGCTCAAGCCAGGGGCCTTCTATCCTGGACTGGTAAGATTAGCATTGAAGTGGAGCAGGCGCGCTTCACCTATATGCAGGGGAACCTAACCGGTATTAACGCCTGAGAGCATCCGCACAGGATCCATTGCATGTATTCTTCTTTAAGGGAGAGCAGGTAAGCACTTGGCAATGAGCAGTAAAGTCACCTATCGCAAGCAGTACACGCGCTGCGGAAAAGAGCGTTGTCGCAAGTGTAAGGAAGGAGACGGACACGGTCCCTACTGGTACGCCTATTGGAGTGAAAAAGGGCGCACTATTAGCAAATACATTGGAATACATCTTCCTCCAGGTATTGACATAGAGCGGCAGACAGCAGGAGATGTGGAGGCAGGGAAGGGAGTTCCTCTGCCGGCAGCTAACCAATCTTCACGCATAAATAAAGCAGGAACATCCCATACAAGCATGGGTTCAGCACATGGAGAAAGGCTGCCACTCCAGCTGAACACGCAGGTTCTCCGAATCTTTGCCCTCGGACAATTTCGCATAGAACGCTTACAGGGAAACGAGTGGTGCGCGGTCATCAATCGCACCTGGCATCGCCGGCGCGCGCGGGCGCTCCTTGGCTGTCTCCTCAGTAGCCCTGGTCGCCGCCTGGGTAGAGAACAGGCAATGGAAGCATTGTGGCCCGACCTGGATATGGAGACGGCAGCTAATCGTCTGAATGGTGCGGTACACGAGCTACGTCAGATCCTCGAACCCGAAATTGCACGCCCTGCAGCTTCTCGGATGCTGCGCCTGGAACGCGATGTACTTGAATTGGCGGATCGCACCCAGATCTGGGTCGACGCAGAAGCATTTGAAAGCGTGCTGAAAGAGGCAAATTCCCTCCTTGGCATACATGGCAGTAACCAGGCTTCGACAAATCAGAGTTTGGATATTGCCAGCGCTAACCAGCTTGAACACTTGTTAGAGGTCGCAGCTGTCCTGTATACCGGCGACTACTTACTGGAAGAACTTTATTCAGAATGGGCAGCGCCTCGCCGTGAGGCCCTCAAGCGTGGCTGGACTGGTTTGCTGCTTAAATTAGCAGAGTTGCGTGAGGCGCGCAAGGCCTTCGCCAGCGCCATGGAACCGCTTAACCGGCTCCTCGCTACCGACCCTACCGATGAAACAGCCGTACAGCGCCTCATGATATTGCTAACACAGCTTGACCGGAGAGGAGAAGCGCTAAACACGTATCGCCTGCTTGCCACCAGGCTTGAGCGGAACTACGATAGCGAACCTTTACCGGAAACGCGTGAGCTTTATGAAAAGCTGCGCCTGGGGCAAATCAGCGAAATTGCCCAGCCGAAGTTCCTCATCTCACATCCCACAGACGTCCAGGAGAACCTTGAGACACAGGACGAGAAACAGGTGGAACAGTCACAGAATGCCCTGACTCAGAAAGCTGCGCAGGAGAGAGAAGCCCCGTCTGAGTTTCGCATACCCCAACAATCTTCAGGCGCAGAGAAAACCATTGCCCATTTAGTCGCTCCTTTTGTTGGCACAAGCCAGTTAGGCCGCTATAATCAGAGTCCATTGATTGGTCGCGAGCGTGAACTCCAGGCGATGCGGCGCGTTATGGTTTCGCTTGAAGGAGAGGTGATACCTTCAGGTAATACCCCTTCAATGCCCGGGTCTATGAGGAATCCACATGTGTTACTCCTGATGGGCGAGGCAGGTATTGGGAAAACACGACTGGCCGAGGAATTGAGTCACGAGGCGAACACAAGAGGCTGGGTAGTAGCATGGACGAGAGCATATGAACAGGAGGGCGCTGTTCCTTACCGCCCCTGGATAGAACTCTTGCGCACACTCTTACAACATGTTCCCACCGAATTACTCATTTCAACCGTCAATTCCCACGCCAACATGGAAGCTGCCTCCACTGAACACTATGCCCCAACCTTACTGGAAAGACTGAGCACATTACTCCCTGAATTGCGCTACATATCCTCGCAAAATGAGAGAACGTATCCACAACTTCCTCCTGAGCAGGAGCGGCTTCACTTGTGGGAGGCCACCGCCGGGCTTTTGAGTACCTTGAGCAAAACTAATCCCTTGCTGTTAGTGCTGGATGATCTCCATTGGACGGATGGCAGTAGTCGAGAGCTACTTGCTTATATTACACGTCATTTACAGGACGAGCGCATCTTGTTACTCGGGACGTGTCGGGACGTCGAGCTTTCTCCAGGCCACGGCTTACGTACCCTCATCGCCGACTTGCGCAGGGAACAGGCTATCGTTACGATTGCAGTAGATCCACTGACTCAATCTCAAATAGGCACACTCGTTGCCCATCTGCCACAGAATATCGTGCATAGCATTCAGACGCAAGCGGCGGGAAATCCATTTTTCGCGGAGGAACTGGCGCGTATGAGCGAAGCCGCGCAGGCTGCTTCAGTTCAGCCAGAGGTTCACGGGCAGGGAACACCCTCACATAAAATAGGTTCTACAGTCGAGGGAGAACACCTTCGAGTCTCGCCTGGCAGCTCATTGCCGGAAGGTATTGCCGCCGTTCTTGAACGCCGCCTGGGAAGATTAAGTAGCGAGTGCCAGACGCTATTAGGAAAAGCAGCAGTTCTGGGTGGCTCATTCGAGTTCGGTCAGCTACTTTTCATGGCCAATGAACACCCGGAGGACATGATCCTCGATCTACTTGAAGAGGCCTTGCGGGCTGGATTGCTCATGGAGGAAGGCACCGGCTCACGCATTATCTACCATTTCTGGCACCCATTGATTGTGAGCCATTTGTATGAGCGTCTCTCTGCGGCGAGGTGCGCGCAACTCCACAGGCGCGCAGCAAGTGCGCTATTGCGGGCTCACCAGGGGCACGAGGGAGAAATCGCTGCGGCCATCACCTATCATCTCAGCAAGGGCGGCGCTGACCCCACCGAGGTAGCCCACTACGCCGAACTCGCTGGAAACCAGGCCTATTCGCTCTCTGCTTTCGCGGAAGCAGAACAGTACTACATCCAGGCCATACAAACAATTACCCACGGTAAATTGCCTCTCAAAGAAGGTGACTTTGAAGCTGTACTTCATAAAGCGGACATAACAGCACCGCTACACGTGGCTCGCTTATTGGAACGTGTCTGTGAATGTATTGAAGTGCAGGGCAATTATGAAGATGCCCGGCGGACCTATGAGTGCATCCTTGTGTTGCGCAACCAACAACGAACATTTGCATCAGAGGATGAATGGATGCGGGAAGCTCAGATACAGGCTTTGATATGGAGAGAGATTGGGCGTACGTGGACCGCTAACGGCTTCTTTGACCAGGCTTACGTGTGTTATCAACGTGGGAAACAGGCTATGCTTGAAGCAGGTGTCACCTCTGGCGCAGCCTGGGCCTGTGTTCATCTTGAGCTTGGCAGTATACGCAGCCTGCAAGGCAACTACGATGAGTCAACCCGTATTGCTCTGGAGGCCCTTGAGATGCTCGAGCAGGCAATGCAAGAGCGGAATGAAGAAAGCGGGTACCCCCCAGTGGGCCATCCGGTAGGCCACAAGAGAGAAGAGCAGCCAGGTACACTGAACGAACTCACCGAGCGCAATGCGCACAATAGGGACAACTACTATAGTTTTCAAACACGCACGGAACGAGCTATCTTAGGAGCTCCTTTAGAAGTTGGGCGGGCGCATGAGCTGCTCGGAGTCATCGCGGCAAATGTCGGTCAATTTGCTGAAGCGCTGCAACAATTGCACAAAGCGCAGGCAATTTTCGAACAGCATGACCTCGCCACGGCTCTGGCGCAGGTCTATAGCAACCTAGGAGCAGTTCACGCTGTGAAGTCAGAAAACAGTATGGCCTTGACATACATGCAGCGTTCACTCGAGTTAGCTGAACGCCTGGGAAATCAGCCGAATATCGCCATTGTCACAGGCAACCTCGGCGAGATGGCAACTCGCTCTGGTAAATTACGAGAGGCAGAAGAGTGGTTCAGGCGCAGTCTGGCGATGGCGGAACGCATTAATGAGGCAGACCAGATAAGCTGGTGCAACACCGCTCTGGCGGTAACGCTCCAGGATCAGGGCGATTTGATGGGAGCAGCGGAATGTATTCGTCGCTCCCTCAGTATCGCACGCTCCATGAAGAGCACGCGCAATATCGGCGGTGCTCTCATTGCCCTGGCGAACTTGCGCATTATGCAGGCGATCATCGCCGGCAAGCTGCACCACGAGGGCACAAACGCTGAAAACGTTTCTTATTCAACAGTGCTATGTACGCGGCTCCTTATGCGTGCGATGTCAACCCTACAGCGAGCAGTGGTGGTCGAGGGGCTGGAAACCGAACTGGTTGTAGAAGGACAGTTAATCCTGGCAAGTATCTACTTTTTGCTTGGTGATATGGAGAGGGCAAAACAAGAGACAGTGCACACTTTGGAGGAAGCGGAGCGGTATGAGCTCACCAGGATGCTAGCTCGCTCGTACCGCTTACTGGGAAGGATACTGGCCGTGTGTGGAGAATATACACAGGCGAACGCCTACTTTGATCGGGCGCTCCAAATATTTCGCGAGTGTGAATTTCGTCTCGATTACGCTCGCGCCTTGCATGGCTATGGCGTCACTTTGATCGAGCGCCGCGCTCCAGGAGATGTGCAATTCGGTAAGGGTCTGGCTTATCTCCACCAGGCGCGCGATATTTTCGCCGATTGTCATGCCAATATCGACCTGGAGTGGGTCGAACACGTCCTGGCAAACTACAGGTCCGAGACGGTAAGGGCATGATTCAATGCAGAAAACGCATTCAACAGTAGAATAGAGAGGTCTATCTTGTCACACAATGCTACGGAATTGACAACATTACAGCAAGCAGCAAAGACACGTTGGGATATTCAAGCAGCCATTACCGACATGTTTGCAGCCGAAGATGAAGGACTGCGAGCCGCGTTGACAGCAGCCAAACAGGCTGGTTTACCAGAAATCCAGATTTCGCCGATCCAGGGCAAGTTTCTGCAACTGCTGGCGGCGACTTGCAATGCGCATAAAATACTGGAAATTGGCGCACTGGCCGGGTATAGCGGTATCTGGCTTGCGCGCGCCCTACCCACCGGTGGCCGCCTCATCTCCCTGGAGGTGAACCCCGATCATGCCAAAGTGGTGCGAGACTCCTTCGCGAGGGCCGGTGTCGGTGACCGTAGTGAAGTGCGCGTTGGGAAAGCGCTTGACCTTCTGCCAGCGCTAGAAAGTGAGGCGCCCTTCGATCTTGTTTTTATCGACGCCGACAAGTCTCCCTATGCTCAGTACCTGGACTGGGCTCTACGGCTGAGTCGGCCCGGCAGCATTATTGTGGCCGACAACTGTATACGCTCGGGCAAAGTATTCAAACAGCCAGAAGATGAAGGGCTGGCCGGTATTGCCGAATTTAATAAACGTATAGCGAGCGACCCGCGCCTCGTCTCCCTTCTGCTACCCATGGACGATGACTATACGGATGGTTTCGCCATCGCGGTGGTAAAGCAGCAATGATGACAGCAGATATCGTCTTTTCGCAGGAGAGCTGTGCTGCATGAAAATCAAGAGCGACTTCCATAGCCATGTCTCTCACAGCTCCGCTCACCAGATGGTTGAGGCAGCACGTGAGAAAGGGCTGCGCGTTCTCGGCCTCTCGGAACATATTTTTGAGATGGGCGAAGCACGCCACACGCTGGAACATCTGCCGCTCGAAGGGCCGCTGCTCACCTTTCCTGTCTATATCGAGGCAGTGCACGCTGCAGCACACCTTCCAGGCATTGATGTGCGGCTGGGAATGGAAGTTGATTTTATCCCTGCAAAGAACGATGTCATCCAGGGATACCTGCAGGGCTTTCCCTGGGATTTTCTGATTGGCTCTGTGCACGAAATCGATGGAGTGCAGTTCGAGAGTGAGAAGAAGTGGGACCGCGCAGAGGGAGAAAGATCCTGGCTGCGTTACTTCGAGCTCTTGAGGCAGGCAGTTAGCAGTGGCTACTTTAGCCTGGTAAGCCATCCGGTTCGTATGCGCCGCAAAAACCCCTATCTCCCGCCGCTCCTGGACGAGGAGCTTGAACGGCTTGCGGCTGAAGCAGCACGCTGTGACGTTGCCCTGGAGATAAATGGCTATGACGTTCTGAGTTATCCCGACCTGGTGCGCCGCCTTGCGCGTGCCTGCGCTCTAAACGCAACGCCCGTGAGCGTGGGATCAGATGCACATTATCCCGGGCAGGTCGCGCAGGCTCATCCACAGAGTGAAGCCATTCTTCAAGAGGCTGGCATAACGAAGGTGAGAATCTGGAAGAACCGCGCGGCTGAGGAGTACCAGTTGAGCCCGTTGTGACACCATCCTGGCATGCGCGGAGAGGAAAGTGTTATAGCGCTTTGAAGCGAGGCAACTGAATATCGTCGTTGACCGCATCAAAAACGACCGTGACCGGCAGATCTACACGTAGTTCGGCAGGGTCAGTTTCCACGATATTGCTCATCATGCGCGGTCCCTCTTCTAACTGTACAACTGCGACGTTGTACGGGGTATCCCTCACAAATTCAGGAGATTTGTTCTGGTATATGATGGTATAGGAATAGATTACACCGCGCCCAGAGGCTTGAACCCAACGTATGCTGCTAGAACCGCAGTGCATACAATACAAACGCGGATAGAACTGGTGTTGCTGGCACTGGTCGCAATACTGTAACAGCAGTTTGCCCTGCCTGCACCCATCCCAGAACGGGCGATTTTCATCTGTCACTATAGGCAGGGGTTTAGGCCGGGAATCAGCTGCCATGGTCATCCGTTCTCCTCGCTACTGTACTGTTTTTCAGAGTATACTGCATTTTCCACGCAGAAACAAGAAAAGAGCATCCCTTGCCTTGCTCATTACCAGGAAGCTATAATGGTGCAGCCGAGGTAAAACGTGAGCGGGACTATTCTCCCTAAAAGAGAGCCAGGTGCGCACGCGCTCAATCGGTAACTACAAAGCGTAAGCAAAGGAGCACAGAGCATATGTCCTCATATAACGGGCGCGTTGCCATTGTCGGCGTCGCCGAATCGGATTACGGTCGAGTTCCCAATATGACCGAGATGCAACTTCACGCACAGGCGATATGGCGTGCGCTCGATGATAGCGGCCTCCGTAAAAACGATATAGACGCCGTCTTTTGTAGTTCACATTCCCTGGGCATGCCTACCGTCATGCTGTGTGAATATTTGCAGATGTTTCCACGCTATACTGATACCACGTCGATCGGTGGATCCTCATTCGAGGCACACCTCAATCACGCCGTAGCGGCGATCCGCGCAGGTAAGTGCGATGTAGCGCTGATCACGTACGCCAGTACCCAGCTTTCGAGCCGTGGGAGGATGATAGGCACGGGCGCGCGTCCCGCGACCATTCCCGAAGATACGTACGAGGCGCCCTATGGTAATACGCTGGTCGGAGCATATGCTATGGCTGCACACCGTCACATGTATCAGTATGGCACTACCTCGGAACAACTGGCTGAAATCGCGGTCGTAACGCGCCGCCATGCCATGCTCAATCCACTTGCTATGTACCGTGAGCCAATAACGGTTCAGGATGTGATCAACTCGCGCAAGATTGCCGATCCACTCCACCTGCTCGACTGTTGCGTTGTAAGCGACGGCGGAGGAGCAGTACTTGTGACGACTGAAGAACGAGCGCGTGATCTGAAGCAGAAACCCATCTTTGTGCTGGGGAGCAGCGAAAGTCTCACCCATGCACACATCTCGCAGATGCCGGATTTGACAGTTACCGCCGCAGCCGTTACCGGGCCACGCGCTTTTGGTGAGGCCGCTATCACACCTACCGAGGTAGACATGGCGATGCTCTATGACTCGTTTACCATTACCGTGCTCCTGCTGCTCGAAGACCTGGGATTTTGCAAGAAAGGTGAAGGAGGGGCGTTTGTCCAGCACGGACGCATCGCTTTGGGAGGACAATTGCCAATCAATACGGACGGTGGTGGACTTTCATCCAACCATCCTGGCATGCGTGGGATATTTCTGATCATAGAGGCCACGCGCCAGTTGCGCGGTCAGTGCGGCCCTCGCCAGGTGGAAGGCGCAAAACTGGCGGTAGCCCATGGGAGCGGCGGCCTGCTTTCTTCACAGGCCACGACCATCCTGGGAGCCTGATATGCCGCAAGGCGCACCACACTATTCAGGCAACTGGGCCAGCGATGACTTTACCTCGATATAGCGCGCGATGATAAAGACCAGGTCAGAGAGCCGGTTCAAGTACCGCACAACTTCACCATTCTCGATGACGCCATCGTGCAGCAATTTGACCGCCATGCGCTCCGCGCGACGAATGATGGTGCGTGCCAGGTCAAGTGCCGCCCCATCAGGAGTATCCCCAGGAATGATAAATTTGTTGGGTATTTCCACTTCCTGTTTGAGGGCCTCTTCTACCTGCTCCAACCTCTGCACATGCTCAGCCGTCATGCGAAAACCCATTTGTTCATAATTCTCTGGTGTCGCGGCCAGTTCCGCCATGAGATAGTAGAGATCATTCTGAATGTCGAAGATGATTTTTTTGACCTTTGCATCCTGTGTCATCGCACGCGCTAGGCCCAAAGCAGATGTTGCTTCATCGACCGTACCAAATGTGTCGGGCCGCGGATCGTATTTAGCTACACGTTCAGACCCGAGTAAACCTGTATATCCTGTATCGCCTGTACCTGTCGTTACTTTTGCTATATGCTACCTTTTTATCACTATAACCGGCATCCGAGATCGCTAAAATATGCTCACTCTCTTGAAGCATGGTAGCGATAGGCTCGACTGACGCGGCGCCAGTCGAGCTCACGACCACGCACGGGGCGCTCTTCATCTAATGGCTCAAGCCGGTTCGTTGCCAGGAAACGCCGCCGTAAATTTGAAAGGTCTATTTGCTCATCCACCGGGAAAAACGCCTTGTAGAGCATGGTAGCCTCGGCAAGCGTCAGTATACCATCACCGGTCGAGGGTTCTTTCAATATCCCCATTGGGCGGGTCTCTTTGTTTGCAAACGCTTTCCCTTCCTGTCCCCACCAATCCATACCCTGACTGATACCCATGTCCGCCAGGTAGCGCAATACAATCTCTGGATCCCGTTGAACCTGCGAACGAAGAGTATGCAGTGCTGTGCGCAAGACGGGACGCACTTCTGCATCCAGCGCACGTTGATTTGACTCGATCTCGCCCACCGGTACCCATCCCACGCGCAGACTGGGTACCGCATGTGCATGGAGATTTGGGCGCAGTTCATCACGGTTCGCTCGTAACAGCACGCTGTGAATGAGTGTGACAGCAGAACCCTGTTCCGTACTGCCCCACACGTATACCTGCTGCTCCTGCCAGCCCGCCTTCATCTGGATAATTGGAGCATTGGCCGGCCACATCAAGAGCGCTTCGATGGTGCGCTCCACCGCGTCAGTGACAGATTCTGTGCCGAGGACAAGACGCATCGGTGGCCCCCAGGGGCCGTCACGCAACAATATCCACAGCGACCAATCACGTATCGCAAAAATCACGACGCTGGCAGTGACGATCAAGCGGCGCGGCGCGGCATCGCGAGCAGGTTGTGAAGCAATCGCCGTATTTGGCCTACCAGGTTGAGATGTACTCATAATCAGGCTCCGTCTTATCGATGGTTTTATTACTATCGATAGTGTACCCATTCCAACTGCTGGGCGCAAGTCCATTGCAAACACGACACAAAATATGTACAATTGTGATAACTTCAGTTCATGTCTACTTTCAGTCAACTGGCCGCGAGTCTTGGGAAAGGCAAGTGTCAATGAGCAGTGATACGCCACTAGTTGTCAATCTCGAAGTTACTGTCCCTCGCATTATCCCTGCAAAAGGGCCGCCCCGCCCTGGCCGGAGTGGCACAGCAACAGGTGAGCAACGCAGCGAACACTCGCAGAGCGAAGACACAGGAGAACAGGTGTGCATCGTGCCGCTTGACCAGCCAGCTCGGCAGCATAGTATCCCCCGTCAGGAAGGCACTTTGGTTGCATCACGTATGGTCCATACTATGCCCTTTCGCCTCTTTCGTTTGAAAGTACCAGACCAGGCCCAATCGTTTCTGCTCCAGGTTTTCCGACGGCGCAACCGGCTCATCAGCGAAGTAGGGCCAAGAAACCCCAGGAGCGACACTGAATCGCTCTATCTTTCGGACGAAATGGCCCTCTCCATTGAAATCCGCCACACCGGCGAGCCTGGTAGCGAACCTGATAGGGCACCAACTGAGCCTACCACTTCTACTCCCGCTCTCCCCATTATCGGGGGAAAGAACAGGGTCGTAATGTATCTAAACAGTGAAGGTACGCCAGAAAGCTATAGCATCGATGGTGTTAAAAGCTGAGGAGAGAGGACGCTTATGCCCGCATTTCTCACACATTGGCGCATCCTGATCGAAACAGCTCAACGCAGTCAGGACGTTGGTAATAACCTTGGCTCGCTGATTATCGATGCTTCCGCCTTACGCCATCGCGTATCCGAAATGACCACCCCACCACAAACTACACCGGCAAGTGGCGTATGGCATACAGGCCCACTTCCAAAGATAGATATGCGATTCCCCGGTAGTGATATATCAGCGATGGCCTTTCTGGGGGCAATGGCTCCCGATGTTACTACCTTTCAGAGAAGGCTCTTCCGTCAGAAGATTTCAGGCGGCAGGCAAAACAACCCTCAAACAGCTACTGAGCACGAAAAGCAGTGGGCTCCATTGCTTCACTGTAACCGCTCAGGTGACGTACTACTTGCTTTCCTCGAACTTACCGCGAATATCCCATCGCCCGCGCTGCGCAGCCAGGCCCTGGCGTTCGCCCTGGGCTATCTTTCACATATAGCGGCAGACATTGCTCTCAACCCTTATATCAATACCCTGGCAGGAGCTTATACTATCAATGACGTACCAGGAATATTCACGCCGCTGGGACTGCACTTCTACGTCGAGCTCTGCCTGGACGAGTATCTTGCCGGGACGTACTTTAGGCGTCCGCTCTACCGCTGGCTGCAGCAGCCCTGGAGAGAATATATTGAGCCGGCAGCGGCGGGCTGTTTAACGCCTCGCACACTCTCAGCACAGGTGCTGGATTTACTCAGCGACGCGCTAGAGGTCACCTATGGATTGACACAGGAGCTACGGTATCACTATAAGCAGAATTTCCTGGCAGGGCTGCGGAGTCTGCGCAGATATCTGGCGGGACAGGGCATCTTCCAGGTATTGACTTTCAATGTATTGACAAGGAAACGCGAGAATGATCCAATCATTGCCAGCATTGCGGGAGAACATCCCGAGCCAGGTTCGTTGAACGTTGAGCAGGTCATTGCGTACGCTATACGCCTGAGCGAGCATCTCTGCCGGCGCGCCATTGGCTATTACGTGGCATTACGAAATACTTCGGCCACAGCGAGCGAAAGGAACCAGCAACGAACTGCTCTTTGTGAAGACCTGCGCAACTGGAACCTGCGCACAGGATATACAGTGGAGGTGTCTTTTGATCAGGAGATCACCCTGCGTCTGCTACATAACTGGATTCATTTTGCACGCCTGTGGGAAGATGAAATGGCATCGGTTACCCAGGGATCCGGTTTAAACCATTAGCTACTGCCATTCATCTTGCGAGGAGCTAATGCCATTCATCTTGTGATAAGCTACTGCCACTTCATCTTGTGAGGTTGCGGAAGTGCCAGCCCACGGCTAGCACTTCCGCAACCTCACAACATCATTGCGAGGAGCGTAGCGACGAGGATTCAGAGATAGAATGTTCAGTGAACAAAACACAAGGACACCCGTTACCGGATGTCCTCTTTATTTATCATAAGATCGCAAAAGATCTATTTCTTAGCGTGCAAAAATGTAGTGTAGACCAATGGCGCTGGCAGCTCCAAGAACGAGAGCCATCAGTTGCAGTAGACGATATCTTAAAAGAAGTAAGCGTTTATCAATAGCTATAGCTTTGGCACCGCTGGATTGTCGAACATAATGTTGTTGCATAATTTCTTTCCCTTGAACTAAAGAGTTCAGCCAATGTTCAAACAAAGTAACCTTGTTCTGAAGTCTTCCTTACAATTCTATACGCTTGAGCTAGCAATTTAGTTGCATACCGCTACTTGATAGTACTGTGTGAAGCTCGTTTCAACCATTACAACATAGAGGGAGGGATGAATTATTCCGGCGAGAACGGATTTTTCATGCTCAGTCAAAACTACATCGACAACCCCAGCAGCTCCTGCCCATCATTCTGGCTCCCTCCCCACCAGCGAAGGGTCGGAAGCGCCCGGTTCTGTATCCCTGGAAGTCGAGAGCAGATCTCTATACATTTCTAGTAAGCGGCGTGCCCGCGTGTAATCTTGCTCAACGAGCACGCGGAAAACTTGCTCACACACAGACAGAGACTCAGCTGCGTCAGCACGCTTCGTGGCTGTCAGTGATCCCAACAGATCGTGACGTTTGGCGGTGCGAAAGAGGACATGCACTTTTTCCAATACTTCGGAGAACTCGGCGTGAACCTGATCGTTCCAATTTTGTGCCTCGATGAGAGACGCGGCCTTCTCTAAAAAGCGAGCACAAACTTTTATGACCGTATTATATTCAGTGGTACGAGCCTCCACCAGCGTTTGCATGATGCGCCGTTCGTCAGCCATATCGAGCGCAACAACGGAAAAGATACTGGCTTCACCACCCATCTCCCGTATCTCATGAGCAAGCTGGCGAAAATGTTTCTCTACCTCTTCCGAAAAGGGAAGCAAGTAGACTGAATTTTGCAGAGCAAAAGCGCCAAGATTTTGTAAATGACGCCAAACCCAGACTCGTTTCTGTGACGGTTCACTTGGCACCTTATACGTCAGTTGTAACCAACGCATCGGCTCACGTTCTAGCATAAGCGTTATCTACTCCTGGTAAGTAGGGGGATACGTGTAACCCTGGTTACTAGCCGAAGCTATGGTACTCTAACGCTATGACAAAGTCAAGGCTAATCGATACCGTCATAGATTCGCTCCTACAAACAATCTAGTAGGGGCCAGTTTCATTTTTCATATGATATACTGTATTTTCGATACAGGAGCAACAACCCTTCCAATGCAGAGCTAACCATCTCCCCATATCACGAACGGTCGCAGGTGACGCAGGAAGTGGACCACCAGGTCAGCTGCATAGGCCTCGGGGTGTGTCCGCAGGACCTCCATGAAACGATCGTAAAAGAGCGTCTGCCCATCGGCGCTCGGCGCCGTCAAGACCGAGCCGAAGGTGACGTGCAAGATCTCTCTCGCGTCAAACTGCTCCAGCAGTCCGGGTAAGTCCGCGTCCGTCAGGGCATTTGGTGCTGGCGCACGCTCCCACAGAGCCGACACATGATAGCTGGCCCGGTCTACCTCGTAGTGCTCGCGGGCAAATACATAGATGGATCGCAGCAGGTCAGGCTCCAGTACGGCAATCGTTCGTAAAGCCTCCAGATAACTCGTCCCCGCCGTCTTGAGATGTACGAGGCCGCGTGTCTGACGTGCGGTCGGCTCGTAGACGCTGAACTTGTCTGACCCGGAGTGCAGGCTGAGCTTGTAGGGCCCCAGCGTGCGAGCAATCGCCGCATGCACGCCCATTTCGGCCTCAAAGGCGTTCACGTCGCCGATGTAGTCGACTCCCTTCTCGAACCGGCCAATGTAGCGTGGTGCCAGGCTCACCCAGCGGACGCCCAGGCGCCGCAACTCTGTCGCGATGTAGACATGCTCTGCGGAGGTGGTTGGCGTCTCCGTCTCGTCGACCGAGATCTCGACCTCCCACTCCCGTCCCGCAGCAGCCTGCGCCAGGTGCCGGTACAACAGCGCCACATAAGCGATGGCTCGGCCGTACTTGACAGCGGCACGCATGAGGGTGAGTTCGTCGAAACGGATGATGTGCTCCTCGCAACGAACGGGAGTCGAGAGATACCGTGCCGCGAGGGCTGCCGGGCTATCTTCCAACTGCTCCCATGGTAGCTCGTCCCAGCGGGTACGTAGCGCCTGAGGTGACGCGTTGTCTGCCCCACTCTCGACGTACTCGCCTGGGTCGAAGGTATAGAAGGTATAGCCGGTGGCTACACACCGATCAATGTCCTGGGGCGTTTTGAGGTGATCGGCGTCGGCACCGAAGCCCGAGCGCCAGCCCTCGGCGAACACCCCCCACATGGCGTCATCCATGACCTGTTGCGGGGTCCGGCCAGTGCGGCTCATCTCACGGATCGACTGTTGCGCGGGGAGCGGTACCAGATGACCGCCCGCCTCTCGCACGGCGCGCAGGTGCCCGGGGGTCGCCAGGCCCAGCCGATCACCGAGCCCGACTGTCGTCCGCAATCCCTGGACCGCTGGCAGTAGCCATGCTAGCCGTTTGCGCAGCGCCGCGGCATTTTCCGCGCTTAGTGGGCAGAGCAGCAGAGTCTGCTCGTCGAACGCAGAAGGCACGCCCTCGAAGTCCGCAAGGACTGGTGTTCCTGCCGGTGTAGTGACGGCCAGCTGACGTTGCCCGTCATCCGCATCGACAAGAAAGTATAGCACCCCCTCATGACGGGTCACTGAGGACGCATGAACATGAAGTCCTGGCAGTCTCATCACGACAAGATCAACGGAATAGTCGTCCATACTTGCTCCTTTCTGCTGGCATGAGAGGACTCCTTCCATTGAGGCGTGCCTTCTCCTTCCCGCACGTCTACACGCAAGGTGAGTAGCCTAG
>Ga0209577_10000875_pt1 | contig 30171 bp, 28 predicted proteins | sample GraSoiAngelo_109_FD_185874 | JGI IMG/M metagenome (GOLD analysis project Ga0209577, IMG submission 185874) | Grasslands soil microbial communities from the Angelo Coastal Reserve, California, USA - 14_0903_12_20cm (SPAdes) (version 2) | ecosystem: Environmental > Terrestrial > Soil > Grasslands...
TCGCGACCGAGCTGGTCGGCAAAGCGTTCGGCCAGGGGCAAGTCGCGCCGGTGCGCATCGTTCTCGACGACCCGCGCGGCGTGCTCGGCAAGGGCTTCGGCACGGTCTACAAGATCAGCAGCGACGTCGCCAAAGACAAAGAGGTCACGCGCGTCGACTCGATCGCGACGCTGATCCTCGGCGTTAAGAGCCAAGTGCAGGCGCGCGCGATCGCGCTCTCGCCGCAGGCCAAGCCTTTCGTCCGCGCGATCACGAGCTCCAACGGCCGCCTGACCTTGGTCTCGATCAACACGAAGCACGAGCCCCAGTCCGACGCGGTCGGGGACTTCGTGAAGCGACTGCGTGCGAGCGTCCCCGCGCTTCTCCCGCGGGGCGTTACGGCGAACATCGGCGGCGACCCCGGATTGAACGTCGACCTCAACCACGAGCTCGGCAGCAAGATGCCGCTCATCGTCGGCCTGGTCATGCTGCTCAGCTACATCGTCCTGCTGCTCTTCTTCCGCAGCATCCTGTTGCCGCTGAAAGCGATCCTGATGAACACAGCGTCGGTCCTTGCCACGTACGGCGTGATCACATGGATCTTCCAAGAGGGCCACGGGCAGGGGCTGCTGTCGTTCGTTGCGCCCGGCCATATCGAGTCGTTCCTGCCCCTGTTCTTGTTCTGCATCCTGTTCGGCCTCTCGATGGATTACGAAGTCTTCCTGCTGGCGCGCGTACGCGAGGAGTACTTGCGGACCGGCGATAACACCGAGGCGGTCGGCTGGGGACTCGAGCACACGGCCGGCATCATCACCAGTGCGGCGGCGATCATGGTGACCGTCTTCGGCGCGTTCGCGTTCGCAAGCCTCGTGCCGATCAAGACGATGGGCCTCGGCCTTGCCGTCGCCGTGTTCCTCGACGCGACGATCGTGCGCGTCGTGCTCGTCCCGGCTGCGATGCGGCTGATGGGTCACTGGAACTGGTGGCTGCCGAAGTGGCTCGACGACATCCTTCCGAACGTCTCGCTCGAGGGCGGCTCGGAAGAACCAGAACCGGAGCGCGTCGCCGCGGCGGTCTAAGCGATCCCGGCCGGGCGGCGAGTCTCTACGACAGCCGCTCGGCCAGGTACTTCACTGCGATCGGGTAGCGGTAGCCGATCGACATGTGCCCCGCGTCGAAGATCTCGAAGAAGTAATCGGTCACGCCGATCTTGTCCAGCTCGCGGCGGAACGCGTCGGCGCCGACGTCGAGGAACCACTCGTCCTTCTTCCCCGCGTCGATGTAGATCGCGCGCATCGCGTGCATGGTGTCGGCGTTCTTTGCGACCATGCGCACAGGGTCGAGCGCGAGCCACCGTTCCCAGATGTCGGGGATGAGCTCTCCGGTGTTCGTGTCGAACGGCAAGCGAACGGTGCCGTCCGGGTCGGCCGAGTAGCACGCGGCCATGCACCAGCTGTTGAGCAGCGCTCCGTCGTGCGGCTTGCTGAACGCGGGACGGGTGCGGAAGTCCTTCCAGAAGTTTTCGTACGAGCCGTCGTAGTCGTCACGCAGCGCCCGCACGGTGACGCGGAACTCCGGCTGGTAGCAGTTCTCGAACAGCGCGTCGCCGGCGTGCGTCGCGAGCCCGCCCCACAGATCGGGGCGAAGCATCGGCGTGATCATCGCGCCGTACCCGCCGCTCGATTTCCCGGCGATGCCGCGGTGCTCGCGCGCGGCTAAAGTCCGGTAGTTGGCGTCGACCCACGGCACGATCTCATCGCACAGGTACGTGTGGTATCTGCCGGTGCCCGGCGAATCGACGAACTGCGAGCCGCCGATCGACGTCCAGCAGTCCACCAGCACGATGATCGCCGGCGGCGCTTCGCCGCGCGCGAACTGCTCGTCGATCAGCTCGAGGAAGCTCGGACGGAACGCGTCGCGATTGCGCCACATGTCGAGCTGCCCGGTGAGGCCCTGGATCTGGTAGATGACCGGGTAGCGACGGTCGCCCTCGTCGTACCCGGGCGGTAGGTACACCCATAAGGGCCGCTCGGACGGGTCGCCGAGCGCGTTCCCTTTCAGAACCTCGCTCGTAAATTTGTGCTCGTCGAGCCGGCCCTTCATGTCGATCGACCACGGCAACATAGCGTCCCCTTCTACGCTTGCTTGTCGACGCCGAGCAGCCGCTCGCGCGTGACCGCGCGCGCCCCGCGCATAAGCCCGAGGGCCGCGAGAGCCCACGCGATCCCACCGACGACCCAGCCGGCGAACTGGCGGCCGAGCAACGCACCGCTCGACTGTCCGTACGCAACCAGGATGAGGGGTAACGTGACCAGCCCCGACGCTTGTTGCGCCGCGGTGGCACTTCGCACGCGCGCGCTGATGCGCAGGACGGCCGACAATGCCAGCATGATGAACGGCGGAACGACCCACAGCATGAGCAACCACCAGTCGCCGGTGGGGAAGAACCACCCACCCACCTTGGGGCCGACCATGACGTTGACGACGATCGCGTAGATGCCGAAGCCGATCAGCGTCGCGAGGTATCCGGGCAGGATCGATCCGATGAGCTTCCCGATGTAGATCTCGCTCTCGGCGGCGGGGGAGTGCGCGAGGAACTCGCCGGTGCCTTTCTCGCGCTCGCCGACGATCGTGTTGGCGCCGATCGCGGTCGAGATCGTGAGCGGCACGACGACGGCGAGCGGGGCGAAAAGGTAGACGGCCATCGCGTACTGCGCGCGCCCTTCCGGTGACTGTCCGGCTCGATCGACCGCTTCCTTCACCCGCTGCGGAAGCACGTTCAATGTTCGTCCGATCTGCTGCACGAGGCCGATCCGGCCGGCGTGCCCGATCGCGAACAGCAAGATCGTGGGTATGACGATGAAGAACAGCGCGGCGAGGATCGCCATCGGGACCCAGAAGTCGGGGCTCTGCCGGAGCTGGCGCAGATCCGTGCGCGTGATGACGAGCATCCTGCGCCAATTCACAGACGATCCTCCGCGCTCTTCGGCGTTTGACCACGCTTGAACACGGCCGGGCGCGTCTTGTTCCGCACCGCGAAGTACAGGTCTTCGAGCGTCGGCACGTGCGGCTCGACCCGCGTCAGGCGCACGCCGCGCGCGCTCATGTACGCGATGAGGTCCGGGATGCGCGCGAGGTCGTCGATCTGGATCGTCGCGTGGCCGTTGCGCTCGTACGTGAGCACGCCTTCGAAGATCTTCGCCTCGTCGAGCGTCTCGCGATCCTCCGCGTCGAGCAGCACGACGAGGTTCGGCCAGAAGCGTTTGCTGAGCTCGGCCGGCGGGCCCGCGATCAACGCGTGCCCTTGATCCATGACGACGACCTGGTCGGCAAGGCCCTCCGCTTCGAGCAGCAGGTGCGTGCACAGCAGCACGGTCTTGCCGCCCGTCGCCATCTCGTCGATCAGCGCCAGCACCGCGCGCGCCGACTCCGGATCGAGGCCGGCGGTCGGCTCATCCAACAAAAGGAGCTGGGGGTCGTGCAGCACCGCGCGCGCGAGCGCGAGGCGAGTCTTCATGCCCGTCGAGTACGTGCCGACGCGGAAGTCCAGCGCGTCGCGGATCCCGAACCGCGCCGCCGCCTCGCCGATGGGCGCGTTCTCCCCGAGACCAAACAGCTCGGCCGCGTAGCGGAGGTTGTCCCAGCCGTTCAGCCGGTCGTACAACGCCGGTTTCGCCGAGACGACACCGCACCGCAAGCGAACGGATTCCCCGTTGGTGTACGGGTCCATGCCGAACACCCGCACCGAGCCGCCGGAGACCTTGAGGCCGCCGGTGATAACCCGGACCGTTGTGGTCTTGCCCGCGCCGTTCGGTCCGAGCAGGGCGGTGACCGTCCCCGGTGGCACCTCGAGGTCGAAGTTATCCAGGGCGACGACGTTGGCGAAGGCCCTGCTCACGCCTTTGATCTGGACCACCGGCTCCGCCATGCCTCGACGATATCGGCCGCGCGGCGTACGCGCTTTACCACGCTGGTCGCCGGGCCGACGGCGCTACCTTGGGCCTCGATCCCACCGGAGGAGGATCAACGCGTTCATCGTGATCTTCAGCGGCCCCGTCGATATGAGCATCGTCGAAGGATGAGCTCGGCGCGCGCTTGATAGCGGCCGCGCGGTTCTACCGATCCTGCTGCGCGACCTCGATGATCGCGATCAAGTTCCCATCCGGATCGACGAAGTTGGCCTTGCGCGCCGCGTCGGAGACTGTCTCCATGGAGTCCACGTGAACTCCACGTTGGGCGATCTCTGCGCACGCCGCGTCTAGGTCGGGGACCGACAGAGCAACCAACGATCGGCCGGCTCGCTTCGGGTCGGCCACGATGTACAGCCATCCACCCTCCGCGATACGCCACATCACCTACATCGTCCTTGGCGACGATGTCTTCTTCTCTCCCGAGAAGCGACGTGTACCAGGCCTTGGCTGCTGCGAAGTCGGAGACAGGGACGCCGGCGAACAGGACGTCCATCTTCATCTCGTTGCCTCGTTCCGTTAGCCCGCGAGCAGGTGCCCCACGTCGGAACCGGACATGTCGTCGACCGTTTCGAGCGCGCCCTTTCGGATCTCCGAATTGAGGTAGCTCGCCCACGCGATCAAAGCTTCCTTCGTCGGGAAGTCCTCGCTCAGGCAGCAGAATTCCTCGGAGTCTTCGTCGAAGCGCGCCTTCTCGATCTCCTCGGGCGACTTGCCGGCCACGAACTGGTCGTACAGCGGCGTGCCGCGGAAGACGACGAGTGGAAAGAAGGTGGCCTCGGTAAAGCCGTTCTCCCGCAGGATCTGCACGGTGCGCATGTGCGACTCTTTGGACTCGCCGGGAAGGCCCGCGATGAACGTCAGGATCGGATCCATCTCCAGGCGGCGCGCAAGCAGCGCCCCGTCGAGCACGGACTTCGACGTTTGCCGCTTCAGCACCACGTTCTCGAGGATCTCGTCGTTGAAGGACTCGCTCCCGAACGCGAGGTTGCCGAAGTTCGATGCCTTCATCTTGATCAGCGTCTCTTCGTCGACCATGTCCGCGCGCGTCTGCACGTTGTACGTCCAGCCGATGTCGCCGATCTTCTCGCACATCTCGTAGAGACGCGGTTTGCGCAACGTGAACGTCGCGTCGCCGAAGTAGAACTTGGGGTCGCCGACCTTGTGGTAGTTGTCCCAGCAGTGCTGCACCACTTTCTGGACGTAGTCGGGCGAGTGGAAGCGCACCTTGCGGTTCCAGATCGTCGGGTCCATGCAGAACGTGCACTTCTCGGGACAGCCGCGGCTGGTGACGTACGACGAACCGATGAAATAGTCGCCGTCCGGCTGCAGCGTCTTCAAGAACAGGTGGCGCATGCCGACCTTGAAGTCGTCACCGGCGTAGTACATGTGCGGCAACCGGTCGAGGTCGTTGATCCGCGGCATGTCCATGTTGTGTGCCGGCTCGTGCCCCGGCAGCTGATAAGACAGCCCAAGCGTCGCGAGCTTGCCCGTCGAGCGCCACGTCCCCGCTTCGAGCTCGGCCATCAGCTGGACGATCGTGTCCTCACCTTCGCCGCGCACCACGATGTCGGCGAAGCCGTCCAGGATCAGCTCGAACGCGTGCATGCTGGCGTAGTTGCCGCCCACGACGAACAGCGCGTTCGGAGCAGCCTCGCGCATCGCGGTGATCGCGCGCTTCACACCTCGGACCATGTAGTAGTACGACATCGGAACCATCACGACGTCGGCCCCGGCGACCCGCGCAAGCATGTCCTGCTTCATCCTTGCGAGCAGCCCTTCAAACTCCGCGCGGGCCTTCTCGTCGTGCTGGTGGTCGTCCGACACCTCGAACCACCGCATGTCGGTCCAGTGGTCGGCGACGATGTTGACGAGGTCGTACGGGATGCCCTGGTCTTTCAGCATCGCCGCGATGTAAAGCAGCCCGTACTCGGGGGTGACGATCGCGCGGTCGCGGTAGCCCTTCCAGTACGGCTCCCACGAGGGGTACGGGCGTCGCTCCAAGAAGGCGTAGGCGAACGTGTCGCTGACGAGGACGGTGCGCAAGCTCATGAACCAGCTCCCTTGATCCGACCGGCCGACCGCGCGCGATTCTAACGGCGGGCTCGGCCCGACTGGTAACGCACGTGTCAGACCCGGTCCCCGGGCAGCCGCTATCCTGCGGCTTCATGCACGTCGTCGTGGCCCCCGACAAGTTCAAAGGGTCGCTCAGCGCAGCGGAAGCGGCCGACGCGATCGGGAAGGGATTGCGCGCTGCCGGCGCCGACGCCGATCTCGCGCCCATCGCCGACGGGGGAGAAGGGACGCTCGACGCGCTCATCATGGCGAAGGGTGGCGGCGTGATGGGCGTCATCGCGCGAGGGCCGCTCGGCATCCCGGTGCGTGCGCACCTTGGGCGCCTGGCCGACGGGACCGGCGTGGTCGAGCTCGCGCAGGCGAGCGGCCTGGAGCTGGTCTCGGAGTCCGAGCGCGACCCGATGCGGGCGTCGACGCAAGGGACCGGCGAGCTGATCAAAGGCGCGCTCGCCCGCAAGCCGACGCGACTGATTATCGCGATCGGGGGGAGCGCAACCGTCGACGGCGGGACCGGCTTGGCACGCGCACTGGGAGTGCGTTTCTACGACGCCGCCGGGGGTGAGGTGCCGCCCGGCGGCGAGGGCATGCAGCGCATCGCGCGCATCGACGCCTCGGGGTTGGACCCGCGGTGGTCGGCGGTCGAGGTGATCGTGGCGGCCGACGTGCTCAGCCCGCTCAACGGACCGGAAGGCGCCGCTCGCGTGTACGGCCCACAGAAAGGGGCTACAAGCGAGCAGGTCGCGCACCTCGAGCGCGGGCTCGAGAATCTGGGCGCGCGCATCGAGGCCGACCTGGGTGTGAAGGTGATCGACGCGCCGGGGGCCGGAGCGGCCGGTGGTGTCGGGGCGATGCTGCTCGGCATGGGTGCCGAGATCCGCAGCGGTGCGGAGGTCGTTCTGGATGCGATCGAGCTGCCCGGCAGGATCAAGGGCGCCGATCTGGTGGTGACCGGCGAAGGGCGGCTCGATGCGTCGACGCTGGCCGGGAAAGGGCCCGCTGCCGTCGCCGCGCTGGCGCGCGAGGCCGAAGTCCCGTGCGTCGCGCTGGTCGGGGAAGCGGTCGAGAAGCCCGATGAGTTCGACGAGGTGCGTTCGCTGGCCGAGCACTTCGGGTCGATCGAGGAGGCGAAGACGCGCGCGGCGCCCGGTCTGCAGGCCCTGGCCGCGCGCGTTGCTTCGGACTGGCGCTGACCTGCGGGAAGAAGCCGGCAGATCCTGACGTTCCACGGAACGTGGCGGTCATGGAGGCCGCTCGACGGGTATGATTCAGGTCGACAGGCTTCCAGGCCGAGGAGATTGAACATGGATGTAGTCACGACCACGAGCACCCCGATCAAGCTGAGCGACACCGCAGCGGTCAAGGTGAAGGAGCTGCTCGCGCGCGAGGCGCCGGAGACCCAGCTGGCACTGCGGGTCGCGGTGCAGCCGGGCGGCTGCTCGGGCCTGCGATACGCGCTGTACTTCGACGACCAGATCAAGGACACGGACCAGGTTGGGGACTTCGGGGGCGTGCGCCTCGTCGTGGACAAGATGAGCGCGCCGTACCTGACGGGCGCGGAGATCGACTACGTCGACTCGCTGCAGCAGTCGGGGTTCACGATCAATAACCCAAACGCACAATCGACTTGCGCGTGCGGAGACTCGTTCCACTAAGGGTCACGCACTGCGCGAAGCTTCGAAGGGCGGCCACCGAGCCGCCCTTCAGCGTTTCCGGACCATGATGAGCTCGGGGCTGGGGGTGTTCGGGACCTCGACCGTTCGCACGGGCGTGAAACCGGCCTTCGTGTACGCACGGATCGCGGCAGCGTTCTTTATCTCCGGGTCGATGACGCACTGGGTGATGGAGGGGTCGGCGAAGACGATGTCTTCGACGAAGCGGTTGATGACCTCGGTGCCGATGCCTTTGTTGATGAGGTCGGGCTCGCCGATGAAGAGGTCGATGCCGGCGCCGGTCTCTTGGATCAGGGCGGCGTAGTCGGGCCAGTCGGCCAGCTTGTACATCTGGATGTAGCCGATGGGCCGGCCGTCCATCTCGATGATGTAACGATGCTCTTTGTCGTCGTAGTCGGGGCCGTAGTTGCGCGTGACGACATCGAGCGTCGGCCCGGAGTCGTCGTCCTCGGACCACCAGCGCGTGACGTGCGGTTCGTTGCGCCAGCGATACAGGTCGGGAACATCGCGCGCTTCGACCGGCCGGAACGTGATGTCACTCATGTCTCGTTAGCGTAGGTCCCGATGCCTGGCGAACTCCGCAATTAATACTCCCATAGGACCTCAGTCCCTTTCTCCTCGAGGTGTTGCGTTTTCATGCGTTCGATCACTCGTGCGAGCGTAGCCTTTCCAATAGGTTCTCAGGCTGATGCCTGGAGGGCAGTTAGTGCGAACGCGCGTCGTCACCAGTCTGTCGACCATCATTCTTGTTGTTTCGGTGGGGGCTTGTACCGGTCGATCGATCTCACCGGCACTTCATCTTGGCGTCGCGAAGCCGCTCCCGAGAGTTACAGATGGCGGCGCGCCTACGACATTCGCGAGGCTAGATGAGGTTTGCTCAGATACTCACGACGCATCCTGCTCGAGCAGGCTTGCTCTCTACTCCACTCGCGACGGCACGCCCATTCGAACGCTCGCAACAACTCCCATCGGTCTGACGATTTCTACCATGACGAAATTCATCGGTGTCGACGTCGGCATCACCTATCCATCGCGCGGGCCGACTGGAGACGTGTGGTTCGTATTGACCGAGTCATTTTGCGAGAGCGAGATCTACCGCATGGATGCGCGAACCGCTCATGTCTCTCTAGTCGCGAAACAGTGCGGTCTCAGGGCGCAATCACCAGTTCAAAGCCCTAACGGACGCTTCCTGGCGTATATCCTTTCGTCGCCGGATCTCAACGGCAGTGTTCTCGCTGTCAGAGATCTTGTCACGGGACACGTACGAGAGGTGCTGCCATTCGACAAGGATGGAGTCCCGCCGCGCGTACCGATCCCCATTCTTCCTCACAGAGGAACACCGTCGGACGCCGAGCACGGCCCTTGTTTGTTTCCGGGCTGCCCGCCGATACCTCCTCGATTCATGTTCGGGGTTGCCTGGAGCATTGACTCAGCGCACTTGTCAGTCGTCGATCTCGCGCAAAGTCACGAGGCGCTCGATGTGATCGACGGCCGCACGCTCAAACTGGTTGACCAGATCGAATCGCCCCCCACCTGTGACATCAGATCTTCAACGTTCGATGCTTCCGGCCTCCTCCTGGGCCTGACCTGCGATCCGGGCGCTGGTCGAGAACAGACCTCAAGCCTGGTTCAGTATGCGTCCGATCTGCGTACGCAGGTTTCCGACACGGCCTTGCCGACTTGCGCCGCGTACCCGTCGGTGGTGGCTGGCGGGCCGCGTCACGACGTGATCCTCATTAGTTCTTATCGCTATTGCCCCCCGTCGGCGTGGCCCGGAAAGCCCCCGGTGCGCGCTATAGGGCCCGAAGAACTCGTAGAGATCTTCTCGAATGGGCAGCTTCGTGACATACACGTGTACACGAGCGACCGAGACTTCTTCGAGGAAGTCGGTTGGTAACTCAAGTCGACTTTGAAATAAGGCCGGATTGCTAGGCTCATCGCGATGATCGTTGGGCGGGTTTCCGAGCTGTGGTGGTACCCGGTGAAGTCGTTCCTGGGGCAACAGTTCGATCGGCTGACTATCAGGCAGTCAGGCATCCCTGGGGACCGTGGTTTCGCTCTTGCCGATGCGTCGAGTGGCCGCGTGCTGAGCGCGAAGCGCGTGCATCAACTCGTCTCTGCCCGAACTGAAGGGACCGAGATGGTGTTGCCCGACGGTCGGCGGCTATCTGCGGATGACCCCGACGCGTCGACCGTCCTTTCGTCGTGGCTTGGGCGAGACGTGCGCGTGGTGCGCGCCTCGGGCGGGGAAGCGAGGCCCGAGATCGAAGGCGAAGAAGACGAGACCTTCCGCGGAGAGGCCGGAGGCCTGCACGACGACTCGCCGATCCACATCGTGACGACCTCGACGTTGGCGTACCTGCGGACGCTGTATCCAGGCGGAGACTACGATGCGCGCCGGTTCCGTCCGAACATCGTGATCGACACCGGTTCAGCGAACGGTCCGGTCGAGCAGGCTTGGATCGGCAGAATGCTCCAGATCGGCGCTGCGGAGTTCGACGTCACGAAGACCTGCCACCGCTGCGTGATCACGACACTGCCGCAGTGGGAGCTGCCCTACGATCCGGCGATCCTGCGAACCGTGAATCAGCGAGCGGATGGGGAGTGCGGCGTGTACCTGCGCGCGCGCGGCGAGGCAGTGATCTCAAAAGGAGATGCAGTTGAGATTTGAATACGGCGCATTCTTGGTGTCGTTTTGAGTCATATGCGTTACAGACGGCAACAAGAATAGGTCGTTAGGCCACTTTGACGACGAAGGCCCAGCCGCCGTCGCGCGCTTCTTGCGAGACGAGTTCCTGTCCGCGCATCCGGCACCACACCGGGATGTCGACTTTCGAGCCTTCGTCGTCCGACAGGATCTCGATCGTTGTTCCCGGCGCTGCTTTCTCCACTGCTTTGTTCAGCTTGATCACCGGCATCGGACAGAACTCGCCGAGGCAATCGATCACGACGTCCGCCATCACGCCTTCCCCGACGCCAGCGCGCGCGCCCGCGCAACCACCGGCGGCAGCTCGCGCAGGAACACGTCAATATCCGAGTCCGTGGTGTCGCGCCCCATCGACACCCGGATCGATCCCTGGGTCAGCGCTCCGATGGCCGCCAGCACGTGCGACGGCTCCTGCGTCGACGACGTGCACGACGAACCCGAGTGAACCGCGATCCCTTTCTCGTCCAAACCAAGCAACAACGTCTCACCCTCCACGTACAACACGCTGAACGAGACGAGCCCCGGCAAGCATTCCGACGGATCTCCGTGAACAACCACGTCATCCAAAACAACAGGAAGCTGCGCGCGCAGCCGTTCCGCTAGTAACGAGAGCCGCTGGGCCTCGACGTCTAGCTCCGCCGCCCGCGCGCCCAACGCCGCAGCCCATCCCACGATCGCCGGCAGATTTTCCATCCCCGCGCGCCGCCCGCGCTCCCGATCGTCGCCCACCAGCATCGGCCTGACCCGCACCCCGCGCCGCACCCACAAAGCGCCGACCCCGCGAGGTCCGTATGCCTTGTGCGCCGACGCCGACAGCAGGTCGACCCCTAACCCCCGAACATCCACCGGGACGTTCCCCACTGCCATGCAGGCGTCGGTGTGGAACAGCGCCCCGGCCTCGCGGGCGATCGCCGCGGCCTCGGCGATGGGCTGCAGCGTCCCGATCTCTTGGTTCGCCATCTGGATCGACACCAAGCCCGCCCCCGCGACGCACTCCGCGCGCAAGGCGGACAGGTCCACGATGCCGGTCGATGAGCAGGCCAGCTCGACCGTTTCGAAGCCCTCCAACCGTCGAGCGGCTTCCAGGACCGCCGTGTGCTCGATGGCGCTGACCAGGATCCGCTTCGGCCGCCGGGCCGCGGCCGCCGCCAGCGCTCCGCCCGAGATGGCCAGGTTGCACGACTCCGTCCCCCCGCTGGTGAAGACGATCTCCTCGGCGCGGCCGCCGATGTGCCTGGCGATCTGGTCGCGTGCCGCGTCCAGCGCGATGCGCGCGCGGCGCGCGGCCCCGTAAAGGCGGGAGGGGTCGGCGAACTCCTCCAGCGAACCCATGGCTGCCGCCGCCGCGGGATGAAGTGGGGTCGTGGATGCGTTATCCAGATAGAGGCTCACGACGAGAGAAGCATATCGCCGGCCCCAAGGCCTCCGTCCCTCACGGTGGCGGCGTGAACGCGCGTAGAATGAGCATTCGCGGCCGCCGGGTGATGAGGTCCGGCGGCGGCTTTCTGGGGCAGGAACGAAAGGGGCACCGAAAACGAAGTCCGTTGAAGAACTCCATCAAGTAGTCATCCGCTTTGCAGGCGATTCCGGGGACGGCATGCAGCTCACCGGAGAGCGCTTCACCAACGCAACCGCGATCCTCGGCAACGACCTCGCAACGCTTCCCGACTTCCCTGCGGAGATCCGCGCGCCGGCCGGCTCGCTCGCCGGGGTCTCCGCGTTCCAGATCCACTTCTCGGACGAGGACATCCTGACGCCCGGCGACCAGCCCAACGTTCTGGTCGCGATGAACCCGGCCGCGCTGAAGACGAATCTCGGCGATCTCGAGTCGGGTGGCACGCTCATCGTCAACAAGGACGCCTTCGTCGAGAAGAACATCGAGCGGGCCGGCTACGCAAAGGACCCGCTCGAAGATGACAGCCTGAGCAACTATCAAGTCTTCGAAGTCCCGATGACCACGATGACCCTCGAAGCCGCCAAGGACGTCGAAGGCATCACCAAGAAGGACGCGGAGCGCGCGAAGAACATGTTCGCGCTGGGCTTGGTGGCGTGGATGTATAGCCGCCCGACCGACGTCATCTTGAATTGGGTCGAGAAGCGCTTCGCCGGGAAGCCGGGGATCCTCCAGGCCAACATGCGCGCGTTTCGTGCGGGCTACAACTTCGGCGAGACGGCCGAGCTGTTTGCGCACCAGTACAAGGTCGAACGCGCGCACCTCACGCCGGGCCGCTACCGCAACGTCACCGGCAACACATCAGTCGCGTGGGGTCTCATCGCGGCGGCCGAGTGCGCGAAGCTCCCGCTCTTCTACGCCAGCTATCCGATCACGCCGGCGTCGGACATCCTCCACGAGCTGTCGAAGCACAAGAACTTCGGGGTGCGCACCGTGCAGGCCGAGGACGAGATCGCGGCCGCCGGCGCCATCCTGGGAGCAGCCTTCGGCGGCCACCTCGGCGTGACCGCGACGAGCGGCCCGGGGGTCGACCTCAAGGCCGAGACGATCAGCCTCGGCATCGTGCTCGAGCTGCCGATGATCATCGTGGACGTGCAGCGCGCGGGGCCGTCGACCGGCATGCCGACGAAGCAAGAGGCCGCCGACCTGCTGCTCGCGATGTACGGGCGCCACGGCGAATCGCCGATGCCGATCATCGCGCCGCGGACCCCCGCGGAGTGCTTCCACGCGGCGATCGAGGCTGCTCGTATCGCATTGAAGTACCGCACACCGGTGTTCATCCTGTCGGACACGTTCCTCGCGAACTCATCGGAGCCGTGGAAGGTTCCGGACGTGAAAGACCTCCCCGACATCAGCGTTTCGTTCGCGACCGGCCCGAACCACGAAGGCGAGTTCTGGCCGTACATCCGCGATGAGAACCTCGCGCGCCCATGGGCAGTCCCGGGAACGCCGGGGCTCGAGCACCGTGTGGGCGGCCTTGAGAAGCAGGACGGCACCGGCAACGTCAGCTACGACCCGCAGAACCACGAGTACATGAGCCGCATCCGTGCGGCGAAGGTCGCCAAGATCGCCGACGACATCCCGGCGCTTGAGGTCGACGATCCGTCCGGCGAGGCCGATCTGCTCGTGATCAGCTGGGGCTCGACGTTCGGCGCGATCCGCGCCGGGTGCGAGAAGGTGCGCGCGCAAGGCAAGAAGGTCGCGCACGCGCAGCTGTACCACTTGAACCCACTCCCGAAGAACACCGGCGACGTCCTGCGTGCGTACGGCCGCGTGCTGGTTCCCGAGATCAACCTCGGGCAGCTCGTGAAGATCTTGCGCGCGGAGTACCTCGTCGACGCGAAGTCTTACAACAAGATCCAAGGGCACCCGTTCCGGGCGTCCGAGATCGAAACCGAGATCCTGAAGAGGCTGTGAACGATATGGCAGAGCAGAACGGTGGCGGCAGCGTCCTGACGAAGAAGGAGTTCGTCAGCGACCAAGAAGTACGGTGGTGCCCGGGATGCGGTGACTACGCGATCCTGTCGGCAGTGCAGGGCATGATGCCCGACGTCGTCGACAAGCGCGAGAACATGGTCTTCATCTCAGGCATCGGCTGCTCGAGCCGCTTTCCCTACTACATGAACACGTACGGCATGCACTCGATCCACGGGCGCGCGCCGGCGATCGCGACCGGTCTGGCCACCGCGCGCCCCGACCTCACCGTCTGGGTCATCACCGGCGACGGCGACGGGCTGTCGATCGGCGGCAACCATCTGATCCACGCGATGCGTCGCAACGTGAACCTCGTGATCCTGCTGTTCAACAACCAGATCTACGGGCTGACGAAGGGGCAGTACTCGCCGACGTCGGAGATCGGCAAGGTCACGAAGTCGACGCCGTTCGGCTCGCTCGACCGGCCGTTCAACCCCGTCGCACTGGCGCTCGGAGCCGAGGCCACCTTTGTCGCGCGCTCGCTGGACGTCGACCGGCAGCATCTGACGAGCGTCCTGAAAGCGGCCGCCGCGCACCGCGGCACGTCGTTCGTCGAGATCTACCAGAACTGCAACATCTTCAACGACGGTGCGTTCGACCTCGTCGCCGGCAAGGAGCACAAAACCGAGAACCAGATCCGCCTGGAGCACGAGAAGCCGATCCGCTTCGGCGCAAACAACGAGAAGGGGATCCGGCTTAGCGGGCGCGCCTCGGTTGAGATCGTCGACGTCGAGCAGGCCGGCGAAGAGAACCTCATCGTGCACGACGTGCATCGAGAGGACCCGGCGCTCGCGTTCATGCTCGCGCACATCGCGACCGGCCCGACGATGCCGACGCCGATCGGGATCTTCCGAGACGTCGATCGGCCGGTGTACGGCGAAGAGATGGAACGGCAGTTGTCGGTCGCGCGCGAGAAGCTGGGCGCGGGCAGCGTGGAGAAGCTGCTGACCAGCGGCGACACCTGGGAAGTAGCGTAAAGAGCGCTGTTCCCAGCGCTGAACCTCCTCCTACCTCACCACTGCAATGAAGCATGAAGGGCCGGTCCATAGGACCGGCCCTTCGTCATTGTTGAGCCTTACTCGCCGTGGCCCGCGTGGCCGATGCCTTCGTCCGCTCCAGTCACCGAGTCTGCGTCTTCGCCGTGCGCGCCCCAGCCGTGCGGCGCCTCCTTCGCAGCCCCGCCGCCACGCGGTCGCATGATCACCGTGTCGTACAACGACGCCGCGATGATCCCTCCTGCGATCGGCCCGACGATCCACACCCACCAGTTCTTGTAGAAGCCGCCGACGATGGCAGGGCCGAACCAGCGTGCGGGGTTCATCGCTGCACCGGTGAACGCGGTGCCCATGAACATGCCGGCGGTGACGGTGAAGCCGATCGCGAGACCGGCGATCTTGCCGAACGATCCTTCGGGATCGATTGCCGTTGCGAATATCACCCACACGAGGAAGAACGTCAGGATGGCTTCGATCAGAACGCCTTGTCCAGTCGATATCTGCGTTGCGACGGCCGGAGTACCCAGATTCACCACACTGGGGCCACCGGAGACGCTCTGACCTTTCCAGATGAGCTCCGGGATGGAAACTCGAAGAAGGCCGGCTGCCGCCACCGCTCCCGCCAGCTGCGACACGATGTATGCGAGCGCATTCTTCGAATCGATCTTCTGTGTTACCCACGCGCCGATCGTGACCGCCGGGTTGAAATGGGCTCCGGATACGTGCCCGACGGCAGACACCATGACTGCGATGGCAAGACCGCTCGCGAACGCCATCGCGATGAGGTTGCTACCAGCCGTGTGGATGACGGCTCCGGCGCCGAGGAAGATCAATGCGAAAGCGCCGACAAACTCCGCAAGGAGCTTCTGGTTCATGGGCCGTTCCATCGAGTCCCCCGATCGCCGGTTTCTCCGGGATACCGGGTTCTCGATAGTAGGACCCGGCGGGGCTGTCAAGGATGCTCGGACGCGGGGGGTAGCGGACTGATCGCGCGCGGACTGTTCTGTTGGCGGTCGCGAGACCTCGATTTCGTCCGATGACTAGAATCTGCGAATAGCGAGACATCGAAGGAAATGCCTGAAGGGAGGGTCCGACGTGTCTGAGAGAGGCAGCGAAAGCGAGAACCCAGTAATCCCATCACCGACTCCTGAATCGCATCGGCCGAGGACGAACCGAGACTGGTGGCCGAATCAGCTGGACTTGCAGGTTCTCCACCAGCACTCGCCCGGGGCCAATCCGATGGGTGAGGACTTCAACTACGCGGCGGAGTTCAAGACCCTCGACCTCGACGCGCTGAAGAAGGACGTCATCGCCATGATGACAACGTCGCAGGACTGGTGGCCTGCCGACTATGGCCACTACGGGCCGCTCTTCATCCGGATGACGTGGCATGCCGCCGGCACGTATCGCATCGCCGACGGCCGAGGCGGCGGCGGTACCGGTGCTCAGCGATTTGCCCCCCTCAACAGCTGGCCCGACAACGCGAATCTTGACAAGGCACGCCGGCTGCTTTGGCCGATCAAACAGAAGTACGGTCGAAAGATCTCTTGGGCCGACCTGTTGATCTTCACCGGCAACGTTGCCATGGAGTCGATGGGCTTCAAGACGTTCGGCTTCGGCTTTGGTCGAGAGGACATCTGGGAGCCCGACCAGATCTTCTGGGGCCCCGAAGATACGTGGCTTGGAGACGAGCGCCACAGCGGCGAAGGCGAAATCGAGGGCCCATTCGGCGCGGACCACATGGGCCTGATCTACGTGAATCCGGAGGGACCGAACGGCAATCCGGATCCGCTCGCCGCTGCGAAGTTCATCCGACAGACGTTCGGCCGTATGGCGATGAACGACGAGGAGACCGCTGCACTCATCATCGGCGGTCACACGTTCGGCAAGACTCACGGCGCGGGCTCGGCGGATCTCGTCGGTCCAGAACCCGAGGGTGCCTCCATCGAGGAGCAAGGCCTCGGGTGGAGGAACACGTTCGGCACCGGCAAGGCCGACGACTCGATCACCAGCGGCCTGGAAGGGGCGTGGACGACCAACCCGGTCAAGTGGGACAACGGATTCTTGGAGAACCTGTTCAAGTACGAGTGGGAGCTGACGACCAGCCCCGCCGGCGCGAAGCAGTGGACCCCGAAGGATCCGGCGGCACAAGACACGGTGCCGGATCCTCACGATCCGTCGAAGCGGCACGCGCCGATGATGCTGACGACGGATCTTGCGCTGAAGCTCGATCCGATCTACGGGCCGATCTCGAAGCGCTTCTACGAGAATCCGGACCAGCTCGCGGATGCCTTCGCCAAGGCGTGGTACAAGCTGATCCACCGTGACATGGGACCCGTCACGCGTCTCCTCGGCCCTTGGGTTCCGGGGGCGCAGCTGTGGCAGGACCCCGTTCCTCCGGTCGATCAGGCGTTGATCGGCGAGCAGGACATCGCTGCTCTCAAGGAAAGGATCCTCGCTTCCGGACTGTCAATCGCTCGGCTTATCTCCACGGCGTGGGCGGCCGCCGCTAGCTTCCGTGGCACCGACAAGCGGGGCGGTGCGAACGGCGCGCGCATCCGGCTTGCTCCGCAGAAGGACTGGGAAGTCAACGATCCCGCCGAACTCGCCAAGGCGCTGCAGGCGCTCGAGCAGATCCAGCAGGACTTCAACAGCTCACAGTCGGGCAAGAAAGTCTCGCTCGCCGATCTGATCGTCTTGGGTGGCTGCGCGGCCGTCGAGCAAGCCGCGAAGAACGCCGGCCACAACGTGACGGTTCCGTTCAAGCCTGGGCGCAGCGATGCCTCACAGGAGCAGACCGACGTGGAGTCGTTCGCCGTGCTCGAACCGACCTACGACGGGTTCCGCAATTATGTCCGAGCGGGAGAGAAGTTGGCTCCGGAGGAACTGCTCGTGGAGCGCGCATACATGTTGGATCTGACCGCTCCGGAGATGACCGTCCTCATCGGCGGCATGCGTGCTCTGAATGCGAACGTCGGGCAATCCCAGCACGGCATCTTCACCGACCGGCCCGAGGCCCTGACGAACGATTTCTTCGTGAACCTGCTCGACATGAGCACGGAGTGGAAGGTCTCCACGGAGACCGAGAACGTGTACGAGGGTCGCGATCGGGCGACGGGCAAAGCGAAGTACTCGGCCACCGCCGTCGACCTCGTGTTCGGTTCGAACTCGCAGCTTCGAGCCATAGCGGAGGTCTACGCACAGGACGACTCCAAAGAAAAGTTCGTTCGTGACTTCGTGGCCGCGTGGGACAAGGTCATGACCCTCGATCGGTTCGACCTCGCCTGATCGGCGTACGGCCTGGTGACCGGTTCGCTGAGCCGATCACCAGGTCATCACCCGGGGCGACGCTTCGCCCGGCTCACTGGATAGGATTGGCGCGCATGATCCTCCTGATCGTTTCGCGGAGCGAGCGCGCGCGTGCGTGGATGCGGCGCGCGCTCGACCCGGCGTGGGAGGTCGACGAGGCGTCCAACGGCCTCGAGGCGCTGAAGCGCGCGCGCGACGAGGGGGACTACGACCTCGTCATAGCGGACGAGACGACGGAGCCGTTCGGTGCGTTCGGGCTCGCGCGCGAGTTGAAGATCTTGCCCGAGCCGCCGGCGGTGATCGTTCTCCTCGAGCGAACGCAGGACAACTGGCTCGCGAAGTGGTCGGGGACCGACCGCTGGCTCACGCAACCGATCGACCCGTTCGAGCTGGTCCGCACCGCGCGCGAGCTGCTGGCGGAGCGGCAAACGCGTGGGCCGACGGACGCAGGACTGGGCCGTGAGGACGTCGCGATCGCCGAGACTGCCGAAGCGCAGACCGCCGGGGTAGAGCGCTACCCGCGCTAGCGCCGACGCGGGATGAGCACGCCCGAGGAAAACGCACTTACGATCCGCGCGGCCGCTGAGGTCTTCGTTCCCGGGTCACCACACGACCCGACGCCCGGCGCCGCCGACGTTCACGCCGAGCTCTTCATCTCGCACTACCTCGACTTCCTCATCCCCGGCCTCGCAACCGGACTGCCCGACCTGCTCAACGAGCTCTCCGCTACGACGTTCGACGGGCGCACGTTCGTCGATCTGTCGTTGGACGAGCGCCTCACCATCCTCGACCAGCTTTCGACCCATGAGGTCGAGCAGCTGCGCGAGCTGCCGTTGGTCCTGGGACTGCTTTCGATCGCGTCTGTGTACGGCGAGTGGACCGGCCAAGATGCGGAAGGCACGCTGACGCGACGGCCGCTCGGCTGGCAGCTCACAGGATTCGACGGACCGTCACGCGGGCGGCGCAAGCTGCTGCGGCGGCCGGAGCGCTGATGGCGACCAAGACCAAGACCAACATGCCGGACGTGCTGATCGTCGGCGCCGGCGGCACAGGCGCGGTGATGGCGAAGGAGCTCGCCGAGGCGGGCCTCGGCGTCGTCGTGCTCGAAGCCGGTCCGTGGCACGACCCTCAACGCGAGTTCAACGGCCTCGAGTGGGACATGTTCAACCCCTTCGACTCGCTGTTCCGTTGGGGGCCGCTCGACCGCACGAAAACGCCGTGGCCCCGCGTGCGCGACGGGATCGGACTGCTCTTCCAGACGCCCGGCGTCGGCGGTAACACCTTGCACTACGGCGCGAACCATCCGCGCGCGTACATGGATTCGATCGAAACCGACTGGCCGTTCCGATACCGCGACCTTGTGCCCTACTACTACAAGGTTGAAGAGACGCTTCCGGTGCAGGTGCCGGAGATCGCGGCCACCAAGGACGAGCTGTTCATCAAAGGCTGCGAGGCGATCGGCATCGGCCACGTCGCGGGCCCGGACATCAGGACGAGCGGCTGGCGGATGCAGCCGAACGCGATCCTGCCGATCGCGGAGGACGCCGATCCTCTCGTGTATCCGAACACGGACGGGTGCGTGCAATGCGGCGAGTGCATCGTCGGCTGCCGCAACGCCGAAGGCGCGCCGCTCGAACGGACGGCGAAGCGGAGCACCAACGTCAGCTACGCGCCGCTCGCCCTGAAGACGAAGCGCTGCGAGTTCCGTACTGGCGTATTCGTCACGCAGATCGTGACCGAGGAGAACGAGGGCACGCTGCGCGCGCGCGCGGTGCAGTACCGCGAAGCGGATGGCTCGCTCAAGGAGCAAGAGGCGCGCGTGATCGTCATGGCGTGCGGCCCGGTCGAAACGCCGCGGCTGTGGCTGTCGAGCGGCCTTCCCAACGACGATCACGTCGGCAAGTACTTCACGACGCACTGGTTCGACTACATCTCCGGCGTCTTCCCGCACGAGGTCAACATGTTCGAGGGGCAGACCTCGATGGTGCGCGCGGAGTTCCCCGGGTACGGCTTCTTCGAGTCGCAGGGAGCCGGCCCGTTGACGTTCGCCCTGGCCACGTCGATGGGGCCGAAAGCCGTGACCGGCGAAGGCCCGTGGGCGCTGTCGGGCCGGACGTGGGGGAGCGCGCTGAAGCGGCGTATGGAGGCGTACCGGCGCACGCTGATGCTCGTCGTGTGCGTCGACGACGACGGGCTCGCGGAGAGCAGTGTTTCGCTGGCACCGGGCGTCGCCGACGAGAACAACCCCGCGCCGCTGGTCCGGTACCGCGCGAGCGACCAGACCGTTCGCCGCCGTGACTGGCTCTCGCGGCGCGCGGCCGAATGTCTCATCGGCGCCGGCGCCGATCCAGACTCGATCCACCGCGCGGATGCCCCGGCGACCACGGTGCACCAGCACGGCACGATGCGCATGGGCCGTGACCCGTTCACGTCGGTCGTCGACCCCAGCGGTGAAGCGCACGCCGTCGCGCGCCTGTTCATCTGCGACACGAGCATCTTCCCGAACGGGATCGGGGGACCGAACCCGACGCTGACGGCTCAGGCCGTCGCCACGATGATCTCGGAACGCATCGTCGATCGCTACTTCGCCCAATGATGACGGAGTGATGGCGAAGAAGAAGCGAGAGATCCTCGTCGGCACCTCGTCCTGGACCGACAAGACGTTGCTTGCGTCGGGCTGGTACCCGAAGGACGCGAAGACCGCAGAAGCGCGCCTCGGGTACTACGCGTCACAATTCCCGCTCGTCGAGGTGGACTCCTCCTACTACGCGCTGCCCTCGGAGAAGAACGCCGCCCTGTGGGTCGAGCGAACGCCGGCGCATTTCACATTCAACGTGAAAGCGTTCTCGCTCATGACGCAGCACCCGGCGCAGGTGCGCGCGCTGCCGAAGGACCTGCGAGATGCCGCAGATGACAAGCGGAGCGTCTACCCGCGCGACCTCGACCCGGCCGTGATCGATCAGGTCTTCGAGATGTTCCGAGCGGCGCTCATGCCGATTCACTCCGCAGGGAAGCTCGGCACCATCTTGTTCCAGTTCCCCGAGTGGTTCACGCCGGCGCCTCAGAACAAGGACTACATCTTGCAGGCCGCGGCGAAGCTGCCCGACTACCACATCGCCGTCGAGTTCCGGCAGCGTACGTGGATGGACACCGACGAGCACATCAAGTGGACGCTCGACTGGCTGTCGGACAACGATCTCACCTACGTCGGCGTCGACATGCCGCAAGGATTCCCGTCGAGCATCCCTCCGGTCGTCGCCGCGACGAGCAAAGAGCTCGCGGTCGTGCGCTTCCACGGACACAATGACGAGAACTGGAAGAAGAAAGGGATCACCGTTGCGGAGCGGTTCGACTACCTCTACTCCAAGAAGGAGCTGAAGGAGTGGGCGCCGCGATTGTTCGAGCTTGCCGGTGAGGTCAAGCGCACCCACGTGCTGTTCAACAACTGCTACCAAGACAAAGGCGTGCGCAACGCTGCGGACATGGCGAGCCTGCTCGACGACCTGATCTAGCGGTCGGCTTGTTTGACCTTCTCGATGTTCGGCACTTCCGTCGGATCCAGCTCCGTCTGATCGAACCAGGCGTCCAGGATCTCTTTCGCGAGCTGCTCGTTGGTGAGGCGCAGGCTCAGCGCCAAGATGTTCGCGTCGTTGTACTTGCGTGCGCCGCGCGCTTGCTCGGCATCGGTGCAGAGCGCTGCCCGCGCGCCGTGCACCTTGTTCGCAGCGAGCGAAACGCCGGTTCCCGTCCAGCAGAAGACGACGCCCTGATCGGCCTCACCGCGCGCGACCGCCTCGGCGACGCCGCGCCCGACGTCCGCCCACTGCTCATCCCGGCCGCCGGCCGGCCCAAGCACCGTGACCAGCTCGTGGCCGCGCGCGCGCAGCTCTTCCAGGACGAAGTCGGTCAGATCGGTTCGGTCGTCGGCCCCTGCTGCGATACGCATCGCCCACTAGGGTAGCGACATGACCACGCCATCGTTCACCGACCTCGTCGACTGCGCGCTGCCGTTGCAGCTCGCCGGCATGGGCGGGGTCTCCACCGCCGAACTCGCGGCCGCGGTGAGCGAAGCAGGCGGCCTCGGCATGATCGGCGCAGCCGGAGTGCCGATCGACATGCTCGGTGGGATGTTCGAGACGCTCGAAGCGACCGGCGAGCCCTTCGGCGTGAACTTCTTGATGCCGTTCTTAGACCCGGGAGCTTTCAAGTTTTCGGCAGGGAAAGCCAGAGTGGTCGAGCTCTTCTACGGAGATCCGGATCGATCCCTCGTGGAGATCGCACACGCGCAGGGTGCACTCGTTTCGTGGCAGGTGGGGTCAGCGGAGGAGGCCAACGCGGCGCGCCAGTCTGGTTGCGACATCGTCGTCGCCCAAGGGACCGAGGCGGGCGGTCACGTGCGCGGACGAAATGATCTAGAGACTCTTCTGAACGCTTGTACCGATCTGGCGATACCTATCGTTGCGGCCGGAGGTATCGCCGGTCCCGAAGAGGTCGAAGCCGCGATCGATTCACCGGCGTCAGCCGTGCGCATCGGCACGCGATTCCTCGCCGCCACCGAAGCGAACGTTCACCCCACCTACGTCGACGCCCTCATCGCAGCGAAGAGAAGCGACACCGTCATCACCACGGAGTTCGACGTCGGCTGGCCGAACGCGCCGGCGCGCGTCCTCCGCTCAAGCCTCGAAGCCGCGAGAAAGAGCGATGACCCTTGCGCGACGGTGGGCGAGCAGCAATGGCCGGTCCAACGGTTCTCGACGCTCCCGCCCACGAAAGACGCGCGCGGCAACGTGGCGGCGATGCCGCACTACGCCGGCTTTTCGGTCGACGGTGTCGTGAAGCGCCAATCGGCCAAAGAGATCGTGGAAGAGCTCTGTCGCCGGGTCTAGCCGGCCAGCCAGTCGACGATCAGCTTCGAGACGTCGTCCGGCTTCTCGCGATGCAGGAAGTGTCCGGTCCCGTCGACGTATGAGACTTCCATCGGACCTGTGAACATCGGCGCTTGCAGCTTCCCCGCTACCTTCCCCGGGTCCTCGTCGCCGAGGATCGTCAACGTCGGCGTCGAGATCGGCTTGTTGATCGCGTCATTCAGATGAGCCAGCGCCGGATCGGCCGGGGCGTTCCCGAAGGCTGCTCGATAGTAGGAGAGCGACGCTTCGAGCGCGCCGGGCTGGGACATCGACTTCTTGACGAGCGCGCGGTGCTCGGGCTCGTCGAGCTTCGGCGACCACAGCTTGAAGAGGTAGTCGATCATCGCGTAGTCGTTCGCGCTCGTCGCCGCCTCGGCCAGACCTTTCATCTGGAAGAACCAGAAATGGAAACGGCCTCGGATCTGCGCGGGGTCCATGAACATCGCTGCGAACGTGATCGGGTGTGGGATCGCGAGCTGCACGCTCCGCTTGAACAACTCTGGGAACGCGGCCGTCACCCGATACCCGGTCGCCGCGCCCCAGTCGTGCCCGACATAATGAACCGGCTCACCGGCAAGCTGCTCGACCAATTCTTTGATGTCGGTTACGAGCGTGCATGCGTCGTAGAAGCCGTTCGCCGGAACTTCGGTCGGCGGGTATCCGCGCGAGTACGGCGCCACAGCCCGATAGCCCGCGTCGGCCAGCGCGCGCATCTGCGCCGCCCACGTCGGTGCGATGTCTGGGTAGCCGTGCATCAGCAGGACGACGGGGCCGTCGCCCTCCTCGATGTAGGCGAATTCGATGCCGTTCGCCCGGACCGTGCCCTCCCGCATGTGCGGGACGATACTCCAAACGAGGCGCCGATAGCACGCCCTATACTTCGGCGCGATGAGCGACTTCAGCTGGGCCGACACACTTGCCGCCCTCGTGCGGGGGGAAGATCTGGACGAGCACGCCTCCGGGGCCGCCATGCGATCGATCATGTCGGGGGAGGCGACGCCGGGGCAGATCGGTGCGTTCCTGATCGCGCTGCGCGCGAAAGGCGAGACGGTCGACGAGATCACCGGACTGGCGCGCGTGATGCGCGAGTTCTCGCTGAAGGTGCCGGTCGTCGAGCCGGTGATCGACACCTGCGGCACGGGCGGCGACCGTGCGGGGACGGCGAACATCTCGACGATGGCCGCGCTCGCCGTCGCCGGCGCCGGCGTCAAAGTTGCGAAGCACGGCAACCGCGCGGCGTCGTCGAAATGCGGCTCGGCCGACTTGCTCGAAGCGCTGGGCGTGGCGATCGACCTCGCGCCCGAAGGGGTCGCCGCCTGCATCGAGGAAGCCGGCATCGGTTTCTGCTTCGCGCCCGTGTTCCACCCGTCGATGCGTCACGCCGGGCCCGTCCGAAAGGAGCTCGGCATACCCACTGTCTTCAACGTGCTGGGCCCGCTGACGAACCCGGCCGGAGCGAAACGCCAGACGATCGGTGTCGCCGACGCGCGCATCGCGCCGATGATGGCCGAGGCCGTCCACCGGCTCGGTTCGGAGCGGGCGATGGTGTTCCGAGGGGACGACGGGCTCGACGAGCTCAGCACGACGACAACATCGGCGGTATGGGACGTAGACGGGGGAGTGACGAAGTCGTCGTTCGATCCGGCCTCGCTCGGGCTAAAGACGGCGAAGGCCTCGGAGCTGTCGGGCGGCTCGGCGGAAGAGAACGCGCGCCTCTGCATGGAGGTGCTGGCCGGAGTGGACGGACCGCTGCACGACGCGGTCGCGTTGAACGCAGGCGCAGCGCTGGTCGTCGCCGGCATCGCGCCCGACATGAAGGACGGCTTGGCGCGCGCGCGCGAATCGCTCGACTCAGGCGCCGCCGCGAAAGCGCTCGATGCGATGCGAGAGACGTCGCAGCGCCACCGCCCCGCCTAGCGCGTCGAGACGCCTCCGTCGACGGGGATCACCGCACCGGTGAGATACGCGCCTGCGCGCGACGCGAGGAAGATCGTCGCCCCGGCCACGTCGTCCGGCTGCCCGACGCGGCCGAGAGGGATGCCGCCACCGAGCTGATCGACATTCATCTGCTCGAAGATGAAGTTCGTCATCTTGCTGGGGAACAGCCCGGGTGCGATCGCATTCACCGTGATGTTGTCCTTGTGCAGGGTGTGTGCCATGTGCCGGGTCAGCATGTGCACCGCGGCCTTGCTCGCGGAGTACGCGTAGTTCTCGAAGTACGGCACGCGGATCCCATCGATCGAGCCGATGTTGATGACGCGCGCGGGATCGCCGTCCGCTGCGGCTTTGCGGAGCATCGGCAGGCATTTCACCGTGAGGTGGAACATCGCTTTCACGTTCACCGCCCAGATCTTGTCGAACGCTTCGTCGGGATAGGTCTCGATCGGCGCGCCCCACGTCGCGCCGGCGTTGTTCACGAGGATGTGCAGCGCTTGCTCGCGCTCGGAAAGCCTGCCGGCCAGGTGATCCACGCCTTCGAGGGTCCCGAGGTCGGCGGGGATCGAGTAGCACTCGCCGTTCTTGCTCAGCTCGGCGGCGACTTCGTCGCACACACCTGCCTTGCGAGACGAGATGTAGACGCGCGCGCCGGCGTCGACCAAGCCGCGCGCGATCATCAAGCCGATCCCGCGAGAGCCGCCGGTCACCACGGCGGCCTTGCCCTTGACCGAGAACAAGTCAGACATGAGTTGGCCCCCTATGAGGGGGCCAACTTAACCCGGGAGCTGTGGCTCTAGGAAGCCGGCGTGCAGCGCGTCGCTGCGGAGACCGGATCGTGGTCGGTGCTGCAGATGGTAGATGAGAATACGCCGGTGTTCGTGCCGTTGGAGTTGCAGCAGAGACCTTCGACCTGGAGGCTGGTGAACTCGACGTCGAGGTATCGCTGACTTTCGGACCCGTTGCTGTTGAATCCCCACAGGACTAGGCCCAGGAACGCTCTGATGGTGAAGGTGGAAGTGTTACCGCCTCCGGTGACCGCGGCGTCGAACAGCGGGACGGCGAAGTGGATGTGATTGTCGACCAAGTACTGCAGCTGGTTGTCGACGCTGGTCCCTTGGGATCCCGTGTTTCCGTTCACGCAGCCGTTGGGCTCGTCGTAGGTCCCTTGCGGGCACACGGGAACGGGTTTGTGGATGCCGACGACTCCCGAGTACCCGTTCTGGATCCAATCACGGATGTCGTTCGTTTGGTTGTTCCCGTTGTTGTAGTCCTGCCAGCCCCAGTTGCCCGTCGCGTCGCTCGACCCGCAGCTCTGCGCGTTCTGCTTCGTGTAGAGGATCCGGTGAACGACCCCGGCACCGGAATACACGGGGTGATCGGCGTTCGAACCGCGAAGAGCGTCGTACTGCGCCTGGGTGATCACTCCGTTCTGGAGGTTGACCCACTCCTTGACGTGATCGTTCAGGATGCAGATCCCCATCGGCCGAAGACCGGTAACACCCGAAGGGAACCCATAGGCAACGCTTGTGCTCGAGAACGCGCTTTGGTCCCCGAAGCCGAAGATCCCCGCGAAGCGGGTGCCGACCACCTTGCGAGCGTCCACCGTGATGTACCCAGACTTGCTGTTGCTGGGATTGAGCGTGCACGCGTCCAACGTGGCCGTGGGTTGGTTCGCGGTCATCTGCGTCGTAACGGAGTCTTGAACGACCTGCGGGCACGGACCGATGGTGGTGATCCCGTTGGATTCCGCCGTCCGCGCGCCGACCAGGGCTCCTGCGTCGGTCGCGGTCACCATCGCTCGCTTCGAAGACCAGAGGTTCCCGGCGTCGAGGGACAGGACGAGGGCCCCAAACAGGCCCACGATGCTGATCGCGGCGACGACCGCGCTGATCCCACGTTCTTCGTGCCTAAGTCTGCCCCACAACCTCATGACGGCGTCCGCCCCTTCTTCCCGTGTTTACCTTCAGAGCGCGCGTCGTGGGCAGATGGATACGCCGGGTGACTCCCCGGCCTACCGCCCGGCTGCTCGCCCGTCCTCGACGAGGCGGAGCCTCCGCAGACGTTCGGCCCACGCCGCGAGCGCCGAGCCGCCGGCGATCGCCGACGCGACCTCTCCGTCGCAGGCCTGAATCTGGATGCGCGCGCGGTTTCGCCACAGCCACGCGGCGACCAGCCGGGGCTCGTCAGGGTGGCCGTCTGCGGCAGGTTTGTCCGGTTCCAGGACGAGGAACCCCCGGTGGATCGCCGTTCGCACGTCGCCGATTGCGATCTCGATGCGCGCGGCGTGGATGGCGCGCACGGCCCGCAGACCCCGGACCGCTTCGACGAGCGCGCCCAGCCGGTCCCTGGTCGTCGCCGCCTCCTCGAAGCGCGCGACCGCCGACAGGTGCTCGATCCGCTCGGCCAGGATCTCGATGATCTCCGACGGATCACCAGTGAGCGCCGCTGCGACCGGACCCACGATCGGGGCGTAGGTAGCCGGCTCGATCGCACCGTCACACGGTGCCGGGCAGCGCCCGATCTGCCCGCGCACACAAGAGGCGAACCGCGTCCGGACGGTGATCCGGGGCGTGCAGGTCCGGATGTCGGCCGCCTCCTCGAGCGCCTCGCGGACGACAGACGCGGTGCCCGACGAAAGCGGCCCGAGGCCGCCTTCGGTCCGGGACGAGACGAGCCGTGGGAACAGCTCGCTCGACAGCCGCAACCACCACTTCGCCGCCCGCCCCCGTTGCGCGCGATTGTAGGGAGGTGAATGTGCTCTGATCAGGCGGGCCTCCACGACGGAAGCCTCCAGGTCGGTCGCGCAGAGGATGTGCTCGATCGACTCGACCTCGCGCAGCAAGCCGTCGATCCTGCGCCGGTCGTCGCCGCCGAAGTAGGACCGCACGCGGCTTCGCAGGTCGGCGGCTTTGCCCACGTACAGGACCCGCTCGCGCGCTCCCCGGAACAGATAGACGCCGCGCGCGCGCGGCAGGTCCTCGGCGAGCCTCACTTTGTCGTACGAGGGGTGCCCCCGCGCGGACTGGAACCACAGCAGGTCGTCCAGGTGCGAGATACCCCAGCGGCCGGCCCGCTCGAGCAATGCATGGAAGACGTCGACCGTTGCACGCGCGTCGTCGAGCGCGCGGTGGCAGGGTGCGGTGCGCGCGCGCAACGCTCGCGCGAGGGTCGCAAGCTGGAGGTTGGGCACCTCCTCGCGGACGAGCCGGCGCGCGAGCCGCACCGTGCAGACGATCGGGTTCCGTGCGGGTTGGTAGCCGTAACGCGCGAGGTTCGCCGCGAGGAAACGCGTGTCGAACGACGCGTTGTGCGCGACGAAGACCGCGTTGCCGATGAACTCGACGAAGCTCGGCAAGACGGCGTCGATCGTCGGCGCCGGATAGACCATCGCGTTCGTGATGCCGGTCAGGTACGTGATCGCAGGCGGGATCGGGACGCCGGGGTTGATCAGCGTTGCGAATTCGCCCAGAACCTCTCCGCCCCGGACCTTCACAGCGCCGATCTCGGTGATGCGGCTGCTCTCCGGCGAGCCGCCGGTGGTCTCCAGGTCGAACACGCAGAACTCCGTGTCCACGAGCGCGGTCCCGAGATCGTCGAACGACCGCTGCACCGCGAGCGCCGTTCCGGCCGATTCAAAGTGATCCAACATCGGCCGCTATACTCCGCACTCGTGGTGACAGGAACGCGCTATCGCTGCGCAGCCTGCGGAAACCTCACTCGGTTCGACGTTGAGGCGCGCAGGCACACGCGCCGGTTCCTCCATTTCTCCTTGGCCGGTGAGCCGACCGTCGAAGAGGAAGAAGTTCTGGAAGAGAGGATCGAGCGCGTCACGTGCAGGTGGTGTGGGGACAGCGAGCAGATCGAGACGATCCCGGCCGTCTCCGCAGAGTGAGCGTTTGGTGAGGCCGCTCGAGCATCTTCGGATCCTGGACCTTTCGCGGCTGCTTCCCGGTCCGTACTGCACGCTGCTCTTGGCCGACCTGGGCGCCGATGTGATCAAGGTCGAGGAGCCGGGCAGGGGCGACTACATCCGCTGGATGCCGCCGATGGCCGGCGACCTCTCTTCTGGTCATCTCGCTTTGAACCGGGGGAAGCGCTCGATCACGTTGAGCCTGAAGCATCCCGAGGGCGTCGCCGCGATGAAGCGCCTCGTGCGAACGGCCGACGTGATGTTGGAATCGTTCCGGCCGGGCGTTATGGACCGGCTCGGGGTCGGATACGACGCGTTGTCGGCGGAGAACGAGCGGCTGGTCTACTGCGCGCTCACCGGCTTCGGCCAAGACGGTCCGTACAAGATGCGCGCGGGACACGACATCAACTACTTGGGATACGCCGGCGTGCTCGACATTATCGGCGAACGTGACGGACCGCCGGTCGTTCCCGGTGTGCAGATCGCGGACGTCGGCGGCGGGGGGCTGATGGCGGCCGTTGGGATCCTTGCAGCGTTGAGCGAACGTGAGGTCACGGGCCGCGGACGGTTCGTCGACATCTCGATGATGGACGGCGCGGTGTCGTGGTTGCAGATGCATGCGCAGGCGTATGCGATGACCGGCGTGATACCTGCGCGTGGGACGATGCGTTTGTCCGGAGGACCGGCGTGCTATCGCATCTATCGAGCAGCCGACGGGAAGTACGTAACGGTCGGCGCGCTCGAGCCGCAGTTCTGGGCGGCGCTGTGCGAGGCGCTCGGTGTGCCGGATCTCATCGAGCAGCAGTACGCGCCGGAAGAAGAACAAGCGGTGATCCATAAGCGGTTGGAAGAGATCTTCTTGCAGAAGACGCGCGACGAGTGGGTCGCGGAGCTCGCGCACCTCGACGCGTGCTTCGGTCCCGTGAACGACATCGCCGAAGCGATGGTCGATCCGCAGGTGCGCGCGCGCGACATGGTCCGCGATGTGCCGACGCCAACCGGCACGGTTAACACCATCGGCAACCCGCTGAAGCTCCACGGGGTCGAGGACCCTCCCTTGCGTGCGGCCCCGGGACTCGGCGAGCACACCGAGCAAGTCTTGAAAGAGGCCGGTTTCAGCCCTGAGGAGATCGCCTCTCTTCGCGACGAGGGCGCGCTTTAGCCACCACGGTCGGGGCGTTCTTGCAGGTCAGGGGTTTCTGTCACACGCCCCCTCTAGCATCCCGTCGTGGAGGTTCCGATGAGCGAGCCGGGATTCGTTATCGACTGCAGCACCTGTCCGAAC
>Ga0209577_10000876_pt1 | contig 30157 bp, 22 predicted proteins | sample GraSoiAngelo_109_FD_185874 | JGI IMG/M metagenome (GOLD analysis project Ga0209577, IMG submission 185874) | Grasslands soil microbial communities from the Angelo Coastal Reserve, California, USA - 14_0903_12_20cm (SPAdes) (version 2) | ecosystem: Environmental > Terrestrial > Soil > Grasslands...
CCGTTGATGTGGAAGATTGGGAGCTGCGTCATCTTCGCAACGTCCGTGGAGTAGATGGACGAGCGGCTGGCCTCGGGCGAGGTGGTGAAGCCGATCTGGTTGTTGATGATGATGTGAATCGTCCCGCCCGTGCGGTAGCCGTGCAGCTCGGCGAGCTGCAACGTCTCCATCACTATCCCTTGCCCCGCGAACGCCGCGTCGCCGTGCAGGAGCACGGGCAGCGCGCAGTCAATCACCTGCTCGCGCGGCTGTCCAGCGAGCTGCATCGCGTCCTGCTTGGCCCTGACCATGCCTTCGACCACGGGGTCAACGAATTCGAGGTGGCTCGGATTCGGCGAGATCGTGATGCGAACCTTTTTACCCGAAGCGGTCTCGCGCTCGCCCTTCGCGCCCTGGTGGTACTTCACGTCGCCCTCGTCGGCGGGGAAGTCGGGGTGCACGCTCCCCTCGAAGGCGGTGAATATTCTTTCGGAGAAGTTGCCGACGACGTTCGCCAGCACGTTCAGGCGTCCGCGGTGCGCCATCCCCAACGTGAAGTCTTCGACGCCCTTCTCCGCCGCGCGCTCGACGAGCTGGTCGAGCAAGGGGATGATCGTCTCGCAGCCTTCGAGCGAGAAACGCTTCTGGCCGAGGTACTTCGTGTGCAGGAAGCGCTCGAACTGCTCGGCACGGACGAGCTTCAGCAGCAGAGCCTTCTTGATTTCGGGCGACAGCGGCTCAGGGTAGACGAACTCGACGCGGACGCGCTCGCGCAGCCAGACCTTCTGCTCCTTGCTCTGGATGTGGCGATACTCCGAGCCGACCTTGCCGCAATAGGCGCGGCGCAGTATGTCGAGAATCTCTCGGAGGCTCGCGCTGTGCTTGCCTCCGAGTCCGCCCGTAATGAACTCACGATCCAAATCCCAGATGGTCAGCCCGTAAGTCTCGATGTCGAGTTCCGGGTGGTACTGCACCGGCATCGCGTTCAAGGGGTCAATGTCGGCGATGAGGTGGCCGCGCACGCGGTAGGCGTTGATGAGTTCGAGGACGCGCGCCTGCTTCTCGACCTCCTCCCGCTCGTCGTAGCGGCCCAGGAGCGCCGGGTTGAAGTCCTTCGACCAGCGCATCGGCTGGTAGGGGATGCCGAGGTCGCGGAAGATTTGCACGTAGAAATCTTCCTCGCCGAGCAGGAGCTTGTGGACGTGCGCCAGAAAAGCTCCCGACTCCGCGCCCTGTATGACGCGGTGGTCGTAGGTCGAAGAGACATTGACGATCTTGCTGATGCCCAAGAGAGACAGCGCCTCCGGCGTCATCGCGTGGTACTCCGCCGGGTACTCAATCGCTCCGGTCGCGATGATGGCCGACTGCCCGGCCATCAGGCGCGGGTTTGAAGAGACCGTGCCGATGGTTCCCGGATTGGTCAAGGATATGGTCGTGTCCTGAAAATCAGGGACGCCGAGCTTACCTTCGCGCGCGCGCTTGACCACGTCGTTGTAGGCGGCGAGGAAGTCGGCGAACCCGAGCGCGCCCGCGTTCTTGATGTTCGGCACGAGCAGGGTGCGCGTGCCGTCCTTCTTCTCCAGGTCAATGGCGACGCCGAGGTTCACTTCCGCGCGGCGGACGCGTGCCGGCTGGCCGTCCAGAACGGCGTAGCCGTCGTTCATCTGCGGGAAGCGTTCGAGCGCGCGCAAGATAGCGAAGGCGATGAAGTGCGTGTAGGAAGCCTTGCCGCGCTTGTGCTCCTTCAGGAACTGGTTGACGATGATTCGATTCTCTTCGAGAACTTTGACGGGCACTTGGCGGTTCGAGGTCGCCGTCGGAACGGTCAGCGAGGTCTCCATGTTCTCGACGATCTTGAGCGCGCCTCCGCGTATCGGCTGCGCCTCGCCGCGCGTCTGCGCTGCCGCGGGTCGCGGGGTTTGTTGCCGCGCCGCCGCGGTCGGAGCCTGCGCGCCCGTCGCCGCCGTCTCTTGCTGCGCGGCCTGCTGCGTCGGCTGTGTCGCCTGCGACTGCGCGGTCGCCTGCTCGACGCCCGCGACTTCGTCTCGGGCGACAGCCGCCACGCCGTTGCCGCCCGCCGCCCGCCCGCCGTCGCCTGTCGCGGGTGCGGACTCGCCGAGCAGCTCCGTGAAGTACGCGCGCCACGCCTCGTCAACGAGCGACGGGTTGCTGCGGTAGCGATGAAGAAGGCCCTCGACGTAGGTGGCGTTCGCGCCGAAATTCTCCGCGATGATCTCCGACAGGTCGCCTCTGTTACGCTCTTCACTCAAAGTCTTCTCACCTCGCGCCTGAGCAAGACGGCCCGCGCGCTTCCGTGGAAGCGACGGGCGCACGCTCTGAAATCTTCCGCCTGAAATTTACCTTATAGCCTATCACCAACCGCGCGCGTTTGCACACGCCTCGCGCGGCGACAACCCGACGGTATAGAATACAGCCCGCGCCGCGCCGAAGAGTTAGATTGGTCTCCCGCCGACGCCGGATTCAGAAGCGGTTTAAATGGACTTGATCTTCATCTACGGCCCGCCGGGCGTGGGCAAGCTGACGGTGGCGCGGGAGCTTGCGCACGCGACCGCGTTCAAGGTCTTCCACAACCACGTCAGCATAGACTGTGCGGAGACGGTCTTCGACTTCGGCACGCGTCCGTTCGGCAGAGTCGTCGGCAAGATTCGCATGGCCGTCTTCGAGGAGGCGGCGCGCGAGGGCGTCTCCCTAATCTTCACCTTCGTCTATGCCTGCCCCGCAGACACGCCCTTCGTCGAGCGCGTCTGCGCTGGCGTAGAGGGCCGCGGCGGGCGCGTGTGCCTCGTCCGGCTCGTCTGCGACCGCGAAGTCCTCGAGCGGAGGCTGCCGCACCCGGAGCGCGCGCGCGTCGGCAAGATGGCCTCGCTCGAAATGCTGCGCGAGGTCGCGGGCCGCTACGACATCTTCTCGCCCGTGCCCGGACGCGACAGCCTGAGCGTTGACAACACCGCGCTCGCGCCCGCCGAAGTTGCGGAGCTAATCGTCAGACACTATCATCTGCCGACGGCCTAGCCGATTGCGGATTGCGGAATTCGGATTGAAAAACAAAACGCTTCCTGTCGTCTTCCAATCCGCAATCCGAAATCCGCCGCTCCGCAATCCCAACGCATGCCTGAGAAGAGCCTGAACGTCAGAGGCGTCGAATGGCGCTACGCGACCGGCGGTCGCGGTGAGCAGACCGTCCTGCTGCTCCACGGCGCGGTCGGAGGCGCGGAGACCGTCGCGCGGCTCGCCGAAAGCTTCGCCGACGAGTACCGCACCGTCGCGCCCACGGTCGCCGACGTGCGGACGCTCGACGAGGCGTGCGATGCTCTGAGCGCTATCCTCGACCAAGAGCACGTCGGGCGCGCGGTCGTCTTCGGCGGCTCGTTCGGCGGCATGCTGGCGCAAGCCTTTCTCAAACGCCGACCGAGGCAGGTCGAGCACCTCGTCCTGCTCGGCGCGTCTTTGCCTAACCGCGAGGCCGGCGCGCGCGCCGGGAGGATGTTAAAGTTCCTGCGGCTGCTCCCCTTCCCACTGACGCGCGCGCTGCTCAAGCTGGAGGTGTCGAAAGGTCTGAACGCGCCCGCGCCGCCCGACGTGGCCGAGCGCGTCGCCGAGTTCAGGCTGCGCCTCGAAGAATACTTTGACCGCGGGCTGACGCGGGCGGCGCTCCTCTCGCGCCTCGCGCTGAGTGTTGACTTCAACAACGGCGAGCCTCAAGCACCCGGCGAACTCGATGATTGGCCGGGCCGCGTGCTCATCGTCGAGTCGAACGACGACCCCGCGACTCCTGCCGTGGAGCGCAGGCGTCTGCGCGAAGCCTACCCGCGCGCGCTCGTCTGCGCCTTCGCGGGCGCGGGTGAGATGATCCCGCTGCTGCGGCTCGAAGAGTTGGTCGGCGTCGTCAAGGCGTTCCTCAAAGAAGAATACAACTCGCCCTCCGACATCGTCGCCGAGTGCGTTGGGGCGGAGGAGCACGCGCACGCGCCGCATCTGTAGCCGGTTGCAAATTGTCGTGACAAGGATGGACAGGAAAAATAGGGGATTTGAAATTTCCGATTTCAATTCTCAGCCTTTGGTCTTATCCTTTACGTCCTGTCCGTCCACGTTTGCATCGTCGTTGACGAGGGACGAGCCGGGAACTCGCCCGTGCCACTACTTCGGAATCGTGAGCGAAAGAACGATGAGAGAAGAGAGAAAAGAAGACGCGGTGCAACGTCCGACGCGCCGCAGGTTCGCGAAGACTCTGGCCGCGGCGGCTATCGCCGCGCCGGTGCTGGCCGCCGCCGCGAGCGCGCAGAAGCCGCCCGCGACCGCGGAGCCGAAGGCCCCGCCCAACCCGCAACCCAGCCCGCAGCAACCGCCGCCGAAGCCCTCGCCCACCGCCGAGGCTTACGCCGAGGTCGCGCGCGCGCGCTTCGGCGAGCACCTCGGCCCGGAACAACTCGACGCCGTCAAGCGCGACCTCGAAGGCAACGTCCGCAACGCGGATCGCCTGCGCGCGTTCAAGCTCCAGAACTCCGACGAGCCGGACTTCGTTTTCGGCGCGTGACGCCGTTTAAGAGACCGCCATGATTACAGACGACACACTCTTCGCGCCCGTCGCCGAACTCGCCGCGCAGATTCGCACGCGGCGCGTCTCGCCCGTCGAGTTGACGGAAGCCTACCTGCAAAGACTTGAGAAGGTCGGCAAGCGCCTGAACGCCGTCGCGTTCGTGATGCGCGAGACGGCGCTCAGGGAGGCGCGCGAGGCCGAGGCCGAGATCAGGCGCGGTCGCTACCGCGGCCCCCTGCACGGCATCCCCTACGGCGTCAAAGACCTCATCGCCACCCGCGAAGCGCCGACCACCTGGGGCGCGACGCCCTATAAGGATCAGCACTTCGACTACGACGCGACCGTCGTCACGCGACTGCGCGAGGCGGGCGCGGTGCTCTTGGGAAAGCTTGCGATGATCGAACTCGCCGGCGGCATGGGCTACAACCAGGCCGACGCCAGCCGGACGGGCGCGTGCCGCACTCCCTGGAACACGGGCTTCTGGTCGGGCGGCTCTTCGTCGGGGCCGGGCGCGGCGACGGCCTCGGCGTGCGTCGCCTTCGCCATCGGCTCGGAGACATCCGGCTCGATCATCACGCCCTCGGCCTACTGCGGCGTGTCGGGCCTGCGTCCGACTTACGGCGCGGTCTCACGCCACGGCGCGATGGCCCTCTCGTGGACGCTCGACAAGCTCGGCCCGATGTGCCGCTCCGCGCTCGACTGCGGCCTCGTGCTCTCGACAATCGCGGGCCGCGACCCGCTCGACCCGACCTCTCGCTCCTCCGACACACTCCCGCGCTACTCGCCGACCGCACAGCTACTCAACCCGCGTCGCGGCGCGCGGCGGCTTCGCCTCGCCGTGATGAAAGATTCTTACGAGAAGGCGCAAGGTGAGGTGCGCAAGAACTTTCTCGCCTCGCTCGAAGTATTGCGCACCTTCGCCGACGTGGAAATGGACGTGAAGCTGCCGGACTTCCCCTACGGCCCGGCGGTCGGGACGATTGTCAACGCCGAGGGCGCGAGCGCCTTCCGCGACCTCATCGAGTCGGGGCGCGTGAAGGAGTTGGCCTCGCCCGAAGGGCGTCGGGGCGGCTTCGCGACCTCGCTCGTCACCGCCGTGGACTACCTGCACGCGATGCGCATGCGCGCGCCGATGCGCCGCGCCTGGGGCCAGATGTTCAAGAAGTACGACGCGCTCGTCGCGCCCTCGCGCGCGACCGTCTCGTACCCAGTGGACAAGACTTTCGACAAGGCTTATCCCGGCATCATGGCCTCCTCGCCCATCGGCGCTGCGAACCTCGTCGGCGTGCCCGCCGTCTCCGTCCCGAACGGCCTCGGACAGAACGGACTCCCCACGGGAATCCAGTTCGTCGGCCCGGCCTGGGGCGAGCGGGTCATACTCGAACTCGCCGTCGCCTACCAGTCCAAGACCGACTGGCACAGGCGGCGACCGCCCGAAGTTTAAGCCGCCGAAAATTTTTAATCGGACAAATCTAAAACTCTAATCCGAATTCATAGACTCGTCGCCCATGATTTCGGACGCGCGGCTGAAGGCCTCAGTCACCTGTCGCATGGTTGCTGCGCCGCGCCGCCCTCTCGTTCTTCAAAGCCCGCGCTCCAGCGCCGCTTTCTCCCGCCCGCTTTTCCGGCATCGCCCTTGCTTATGAAAGATGCGCAGACCGATAAGGAACTCTGATGAGAGTTTCTTCAGCGCTTTCGGCGTGAAGACGGACGCTCGCTCGAAGACCTCGCGCGGCGGGGATCGCGTTCAGGTCTTGTCCGCAAAAATGGACGGGCGTGCATTTTCTCGCGCGGTCGCGGGGCCGCCGGACGCAAAAATTTTGCGGTCGGCCCATGAAAAATTTTTCGAGCAACCCGCGCGCGATGTTCGAGCGTCTAGTGACACACGCAGCCAGCAGCTCTAACACATCAGAAGGGGAGTAAACGATCATGCGTAAGCTATTCTTCGCGGCGCTCGTCATCGCCTGCGCCGCGCCGCTTGCGTCCGCGCAGACGGCGGGCGGCGACTACAACAAGTACGACATCTACGCCGGCTTCTCGCACAACCGTGTGGACGTGGGCTTCAACGACCCTAACCAGAACTTCCTCCAGAACCGCGAGGGCTTCAACGGCTTCGAGGCCGCGGCGACCGGCAACCTCAGCCGCTACTTCGGCGTCAAGGGCGACTACGCTTTCCACCGCAAGACCTTCGACGACACCTTCGGCACGACCGCGGTCAGCGTGAGGAACGACCTCCACACGCTCGTCGGCGGCGTCGAGGTCAAGGACAACGCTACGGAGACGAAGGTCAAGCCGTTCGCGCACGCCCTCGCCGGCTTTACGCACGCTACCTCCAACGTGACGGGGATCACCGGCCTCGGCAGCGGCGAGACCGGCTTCTCCGCTGTCATCGGCGGCGGCCTCGACTTCCGCGTCAGCCCGCGCTTTGATGTACGCGCCATTCAGTTCGACTACAACCCGACCCGGCTGGGCGGCACGACTCAAAACAACTTCCGCTTCGGCGTCGGCGTCGTCTTCAGATAAAAGGTCGCCCCGGCGGCGGACAAAACGAAGACATCCCTTGCTCGCCGAGCAAGGGATGTCTTCATTCGCGCGGTCATCAAAGCCCCTTCGGGGCGACTGAATACAGCCCAGCACTTCAGTGCTGGGTGCGAGGCGATAAAAGAGCTGAGTCCCTTAGGGACGGCTGAACAGGATGGTTTTCATTATCCTTTCAGGCGTCCCTAAGGGACTCCGTTTCTTTCCCCGTATTGCCCCCCGATGCTGAAGCGTTGGGCTACTCTCAAACGTCCCTACGGGACTTCGTTACCTTCACCCGACAGCAGTTCAAGCAGGCGCGGCAGGTCGAGCACGACCGCGACCGTGCCGTCGCTCAACTCGGTCGCGCCGCCGACGCCGGGCCAGCGCGTCGCGTGGCGACCGAGGCCGCGCACGAGCACTTGGCCCTCCGCACCCAGGCCGTCCACGACGATGGCGAGATGCCCGGCCTCATCCTCCCTCCCTTCAACACGGCGACCGCCCGCGCGCGCGACGAAGAACGCGAGGTGCGTCCGGTCGCCCGCGCCGTCTTCGCCCGCGCGCCCTCCCAACAACTCGCCGAGGCGGACGAGCGGCAGGTCGCGCCCGCGCCAGCGCAAGCTCCGTCGCGCGCCGTCGCGCGTGATGTCCGCTTCTTCGGCGTAGCCCGTCTCGACGACGCGCGCGGCGTCAACGCAGTAGTCGTGGCCCGACGCGCGCACGACGAGCGAGGCCAGTAGCGCGAGCGTCGTCGGCAGGCGCAGCTCGAAGGAGGTTCCGCGCCCGCGCTCCGTCCGCACACGGACTTCGCCGCCCGCCTTCTCGACCGCCCGCTCGACCACTTCGAGGCCGACGCCGCGGCCCGAGACGAGCGACGCGCGCGCCGCCGTCGAGAAGCCGGGGCGGAAGATGAGGCGCAGCGCCTGCTCGTCGGTCAGGCGCGCGCCCGGCGCGACGAGTCCGCCCGCGGCGGCGGCCCGCGCGACCAGTTCCGCGTCCACGCCGCGCCCGTCGTCCGAGACGAGCAGCATGACGCGGCTCCCCTCGGCTGAGGCCTCGATGCGGACGCGCCCGCGTTCGGGTTTGCCCGCCGCGCGACGCTCCTCCGCGGTCTCGATGCCGTGATCCACGGCGTTGCGCAGGAGGTGCAAGAGCGGCTCGGCGACGCGATCCGCGAGCGACTTGTCGAGCCGCACGTCGCCGCCCGCGCACTCGAACTCGACCGACTTCCCCGACGCGCGCGCCACCGCCCGGCCCGCGCGCGACACGCGCTCAAGCGTCGCGCGCAGGGGAACCATGCGCAGGCCCGTCAGACGCTCCTCCAGTTCGACGAAGCGGCGGCGGATGTCCGCCGCCTCCGTCTCCGACTCTTCGCGCCCCGCCTCGCCCGCGGGCGTTTGGCCGAGGGCGCGCGACGCTTCGACGAACAGACGGTGCGCCGACCAGATGATGTCGTCGAGTTCTTCGAGCGACACGCGCACGAGCGTCGTCAGCGAAGACGCAGACGGCTCAGGCCCCGCCCCTTCAGCGCCCTCGCCCTCACCCGCGACGGCATCAACTGGCGTCGGCGTCTCTTCGCGGTCATCATCTAACAGCGCCGCGCCGAACGCCGCGGCGAGCGCGGCCAACTCTTCGCGCGGGCGCTCGCTCGCGCACACGATGCGGAAGCCGACGCGTTCGGTCGCGCCCGCGTTGACGAACGGCTGGGTGGAGACGACCTCGCCGCACTCGCCGAGCGCGTCGCTCAGGCGGCGGAACTGTTCGTCGAAGGTGGCGAGGTCGAAGTCCGCGCTGACGACGTAAGCCGCCGCGCCCTCGCGCGCGGCCTCGCGCAGCCGCTGGCGCTCGTGCTCGCCGAGCGAGCGCGCGACCTCGCGCGGCAGCGTCTCGAACGCGCCGTCGTCGAGGCCGCCCGCCGCCGGGTTCGAGTCCGCCGCGGCGAGGCCCCGCAGCCGCCCGACGAGTTCCTGCGGCACGACGGCGGGCGCGCCCTGCGCGGCGGCGCTCAGGCTCGCGGCGATTGCACCGACGGCGTCCTCCGCGGCTTCGAGCGCCGCGTCGTCGAGGGACGCGCGCCCCCGGCGCAGGGCGTCGAGCAGCGTCTCGAACTCGTGCGCGAGCCTGCTCGTAGCCTCAAGCCCGGCGGCTGAGGCCGTGCCCTTGATGGTGTGAACCTGCCGGAAGATTCGACCGACCAGTTCGCGCCGCGCGCGCCCCTCGCCCCGACGCGCGCGCAGGGAAGCGACATCGCCGTGGAGTCCCTCGATGATCTCCTCGGCTTCGGCCATGAACTCGTTGAGCAGTTGGTCGTCCATACCCTAAGTTCAAAGTTTAAAGTTCAAAGTTCAAAGTTCAAAGCTTTTTTGGCAAAAAGTTAGCGCCAGCCGGTGAGCAGTCTCGCCCGCTGGCGCTTCAACTTTGAACTTTTGAACCTTGAACTTGGGACTTCTATTTCGCCGAGGCCGTCTTTTCGCCGTCGGCCTGCTGGCCGTCGCCCTCGCCGCCCGGCTCCTCGTCGGGGTGTTTGACGACGTTCTCCTGCGGGCTTTCCTTGTCGAGGTCGCGCTTGATGGCGTCGAGGATGCCGTTGATGAACTGCGTGGCCTCGTAGGTCGAAAACCGCCGGGCGATCTCCAGCGCCTCGTTGATGGCGACGGTGCGCGGCGTCGGCTCGTGCAGGAACTCGTAAACGGCCATGCGCAGGATGTTGCGGTCAACGACGGCCATGCGCGAGATGCGCCAGTGCTCGGCGCGCGAGCGGATGCGGTCGTCGAGCGCCGCGAGGTGCGCGAGCGCGCCCGTGACGAGGCGGGTCGCGAACTCGCGCGCGCCCTCGTCCAGCTCCGGCTCGCCCAGCTCCTCCCAGTACACGCGCACGAGATCGTCCGGGCGCGCCGCACCGCCGATGTCAGCCGCAAAGAGCATCTGCAAGGCGCACTCACGCGCCTTACGCCTTGAACCCATATGATGAAATGCGCGTGAACCGTGAACCGTAAACCGTGACAAGAAGAAAGCGGTTTCGTCTCGTCACGGTTTACGGTTCACGGTTCACGTCTTTATAAAGATTGACCATTTCGACGGCCGACATGGCGGCCTCGAACCCCTTGTTACCCGCCTTGACTCCCGCGCGGTCAATGGCCTGCTCCAGTGTGTCCGTCGTGACGACGCCGTAGAGCACGGGCACGCCGGTCGAGACGGCGGCCTGCGCGATACCCTTCGTGACCTCGGCGGCGATGTACTCGAAGTGCGGCGTCTGGCCGCGGATGATCGTGCCGAGGCAGACGACGGCGTCGAAGCGGCCAGAAGCGGCGAGGCGGTGCGCGAGGAGCGGAATCTCGAACGAGCCGGGCACGCGGAAGTGCTCGACCGCTGACTCGTCCGCGCCGAGCCGTTCGAGCGCATCGAGCGCGCCCTCGACCAGGCGCGCCGTCAGGAAGTCGTTCCAACGGCTCGACACGAGCGCGAAGCGAAAGCCCCCGGCGTTCAAGCGTCCCTGGTGCGTCACAGGCTGCAAAGTCTTCCTCGACTTCTCCGATTCGTGCGGAAGTAAAAGCTGAAGGCAGTATAGAACAAAAGCAGTGACGAGTGACAAGTGACGAGTGACGAGATTAAGTTTGGAGTCTTCCGAAGTTTGAAGTCGAGCGCCGAAAATTTCAGGCTAACCCAAGCTCGCCTTAGCTCGCCACTCGTCACCTGTCACCGTCCTCTGAAAGAGGGCTTGCGTTTTTCGAGGAAGGCGCGCGTGCCTTCGCGCACGTCCTCGGTGGCGAAGAGACTGCTGAAGAGTTCGGCTTCCAGCTCAAGGGCTTCGTCGAACGAAAGGCGCGCGCCGCGCGTGACGGCTTCGAGGCAGGCGCGGACGGCGAGCGGCGCGGAAGTGTCGGCGACCGAGCGCGCGAGCGATTCGGCTTCCGCGGGCAGTCGTTCGGGCGGGACGACGCGGTTGACGAGGCCGAGGCGCAACGCTTCTTCGCCCGTGATCTCCTCGCCCGCGAGCATCGCTGCGAGCGCGCGGCCCCGCCCGACGGCGCGCGCGAGGCGACGTGTGCCGCCGTAGGCGGGGATGACTCCGAGTTTTGTTTCGGGGAGACTGAAGCGCGCACCCATCGCCGCGACGCGCAGATGGCACGCGAGCGCCAGCTCGCAGCCGCCGCCCGCCGCCGCCCCACGCACAGCCGCGATGACCGGCACGCCGCACAGTTCAATCGCGTCGCAGACCTCTTGCCCTTGCTCGGCCTTGCGCCGCGCGCCCGCCTCGTCCAACTCCCCAAGCTCGGCGATGTCCGTGCCCGCGCAGAAGTCCGGCCCCGCGCCGCTCAAAATCACGGCGCGCAGGTCTCGCCGCACGGCGACCGCGGCGAAGATTTCCGACAGGCGTTCGAGCATCGCGCCTGTCAGAGCGTTCCGCCTCTCCGGTCGTTCGAGCCGGACGTAGGCGACCGCGTCGCGCTCCTCGTAAGAAAGTTCCAAGTTCAAAGTTTAAAGCTCAAAGTTGAAGGCGAGACGTGCGCTCAAGGCTCAAAGCACGAAGACGGCGCGCGCCGCGCGAACTTTGAACCTGGAACTTGGAACTTGCCTTCAGACCAGATTCATCGGCGCGGGCTTCTTCGGGTCGGCGTAGTCGTAGAAGCCGCGGCCCGTCTTGCGACCGTAGAGGCCGGCCTTGACCATGCGCTTCAGAAGCGGCGGCGGGGCGAAGCGGCGCTCGCGGAACTCCTCGAACATGATCTCGGCGATGTAGTAGGTGGTGTCGAGGCCGACGAAGTCGAGGAGCGTGAGCGGCCCCATCGGGTGGCCGCACCCCAGCTTCATGCCGTTGTCTATGTCAACGATACTGCCCACGCCCTCTTCGAGCGCGCGGATGGCGTCGAGAAGATATGGCACGAGCAGGCGGTTGACGATGAAGCCGGAGCGGTCGCCGGCGCGCACGGGGACTTTGCCGAGACGCCTGCCGAACTCGACCGCCGACTCGTAAACCTGCTCGTCCGTCAGGATCGTGCGGACGACCTCGACGAGCTTCATCACGGGGACGGGGTTGAAGAAATGCAGGCCGACGAAGCGCGTCTGCCGTTCGGGCTTCGTGGCCGTCATCATCTCCGTGATCGAGAGCGAGGAGGTGTTCGAGGCGAAGATGCATGCGGGCTTGCAGACGGCGTCGAGCTGGTTGTAGGTGTCGCGTTTGGCTTCGAGGTTCTCGACGATGGCCTCGATACAGATGTCGCGGTCAGCCAAGTCTTCGAGCGCGGTCGTGCCGCGGATGCGCCCGCGAATCTCCGACTGCTGCTCCGCGGTGATCGCGCCCTTCTCCGCGAACTTCGCCAAAGACTTCTCTATCCCCGCGAAGCCGCGCTCGCACAACTCGTCCGTCACCTCGCGGACGACCACGTCACAACCCGCGGCGGCGGCGGCCTGCGCTATCCCCGAACCCATCAGGCCGCAGCCGAGCACGCCGACTTTGTTAATCTCCATTCCAAATGTTCTCCTGTTCAGATGAATGATGAGCGATGAATGATGAGTGATGAATGATGGATGGAAGGCGTTTTGCCCGGCATTCAGCGTTCATCACTCATCATTCATCACTTCTTTTCGTCCGGCGGCTGCTCCGACTTCTGCATCTTGATGCCGAGGTCGTCGCCCTCCGTCTCGACCAACTGGTCGAAGCGCTCGTTCCACGACTTGAAGTCTTCGGCGACCTGCTGCGTGCGCCGCTCGCGATCTCGCGGCTGGAGCGTCTTGTCGTCGGCGATGTCGCGCGCACGCAGGACGAGCGCCTTGAGGTCGTCGCGTAGCGCGTCGGCCTGCTCGCTCAAGGCGGGCGTCTTCTCAAGCTTCTCGGCGGCGGGCGCGAGCGCGGCGGCGTCGCCCTGTTCGAATCTGACGAGCGCGTTCCGCCCGTCGTTCACCGCCTCGACGAACGCCGCGACGGGCGACCTGCCGAGCGTCTTCACGCGATTCGGGATGTTCTTCAGCCGCGGCGGCGGCGCGTCGAAGTGGCGCGCGACCATAAGGAAGCTCAGGGCGACGAGCGCGAGGCAGGCGGCCTGAAGCGAGTGCCAGGCGAGCGGCACTGTGCCGCGCGCGCCGGGCCGCTTGTAACCGACGGCGAGCGCCAGCGCCATCCCTGAGACGAGGCCGCCGAGGTGCGCGGCGTTGTCTATGAAGCCGCGCGCCACGTAGCCGATGAAGAGGTTGATGAGGATCGTCGGCAGCATCCCCGTGCCGAACGCGCGCTTCAAACCTTCCGGCAGCTCGTGACGGTACTTGAGGCCGAAGACGAAGAGCACGCCGACCAGCCCGAAGAGCGCGCCCGAAGCCCCCGCCGAGGGTGTGTCGAAGGCTTTGAAGAGGAACTGCCCGACGGCCCCGTGCGCGAGCGCGGGGCGCACCGTCAGATAGCTGGCCGCGACGCCCGCCACGCCCGTCAACACCCAAAAGACGACGAACTTCGCCGACCCGTAGAGCTTCTCGACGAAAGGGCCGAGCATGAACAGCCCGTACATGTTCGCCAGAAGATGCAGCGGCCCAAGGCCCGGCAGGTGTACGTGCAGAAAGATCGGCGCGACGAAGCGCCACCACTGCCCGGCCTGGATCAGATCGTTGCGCTTCGCGCCGTAGGCCAAAAGCACCTGATCCTGCGCGCCGCCCGAAAGCCACATCAGGAAATAGACGAAGACGTTGGCGACGATGAAGACGAAGGTGAAGGTGGCGGGCCGAGAGATGACCGCGCGCAGGAAGCGCAGGGTCTCCGGGTCGGTGCGTTCGCCGCGCGCGCGCTCGGCGGCGGGCGGCGCGACCGCGCCGCCGCACATCATGCAGCGCGGCTCGCCCGCGCCGACGAGCGCGCCGCAGTGGCGGCACACGCCCGTTCGCCGCCCGTAGGCGCTCGCCTCTCTCGACTGACCTTCGGCCAAGACCTCACCCGCTTTGAAGACTACCGCCGCAAGATTTTCCGTTGGCGCGATTTTATAACGGGGCACGGCGCACTGTCATGCGAGCCTCAGCCACCCGAAGACGTTGACCGCGCGACGGCGCGGGTTGTATAAACCAGACCTGACGACACCTCGCCGTGACGACAGGCCATCTCTCCCTTGAGGCTTCCCCGAAACACCATGAAAAACATCTTCGCGCTCATCATCGTCGTCGCGGCGTCGCTGCCGACCCCCGGCCTTCAGGCCGCCGCGGGCGACTGGATCAAGTTCACTTCCGACGCGGGCCGCTTCTCCGTCCTGATGCCCGGCCCCGAGGCACCGAAGGACGACGCCGCGACCAAGACCGACCCCAAGCTCGGCCCCTACACCACACACCTCTTCCTCCAGAAGTCCGACAAGGGACTGTTCCTCGCCGGGTGGGTTGACTACGCGCCGAGCGTGCGGCTCGATGTTCCGGGCGAGCTGGCGGCCAACCGCGACAACTTCGTCAAGGGCCTCAACGCCAAGGTGACCTCCGAGCACCCCGTCACCCTCGGCGACAGCCCCGGCATCGAGTTCATCGCCGAGAGCGCCGACGCGATCTTCAAGTCGCGCGTCTATGTCGTCGGCCCGCGCCCCTACATGATCGTCGCCGCCACGTTCAAGGGCCAGGACGACGCCGCGAACGTCGAACGCTTCCTCGCCTCCTTCCAGGTGAAGACGCCGGGCAAGTAGATTACAGCCTCGCGGGCCGCCCTTCAGTAAGCCTTCTCGCCGGAGACCTCACTCCGGCGTTTCTCTTTTTGACGGGAATCCTGTCAACGGGTTTCGGTCAGACCGATTGAAGCGGCGCGCCTCGCGCCCACGCCTCCCGACTAACGTCAACGGTTTACGGGCGCGCGGGCGTCGGCACGCCGCTTGTTTCCTGTTTTGAGGTCGCTTGCCCCTGCACGAGACGACCATGAACCCCCGCGAAGGAGTAACAAGGATTTGAGCCTCAGAACACGCACACTGACCGCGCTCGTCGCGCTCTCTCTCTTGACCCCCCTGACGGGCGCGCTCAACGCGTCGGCGAACACGCCGGCACAGGCGCGCACGCCTTCGCGTCCGCGCCTGAAGAAGATGACCGACGACCTTCTGGCGCGCTCCGACGCCGCGCCGAAAGGTAGCCGCGAGACGGCGCGCGTCATCCTCAGCGCCGCCGACGGGCAGACGACTGACTCCGCAGCCTCGCTCGCCGAAGGGTCGGGCGCGCGCGTGCACGAACAGTTCGACTCGCTCGGCCTCGTCGTCGCCGACGTGCCCGTCGCCAAGCTCTCCGAACTGGCCGCGCGCGACGAAGTCTCGTGGGTCTCGTCCGACCAGCCCGTGCGCTCGACCGCGGCCAGCTACGACAACACGAGCCAATACGAAGTGACGACGGGCGCGAGCAAAGTCCTGCCCATCGGCAACAACGCGCTCGCGTCGGGCGGCGGCGGCAACGGCGTCGGCATCGCCATCCTCGACAGCGGCATCAGCCCGCCCGACTCCGCCGAGTTCGCCGGCTACAAGTGGCAGCAGTCGAGCGGCACCCTCGGCCTCGGACTCTTCTCGCAGACCTACCTTGCCTCGTACCCGCGCGTCCTCACGCACATTGACTTCACCGGCGAGGGCAAGACCACGGACGCCTACGGCCACGGCACGCACACGGCTGGCGTCGCCGCCGGGACGGGCCAGGCGAGCGAGGACTACGCCGCGAACAACCCCGGCTCGCCGACCTACGGCGGCATCGCCACGAACGCCAACCTCGTGGACGTGCGTGTGCTCGACTCCAACGGCGTCGGCCAGGTGTCGAACGTCATCTCCGGCATCAACTGGGTCATCAAGAACAAGAGCGCCTACAACATCCGCGTGATGAACCTCTCGCTCGGCGCGGCCCCCTCGCAGAGCTACAAGACCGACCCGCTGTGCCAGGCCGTCTCGAAAGCCGTGGACGCAGGGCTGGTCGTCGTCGTCGCGGCGGGCAACTGGGGCAAGGACGCAACGGGCCAGACCATCTACGGCGGCATCCTCTCCCCCGCCAACTCTCCCCGCGTCATCACCGTCGGCGCGACAAATACGCAGCAGACGAACCAGCGCTCCGACGACGTGGTGGCGACCTACTCCTCGCGCGGGCCGACGCTCGTTGACGGGCTGATGAAGCCCGACCTCGTCGCGCCCGGCAACCATCTCGGCGCGTCTCAGACCGCCGCCTCGTCGCCTTCGGCCAGCAACTCCTACACGACTTCGGGCGGGGGCGGACTGCTCGGCACGCTGGTGAGCGGCAACACGAGTACCAATACTCCGGTCGCCACCGGCACTTATCAGGTGATGAGCGGCACGTCCTTCGCCGCGCCCGCCGTCAGCGGCTCGGTCGCGCTGATGCTCGAAGCCAACCCGTCGCTCACGCCCTCGATGGTCAAGGCCGTCCTGATGAGGACGGCTGAGCGCCTCCCCGTTTACGAGCAGATGGTCTCGGACAGAACTATGGCTTCCTTCGTGCGCGTCATCACGGAGGGCGCGGGCGAACTGAACATGAGCGCGGCACTCACCGTGGCGAAGGCCATCCGCAAGGACGCGAACAGGGCCGTCGCGGGCGACAACCTCATCACGGCGAAGAACACGACCTACTCGACGCTCGGCCTCAGCTCCCCGATTGCCGGCGAGGCGATGCCGCTCAACAACGGCGTCATCTGGGTCGAGGGCGTCGCCTTCACCGACCGGCTGACGCTCACCAGCGGCTTCCAACTGCCCGACGGCGTCACGGTCTCTCAAGGCTGGGTGATGGTTGACGGCTACATGCTGCCGGACGGCACCTACCTCTTCGCGAACGGCTACACCCTGGGGAGCGGCTACACCCTTGGGAGCGGCATCCTGATGTCGGATGGCTACACGCTGGGGAGCGGCATCCTCATGGGCGACGGCATTCTGATGAGCGACGGCATACTAATGTCGGACGGCTACACGCTCGGAAGTGGTATACTGATGTCGGACGGCGTCTCCTCGACGGGCGTGCGCGACAGCACGACTTACGCGAGCGAGACGACGTGGGCCTCCAACCTCATCAATCCGTCTTCGGTGCAGTTCGATGACAAGCAAGTAATCCTTCAAGGCGAGGCGGCGATGCCGACCTCGGTCAGCAGGATCAACTCGACAAGCCCCCTCTACCCGCACCGCTGAGTTGATTGCGGAATTCGGATTGCGGATTGCGGAATCTCCGCAGCCGCGCCCCGAAAGTGAAGTGCCCCCTGAAGTGAGTCGAGCGACTCCGCAATCCGAATTCCGCAATCCACAATCTTGAGACCCCTCACGGGAGAAGCTCACGGCGTGAGCTTCTCCCATTCCCCTGTGAGGTGACAGATGAGCGAGAAGAGAGAAGACAACTTCGAGAGCCGAGCCTTTCAGACGACCGTGACCGCCGCGGGCCTCCTCCTGTGGGTCGCGTCGGTCGCCGACATCGCCGCGCTGCGCGAGCCGACAGAGCAGTTGACGCTGCTCGCGCTCGTACCGCTGGCGATCATCGTCGGCATGTTCCCCATCACCTTCCACCTGCCGTCGGGCCTGAAGTTCACGACCGAGAAGGTCAGCTTCACGCTCTCGGACGCCTTCACGCTGCTCGTGGCCTGCCGCTACGGCGTGCTCCCGGCGGTCTTCCTCGCGGGGCTGGAAGGCTTCCTCAGCTCACGCGCGACCGTCCGCCGACTGTCGAGCAACCTCTTCTCGTCGGGCATGATGTCGCTCGCGGCGGGTGCGGCGGCGGCGGCGCTGGCCGCGACGCTCACCTACGTCTTCGTCGGCTCGAACAGTTTCACGGCGGTCGCCTGCGCGCTGCTCGTGGCGAGCCTCACGCTACTGGCCGTCAACGTCGGCCTGCTCTCGACCCTGCTCGCGCTCAGGCACGGCGACGCGGTCTTATCGGTCTGGCGCAAGAACTTCACCTGGGCGGTCGCGATGTCACTGCCGACGAGCACGGCGGCGAGCCTGATGTACCTGGCCTTGCAGTCGGGCTTCGTCGTCGTCCTCGTCGTCGGCGCGCCCGTCCTGCTCACGATCTATCTCTTCCACCGCCAGTACCGCGACTCCGTCCGCTCGCGCATTGACGCGCTCGCCGCCGCGCACCGCCAGACGGTCGAGGCGCTCGCCGTCGCCATCAACGCCAAGGACGCGGTGACGCACGAACACGTCACGCGCGTGCAGACCTACGCCGCGGGCGTGGCTCGTCTGCTCGGCTGCGCGGAGGCCGAGGTGGAGGCCCTGCGCGCGGGCGCGCTCCTGCACGACATCGGCAAGATCGCCGTGCCCGACTATATCCTCAACAAGCCGGGCCGCCTGACCGCCGAAGAGTTCAATCAGATGAAGCTGCACACGGTCGTCGGCGCGCAGATATTAAGTCGCGTCGAGTTCCCGTTTCCCATCGTGCCGGTCGTCCGCCACCACCACGAGCGCTGGGACGGGCACGGCTACCCAGACGGTTTGAGGGGCGAGGAAATCCCTTTGACCGCGCGGATACTTTCCGTCGTTGACTGCTTCGACGCCGTGCGCGAAGACCGCCCCTACCGGCGCGGCATGACGCGCGAGCAGGCCGTCAACTACGTCCTCGAAGAGAGCGGCAAGACCTACGACCCGCAGGTCGTGGCGACCTTCCTCGCGCACCTGCCGGAGTTCGAGGCCGAGATCGAGGTGATGCGCGGCGCGCCCGCCCCGACCTTCGGCATCGAGGCGACGGAACGACTCTCCGGGGCCGCGCTCGCCGTCGCGCCCGCCGCCGGACTCGCCGAGGACGCGCCGCACGCGCCCGAAGCCGCGCACGCCTCCGGTGAGCGCCCCCTCTACGACCTCGCCGCCGCGCTCGCCGCGTGCCAGACGGAAGAGGAGAAGTGTGCCGCGTTCGTCGGGCATCTCGGACAGGTCGTCCCCGCGGACACGTGCGCGCTCGTGCGCGTCAACGAGGAGACGGGCGAGAGCCGCGTCGCGCTCGCCGCGGGACGTAACGCCTCGCTGCTCGAAGGCCGCGCCGTGCGGCAGGATTCCGGCGTCACCGGCTGGGTGCTCTCCAACCGCAAGCCCCTCTTCAACTCCGACCCCAAGCTCGACCTCCCCGAAGACGCGGCGGCGCACTTCACAGACTACCGCGCGCTCGCCGTCGCGCCCGTCGCCGCCGACCGCGTCCTCTTCGGCGCAATCGCGCTCTACTCCGCGGCCCTCAGCGAGTACGACGCGCGACACCAGCGGCTCCTCTGCGAGGCGGCGGACATCTTCGCGCGCTCCCTCGCCGCTGGCCGCACGGAGCCGCCGACCGACGCGACCGCCCCGCAGCCTAAGCCGGCGCGCTTCGCCGTCACCACGCTCGAATCGAACCTGACACACTGAGCAGAGCCGCCCGGCGGCCCTGTTCTCATACCTGAAACGGTGAAGGGCGCGACCTCCATTCCGGGGGCGCGCCCTTCCATATTCGGCGTCAAAAAATTTTCTTTCGTCACCTCGGTCGCGGAGGCGACGCGCCGGGCGGGACGATCCAGAGTTCCATCGTGCCGGTCGGGCGCTGGCCGCCGTCCACGACGACGACGCGCGATGCGTCTATGCCGCGCGTGCGCGTGAGATAGTCCTTCGCGCGTTCGCCGCGCTGCTGGCCCGTGCCGAAGCGCTTGTTACGGCTTCCGTAGGCGATGACGTAGCCTTGAGCGCCGGGGCTGTTCTGAAGCTCGATGGCGAAAACGTCGAGCCGCGCCTTCTCGTCGTCGCGCTGTATCTCGCCGATCTCGTCGAACTTGGTCGGGTTCGGCGGCGCGGGCACGCTGCTCTGGCACGACGCGCGGCACTCCAAGTTGTAGCCCGCCACCTCGACCGTCGCGCCGATGGGCTGGCCTGCCAAGCCCGCAGTGTCAACCGTGATGGTCTGCGTGCCCTGGCCCGAAAGGATCGTGCCCGCCGTGACCTTCCAGTTATAGACGGGCGAGACGCCGGGCGTGCCGCCGCTCATCGAGGCCGTGAACGTGATGGGCGCGCCGGCCTGCTGCACGTCGGGGCAGGACATCGTGATGTTCGGGCAGACGGGTCGCGGCGGCGGGCAGGTGCGCACGACGACCTTCGTCGAGGTGAAGGCCGTGCAGAGCGGGTTGTCAACCGGGCCGCTCTCGGCGGTCACGGCGGCGTTATAGACGCCGGGCTGCGCGCCCGACAAGTCCCACACCACGTCCGTCCCCTCGCCTTCGAGCCGCCCGCCCGAAACGTCCCAGCGGTAGCGCAAAGGCTTCCCTTCGGGGCTGACGCCCGTGGCCTTCAGGCGCACGCGCGTGTTCGATATACTTTCGGCGTCGGGGCAGATCGTGACGATCTGCGTGTCCGAGTCGAGCGTGATGGTCGGGGGCTGGTTCTGCGGCGCGGGGGCCGCGACTGTCTGCTTGTTCTTCTGCGACGCCCGCGTGGACGTGTAGGCGAAGGCCGCGAGGGCCAGCAGCAGCAGGCCGAAGACGGCGGCGGTGCGCTTTCCTGAAGGCATGTCCGACTCCTTGCTGTTCTACAGGTGACAGATACTGACGCACAGGTTAAACCAAAACCCTCCGCGCCCACAACGATATTTTTACACTCACTGAAAACGACCAATCCCGCCTGGTTTCCACTCCGCCTATCCAAAAGCCACGCCCGTAGCTTGTGACTCGTGTCTCAAGCCGTTGAAAGCGTGATTAAGTGGCTGCCCACCGGATAACACCAAACGAGCGTGTTATACTGCCCGCAGCCGATCAATCAGTAGCTCAGCGCTTCCTGATGCACGCGATAAGATTCGGTTGGCGAGGGTTGGATATGAGCACTAAGACCCAGGCGACTGTCGAGGATTTGTACCGACTCCCTGATGGCGGGAAGGCCGAAATCGTTAACGGAGAAGTTGTCCTGATGAGTCCGACGGGTGACATGCCCGGACGCGCGGGCGGGGCGATATACGCCAGCCTCAGGGGCGTGGAACGCCGGGCGGGCGGGCGCGCGTATCCGGACAACGTCGGGTTCAGGGTAGAGCTGCCGAACCGTAAGTCCTTCAGCCCCGACGCCGCCTTCTACGTGGGCAAGCCTTCGGGGATGAAGTTTCTTGAGGGCGCGCCGGCCTTCGCCGCCGAAATCAGGAGTGAGAATGATTACGGGAGGGAGGCGGAGGCCGAGATCGCGTCGAAGCGTAAGGATTACTTTGCAGCCGGGACGATGGTCGTCTGGGACGTTGACTTGCTGAGCGACGACGCGGTCAAAGTCTATCGCGCCTCCGACCCGGACAACCCGAAGATTTACCGGCGCGGTGAAAGTGCCGAAGCGGAGCCTGCCGTCCCCGGCTGGAGAATGCCCGTGGACGAGTTGTTCGATTAGGCCGCGGCATCTATGGCGAACCCTTCTCGACCTTGAATAGGAGTTAAGGGATGCTGACGAACGGCAGAAATCTCGTCTGGGTCTTCCTCGCCCTCCTGCTCTTCTCCGCCCACGCGCGCGCCGCCGATAAGATTTCCAAAGAGACTCTCGACTCGCACGGCAAGAAACGGACTTACTACCTCTTCGTCCCCGGCTCGGTGTCGGCGGCGACGCCCGCCCCGCTCGTCGTGCTGCTCCACGGTTCGGGGCGTAACGGCCTCTCACTCGTTGAGAAGTGGAAAGACCTGGCCGGCGCGGAGGGGTTCATCCTCGCCGGGCCGGACGCGAGCGACCCGCAGGGGTGGCGCACGCCCGAAGACGGCCCCGACTTCATACGCGACTTGGTGGAAGTGCTCCGCGCGAAGTACCCCGTCAACGCGCGCCGGGTTTACCTCTTCGGGCATTCGGCGGGGGCCGTCTTCGCCCTCGACCTCTCGATGATGGAGTCGGAGTATTTCGCCGCGGCGGCGGTTCACGCCGGCGCGTGGCGGGGCGAAGAGGAGTTTTCCTTCATAGACTACGCGAAGCGCCAGATGCCGCTGGCGATTTTCGTCGGCGACCGGGATCAGTACTTCCCCCTCGGCTCCGTCAAGGCGACGGAGGCCGCGCTCAAGGGCCGGGGCTTTCCCGTCGAGTTGACTATTATGAAGGGGCACGACCACTGGTACTACGACCTCGCGCCGGAGATTAACCGCAACGCCTGGGCCTTCCTCAAGCGGCATGAGCTGAACGAAGAGCCGAGGTACGAGACCTATAATTACACCGGCTCGCCGGACGAAGTTAACGCCGCGGTGAAGGAGATCAACGCGCTCTCCTTGAAGTCCAACGACTCGCTGCAACTGTTCAACGCCAAAGAAGAGGAGCTGCGTGGAAAGGGTTACGGCGGGGAGGGCGTCGCCGCAGTCGCGCGGGCGCAGATGGGGCTACTCAAAGAGGGCGCGGACGCGCTCCGCGCCGCCGCGCTCAGGGCCGAGCAGGCGAGTAAGCTGAAGTTGAAGCGCAATGACTCGCAGTATTTTTCCCTCTTCGCGCAGAGTGCACGTAAAAGGGCGGAGGCTTTTGACGCGATGCGGGAGCGCGCGGAGTTGCTACTAAGCGATGAGCCGCCCAACACCGTCACGGCCAAAATGAACGAGGCGTCTGTCAGGGCTGAGAGGCTGAATCAGGAGGCCAACGAGTTGGAGCAGAAGGCCGAGCGGATGAGAGCGGGGCAGGATCACTGACCCCGCGCCCATAAACGGCATGCGGCGGACGTGCGATACGAATCTCAACCTCGACGTTGCGGCATGCCGCCGACGCCGGGCGTCAGACACAACGAGGAAGGAACCTATGATTAAGGGAAGCGAGCGAAGGGAAGCCGATTACCCGGTGGACAAAATCTTTCTCGACCGCTGGTCGCCGCGCGCGATGTCGGGCGAGGAGATGGCGGAGGGAGAGTTGATGGCGCTGTTCGAGGCGGCGCGCTGGGCACCCTCGTCTTACAACAACCAGCCGTGGCGCATCCTCTACGCGCGGCGCGGCACCGAGAACTGGCCGCAATTCTTCGGCCTGCTCGTCGGGGGTAACCAGGCTTGGGCGAAGGACGCCGCCGCGCTCCTCCTGTTCGTCTCGAAGACGACCTTCGACTTCAACGGCGAGACTTACCCGACGCACTCGTTCGACACCGGCGCGGCGTGGGAGAACCTAGCGCTGCAAGCCACGATCAAGGGCTACGTCGTCCACGGCATGCAGGGCTTCGACTACGAGCGCGCGCGCGCGGAGCTACGCATCCCCGAAGGCTTCCGCGTCGAGGCGATGGCCGCCGTCGGCAGGCCCGGCAAGGCGGAAGACCTGCCGGAGGGCTTGCGGGAGCGCGAAGCGCCCAGCCCGCGGAAGAAGCTCGCGGAGATCGTCTGCGAGGGGAAGTTCCGCTTCTGAGAAACGTCGGGCCGAAAGAGATGGCGGAGGAGACCGAGACGAACCCGGACGCTTCGACGAACGCCGCCCGGCGGAGGGTGAGCGTCGCGGAGGCTCTGGCGCGACTGCCCGGCGCGGGCGGCGTGCGCTTCGCGGAGGTGCTCAAACACGGCAGCCTCTCGGTCGAGATTTACGCGCCGCGGGGCACAGACCCGCAGCAGCCGCACACGCGCGACGAGGCTTACATAGTCATCGAGGGCCGCGGCGAGTTCGTCAACGGCGAGGAGCGACACCCCGTAGCGCCCGGCGACTTTCTCTTCGTGCCTGCTGGCGTCGTGCACCGCTTCGAGAGCTTCACCGAAGACCTCACGGTGTGGGTCATCTTCTATGGGCCGGAAGGCGGCGAAGGCGCTGCGCCTCCCCCGCGGCCCCGATGAGCCGCGACTCGCCCTCTCTGCGCAGCGACCGTCTCGATGAAGTGTAAAGAGCTGACACGTCGTTTCGCCCCCGCCGCCGTCGCCTGCGGCGCGGGCGTCGCCGCAATCCTACCCGCCGCCGCCCGTGGCTTCCCCTACGGCAACGACCTGCCTCACCACTACCGCATGTCACTGGCCTTCTACGACTCGATCCGCGCGGGTAATCTCTACCCCGGCCTGATCGCTTCGACGAACGGCGGCTTCGGCGATTTCAGCCCGCGACTCTACCCGCCGCTCGTCTATTACCTGCTCGCCGCCGGGCGCGGCGTCGCGGGCGACTGGTACGCGGGGAGCTTTCTCGTCTTCTCGCTGCTCTCGGCGGCGGGCTGCCTCGGCATCTACTTCTGGGCGCGCGCCTTTCTCGCGCCGCGCCACGCGGCCCTGGCCGGGGCGCTCTACGCCTTCGTGCCCTTCCGCCTCGACGACTTCTACCAGGGTTCCTACTTCGGGCAGTACGCGGCGGGCGCAGTCCTTCCTTTCGCCTTCGCCTTCGTCGAGCGCGTTTGCCGCCGCGGCACGCGGCGAGACGTGGCCGGCCTGGCCGCGTCCTTCGCGCTCCTCTGTCTGACGCACTTGCCGCTGACGGTCATTGGCTCGTTGTCGCTACTCGTCTATGCGCTGCTGCGGCTGCCGCACGGCGCGCGGCTGACCGCGGCGCTCAGGCTGGCGGGCGGCGTGCTGCTGGGGCTTCTGTGCAGCTCCTTCTACTGGGCGACGATGCTGGCCGAGAGGTCTTGGGTCAGGATCGGGTTCGAGCAGCCGGGCCGTTGGGCCGACTACAGCCGCAATTTCCTCTTCCAGCGCGAGGTCTACCCGGAGACGGTCTGGGTTCTGTTCGTCAACGTCGTCGCCGTCGCGACGTTCGCGATGTTCCTGCCGGCGCTGGCGCTGGCGCGACGCTGGCGTGAAGTCGGGCCGAAGTCGGAGGTGAAGGCCCTGGCCGCGCTGCTGCTGCTCTCGACCTTCTTCGCGACCCCGCTCAGCAGGCCCGTCTGGGCCGTCCTCCCATCCTTGCAGCAGACGCAGTTCCCCTGGCGCTGGCTGGCGGTCGCCTCGATGGCCGGGCCGCCGCTGGTGGCGGCGAGCGTCCCCGTCTGGGCGGAACAACTCAAGGGCTACGGGCGTGCGCTCTCGCTTGCCGTCGCCTGCGTCATGCTCGCGCTCGTCGCCTCGGCTTCGTCCTTCGTCGTCACACAAGCCGACTATTACTCGCGCGCCGAGTTCGACGCGAAACTCGTGACGCTGCCGGACTCCGCGACACTCTCCGACTGGCTCCCCGCGTGGGCGAAAACGGTTCCGCCCAAGGCGGACGCCCCGCTCCGTATCCCGCAGCGCACCTTCACGATTCGTACCTGGGAGCCTGAGCGCCGCGCGTTCCGCGTGGCCGCGGGCCAGGCGGTCGAGGCGCGCGTGTGTGCGTTTTACTACCCGCGCTGGGTGGCCGTTGACGAACGGGGTGGGATTCTGCCGACGCGACCGGACGAAGACGGCGCGCTCCTCGTCTCGCTTCCGGCGGAGGAGGTCTCGGTCGAACTGAATTTCCGCGAGCCGCGCCTGGCGAAGCTCTCAGGCGCGGCGAGCGCCGCCGGGTGGGTCTTACTGTTCGCGCTGTGCGTTTCGGGAAGGCGTCGAGAGCCGCCGAGCGCCGTGTGAATCGTCAAAGAAGGAAGGACATTAAAGGCAGGCGCTTTGCCTCGGACTCGCCATCTTCTCCACCTGCTCATCGCCCCCTCGTCAGCCCGTGTTCCTCAGCCCCGCCGAGATACCGTTGATGGTGGCGGCCAGCGCGTAGGCGAGTTCGTCCGAGTCTTCGCCCGCGCGCTGGCGGCGCAGCAGCTCGATCTGGACGAGGCTCATCGGGTCAACGTAGGGGTTGCGCAGGCGGATGGAGCGCGCGAGCACGGGGTTGTGTTCGAGCAGGCGCGTCTGGCCGCTGACGCGCAGCACGGCGCGGCGCGTGCGCTCGAACTCTTCGGCGATGAGCGCGAAGACGCGCTCGCGCAAACGCTCGTCTTCGACCAGCCCGGCGTAGCGGCGCGCGATTGAGAGGTCGGCCTTCGCCATCCCGATCTCCACGTCGCCGATCAGGTTCATAAACAGTGGGAAGCCGCGCATCATCTCGCCGAGCAGCTCGTCGCCGCGCTCGTTCTCCCCGACGAATTTTTCGAGCGCGTGGCCGACGCCGAACCAGGCGGGCAGCACGTGTCGGCTCTGCATCCAGCCGAAGACCCAGGGTATGGCGCGCAGGTCCCCAAGGCCGCGCCTCTCGGAGCGTCGCGCCGGGCGCGAGCCGATCTTGGCGAGGTCGAAGTCGAGCACGGGCGTCGCCTCCTCGAAGTAAGGCACGATGTCTTCGCTCTCGACGACGTGGCGGCGGTAGAAGTCGAAAGCCTCGCGCGACATTCGCTCAAGCGCCTCCTCCCACCCGTCGCCGCGTTCGACGCCGCCGGGCCGCGCCAGCGCTTCGAGCGAGGCCGCGACCATCAGTTCGAGGTTTCTTTCGGCGAGCACGGGGTCGGAGTATTTCCAGTTGAGTACCTCGCCCTGCTCGGTGATCTTGACGTGGCCGCGGAAGGCGTCGGCGGGTTGCGCGACGATTGCGTGGTGCGTCGGCCCGCCGCCGCGACCGACCGTGCCGCCGCGCCCGTGGAAGAGTTGCAGTTCCACCTCGCACTCGCTTGCCACGCGATGCAGCGCACGGTGCGCCTTGAAAATCTCCCAGGTGCTCGTCAGCATCCCGCCGTCCTTGTTCGAGTCCGAGTAGCCGAGCATCACCTCCTGCCTGCGCCCCCACGAGTCCAGATAAGGCGCGTACTCTTTGGAAGTCCAGAGAGCGCGGCAAACTTCAGGGCAGTTGCGCAGGTCTTCGATTGACTCGAAGAGCGGAACGGGCATCAGCCCTGGGTCGCCGCGCCGCGCGTCCGCGGCGACGTGCACGCCGCACGATTCCGCAAGCCAGATTAGTCTGAACACGTCGCCCGCGCCGCGCGCGCCGCTGATGACGTGGCTGCGTATTGACTCAGGCGGGAACTCCTTCTTCAACTCCGCGACCGCGCGCAGAGAGTCGAGCACCGCCGCAGTCTCCGGCGAAGGCGCGTGCGGGAGCGTTGATGACGGGGAGACGGGGAGACGAGGAGACGGGGAGAGCAGTTCTCCTGCTTCCGTCTCTCCGTCTCCCCGCCTCCCCGTCTCTTCATCACCCTGTCCCCTCTTCTCCCCGTTGCCCTGTCTCTCTGTCTCCCCGTCTCCCCGTCCCCCTGTCTCCCCGCCCTCAATCTGCGCGCCGCGCGCGAGTTCTTCGACGGCGCGCGTGTGGACGCGAGCGTGCTGGCGCACGTCGAGCGTGTGGAGGTGAAAGCCGAACGTCCCGACCTGTCGGAGCAGGGGGTCGAGCAGGAGGCGCGCGACGCGCTCGCCCTCGCCCGCCGCGACGCTGTCGCGAAGCCGCCGTAGGTCGTCGGCGAACTCCGCGGCCCGCGCGTAGCCGCCCGCACCCGCGCCCGGCTCGCGCGACGCGCGCAGGCGTCGGAGGACGAAGGTGAGGAAGCGTCGGTAGAGTTCTTGCGCGGCGCGCGCGTCGGCCTTCGCACGCGCCTGCGGGAAAGTCTCCTGATAAGTTTCGAGCGCGGCGACGAGCGCGTCCGAGACGCGCGCCTGCTTCGCGGAAGCGCTGAGGCGTTCGTGCAGCTCGGCGACGGCGGCGGCGTAGAAATCGAGGATGACCTCGCGCGCCATCAGCAGGGCGTCGCGCGTACAGTTGGGCGTGACGAAGGGGTTGCCGTCGCGGTCGCCGCCGATCCAGGAGCCGAAGCGGACGACGCGCGGCTGCTCGCCCGCCCGCAAAGTGCAGCCGTAAACGTCGCGGAAGGCGTCGGCCATCTCCTCGTAAACTTCGGGCAGGGTTGCGACGAGGCACGCGGGGTAGTAGTCGAGGCCCATCTTGATCTCGTCGCGCACGGTCGGCTGGCGGCGGCGCACCTCGTCGGTCTGCCACAGCGCCGTAATCTCCGCCGAGATTCTTTCGGCGGACTCGCGCGCGCGTCGGTCGGAGAGCGGCAGGCGGTCAAGCCGCTCCAGTTCTTCGGCGATGCGCCCGCGCTTGAAGAGGACTGTGCGGCGGGCGACCTCAGTCGGGTGCGCCGTGAAGACCGGCACGACCTCGATGCGTCGCAAGAACTCAAGCGCGCCGTCCAGTGTAATGCCTGCGTCGCGCATGCGCTGGAGCGTGCCGCGGAACGTGCCCGCCTGCGGCTCGCCGCCCGTCACTTCGGCTGCCCGACGCCTCCGCTTGCGATGGTTCGTCTCGGCGAGGTTCGTCAGCTCGAAGTAGATGGCGAACGCCTTCGTCAGATGATACGACTCCGTGACGTTCAAGCCGCGCACGAGCGCTTCGGCGCGCGCCATCAGATCGGCCCGCCCGTCTGCGTCGCCAGCGCGCGCGGCCTCGCGCTGCCCCGTGGTGAGGCCGCGCAACTCCTCGACCGCGTCGAACAGGGTAGCGCCCGCCTGCTCCTTCAGCACCTCGCCCAGCAGCCGACCGAGCGAGCGCACGTCGCGCCTGAGCGGCGCTTCCTTCGACTCGCCCTCGCGCGCCGTCAACTCGTCGAGCCGTCTGCGCTGATCCTCGACTTCCCAGAGGCGTTCGTCTTCGCCCACCTTGCCCGCCCTTCTTCGCTTCAGGGATTTCGCGTCCTGTTTTATGCCTCTTCGCGCAGAAAAACAACGGCCCGCGTCGCGCTCGACGCGGGCCGTTGACCTGGACGCTCTCTTTCGGGTCAGGCGAGCAGTCGTCTCCTGCGAACTCAGTGGCCGGGCGGCGGCGGCGGCGGGGCCGCGCCGGGAGGCACGGACGACGAAGTAGTGGTGGCGCTCGTCGTCGTCACAACGCCCGCGGGCGCGTCGGACTCGAAGCGGACGTTGCCGTTGACGCCCTTGATCTCGATGGGCGAGCCGCCCGACCCGAGGCGCGCGCGCATATTGACGCCGTTCTGGCGCTCCTGCATCGTGACGTTCGGCACGTTCAAAGCGAGGCTGCCGTTCTGCCCCTTCACCTCGATGTCGGCGTTGACATTCTCCCTGAGCCGAATCTCAACATTGCCGTTGACGCCCTTGACCTCCATCCCCTGCGCGCCGAGCTGCGCGACGCCGAACTTCACTCCGCCGTTGACGCCCTTGATCTCGGAATGGCCGAGCGACTGCGCCACTTCGACGCGCCCGTTGACGCCTTCGACCTCGACCGCGCCGTCAACTTCCCCGACGCGCACGGGGCCGTTCACGCCCTTCGTCGAAAGCTCGACGCGTCGCGGCAGGCTGAGCGTCACTTCCTGACGCACGTGCCCACCGCCGCCCCAGAGCCAGCGCCAGAGGCCGCGGCCTCCGTCCGATTCGCCGTGGACGACGACGCCCGAAGGCGTCAGCTCGACGATGACCTTGTTGTATTCGAGGTCGTCGGCGTCGTCGGCGGTGCGGACGACGCGCACGTCAGCCGTGTCTGTGTCGGCGGTGTTGACCTCGACCGAGCCGTTGATGCCGCGCACCTCGACGCGCGCGCCCGCGTCGAGCCTGCCGGTCTGGCGCGTCTCTTCCTGCTTGCTCACGTGCGGAGTTCTCCACTTCGTCACCCAGCGACCGGCGACCGCCGCGGCGACGACGAGTAAGACGACTAAGAAAATGCGACCTTTCATTATCTCACCTTCCGGCGGGGCGAGTTCCTCGCTTCCGAAGCCCCGGCCCGCCGCTGCCTGTTTGAGTGTTTGAATCCAGCGCCCGCTAACTTGTCCACGAAGAGAAACGACGCGGCGGGCGGCGAAGTTCTCATTTTTCCGCGCCCGCGCCGGAACTTAAGGCCACGGCGATTTCAGACGCGACGTGCGCGTTCTCTTCGAGCAGCGCGACGTTCGCCTTGAGCGTTGCGCCGCCGCTCGCGCGACCCATGTGCGCCAGAAGGAACGGCGTCAGCTCCCGCCCGCCGACACCCCGCCGCCCGGCTTCCGAGAGCGCCTCGGACAGCAACCCTTCCATCACGCGCGCGTCAACTTCGGACTCCGGCGGCACGGGCACGCAGACGACGAGCGCTGCTTCGAGGCCGAGCGCGTCGCGCGTGCGCGCGAGCTGCGCCACCTCCCGGCCCGAGTCCGCGCGCGCGTCAACGGGCAGCCCCGCGCGGCGCGTGTAGAACGCGGGCATCTCTTCGCAGCCATAGCCGACCAGGCAGACGCCGTGCGTCTCAAGCCACTCGCGCGTGGCCGGAAGGTCGAGCACGGACTTCGCGCCGGAGCAGACGACCGTCATGGGTGTGCGCGCAAGCTCCGGCAGGTCTGCGCTCACGTCCGGCAGCGCGCCGCGGTGCACGCCGCCGATGCCGCCCGTCGCGAAGACCTTCAGGCCGGCGCGGCCCGCGATCCACAGCGTCCCCG
>Ga0209577_10000879_pt1 | contig 30099 bp, 28 predicted proteins | sample GraSoiAngelo_109_FD_185874 | JGI IMG/M metagenome (GOLD analysis project Ga0209577, IMG submission 185874) | Grasslands soil microbial communities from the Angelo Coastal Reserve, California, USA - 14_0903_12_20cm (SPAdes) (version 2) | ecosystem: Environmental > Terrestrial > Soil > Grasslands...
GGTGGGTTCTTGCGTCCAGCATCGAGGAGGCCTTGGCGATGCTCAGTCGGGAACGAATCTCCGCCGCATTGCTTGAATTGCCGGGCGCGGTTTCTGATCCTGACCAGATGCACAAGAACGTGAGAGAGCTCCTCGTACGGTTTCCGGGCCGAGTCATTGCTCTGACGCACGGCGTGCCTACTCCTGCCATAAGTGAACTGATTTCCGAATACTCCATTCCATGGGTTCAACGCGATCGTCTGGCGATGGACCTGTGGCCCCGTTTGGAGTCGATGGTCTATCCGCAACTGGGCATGCGCCGGTTCACCAGGGTAGCTCGCCTGGTTTTGGACACCTTCCTGCAGCCTCTGCCTGCAGGCATACGGTACTCACGGCTCGATACTCGCCAGCTTGTCTACGAAGCCGAGTCCCTGACGGTAGACATTGCATTTGAACGCCCACGCGATTCCACTCGCACAACCCTATTGGGACAACTCATGAGGACCAACGAGCCGGAAATCCCCATGAACGGTATTCCGGTTGTGCTCAAGAGCCGGAAAGGCCCCCTGGGTGTAAGTATAACCAACGATGTAGGTGAGTTCGCTTTTGAATTTCAAAATGAACGCAGCGTGTCTCTCGAAGTGGAAGTAAGCCCAAACGATTGTGTGCTGATCCTTTCGCCTCCCTTGGGGTGGATGGAAAGAGCCGAAGATCCATTGATAAATGAAGTGAACAGCGCTGACGCCTCCGCGATGATGGGAGCACCCTGCAAAGAAAAAAGGAAAGCTTAACATGAAACTCAGGTGGCTTTGGGTCCCCTTGTTGATCTGCGGTTTCTACGCCAGTCCGGCAACGGCCGACAACCGCGTTATTGTTCGGACGACTCTAGGACTCCAGGGGCTACAGGCGTTTTGTAGCGGCCTCCCGCTCTTGCAAAACTGTACGGTAGTCGAGGGCCTCGACGGCACGCTCAATCAGCTTTTCCTTGTTACGACTCCCCTCGATGTGACTACTTTCCTGAATCTGCTGAGTGTCACCCCCGGCATTGTGGATGCAGAAGCAGACCAGTTGCTCAGTCTGAATAGTTTAAATCACGTCACCACACCGCCTGCGGGCCTATCCGATACCACGCCGGTAAACTACTACGTTTCCACCGTGTGGGACGGCTACGTAAACCAACCTGCCGCGCAGATTGTACGGGTATCCCAAGCGCAATCTACTTTTCACGTTATGGGAACGGGGATCGTCGCCGACATTGATACTGGTGTGGATCCCAATCAACCAGTCTTGCAACCCGTTTTGCTGCCTGGATACGACTTTACGCGAAACCAGCCGGGCGGCTCGGTGATGACCGACTTCACCGGAACGCCGCCTTCGGGCAGCTCGAACATTGCCCAGGTGAACCAATCGACCGCAGCCGTGCTCGACCAGTCCACTGCCGCGGTACTTGATTGCAATCAGCAAACGCCTTGTCAGTACGCCGCTTTCGGCCACGGCACGATGGTAATGGGCATCATCCACTTGGTCGCTCCTCAGGCGCAACTGCTGCCGCTCAAGGCCTTCAGTTCGGACGGGACCGGAGACTTGTCCAACATTTTGCACGCTGTCTATTACGGTGTGCAGAACGGCGCTAACGTCATCAACATGAGCTTCGACATGACCTCGAACTCGCTGGAGTTTTCCAAGGCCATGGACTACGCCAACCAGAATGGCGTGATCTGTGCCGCCTCCGCGGGGAATGATGGAATGGAGGAGATCGTTTATCCCGCCGCCTATCAGAATGACGTGATGGGCGTGGCCTCCACGAGTAACACCGATACCCGCTCGTCTTTTTCCAATTATGGTAATGCGATCGTCTGGGTGGCAGCTCCCGGCGAAGCCATCATTTCCACCTATCCTTTTGGCACCTACGCCGCCGGATGGGGAACCTCCTTCAGCGCGCCCTTCGTTTCTGGGGCCGCTGCTTTGTTGCGGAATCGGCGATCCAACATCAACGGGGCAAGGGCCGCCGCCGCTGTGGCTCATGCGGTGTACATAGGCCACGATATGGGCCACGGCCGGTTGGACTTGATCCAAGCACTTCAAGCGATGCCGGCGAGCACAAGTGGCGACTTTGATGGAGACAGGAAGACGGATATAGCGGTGTTTCGGCCCTCAAATGGCGCTTGGAACATCATTCCCAGCAGCAATCCGAGCGCTCCCATCTTCCAGCAGTGGGGGATGCACGGAGACATTCCGGTGCCTGGGGACTACGATGGAGATGGGAAGACGGACATAGCGGTGTTTCGGCCCTCGAATGGAGCGTGGTACATCATCCCCAGCAGCAATCCGAGCGCTCCCATCTTCCAGCAGTGGGGGATGCAAGGAGACATTCCGGTGCCTGGGGACTACGATGGAGATAGGAAGACGGACATAGCGGTGTTTCGGCCCTCAGATGGAGGGTGGTACATCATCCCCAGCAGCAATCCGAGCGCTCCCGTCTCTCAGCAGTGGGGGATACAAGGAGACATTCTGGTGCCTGGGGACTACGATGGAGATGGGAAGACAGACATGGCGGTGTTTCGGCCATCGAATGGAGTGTGGTACGTCATCCCCAGCAGCAATCCGAGCGTTCCCTTCTCCCAGCAATGGGGAACCCCCGGTGATGTGCCTATCCAGATGCCCAGTGGTCTGGTAGGACTATATTGAATTAGCGGCCTCCCGGCGACGGGCAGCATTTCCTTGGGCACTGCTTTGGTCGCAGGAAGCATCCTTGTGCCGAAGCCTGCTGCAGGGATAACTGCCTTTGCGATTTTCCTGTGACTAGGCACAGCAAAGCCTCCGATAAAAACAAAGGGTGAAAACTGGCAGGAAACAGAATCGCCCTCAGCGAGAGGCGGCCCGGGATCTCTCTACCCTTGCGGGCGCTTGAACGGATTCCCACTTCATTTCAGCAATTTTCAGCTTCGGGTGGGATACCAACAGGTGCCAAATTAGTGCCTGAAAGGATTCCGTGTGCGGAGTTATCGTCGAAGAATTGACTACGGGAACCAGTACGCAGGCATCCGCAACCTGGGCAGTATAGCCTCCATCGCGGCCGACTACCCCACAAATGGTGGCCCGCACTTTCTGGGCGTATTCGAGAGCCCGCACCAGGTTGGCACTAATGTTCTTGGTCGCGTCGCCTCCTCCAACGGAAAAAACGAAGACCATGTCCGCTTCATTCAACCGAGATCCGCGAAGCCAGTTGGCGTAGCAGGTTTCCCAGCCGTCATCGTTCACCCTCGCTGTGAGTTCGGAAACATTGTCCGACGGCGCGTATGCTTCGATTTGAGCGATTTTGCGGAAATCGCAGACAGCATGGGAAGCGTGCCCTGCCCCGCCCCCGACCCCGAGGAGGAAGAGCCGGCCACCCCGCTCGCGGAGCTCGAAGAGTTGGTCGACAATGTCTTGGACACCCTGCCGGTCCATGTTCCGGATGATTACTACAGCCTCTTCGAGGTACTGCTGGATGTAATCCATTGTTTCTGTCTCCAGGAACAAACTAGTCTGAAGCCCTTTGTGCCACCGCAAGCGTCGAGTAGCCAATCAAGAAGCGTCGGAAAGTGAGGTTGTGCACGATCTGCGCCGTCCAGCGAACCAGAAGTTTTCCCAGGTTTCGTTTGAGATCTGCATTCAGCACAATAGGAGCGTTCTGCAAATCGATAACACTAAAACTGCACCGACGCAGCAGCGACGCAAGGCTGGCAGGCTGGAACGAGCAGAGGTGGTCCGGAAGTTTGAATCCGGAAAGGATGTTACTGGGCTGCTCAATCCAGTATGGATCTGAAAGTCCCATGCGACGGCGCATCCTACCCACAAGATCATGGAAGCGCGCGTCCGGAACAACAATTATCAGAATCCCATCTGCCGTCAACATCTGCCGGAGTTGTAGGAGCGTCCGGACGGGATTGGGAAGATGTTCGAGCACGTTTAACAGCGTAATTACATCAAAACGCACTCCGGGACTCGTTGCCAGGTAATCATCGATCATGCCGCGAAAGATTCCCACTCCATGTGCTGTCACTGCGTATTCAGACCCACTTCCAGAAGGCTCGATGCCGAAAACGGAAAACCCGCTTTCTTTCATGCAGCTCAAGAAATTGCCCGAGCCGCACCCCACATCGAGGACGGCTCCCGCAGGTTTTCTTTGGAGGATTGCGCTGCGAATGCTTCGATTGAAATTGTCTTCCAGCTTCCGCCACTGTTCTCCATCATCGTATGTTGTGTAAAACTGCCGCAGCTCTTCCTCCGTAGGTTGTGGATTGACGAACCACAGTCCGCAGTTCCTGCATTGGACGATTCGGTAACCACGCGCTTCCAGATACAAACCATGGTCCAAGCTCGAGCAAACATGGCACTCTACGCAAACGCGATTCACCTTTGCGGGAACTACGTTCGGAGTAGCCATATTTCCATAGTCTCCCTGATTGCAATGCGAGCCCGCTAAGCCCTTGAGATCATGCGAACGCTAGTCAATTCCCGTAGCGCACAAAGGCTCCGCGGAGATGCCCGGCGAATTTCCAGCCATTTCCGCCCGTATCACTTTACTGGCTTCCCAGAGATCTTTCGCTACCAGATTGGGACGAACGACAGCCCCTTCTGTGAACTGGCAGATTTCACACTTCCAACGGCCGATGAAGATAGTCCGGCAGCCGGCCCGCGCTCCAGCCAACAGATCGGGTATGCCGTCTCCAATCATGTAGCATTCTTGGAGCGATACGTGGAGATCTGCAGCCGCCTGCTCGAGTAGGCCGATCTCCGGTTTACGGCAGCGGCAGGTTTGGCGGAGATCCGGCTGCTTCGCATTGGGATGGTGCAGGCAATAGTAAATCCGGTCAATGTGCCCGCCTTCAGAGTGAATTTCCGAGAGCATTCTGCGCTCAAATGTCTTGAGCATTTCCGGCTTCAGGTGTCCCTTGGCAATGCCGGGCTGGTTCGACACGACGGCGGTCTTCAAGCCCATGTCGTTCAGCAGCCGGATCGCTTCTGGGACACGTGGAAGCAAGTTGAATTGGGAGCCCTTGAAAGGCGCATCAATCACCCCTGCGTCTTCGTGATAGACGAGGGCATTGATGACGCCGTCGCGGTCCAGCAAAACGGCTTTCATACTTTAAACACCCTAAATACGAGCGGTTGGTAACGTCGTTCGATTCCTGGAATGGACGCCCCTCAAAGAAGGTGAGAGGACGTCAAAATAACCGGAATAAACTCACGGGTGAATGTAAAGAAACAGAGAGTCAACTGGAAACCTTTGCCGCGAAGGCGATTCCGCTTCCGTGACCATTCTGGCGCTGGATGTGAGCCAAGCGGCCATCGCGTGAAACCACGTCGAAAACGACCTTACTGCCCTCGAAATCGAAACGGAAGTTCAACTCGCGCAGTCCAGCCTTTCGCATCGCCTCACGCACCTGTGGCTTCTTCTCTTCACAGTAGAGCATCAGAAAACCGCCACCACCGGCGCCGGAGATCTTTCCACCAACGGCTCCATTGCTCTTAGCGAGCTCGTACCAAGCGTCAATCTGAGGGTTCGTAATGCTCTTGGACAGCCGCTTTTTCGACTCCCAGTGGATGTCCAGGAGCTCCCCGAATCGGTGGAGATTGCCCTTGGTGATGGCGGAGCAGATCTCGAGCCCGATGTCCTTAATTTCGTGCAGGCTGCAGACAACGGTCTGATCGTTGCGGCGCGTTGCCTCATCCTGTTTCTCCAGAATGGTCGTGGCATCGCGGATGTCGTGCGTGTAGAAAAGGATGATGTTTTGTTCAAGGGCCTCTACGAGATCCATGCTCAAATTGAGGCGTGAAACTTTCACTTTGCCGTCTTGGGCTATGTCCAGGATGGTCAAACCGCCGAACGCTGCCATGTACTGGTCCTGCTTGCCAATGGGCTTTTTTAAGATATCGAGTTCGATGTGACAGGCTTCTTCGGCCAGTTTCTGTTGAGTGGCTTGGTCCTGCACGAGCACATGCAGGGCATTGAGGAGCCCGACCAGATAAGAGCTGGAAGAACCGAGTCCCGTTCCGGCAGGAATATCTGCGATAGAAACTATCTCCAGCCCGCGGGAAATATCGAAGTATTGCATCGCCTCGCGTGCCAACGTGTGTTGAACATGATCCACATGGTCAACTAACTCGGAGTTGGTGTAACGGACACGAACCTTGTCATCCAGAATGGGTGTGTTGACGTTCAAGAACATATACTTGTCGATGGCAACTGCCACAATGAAACCGCCATGCACCCTATAAAAAGACGGGAGATCCGTTCCTCCCCCGCCGAGCGTAATTCTGAATGGAGTCCGTGTAATGATCATCAAGCCCTCGGGCAAAACGGAATAATTTCAGGTACGAGTTACTAGAAAGTGCTGAGAACTTGCCTGGGCGACTAAACCGTCGTATGCGCGGCGGAGCGATTTTCTACGCTTGCTTGTTCTTTGAAATAGGCGACTGTCCGACGCGCTCCCTCTGTAAGGGAAACCTGAGGTTTCCAACCGAGAAGTCGATCCGCTTTCGAGATGTCCAGGCAGATCCGGTCGATCTCACCCGGACGAACCGGTACGTACTTGGGGTGAGTCGACCTACCCAAGAGATCGCGAACAAGGTCGAAGACATCCTGGTCGGTAGTTTGGACGCCACTTGAGATGTTGAAAATTTCACCGGTGCCACGTTCCAGAGCGGCAACATTGGCGGCCACCACGTCTGCGATATAGACGTAATCTCGAACTTTCGTACCATCGCCGTAGATGACGGGCTGAATGCCTGCCAGCATCTGTTCGGAAAAGGTGGCGAAGACCCCGGCTTCGCCCTGTGAACTCTGCCGCGGTCCGTAGACGTTTCCGTATCGCAGAACGACATACTCCAATCCGTACAAGAAATGAAATGTGAAGAGGTAGTGCTCGATGGTGTGTTTGCTAATGCCGTACGGAGTTATCGGATTGATGGGGTAGTCCTCGGGAACGGGCATTTGTTTGGGTTCTCCGTAACCCGCTCCCGCGCTTGCGATGTAGATGAAACGCTGTGCCCCATTCGCAAGTGCGGCTTCGATCAAATTGAGGGAGCCAAGAATGTTGACCTCGGCGTCGAAGAGAGGCTCACGCACACCGCGCCGCACGTCCATTTGTGCCGCATGATGGTTGACGATCGCCGGCTTTTCCAAAAGGAAAACTTTTTGGATGGCTTCTCGATCTCGGATATCGCACTGATAGAAACGACACTTGGGGTTCAAATTCCTCTTTAAACCGCGGGAAAGATCGTCAAGGACGACGACCTCGTGGTCTGCATCTACGTAAGCGTCCGCCACGTGCGATGCGACGAATCCAGCCGCCCCGGTCACAAGAATTTTCATGATCTAGGCTTATCCTCCGTTAATAAGCCCCTTCGGCTTTCAAAACTTTCCAGAAGGTCTTGATAATAATAACAACATCAAGCCAGATCGACCAACGGTCGAGATAGAACATGTCCATTTGGACCCGCTCTGAGTACGTTGTAGTCTGACGTCCCATGACCTGCCAGAATCCAGTCACGCCGGGTTTGACGGAAAGCAACTTATTTAGCTGGGACCCGTAACGCACGGCTTCTTCTTCACGAATTGTCCGGGGACCTACGAAAGTGAGATCGCCCGTGAGGACGGCAAAGAATTGCGGAAACTCATCCAGACTGTACTTCCGCAAGAACCCGCCAACGTTGGTGATGCGGGGATCATCGGGAAGCTTTTGCTGAACACGGAAACGAGAACGAAGCGCCGCATCCGTCTCTAGAATTCGGTCTGCATCTACGTGCATGGTCCTGAATTTCAGGTAATAACGAGTCTTTCCGTCCTGCCCGAGATATGCACTTCGATAGAATAAGGGCCCGTGTTCCTCCAGATTCATTAGCAAGAATACGATGGGAGTCAACATCAGCGTTACTGTGCTGCCGACAAGTCCAATAGCCACGTCGATGCCGCGTTTCACCGCGCGTTGCATGGCCAGGGACCACTGCGGTCCCGCCTCAAAACGGAAGCATCCGGAGACCTCATCGTGTTCGTAATACATGTTGGCGGTGGCCAGAATAGGCGAATAGAATTCGACGTCAACCCGCAGTTCCTTACACCGACGCAAGACTTCTCCAAGCCATCCCTCTCCATAAGGAACGGCGGGACTCGCCACAATCAGCACATTCGCTCCCACAGCTGCGAGGGACTTCTCCCATTGATCCAAGGAACCCAGCACAGGGAGATTCGGCACCACCGCAGAAAGAGATTCCGGATTCGTGGAATCGACTAGGACCCCCACCACCTCGTAGCCGTAGTGGCGCTGGATCGAGAGCAACCGCTGATACTCCAATAGCCCAGCTGGAGTACCGGTCAGCACGGCTGGCCGCCGACACAGGCCCGCCTTCCAGAGCTTTTCGTAGAAGGCTCGCAACGTAAAGCGCATGACCACCAGCAGAAGACAAGCTAGCGTGAACCAGGAGACCAGCAGGTAACGCGAAAACACTTCTGACCGAAACACAACAAAGTTGATAAGAACGAGGCCGAGGAAACTGACCGCCACAGCCTTGCAGCTCCTCTCCATTTCCTGTTCGGGCCGGCGCAGCTCCGGGCTTTTGTAACCTTCGAATAGATACAAGACCACGACGAAGAACGGAATGTAGAAGCGATGGTACTCAAAGGGGTTGAGTGCGTTCATCGGAATGCGGAGAAAATGTTGCACGATGCGGACCGCGAGCATGTGCGCCAAAGTAATTGCGAAGAGATCGCCGCTCAGGGACACGAACTTGTGCAAAAGAGGCCAGGCCAAAAGACGAGCGTACCGAGGCACTGATTGTGCCACCCTTGAAGCGGGCCTCAACAAATCGGTTTCGCGAGGTGCTATGGATTCACGCGTTGACATGGATCGTTCGACCTGCACCGAGCCCAGAACCTCTATCAATCACCCGGAGTTGCTACTCGCACTTTTGCCTTGCTCATTTGATTGAGCGTTTTCTCGGCGTCCTGCACGAATTGGCGGACCGTCTCACGGCTATACCTATGATCGACCATCTTGGGTAGGAATTGCGGCGGAATGGTAATGACGTGCGCGCCGGCTAGCGCGGCATTTTGGATGTCCATGACAGTGCGAATACTGCCTACGATGATGCGCGTTGAAAACTCCCAATCATCGAGCCAGCGGCGAACGTTGCGAATTAACACCGTTGCGTCATTGCCCTCATCGGCCACGCGGCCAGCAAAGATACTAACGTAGGTTGCTCCAGCTTTCGCAGCGAGGATCGCCTGGTTGAACGACAGGATCGCAGTTGCATTGATGGCAACGCCTTCTTGGGACAAGCGGTGCATGACACCAAGGCAGGACTCACCGTACTCGTTTACAACGGGAATCTTGACCACAATGTTCCGGGTCCAGGAGGCGAACTGCCGCGCTTCGTCGAGCATCGTAGCGTGATCATTCGAAGTGACCTCCACGCAGAGAGGCCGATCACCCAGCAAAGCTGCGAGGCTCCGTGCCCCTTGCTCGAGGTCGGCCACACCGTCTTTCCATATGATGCTGGGATTCGTGGTGACCCCGTCGACCACGCCCTGCTCAAGCCATTCGGCGACAAGCTTTTGGTCGGCTGAATCCAGAAATACCCTCATATTTGTTTCCATCCTTTCCTGAAAGCTAACTCCAGACTGACGTGCTGCACCTGCCCGACGGAAACACCCGGTCTGATTTGTCCCTCGAGATTGCCGAGGAGTAAACGTCATGCCCCTGGAAAACTCTTCACGTGCAGTTCAAGTGTGGCGGACTGATTATGCCGTCGTAAATACTGCAGGATTTTTCGGACCGCTGACGACAAATCGCGCGCTTGACTGTCCGCCTGAACCTCATTCCTCAAGGGCGGTCCGAGTGGCATGATCCGCACAGTCTTGCAACCTGCACTCCTTCCCGCTTCGATATCGCCAGCTGCGTCACCAATCATCCAGCTCGCCCTAAGATCAAGGGCGTGGTCCTTGGCCGCTTGAAGCAACATGCCCGGTTTCGGCTTCCGACAAAAGCAGTACTCGGAAATGTCGTGAGGACAAAAATAGATGCCGGCGATCACGACGCCACATTGAGCAAAGTGAGCCCGCATGCGCGCGTGGAGCTCTTCCAGATCGCCCAGCCGCACCTGGCCAAGAGCGATTCCTCTCTGGTTTGTAACGACAATGATTTCGATTCCTGCGCGACGAACAGCCGAGAGAGCCGTAACAACACCAGGAAGAAAATGCATCTCTCGCCAAGTAGCAATGTATCGGCCATCCGGAGCTTTGCGATTGATGACGCCGTCCCGATCAAGAAAGACGGCCGTTGCTGAACAGCTCATTTTCGACAATTTCCAACATAATGTGCCCAATCAGAATGTGGGCCTCTTGAATTCTGGGTGCATGTTCTGAATTCACGTTCAAGCAATAATCAACCAGAGCTACCAATTGGCCGCCTCGTGAGCCAGTCATCCCAACCGTAATCATCCCTTTCTTTCTGGCAGCTTTCACAGCTTGCAACACATTCGCAGAGTTGCCGCTGGTGGAAATGGCTATCGCTACGTCTTTGGCGGAACCCAGCGCTTCCAGTTGGCGGGCAAAAACAAGGTCGTAGCCATAATCATTTCCGATCGCTGTCAAGCAGGGCGAGTTCACAGTCAAGGCTAGCCCGGGAAGCCCCGGCCTCTCGCTTAAATAGCGACCAGCAAGCTCCGCCGCCAGATGCTGTGCGTCCGCGGCACTCCCACCATTACCGAAGAAAAATATCGTGCCTCCCCTGCGCAACGATTCAACCATAGCACGTGCGACATCCCCGATCAGGGCCAAGAAATCTTCGCTCTTTAGTAGCGCCTGATTGACCGCTACGCTCTCGTTGACTCGATCAACCACCAGTCGCTCAAGGGCTAATGCCTGCTTCATAAGCCCTCCAGGTCTGCAAGCCATTATTGTCAAACGCGAATTCGGTCGGCACAGCACCCATCATTCGCAGCGCGGCAGCAACATCGTGTTTTTTCTCAAACTGACAATAAAGAAGCATGAAGCCTCCTCCGCCTGCCCCAGTCATCTTTCCTCCGATAGCACCACGTTTGCGGGCCTCCTGATATAGGGCGTCAATGGAGTTGTTACTGATCTTGGGAGACATTTTTTTCTTCGACTCCCACGCATCGTGCAGAAGCTCGCCGAATTCGGATAACCGGTGCTGCAACAGAGCATTCTTCATGTCAATCGCAAGCTGCTTTTGCTGTCGAAGCCCACTCACAGTACTCTCTTGGTTGTTCTCATAGCGCTGCATCTGATCTTCTATGATGTGGTCCGAACGGCGGGTCTTCCCTGTATAGCACAGCAGGAGATTGTGCTCCAATTCGTTAATAATCTCGCGCTGGATGCGCAAGGGATTGACGATCACGCGGTTTTTATCAAATTCGATGAAATTGAACCCACCGAAACTCGCCGCATATTGGTCCTGAAGGCCGCCTCGGATCCCTAAGTCCTCCCGTTCAATAACGTATGCCATTTCAGCTACCTGATATTCGGTAAAAAGCAAATTCTTGAATTCTTTCACAAGGCCAACTAACCCCACCATCAACGCGGAGGACGATCCCAGTCCCGAGCCAGGCGGAGCGTCGCTGTGCAGGAAGATATCGAATCCATGAGAATTCTTAGCTCCGAGCCGCAATATTGCCGCCTTCACCAGGTCGAGCTCGCCGTTGAACGGCATTTCGACATCGATCCTATAGGTGAGCGATATGCCGAGATCCGCCGATTTTATCCGGATTTCATCATCTTCCCTGGATTTCAAACTGCCCCATGCAAAATGGTCGATCGTCGCATTTAGCACACATCCACCCTCGCGCTCAGGGAAGGGTGGAACGTCAGTGCCCCCTCCAGCGAAGCTAATTCGCAAGGGAGCTTTGGCTCGGATAATCATGTGGGAAACTTCGTTGGTAGCTCGGTCTGAGCTCTTGTAAAATCCTCGGCTGTGCCTATGTCAACGAAGTAGCCACTCGTTGAATAACCATACAGGCCTTCTCCAACCAACGACGGAAAAACGTCACATTCGAGAGACAGGCGTTTCGCGGGAGGCATTTCTTCTAACACCTCGCGCTCCAGCACATAAACGCCCCCGTTGATTGTCTTCAGACCATCACTTACGAGCGGCGCCCCTTCCAGGGATTTGCCTTTCTCGCTGAAGCTTGTGACTCGGCCTAGAAGATCGACGGTCACTGACCCGTACCTTGCCGCATCACTCGCTTGTGCTAAAGCAATTGTCGCCCGGGCATGATTCTGTACATGAAAGCGAAATAATCCTCGGAAATCGACGTCGAGGAACGAATCCCCATTGAGCACGAAGCAAGACTCCGATTCAACCATGTCCGCAGCAAGCTTCAACGCACCGGCTGTACCTAGAAGTTTATCTTCAACCGAGTATCTCACTTGCAGACCCCAATGGCGCCCGTCACCAAGCCAATCCTGAATCGCCGATGCTTTGTACCCTACGCACAGAATCGCCTCGTGAAATTCAGCCCTGCGAAGAGCGTTAAAGATGTATTCGAGAAAACAGCGCCCGCCAACCAGGGCCATGCTCTTGGGTCCTGTGGAGAACGTATTGCGCAGCCTAGTGCCAAGTCCGCCCGCTAGCACCAGAGCGGGACAGGTGTGATGTTCTGCGGCGTTGCTCACGAATTCGGTGCCTGTTTTCTTCCGCAGTTGGCAACGCAGCCGCGGATTAGATTCTCGATTCGTTATGGTGCTGCTGCTATCGCGTGTTCTTCGAATTGCCCGTGGTTTTTCACCAATTCAAGCATCAGTCGTTCCAGCTGGGGGTACACAATATTCCAGTCATATCGCTGCTCGACCAATTTCCGGGCCGCAATGGCCAGGTTACGGCGCAAGGCGGGATTTCGGAGTAGTTCAGCGACCTTCATAGCAAAATCGTGGGGATCGTCGGCCATCAGCAAGTGCTCTCCATTCGAGACTGCCAGATCCCCGCAGGCAACTCGCGTGGCGACTACGGGCGTACCCGCAGAAAACGCCTCAGCCAATTTGTTATTCACACCAACTCCCAATTGGATCGGCGCAACGGCCACGGTGGCACGGGCTATGTATGGGCGCAGATCTGGTACGTAGTCCACCGATTCTATTCCCGCCATGGGGAACCGGTTTTTATGGATGAACTCCTTGGCCTTTCTCCCGACGGCAAGGAAACGAGCCTGAGGAATCTCCCTGCGAATGATCGGGAAAACTTGCTCAAGGAAGAAACGCGCGGCGTGACGATTGGGACCATAGCCAAAATTACCTGCAAACACAATCAAATCAGGTTCTTCCTCGTCTGGACGCTTGAAGAAAAACTTGTCTTTATCTACTCCATTCGGGACCACACAATAGCGCCCTGAGGGGGCATTGCGCCGCACACACTCAAGGTCAATATCTGAGCAAAAGACGACCGCACTCGCCTCGAGTGCAAGCTCTGGCTCGTAATACGAGAACTTCAAAGATTCCTCAAGGCCGATCGCGCGCTCCCACCACAGACCATTCCGCATCAAGCGTCGATTGTACAGCAGCATCGAATCGGTGGGATCGCAGATTACGGGGATTCCAACTCCTTCGGGAACATATTGAAGCGCTCTCCACCGTTCGCAGTAAATCAGGTGCGGACAGAACTCCGCAAGGGCCCGACGTACTTCCTCTCGCATTGATGGCGAAGCAAAGTAGGCCATACGCAGGGGGACTGGCGTGAAGAACGCAAGCGCGCACTGCCAGAAAGCCCTAGCCTTCCGGTGCCGAACCACCCGAATCTGCCGACACCAACCCTGCAGCAGGTCAGCCCGTGCATCTTCCTCAGCAGAGCCGGAAAGGCACAGAAGGTAAATCTCGTGCTCTTTCGCGAGTCGTGGAATCAAGTTGTTCGAGCGCACTCGTAAGGGCCATGGGACGAACGGTAGGATGTAAAGGAGACGCATCAGTGATATCCGCGTTTCTCAGTCTCTTCCAATCAGACCGTCAAGCGCCGACGCTTGCTCAGGAGGCGAACCGAGCCATCAGGCCGCTTTCGACGCCACTGCATACAACTCGGGTTGCAGAAGCTTGCTCCCGAGCCAAGGGTCAATGAACACCCTAAACGGAAAGTAAACAAACCCACAGGCTCCCGCGACCATTCTGGCCGATAGCGACTTTCGTAATTGCATTAAAGATTCCGTGCCCGAATGACGAAGCACTCGCTTCGCGACGCCTGACAACAGCGCGAACAAATTGTTATTGGCGTCCCCTTGTGCCGATCGAAGCGTTAACAGGTGGTATCCAGCCTTGCGTAAAAGGGAGGCAAGGCTCTTCGGAGAATAAAGGTAAAGATGGGCGGGCGGATATATCCATTGCCAAGATGAACCTGTAATTCGTGCAATAAGACTCTCGATATTTGGAGTTTTCAATAATAGAAGCCCGCCAGGCCTGATGAGCTTCCGACAACTTTCTAAGAGCTGGAGCGAGGCCCGCAGATGTTCGATCACATGGAACATGGCGATAACCTCGTAGCGCTCCCCGAGTTGCTGTATTTCATCCAGCCCTGAGAAAACCCTCAAGTGCAACCGTTCGCGGCCGTATTGGGCAGCGGTCTCACTCAATTCCATGCCCGTAACGTCCCACCCGTCACGTCTGGCCTCAGCAAGAAACCCGCCGTATGAGCAACCAATTTCTAAGAGGCGCCCTCGGTTCGGAAAATACCTTTTGAGATCATGGAGGACAGGGCTCGATCCACGGTGAATATTTCGGAGGTACTTGTCGAGATCTACTTTATAGGAATCATTGTAGTAAGATTTTAGCGATTCTTCGTCAGGCACTGGATGAAGTAGAACCAGACCGCAATTAGAGCATCGCAGGTACGACCAGGCATCCTTTCGGGCAAATACTTCCCTCTCAGGGACGGTACTATCGCACAGATGGCAATAGGGAAGCTGAGAACTAATAATAGAACCCAGTCTCACTTCTCCATCTCCAGTAGTGCAAGCCACGCGTACCTTCGCAGAGACGGCATAAGTCGCATTAGCAGTTGATCGAACCGATCGACCAAGCCAAGCGAAGCTAGAGTGACGCGCTTGCCCAACAGGTGTACGGGCGCGAAACAAACCGCGACCAGAAAATGTTCTCGGTGAGAGCACAAGCGAAACCATTTCCTTGCTTCTTCCATGTCTTTCATGGTGAGCGGTCTCTCATCAGCTGTGTGCGTCTCGGGGGTCAATCGTCGCAAGATCCAAAGCAATGGGTGCTGATACATCGGTTCCATGAAGATCGCTCTGCCCCCCAACTTCAGAAGCCGGTAGATCTCCGCGTAGGACCGCTCCAATTCCAGATGGTGCAGCGTGCCATTGCCCATTACGTAGTCGAACGCGCCGTCCTGGAAAGGAGTGTGATGTGCGTCTGCGACTATGAACTGCACAGAAGGTCCATTCAGTCCGGCGCTTGCCGCTGTGCATCGAGCCTTCAGGATGAGATTCGGTGAGATGTCAATCCCAACGACGCGCGCTCCCATCCCTGCGAGCCGGACGGAGAAAGTTCCGTCTCCGCATCCGTAGTCGAGTACTGTCCGACCGCACAGCTCGAGCGATCGCCAGACTGGCGACCACAAACGCCCACGGTCGCCCTTCTCATAAAACCCTTCGGAGAATCGATCCAATAACGTTCTAGTTGTCGAACCCTCGACAGCTAGCTCGTCAAAAAACTCTCGTTCCCTACTTTGTCGAGTCACAGTCACCGACTGATACCATCAAATTCCCCGCTTGCGCGGCATCGCCGCTGCTGCCTCAGCCTCCCTCCGGCAACAGTTATGAGATCACTCTTGTTCGCACGAGCAAGGTGGTTGCTTGGCTGGAGCGCGCGAAGAAGCATCACCCGGAAGCAACCGAAGTGAGCTTATGTAGCCGCCCGTACAGATACCGTTCCAGACTTGCCTGCCAAGGGGGCATGAAAAGGCCGATACTGTTTAATCGGGTCTTGCTCAAAACCGAGTAGGAGGGACGCCGTACAGCGCTTGGGAAGTCCGCAGCGGTCGCTGGCGCTAGATCAACCCCAAGTTTCTGCAATGCGAATATCTGGCGGGCAAAATCGTACCACGAGCACTCTCCTTCGCTGGTCGCGTGATAGAGGCCAAAAGCATCGCTTTCAATCAGTCGTTGCACTACTTCAGCTAGGTCCAGGGTAGAGGTCGGGGTGAGGGTCTGGTCATTTACCACACGGATGGGTACTCCCTCTGAGGCTTTCTGGAGCATGGTTTCTACGAAGTTACCGCCCTTGCCGCTGGATCCAGCGTACCCGTACAGCCCAGTAGTCCTTACGATGAAGAAGCGATCCGTCGTGCAAGTAACCAGGAGTTCTCCCGCGACTTTGGAGACGCCGTAAACATTCAAAGGCGCGGGCCGATCGAGTTCGTCATATGGCAGGCACTTATCGCCACCAAATACGTAGTCAGTGCTGAAATATACTAGCACCGCGCCGAGCCTCCGAGTCGTGCGGGCCAGATTGAGTGCCCCGGTCGCATTGACCTCAAATGTCCGTATAGGATTCCTTTCACATTCTTCGACCTTGTGGAGGGCTGCCGTGCTTATCACGCAGTCCGGCTTATACGCATCCAGCAACTCTTCGACTTGGGCAGCGTTGCAAACGTCGCAAGTCGAATGCAAAATGGGGAACACCACTTTGTTTGCCCGGCTTAGGACGGTGAGTAGGTCTGTTCCAAGCTGCCCGTTGGCACCGATCAGTAAGACTCTCGTCATGCAGTCCCCGCGACAAGCATCGCTGGTTTCTTCGCGTCGAGTGTTTTCAATGTGCGGATGTTGTAGTAGAGGGGATTGTCCCAATCCCTGAACTCTTCCATGTTCTCCACTAAGCTGGCAACAATCCTTTTCACGTTGTGGTTTGAGTGGAAGCTAAGTACATTCTCGGCTTTCTGTACGCTCACTTTGTAGTTCCGAAAATCTCGGATATGTTTGATCTCGAGTGTGACGTGAATCCCTAGCATTTCCTCGACAGCAGCTGCTACCAAATCTGCGACTTCCCCTACTGTGTAGTTCCCAGAGGCGATGTTGAAGATGCCGGAAATCTTTTCACTGGCCTCGATCGCCCGGATATAAGCATTTGCGGCATCCCCGATGCTTACAATCGGCCGCCAAATTGAGGGATTGTTAACAATGATCCGCTTGTCGCACACGGCGCACTTGAACATGGTGTTCACGATCAAGTCAAGCCGCATACGTGGACTGAAGCCCGAAGCAGTGCCTTTGCGCAGCGCAATAACTGAGAACTTATCCCCTACCAGGTTCATTACCGCTTGTTCGCCCTGAAGTTTGGAAATTCCATATGGGTAAGAAGAAGACACGGGCTTCGTTTCATCGAACAGTTCATTGTCGGTATAACCGTACACGGAGCAGGAGCTGGCATAGATATAGCGTTTAACATCCGCCTTTTTTGCTATATAGGCGAGATATGCAGGTGCGGCTGCGTTGTAAATAAAGTTCTTACTGGGTGCGTACTCGGCCATGGGATCGTTCGACAGACCAGCGAGGAAGACAACTTGGTCATATCCGGCCAGGTCCTCTACCGTGAGCTCAAAGATGTCTTTCGAGATTATCCCCGTTTCCGCTGGTAAATGATTGCCAAACCAGAACAAATCGACTACATCGACTAGGTACCCACGCTCCAGCAACCGCGGAATCAGCGCCGACCCTACATAACCCGCTCCGCCTGCAATGAGCAATCGCATCGGCAATCTCCCTTCCTCCCCTCTGAGATTTCACACACCAATAGCGTGCGCACCATATCGCAGGTGCTGGGCTTCTGCTGACCCCACCCACTGCGCCAGCGACCGGGCCTTTCGGTCCTTTTCCGAAACGATGACTTGTTTGAGCGGCCATTCGATTCCAATCTCCGGATCGTCCCAACGGATGGCTGATTCGGCCAGTGAGTTGTAGATTCCAGTGCACTTATATTGCACTTCTACATCGTCGGTGAGGGCACAAAAGCCTCGCGCAAAGCCCGCTGAGGCCCAAACTTGCTTCTTGTTGTCTGCGGATACCTCAACGCCAAACCATTTTCCGAGAGTGGGAGATCCTGGTCTGACATCAACTGCGACAAGGTACGCAGTACCGTGGGTAACGCGCATCAGCTTTCCCATGGGTGGCTCCCACTGAAAATGCAGTCCGCGGAGGACACCTTTCCTCGAATAAGAGTGATTATCTTGCGCAAATTCCGTCGGTAGGCCGAATTCACGAAATCGGTCTATTCGAAATGTCTCCATGAAATAACCTCGTTCGTCTTCAAAGACCTTCGGGACAAGGACCGAAACTCCATCTAAATGGCGAGACAGGACAATCATCGGTATGGACTCCCACTAGTCGTTTTTTTCGATCGGGTACCAACAATCAGATGCGGAGTTCCTCAAACTCGCTCGCCGCCAGCGAATTGAAGAACTCCCTCTCCTCTCAGTTCGTTGCGTGTTCGCGGCCTTATCGCAGACTCCCTACCGATTTGTTGCCCCGGAACATTCCGTGTCTGCAGCAACCTTGCGCAAGAGCTCCCAGCTTTCGAGAGCCTTACTCGGCGCAACTACCACTTTCACGAGAAACCGTAGCGCTAACGATGCCACCGCCATTGCCCTAGCCACCTGCGAAACTCCACGGCCGCGGTGCTTTCTCAAAAAATAGAACACGCTGTAATAGGGAGCCGGTGAAGCCCATCGGTATTTTTCCCCAACCGTTCCGCCTTTTATATGAATGATCGAGGCTTCCGCGACATACTGAATTTCCCAGCCTGCGTCGTGCACTCGTTTACAATAATCAGCATCATCCGCATACATGAAATAGGTCGGATCCAGGGGCCCCACTTGCTTGAAACATTCCCCGCGGATCAACATGCACGCGCCAGTCACAAGCATATGCTTGCCGAGTTTAGTGGTCCGGGGAGTGTCCCCTGAAAACCATTTCACATAGGAACTAACGCCTTTGCCTAGAACTCTGTTTGCTGTAGACCGCCCAATCCTTCGAACCAAACTCCGCGGAATCCACCTCTTGACATCAAAAAAGGAGCAGCAAGTTACGAACAAATCCGGCATGGGACCATAACTCATCTGCAACGACCCATCCGGATAGATAAGTTTTGGCGCGACAATCCCGACCTTTCTATCCTCATGGAGCGCAGACAAAAGCCTGTCCAGGCTTTCGGGCAATACAATCGTGTCGCTGTTCAATAGCAAGAGATGTTCACCAAGCGCGATTTCGAATGCGTAGTTATTCGCAACCGAAAAACCTACGTTCCGGCTGTTCCGAATCAATCGCACCGCGGGATAGCGTAACTCGATCTCCTCGCAGCTCCTATCTGTCGAAGCATTATCTACGACGATGATCTCGAACTCGCACTTTGGCGCGTTCGCATAAATCGAGTCAATGCAACGGCAGACCAAATCACGGGTATTCGTATTGACAACGATGACGGACACGTGGCACATGTTTCCCAGCTAATTACATCCCTTACGGAGTTGATCTTGCCACTGATTTGGCGAGCCCCGTGGCCCCGGCAGGCCTCACCCTCTCGATAATCGCTGCGGCGACCAGAGACACGACCACGCTTTGAAACCACTGCCCGCTTGTTATGACCAGATTGCTGACGGAGAACAGAACGACGACATACAAATGCGCGAGGAACATTATCCGGACCAAATTCTTTCTGAAAGCGGACAGCCACTGCGCCACCATGCCGAGCAGGAACGGGAAAAAGAAGACGCCGACCGTTCCGAAGTCCGAGTGCACCTCACGCAGGTAAGTGCCAGTGTTTATGGCCTCTGGTACGCTGTAAAACTGTTGATGGAAGGGAACGTAAGTGGCAAGCCCAAGTTTCGAAAAGAAACGATATAAGGATGCGAAAGTGTAGCGGCCCCACGGCAGGTTTGCTTCTCGAGATGAGTCCCGTAGATATTCGCTCAGCCCTACGGGGGTTGCAGAAACATAAAAGTAAAACGAAGGGGCCAGTGGCATCCAGTCGGAGATCCGGTTCAATGTTGCGCTCTGGTTTTGAACAGAGCCAGAGAGGTCGGTTCTGGTGAGAGTGACGAAACCAAAACCAGCAATACAGATCAAAACAAGCACAGTCTTTTGCACCCGAGTCACGGAGAACCTAACGTTCTTCGGGGTCAAATACAGCGACATGAGAAAGAGCGTAACAGCCAGCAGCATTCCAAAGCGCGACACAGAAAGAATGCCAGTGACCGTCGCAACAAGTAGGGGGAGAATGGACACCCAATCGATGCGCCCTTTTCTGGCGGCATAGGCGCCCGCCAACGCGCTAGCAGCGTAAGGTAGGAACCCGAGATACGCGAGACCAACGAACTCGCCTGTTTCCTGGAAAGCCGCGGCGTAAATCTTTGGAGCACCCACAGTCATGGCCACGAGAAGATTGGGATCAACTTCCCTCATGATCTGACGAGCAAGGACGATGCATGATACAAATCCCGCCACGCTGAATAGGAGGATTACCATCCTCAGCCGGCGGAGCGAATCAGCGCTGGGGGGCTTGGGCAGGCGGTTCCCCAGCACCATAGCAACCGCTGTGCCCACGTAGATCGCAATCCAGGCCATGAAGAAATAGAGCCAGGCTTCAGGACCAATGCTGTTATAGCGTATGAGTTGCAGCTCGTAGGCACCCAGGCTCAGAGTCCAGGTGGCTGTGTAAAGACTGAGATGGTTCAGCCAGTAGCCGCACAACCACCGGGCGAGACCCATCATCCCGATGCCCCAAACGATTAGCAGAATGATTGTCATTGAAGGTCTTCAGGCTCTCAAAACGTTTGGACGAGGGTCATGCTCCCTTTGCCCAGCCGCCCACGAAAATAATCCACCGTCCCCAACACAGCAGCCCTCGCGAGATCGAACCGCCCATGGAGCACTTCCGTCACGACTAAAAGGCCAAGCCGTGCAAAGTGGAAAGGAATAACGCTTAGGACGAATTGCCAGCGTGGGAGGCATCTAGATGTGAACAGCAATCGGTTGCGCTGGCCGAAGTACATTGCAAGCTTTCCAGCCGTTGCCCGTGAAACCTTATGCCGCACCAATGAACTCGGAACCCCCATAATCTTCCATCCGGCCTTCTGGGCTCGAAGACAAAACTCCGCATCCTCCCAGTTCAAAAAGAACTCCGAATCTAGCATCCCAATCTGCTGAAAGACATCGGCACGAACAAACATCACCGCTCCAGGAACGTGGTCGAATTCCTCGATCTCATTGCGCAGACGATCCGTAATCGTGTCTCGCCCGAACATCTTTATCCGCCCGAAAGGCTGTTGGAGATCTCCCCCAAGGGCCCAAAGCATTTCTGGGCGGTCGTAGTACACAACCTTTGCCCCGAGAATTCCGGCTTCAGGATGGCTTTCTGCTGCACGCAACAGTTCGGCCAAGAACTCCGGATGAACGGCAGTGTCGTTGTTCAGGAGCAGGACGTATCGCGCGCCAGTTTCCAGCGCCTTACGAATTCCGACATTATTACCATCTGCGTAGCCTAAATTTTCTCGGCTTCGGATGACGCAGACCTCAGGGAATTCAGCCTCAATTTTCGCTGCTGAACCATCCACCGAGCCGTTGTCAACCAAGAAAACACGGCACCGAGGACTCCGAACTTGGCGAAGTGACTCCAGGCACTCCGCAGTGTCGCTAAATTGATTCCAGTTCAGAATCACGATGGGAATTTGTTCCTCCGCTGTATTAGAAATTATCCCCCCTGGAAAGAGGTCCGCCGTCGCATCCAGCCCACTTTGGTAGAGGGTCCCGACCGCTACTCACGAAAGCAGCTCCAAAATGTTTCCGCACCGCTCGTCAGCCTGGAGTCCTTAGCTCAAACTACACTTGTTCCCCTCATCCGACACCACAGTGATCTTCGTCTCCCACCTTCAAACACCAGAATGAAGTAGAACCCCCTCGGAGATGCAGCAGGAATCACTGATGCGTTTTGCGTGCCACAGCAATTAAATAAGCCGGTTGTTTCAAAAGACCCCATCGGTACCGGCGAATTCCGTGCTCCGATGCAGGATGTGTCTCGCCAAACTCTCTACGCAACCCTGTCGGCGATGGCTTCCAGCCGACGATTTTCTTTACTGCTTCCTTCAGGCCGACGTGGTCCAGGAGCCCGACAGCCAAAATCTGAGCAATGTGTGGCAAATAGAACGTCGGCTTCTGCGCGTACAGCCGCACATCTGCGAAAAACACTTGCACAACCTGCCTGAACTCCGACACTCCCAGCTCGCGCACATGGAACGGATTCTTCGCCCACCAACGAGAGATTGCACGGTTTGGCGTCGAGCATACGAGTAGGCCTCCAGGTCTCAGGACTCGCCTGCATTCAAGGAGGAATTTGCGTTGGTCCGTTATGTGCTCAATCGTCTCGAAGGACACGACCACATCAATCGAGTTATCAGGCAAACGTATACTCGTCGCGTCGGACTCCGCAAAAGTACAACTCGGATAGGCCGCCGTGGCGTAAGCAATTGCGCCTTTGGCAATGTCTAGCCCCGTGCAGCTTCGAGCTCCTGCAGTCAACAAATATGACGTGCCTATTCCAGTCCCGCACGCTAAATCGAGCACGTCTTTTCCTGCCACAAACTGCCCCGCGAAGACATAACGGGCTTCGTGCTCGCGGAACAGCGCATCGGGCACCTTTCCCGGGACAATTCGCTCTCCCGAAAATTCCAGCTCGGGTGCCCCCGCAGCGATGGTCAAAATGCGCTCTTCCATAATTCGGGCTGCTTTCATTTCATTGCCACGTCACCCCATATCGCGTGCGTCCTCGCCATGAGCTCTGTTAGTCGGCCTCTGCGCTTCCGAAGGCCTTCCCAAGCAAGCTTCGCATCGGCCCCGCGATTCCCTGGACTGAAGCCCGGTCCGCGCCATCGAATACCCACTTCCACACGGCAAAGACAAATCCCGCCATCCACGCCGCGCACATGCTGACGTCCAACACGATGGCATTGCGCAGGAAAAAGTCCGTCGCGTAGGTTGCCGTCCCCATCAAGAGCAACGCACCGAGGGCCGTCCACATCCTCCGATCTACAACATGGACGGCTGAAAGCAAGAACACTCGCCGCGCAAGCCAGAGGAGCAACACGACTTCGATCGCCACGCGAATTGACCATGCCGCAGCGGCCCCGGCGATTCCATGACGCTCGATCATCCACCACGCCAGCAGTCCATATGGAACTAATTCGCACACAAATAGCTTGGCGGCAGTGTCAGGCCTCCCCAGCGCCTGCAGAAAGCAATAAGGAATGTGCGCAAAACAGTTAATGAAAACCCCGACCGCAAGGAGTTGGAGTGGCAGGGCACTTTTCTCAACGAACCCTGGACCCAGCCACGTCCCGATAATCGGGCGCGCGAAAAGAACCAGAATCAGGCTAACCGGCGCTGCCGCGCAAAAAATGTACTTGATCGAACGCGAATAGAGAGTTTGCAGTTTCCTCACCCGGTCCGGGCCGAGTGCACTGCAGGCCGGATATACTGTAGTCATCAAGCTCGCCGGAATCATCCATAATTTGGTAACTGCCTCAAAAGGTGCGGTGTAGTAACCGACCAGCGCCACCGTAAGCAATGAACCGATCATAAGCCGGTCCATGGATACCAGAACCGGATTGACTACGTTTGACGCGGTTACCCACGCGCCGAAGGACAGCAGCGGAAAAACCACGCTGGAACGAATCGTTGGCCGCGTTTTCAGGCAAGGCAATACGCGCACGCAATAAAAACCATGCGCAAAGGTAAATCCAACGCGGGAAATCCCCATCCACAACACGACTCCCGGCAGACGTAGGCCCGCGGCAACGGCGACCGCCGGAATGACAAACGCCAGGATGCTCGAAGGAATGCGCAGAAGATTCGTGATATCGAATCGCTGGCACCCTTCAAGAACCGCACGCAGCCCGTTCGCCGCCAGGACTGCGGGCAGCGCAGCCGCCAGAATGTAAAATGCCGTGCGCGCTTCGCCCACAAGCGAAACGGGCGTTTTGAGAACCCGCTCGACCAGAACTGGTGTGAGTATTGCGATCATCGCACCGCCTGCGAGCCCGAGCAATACCTGGAGGATAATGGAACTCCAGACCATCTCCGAAATTTGTCCAGCCTCTGCCTTGGCGAGCCACTCCGCCAGAAACTTTGTAGTTGCTCGGCCCAGCCCTAAATCCATCAGGCTGAAATAACCAAAAACCACCCAAATGATACCTAGCATCCCGAATCGATCCAGACCAAGTCCCTTTACGATATACGGTATCAGGGCGATCCCGGCCAGTAACGGCAGAATCTGGCCCGCGAAATTGAACGCTGTGTTTCTCGCAAGCTTGACGCCATCGATCAACGTCGGAAGAGCGCCGACCTTTTTTTCTCTGAACGGTGTTGTCTCTACGTTCGCCATCGGTCCCTACCTCTGCCAAAGGCCGCCTAGCTGCTAGTGCCGGGCCGCTCACGAAACTCCATTGCGAGCGGCAGCAACCGCGTACCCGTTCTCCGACCTTTGCACGGCTACCAGGTCCGCCTCCACCATCGTCTTGATCAATTCCTCGAAACTCACCTCGGGTTCCCATCCGAGCCTTTCGCGTGCTTTCGTGGCGTCGCCGCAAAGGAAGTCGACTTCTGCGGGACGTATGAACTTCGGATCGACCTCGACATATTCCTCCCAGTCCAGACCCACCGCGGCAAAAGCCGTCTCCACCGGTTGCCGAACACTGTGCGTCTTGCCCGTCGCCAGGACATAATCGTCCGGCTCAGGCTGTTGCAGCATCATCCACATCGCCCGCACGTAGTCTCCTGCAAAGCCCCAGTCCCGGTTCGAGTCCAGGTTCCCCATCTGCAGCTTATTGGTCAGGCCGCACTTGATTCTCGCAACCTGGTGCGTCACCTTTCTGGTCACGAATTCCACGCCGCGCCGCGGCGACTCATGGTTGAACCCGATTGCCGAGCACGCAAACAGCCCATAGCTCTCCCGGTAGTTCACTGTCACGTAGTGCCCAAAAACCTGAACAACGCCATAGGGACTGCGGGGATAAAAAGGTGTAATTTCCGTCTGCGGCGTCATCTCGAGCTGGAAGCCTGCAGGAATCTCGCCTTCGGAAAATGCCTTCGCATCGCCTCCAGGATTCGGATCACCCCGAGCCCCGTCACATCTCCCGTCAATACTCGCTGCTTCCATGAAACTGGCACGAAGCTCTGTGCCGCCAGGTTGTACACCTCGTCCGGCTGCACGGCTTGTGCATGGCGCTATCCAGCGACGATTGGTCCGTAAGGTCCCCGTCCATCAGCTCGACCCGGTGAAGGAGGCCTTCGATCCGGTCGAACTTCTTTACGCTGCTTCGGCGGAAAAGTCCAAACACCTCATAACCCTTGTCCAGCAGCAGCTCCGTCATGTATGAACCGTCTTGCTCGGTTATTCCTGTAATCAAAGCACGCATCTTCTCTCCTTCTTGCCTGGAATGACGAAATTCAGTGCCGCCCCTTCCGGCACGGGACTTCCAAACGCAGCCTCTTTCTTTCTAGATTTTTGTGCATTCCTTTGCAGTTTTTTGCACGAAATAAAACCTCAACTATTTTATTTTCAATAGGTTCCGCACTCTCTGACAAACCGGGGAGATGAGGTACCCCTTCTCTCCAACCCTCTGTCAACAGAAAGTTACAACTGCCACTTTTCCACTCCTACGACAGCGCTTCCACGTCCGCCACTTCTGTGTCCACCGCCACGGACCGCTGGATCAGCTCAATCGAAATCACCACTCGGAAGTTCCCCTTCCGCCGCAGCAGGATCCCCTGGGTCCCTGCCAGCGGCCCGCTCTTCACCCGCACTCGTCGCCCCACAGTCAAATAAGGATGCGGCTTCGCCCGCACTCCGCTTTCGAAGCTCCTCCGCAGAGCTTCGATCTCCTCTTCCGGCAGCGCCGCTAGTTTCCCATCGAATCCAACGAGCCGCGCCACTCCGGGGACTTGTTGCACCTTCAAGCGGTCACGCAGCGCCATGTGCACGAAGATGTATCCAGGAAACAGCGGCATATTCAGAGTCACGCGCCGGTCCTTCCACCGCCGCACTGAAGAGTACGTCGGGAGGAAATGCTCCACGTCTCGCACGGCGAGCTGTTCTGCGACGCGCTTCTCGTGATTCGCGCTGGTGTACGCAGCGTACCAGCTTAAGTTCAGGCAATCAGCCGACAAAACCGAACCTGATGTTGCGCCTACAATTGATCCGAACTGGGCAACCGCCGAAACAGCCATCGTAAAAGCTCCTGCTACTCCATATACAGCTTCGCCGCGTCACTTACAGGGGCGTTTGTGACCTAACCCGTTTAGAATTAAATCCTTACAGCTAAGACGTGCGCTTACTTGTGCGGTTCGTCCCTATCCCTCTGATGGAGAATCCATTCTGCAGACTCTCCTCCAGTGGAATGGTTCCCTGAGCCGTTGCGGGCGAACTTCGGCAACCTCGCCTTCATCGTGGTTAACACTTCCTGCGCAAACGCCTTCCGGGGATCATTTGAATCCGTTTGATCCCAAGCTGTCTTGCCGAATACCCAACTCGTCGCTCCTGCGAATGCCAGCATTGTTCCGAGAAGCGTAATGAGCAACCGCGGCGGGAACGACTTCTTCTCCGGAATGTTCGGAGAATCGAGCACCTTCACTGTCGGGATTTCTTTTGCTTCTTGGACTTTCGCCAACTCATATTCTTTGGTCAGAGTCTCGAAAACCGCCTCTTGAACACGCGTGCGCCGGTAGAGGTCTGCGTAGGTTACCCCGAGAAGGGGCAGCTTTCGGATGGACGGATAGAGGGAGGTCTGTTGCTCATCCGACCCTTCCCCCTTGCCACCGATCTTTTCGAGTTGGTGCTTCAGCTCAGCAATGCGGGCTCGGACGGAACGGACACGAACATTGTTGTCACTGTAGATCTGTCGGAGGCCCTCGAGCTCCGATTCCGCAGCTATGAGTTGCCCCTGAAGTGTCGCTGCTGCTTCAACCATGGCCTTGCCTTGCTCCTTAATATCGATCGCCGTGTTCCTGCTGGAGAACAGGCTGAACTCCTTTTCGGCCGCCTCCAAATCCTGACTAACGGCTTTCAGGCGCTCTTCGAGGAAAATGCGCTCACGCCGCGCGGAGGAGGTGCTCAATTCCGCGACAAGGCGGTTGAGTTCCTCGACGTACGCTTGAGCTATAGCGGCGGCACGTTTTGGATCATGGTCCGTCACTGTCAGGCTAATGATTTGGCTCTTGCGGTCCACGGAGATGCCCGTGTGTTCGGCCAGGTCCTTGCGGGCATCTTCCATGCGGCTATCCCGGTAAAGCTTCTTCAGATCGAACTGCTGGATCAATTTGTCTTGAACAGTGCGGCTGGAGAGTATGCCGACAAAGATGTCGCTCGTGCTCTTGAGGCCAAGGAAATCGCTGGCGATTCCTCCAAGTGCCCCAGTTCCCCCGGACATCGCAGCTACCGCAGTAGCGAGGCCCGACGCGGATTGATTATCCGGAGGCATCAAGCGCGCGGTGGATTCATATCTAGCAGGGATGAGGAACGCCATGAGTGTGCTCGCGAGCAAGGCATAGACGCCGACGCGGAACAGGAACCCGCGGTGTTCCCAGAGCAGCCGAAGGTTGACGAGGAGGTCTCGGTCAGGTTTGGGGGCTTCGGGACGTGGTGCCCCGGGAAAGTCGTTCTCCGACAGCTCTGGCACAGGCTGCCGGACTGGAGCGCTGCCTGCATAGTTCACGGGCGGGCTCCTGTCCCCAACGAAGTTTGCGGTATATACGTGGCAGAGCTTCGGAACAACCTCTGGGGAGCAAAGCGAATCTCCATGGCAGCTGTTACGTTGGTCGAAGGAGCGGGCTGAATTACAGTGTAGAACCAGCGCTCATACTGTACCCAGCCGCCAAGGGCGAGGTTGGAATGGACCCAATAATCGCCGCGGACGCCGACGTCGGTTAGCGTGCCTCCCCCGGGAATGAACGCCGGACTAACTTTCTGGTGTCGGACATTGAACTGCAACCGGTTTCGTGACGTGAACCAATAATTGGTCCAAGCTTGAACACCTTGCCCGGCCCGGCCCATCCAACTCCCCACAATATTGCCGTTGTTGGTGGCGCCGTTCAGGTAGCGATTCGCCGCGTAATAGAACCCGGTTCCGTTCCCTCCACTTATCGGATTATCCGTATAGCCGCCTTCGGCACGAAGATCCAGCTTCGCGAGCTTCGGGAACCTGGCAACGTAAATGCCAGCGCGCCACACAGCACGTTCCGGATAGCCGAAGGGAAAGGGCCGCGCTTTAGGATCGATGAAGAAAATGATTTGATCATGGGTGAAACCGTCGCCATAAAGCGTCAGCCAGTTGCGCAGCTTCGGTATGCGGTAGGTAAAATCGAGACCGGTGAAGCGGCTGGATTTTGAACCGCCTCCCGGCAGCTCGCCGCCTGTATCAAGCAGACTATTCACGAACGTTCCAAACGTGGCGGGAACGCCCTCGCCGCCAAACATCGTCGTGTAGGAGAAACCCACTTCCAGATTCGGCGAGAGCTTGAAGCTAAACTTTTCGCCTTGGGTGAGCGGCTGACGATTTAGCGGCTGTAACCAGGAGCCAGCCACGCCGGACTGCGTTTCGACAAAATGGTGACCATCAAGCTGGCCGACAAAAAACTCCATTCGTACCGGACCCAGGAAGTTCAAAAAACTCGGCAAGCGAAATGGCGAAACCCGATTTATGCGAAACATATTGATCGGCTCGACGTTGTCACTGAGAATCATGGCGCCGCCATCGCCAGGTCCCCAGTTCAAACTTTGCTTGCCAAAACTGACCTGCCAGTTCTGCCATGTTAGGCCGGCGTATGCCTCAAGTAGGTCAAACCGCTGGACTGACGGTGAAGCGGCTCCTGGAGGCACGGCGGGAATTCCATCCGCCGCGGCAACGAACTGCCGGGCTGAGAGCGGAAGCGCAGGGACGCTGGGCGCGGTTTGCAATTCGCCGCGCACATAGCCGGACCACGATCCCCAGGTGGTGTAAGAGGAAAAGCCCGTCACACTGTTCCACCCTTCGCCGTAAGGTCGCCCAAAATCGTTGATCTGCGTTTGCGCGAAATTGTAACCATCGGTCAGCGGCATTCCGGAGATATGCTCCGTACGCGAATAGACAGATTCCAGGTGAAAAGTCCCGCCGAGGTCCCCTCCGCCGGCCGATTCTATTTCGGGACGCAATTCTCTCTCGAGTGTCGAGAGCAGGTTTTCCACTTCTGGCCGCGCTACTCCGAGTTCGCTGTCTTTAGCTTCTGCTTCACCCAGAAGGCGCGCGCACTCGTTGCGGGTCCAGGGGCGCATGCCGGCAAATCCGCCCTCGATCAGGCCCATGGCCGCAAGACGATCCATCGCCGGATAAATCCAGCTATCAAGCGGAACATACGGCGAACCCTGATTTGCCGGCGAATAAGTTCCATCGCCGCGAAAGATCTGGCTAAGCGATCTCCAGACCTCGCCCCCAAGTTCCGGGTCGTGATGGCGGCTGTAAATGTTTTGTGCGATCAAATTGCCAATCACACTGCCGACCAGCACGTCGGAGGGATAATGCTGGCGGGCTTTTACGCGCGAAATGTCCACGAGAGACGCCAAGCCGTAGGCAAAGATTTTGGTGAGCGGACCGGGATACTCATGCGCAACGACACTGGCGACAGACCACGCGGCCGCCGAATGCTCTGAAGGGAACGAAGTGCCGCCGCTTTGAAAGAAGGAGCCGCTGCCGTTGCCTTGATAAGGCCGTTCACGCTGCAAGGAATACTTCATGCTCTCGACCACTACCAGGCTATTCAGTGCCGCTTCGCCGGCAAGAAATCCTGTTTCGCTCCAATGTTCATTGTGCGAGGCATGACCCAAGAGCCACATCCCTGCGCCACCAGCAACGAGTGCACCGACACCCGCGGTCGACAGTGTTTTGTAGTGACTGATTGTCGTCGGGTTCTGCGAGAGATGCTTGCTGAAGTCGCGGTCCGTCACAAAGAGCCCAGCCGTTATGCCGCTAAGCGGGACAAGCCACTCAGTATCGGAAAGACGAAGCCGCACAGGACTTGTCCAGATTTCTTTCTGATCGTTCACGAAACGTC
>Ga0209577_10000880_pt1 | contig 30096 bp, 20 predicted proteins | sample GraSoiAngelo_109_FD_185874 | JGI IMG/M metagenome (GOLD analysis project Ga0209577, IMG submission 185874) | Grasslands soil microbial communities from the Angelo Coastal Reserve, California, USA - 14_0903_12_20cm (SPAdes) (version 2) | ecosystem: Environmental > Terrestrial > Soil > Grasslands...
CCCGTCGCCCCAGTCGCCCCAGTAGCGCCAGCCACGCCATTACTGCCGGCGGCACCAGTGGGCCCAGTGGCACCGATCGCACCTGTGGCGCCCGCAGCACCAGTAGCGCCCGTGGCACCGTTGTTCCCTGAGGCGCCGGTCGGCCCGGTGGGGCCGGTCGGGCCCGCTGCACCGGTAACCCCAGTTGCCCCGGTAGCGCCATTGCTACCCGATGCACCAGTTGGGCCCGCGGCACCGGTGGGCCCTGTAGGCCCGGCCGGGCCGGTAGCGCCGTTGGTGCCTGAGGTACCAGTCGGTCCTGTGGCACCCGCCGCGCCCGTCGGGCCTGTCGGCCCGCCCGCCGGGCCCGAGGGGCCGGTCGGCCCGGTGGCGCCGTTAGTGCCGTTAGTGCCGTTAGTGCCGTTAGTGCCGTTAGTGCCGTTAGTGCCGTTCTGACCCGCGGGGCCGGCGGGCCCCGGCGCGCCGGCGGGCCCCTGGATGCCGGCAGGCCCGGCGGGACCCGGCGCCCCAGCCGGGCCGGCAGGACCAGGAGGTCCCTGGGGCCCGACGGTCCCGCCCCCGGACTTGGTGGAAACCACCGGCGAAAAACTCGTTACTCCGCCCACGCGCATCGCCACGCGGAAGACGCCGCTGACTCGCTTGGGGATCTTGCGGGCGTACTTGAAGCACAGCAGCCCAGCCGAGGACTTCGGGCCTTTCACATCTGGGACGAGGGGGGCAGTGGCGACCCGGACGAAGCGGCCGTTCGCCCGTCGTACCTGGATACCTACCGAGAGCGCGGCCTTTCGCGCCTTGACGACCTTGAGGGGAGCAGCCACAGGACAGACCCGGCCGCGCAGCATCACGCCTCGACTCTTGCCCGAGGTCTTGGTTGCACTGAGGCTCACGCTGAGCCGTGTGGGCTGGGCCCAGCCCACACCTACACCCCCAGCGAGCAACGCGAACCCGCCGAGCGCACACGCCGCGAGCGCGTACGCGCGAAATCGCCTCAGGTCGGGCATTATGCGATCAGGGCGCACAACCTACGCGCGCAGAAATGCGCGATTCCCGGCGACGGCGACGTCCCGGGTGTCCGCGTCCTGGTCTAGGTTTCTTTGGTCCATGTGTCAGCGCGGTCCAGGCGGCGCACGCTCACCATGAACCCACGGTGTGGATGAGGGTCCTGAGATTGCCAGCACACGCCCGCACACCCCGTGTGCGGCGATCATTAGGCAGGGTCGTCTGTTTGCGTGGTGCACCACGTGAGAAACGCCCCTCGACAAGCGCATGCGCGTTTGCCCAAGGGTCATCCTAGTTACTTTCGGCATGCGAGCCCAAATCATCAAGGGGATTTACTACCCCGATAACGGAATCCCAGGGACCACCCTACGTCAGCTAACAGACCGGCTTCCTGGCCATGGGCTACAACCCTCTTCCGCACGCCCCCACCCCCCGAGCCAGGCCGGACCTAGGGGAGATACGGGCTGACCGAGCGCGCTGAGCAACGCTTGCGCCACGCCTTGCCAGCAGTAGCGCCGAGCGTTCTGCTCGCCGTGAGCCTGGCCGTCGCGCCTGCGGCGCGAGCTCAAGTTCCATCCGAGCAGGAGTGCAAAGCCCTCGCGGCCCCGCCCCCGACCCAGGCCCCGCCCCCGACCCAGGCCCCGCCCCCGACCCAGGCCCCGCCCCCACCTCACGCCCAAGCCGCCACCTCCCGCCCCCGAGCCGCGCGAGGAGTCCAATGAGGCGCCACCGGTCACCCGACCGGTGCCGCGCCGCACACGACCCTTCGCTGGCCTGATCCCGTCCACCGGGGCCGACGTTCGCAGCCTCCTGGTCGTTGGCGGTATATGCCTCGGCTTCGGATGCGTCGGCCTTGGGATCGTCATGCGCTCCCCACGCCCGAGACGTCGCTGACCACAGTCCGCCGCTTCTCCGCTGCCTCGCGCGGGTATTAGCCGCCGTTGATGGAGATCGCGTTGTAGGTGATCGGCGGATGGCTCGCTGTGTCGCTGCTGATCGTGGTCCTAGCCGTGCTGACCGCCACCGGGGGACGCTTGCTCGATCCCGCGCCGCGCCTGGCGCGTGCCGTCAGGCGGCGAGGACGGGGAGCAGTGCCGCGAACTTGACCTCGGTCTCGGCAAGCTCGGCGCGGGGGTCGGAGTCGCGCACCACACCGACCCCCGCATAGCACCGGGCCAGCCTGTCCGCGAGCAGGGAGCAGCGCAGAGCTACGCAGAACTCACCGTCCTCGTTGGCGTCGATCCATCCGACGGGGCCGGCGTACCACCCGCGGTCCAGGCCCTCCAGGGCGGGGATCAGGGGCAGCGAGCGATCGACGGGGTCGCCGCCGACCGCCGGGGTTGGATGCAGCCGTCCGGCCAGTTCGACGGCGCCCACCGGATCGGCAAGCTGGGCGCGGATCGGCGTGGCCAGGTGCTGGATGTTGGCCATACGGGCCAGAACCGGCTCCTCGGCCGCGGTGACCCAGACCGCGGCGCGTTTCAGGGTGGCTCGAATGCGACGGACGACAATCGCGTGCTCCTCCCGGTCCTTCTCGGACTGAAGCAGCTGCTCGCCCAGGTGGTCGTCGACCGCGGGATCGGCGCTGCGGCGCATCGACCCGGCGAGGGCCAGCGTGCTCGCGCGCAGCCCTTCGCGCCGGATGAGCAGCTCGGGGCTGGCCGCCAGGAAGGTGCTCTGTCCCCTTCCTACCGCGAACACGAAGCAACCAGGGAAGGCATCGCGCAGGACGCCGAACACGGCGCCGGGATCGTGGGGGTGTGCCGTTATCACCTGCACTTCGCGAGCCAGCACCAGCTTGTCGAGCTCGCCGCTTCGAATGCGCTGCGCCGCGCGGTCCACCGCCTCCTCGTAATGTTCGGGCGGCATCGCGCTGCGCACCCGGGAGGGCTCGGCGGGATCGGGGTCTAGCAGGGGCAGCGGCTCGGCGCGCAACCCCTCCAGTCTGGACTCCACCCGATCGAGCATCTGATCGGTTAAGTCGTCGGCGCCCGCCATCGCGTTGATGGTCATCCTGGTGTCGCCTCCCCTCCGGGCAAAGGACAGCGCCGGCAGCGTCAACGACGCCGCCGCGAACCCCGTCCATGCAGGGCTATCGCCGCCGTCGGGCGCGAAGGCAAACCCCCCGACCGCGACCGGCCCTGCTCCCGGGGGGCCGTCCGGGGGATCGGCGATGGCCTGAGCGACCAGAGTACGCCACCGCGCTCCGAGCTCGCTGAAGCGGTCGGTACCACGTGCCTCCAGGTCGGCCGCGCTGCCGAGCGCCGCCAGTGCGCTTGCCGCCCGTTCGGGCTGCTCAAAGCAGAACCACCGTTCGTCGGTGGCGCGCGAGGCGACCACCACCGCGCACGGATCCACCGAGGAGTCCAGCCGAGTCGTGATCGAGGCCAGGCACCGACCGCCCACGCGCCGGGCGAGACCGATCGCACGCTCCACGCGCTCGCGCAGCCGCGCACGATCGGAGGCCGAGAGCGCGAACGGGCCCCGCGTGGCCCTCGCAGTCGGCATCGATCGCAGTCTAGGCGGCAGGCGGGGCTGCCTGCTGGCGCCAGACGCTACGTCTCGCCGCGGCCCCGGGAGATCGCGATCTCGCCCGTGCGCATCATCTCAATCAGCCCGAATGGGCGCACCATCCGCTCAAACGCCTCGACCTTGTCCGTGGTGCCGGTGATCTCAACGATCAGCGACCGCTTGGTCACGTCGACGACCTTGCCCCGGAAGATCTCGCAGATCTGCATGACCTCGCCCCGCTGGTTGCCGTCGACGGAGACCTTGAACAGGGCAAGCTCGCGGGAGACGGTGTCATCCGGCTCCAGATCGCGGATCTTGATCACGTTGACCAGCTTGTGCAGCTGCTTGGTGACCTGGTCGATCGGGTGAAGCGCCCCGTCGAGAGTCAGCGTGATGCGCGACACCCGATCGTCGTCGGTGGGGCCCACGGTCAGCGTGTCGATGTTGAACCCCCGGCGGGCGAACAGGCCGGCGATGCGGGTGAGCACGCCGGGCTTGTTCTCGACCAGAATGGAGAGCAGGTGCTTGCGCCCTGTGCGCAGGCCGCCCGCCGCCTCGAGCTCCTCAAGGCTCAGCAGCTCCTTGGTCCCGGGCTCGCCCATTAGCCCACCATCTCGCGCGCCGGCTGACCAGCGGGAATCATCGGGTAGGTGTTTTCCTCGCGGGTCACGCGCACGTCGACCAGGACGGGGCCCTCGGTGGCGAGCGCGTCCTTCATGTCCGAGACAAGTGTGCGCTTGTCGGTGAAGCGCAGCCCGGTGGCCCCATAGGCCTCCGCCAGCTTGAGGTAGTCGGGAAAGTCGCCCATGTCCACCTGGCTGTAGCGCTTGTCCCAGAACAGCTCCTGCCACTGGCGGACCATGCCCAAGTACCCGTTGTTCATGATGAACACCTTGATCGGGATCTTCTCCTGCGCGCACGTGGCCAGCTCCTGCATGTTCATCTGCACCGAGCCGTCGCCGGCGATGCAGCACACGAGCTGATCGGGACACCCCACCTGGGCGCCCATCGCCGCCGGAAGGCCAAAGCCCATCGTGCCCAGCCCCCCGGAGTTGATCCATCGGCGGGGCTTGGAGAAATGGAAGTACTGGGCCGCCCACATCTGGTGTTGCCCCACGTCTGAGGTGACGATCGCCTCGCCGCCGGTGGCCTCGTACAGGGCCTGGATCATGTACTGAGGCTTGATCTCGTTGTCGGTTGAGTCCTCGTAGCGCAACGGGTACTTCTTCCGCCAGCCGCCGATCCGCGTCCACCACTCGTCCAGGCGTGAGGAATCGAACTCCAGCGCCCGGTACTCGGCTACCAGCTTGGCCAAGATGTTCTTGGCGTCCCCCACGATCGGGATGTGGGCGGGGACGTTCTTGGAGATCTCGGCCGGATCGATGTCGATGTGGATGAACTTGGCGCGGGGGGCGAACTCCGACAGCTTGCCCGTGATGCGGTCGTCAAAGCGGGCCCCGACGGCACAGATCAGGTCGGCCTCGTCCATGGCGTAGTTCGCCGCCCGCGTGCCGTGCATGCCCAGCATCCCCAGCCACTGCTCGTGCGGTGCGGGGAACGCGCCCAAGCCCATCACGGTGCAGGTCACCGGGAAGCGGTCGGCCAGGCAAAACTCGGTCAGCTCGGGCGCGCCATTGGCGTTGATCACGCCCCCGCCGGCGTAGATGACCGGCCGCCGGGCCGCCGCCAGCGCCTTGGCCGCCTGGCGGATCTGCTTGGTGTTGCCTTCGGTGGTGGGCTGGTACCCGGGCAGCCGCACGTCGTTTACCGGCTCGTACTGGATGTCGGCCCGCGAGAGGTCCTGGGGAATGTCCACCAGCACCGGCCCGGGGCGCCCGGTGCGCGCGATGTGAAACGCCTCGTGGATCGCGCGCGGAATCTCCAGCGGATGCTGGATCAAAAACGAATGCTTTACCACCGGCATCGAGATGCCGATCGTGTCTGCCTCCTGGAAGCCGTCGGTGCCCAGCAGCTCGGTGCGCACCTGACCGGTGATGAACACGGTGGGGACCGAATCCATCATCGCGTCGGTGATCGGGGTGATCACGTTGGTGGCCCCGGGCCCGCTGGTGGCGAGCGCCACCCCCGCCTTGCCCGTGGCCTTGGCATAACCCTCGGCGGCGTGGCCGCCCCCCGCCTCGTGGCGCACGAGGATGTGCCTGATGCCCGCGTCGTAGAAGGCGTCGTAGGTGGGAAGGTTCGCACCGCCGGGAAGACCGAATACGACCTCCACGCCCTCGGCCTTCAGGCACTCCATCACGGCGTCCACCGCGCGCATCCGGATCCTCCTCTCGGGCGTAGCTGATTACAGGAGATTGAGCCGCTGGCCCCGGGGGCCGCAGCTCAGAAAACCCCAGTGTATCAGGGGTTTTTGGCCTCTCGGCCCGGCGGCTATCCGCCTTGCAGCGCCCTCGGCTCGCCGCCCGGGAAGTACAGCTCCTCCCCACAGTGCGTGCAGATCGAGTCGTGCAGCATCACGGCCCTTCCGCACCGCGGGCACATCCGCCGGGGTTCTGACCCCTCGAAGCGGTACAGCAGCGCAGCCAGGAGCCCCAGGAACGGGAGCAGCGCCGAGATCAGGAACCAGAGCAGGAACGAGCTGCCCTTGTAGCGCCCCACGATCCCTCCGGAGATCCCGAAGGACAGCGCGATGATCACGTAGGGCATGCGCGGGGTCAGAACAGGACGCGCAGCGCCCAGATCACGGCGCCGATCGCGAGCACGACGACGACGATCCAAAAGATGGCCGCGACGATCCCGATGATGAACTTGATCAGGATCCATGCCGCGATCAGGAGGATCAGCGCCGCCAGGCCGCGCCTAGCCAGCGAAGAGCCGGTTTCTTCCATGGCCTAAGCGTACCCCCTCGGCCCGTGCCCCTCGGCGGGCGCCTGCGAGCTTGCATCACGACGCGCGACCGCGTCCCGGCCCACGGCGCCGGGACGCGGTCTATTGCGCGGGGAGGGTCAGTCGTAGCTTCGGCGCAGATGCTCGAAGTCGCTGCGACAGCCCGGGTGCGGTACGGCCGGCGCGCTCAGCCTCGAAAGCCGATAGCGCCGGATGCGGGGACTGGCGGACTCCTCGGCCGGCCGGGCCGAGTGCTCGGCCGGCGCGACCTCGGGGAACAGCAACAGGCGGCTGGGGGCGGAGCTTGGTCTCATGGCGAGCATGTTCCCTTGCGCCCTTCCCCGCGCCATTGGCCATCGGTCCAAGATCAGCGCCGCCCGACTCTCCCGCCGGGCGAGCGCGGACTAGGCTCGGCGCACGGCGGCCGCGCGCAGGGCGGGGCGCTGGCGCTTGTCCAAGCGCCGTCGCACGCGCCAGCGCGCCCCGGCGAAGGCGAGGTTCGCCACGGTGGCAAAGCCGGCCTCGTCGGCTCGCAGCGCGAGCAGCAGATGCGCGATCCGGTCGGCTGGCGGGAGCGCGGGCTCGTTTACCCGCACGCAGTAGCACAGCACCCGACGGCGACCGGGCCGAATCAGCAGCGCGCCCCTCTCCCCCACCAGCCAGGCTCCCAGCGCTCCCCGCTCGAGCACCAGTCCGGTGGCGGCGTGCAGTTCACGCGCCCGGTGCGAGAGCAGGTCCCCCAGCAGTCCCAGAGCCACGCGGTCGGCGCGCGCGGCGTCGCCGCCGACGCCCTCCCGGCGCCGGGGCCGCACGACGTTGGCTCCGCGCTGGGCGTAGAGCTCGGGGATCACCCAGGCGTGGGCCACGCTGATGAGCGCCACCGGTAGGGCGAGGGGTTGCAGGGCCATCAGCAGCCCCGCGGCGAGCAGGAACGGGACCGTGTGCGCCACCGTCCACCCGGTCCACAGCCAGCCCAGGCGGCGCAGTCGCTCGTCGGTGGCCCGGGGACGCCAGTGGACCGCGGCCAGCTCGGGCAGCGGTTCGACGGACGCCGGATCGGCCGACGCCGAGACCAGCGGCCAGGAAACCGAGATGGCTAGCCCCCGGAGATGGGGAGCCGCAGGATCACCAGGTCGGCGTCGAGCGGCAGCTCACGCACCTGCTCGGCCCGCCCCTCGCCGGTGGACACCATCGCGAAGTAGCCGCGGTCGAGCTCGCGGCTGAACGCCGCGACCGCCTCCTCCACGGCGACCGGATCGTTGGCGGTCCACTCGGCCAGCGTGGTGTGCCCGGTGTTGTCGAGACGGACGAGTCGTGACACGGAGACCTCCTCGGTGGAGCGCTGCTGGATGAGCGATCGGGACGCAGGGGGATGCTACGCCTACGTCGGCGCGCTGGTCGATGTCGGCGACTAGTTTTCGAGGCCCAGCTGCGCGCGGACGAGGCGGCTCACCTCGGCGCCGTCGGCCCGACCTTTGGTTTCGCGCATGACGTAGCCGATGATCGGCCCCATCGCCTTGGCGTTGCCGGCCTTGATCTTCTCCGCCGCGCCCTGGTGGGCCTCGATCGCCGCCGCCACCACGCCGGCCAGCGCCTCGTCGCCGCTGGCGATCGCGCCTAGCCCCTCGGTCTCGACAATTCCCTCAGGGTCGCCGCCCTGTTGGACCATCCGGTCCAGCACCTGGCGCCCGGCCCCGGCGGTGATGGCCCGCTGGGAGATGAGCGCGACCAGTCGCGCGAGCTGGGCGGGGGCCACCCTCGAGTCGGCGGGATCCTCCTCGCCCAGGCGACGGACCAGCTCGCCCGAGATCCAATTCGCCAGCTGTTGGGCGACGGCCGGGTCGATCTGTACGGGGGCGGCGTCGACTCCGCCGTGGCCGTCGCCGGCGCGCGCCAGCTCGGCCAGCGCCGCCTCGAAATAGGCGCCCAGCTCGACGCGAAAGGCCAGGTGGCGAGCGCTCGCGGCCGTGAGCCCGAACTCGCTCTCATAGCGTTCGACACGGGCGGCTGGGAGCTCGGGCAGCTGGGCGCGGGCGGCGGCGACCATGTCCTCGTCGATCTGTATCGGGACCAGGTCGGGCTCGGGGAAGTAGCGGTAGTCGTGCGCCTCCTCCTTGGAGCGCAGCGCGCTGAGCTTGCCGGTCTGAGGATCGAAGTGCAGCGTTTCCTGCACCACTGGCTCCCCCGCCCGCAGGAGCTCCGCCTGGCGAGCCAACTCGGCGCGAATCCCGCGCTCGAGGAAGCGAAATGAGTTCATGTTCTTGAGCTCGGTCTTGGTACCCAGCGCGACGCTGCCCCCCAGGCGGATCGAGACGTTGGCGTCGCAACGCAGCGAACCCTCCTCCATGTTCACGTCGGAGACCCCGAGCTGGCGCAGGGTGGTGCGCAGCAGCTCGAGCCACTCACGCGCCCGCACGGGATCGTGAAGGTCAGGCTCGGTGACGATCTCCACCAGCGGAGTTCCCCCGCGGTTAAAGTCAACGACCGAGACGTCCGAGCCGTGGATGCGCCCGCTGGTGCCGACGTGCACCAGCTTGGCGGCGTCCTCCTCGAGGTGAGCCCGATGGATGCGCACTTCGCCTAGCCGCCCGCCCCGGCACAGGGGTTCGTCGTACTGGGAGATCTGATAGCCCTTCGGAAGGTCGGGATAGAAGTAGTTCTTGCGGTGAAAGCTCGACCGCGGCGCCAGCTCGCATTCGAGCGCCAGCCCGATCATCAGGCCGAAGTGGATCGCTCGGGCGTTGACCACCGGCAGGCTGCCCGGCAAGCCGAGGCACACGGGGCAGGTGTAGGTGTTGGGCGGTTCGCCAAACGACAGGGGACAGGAGCAGAACATCTTGGTGGCGGTGGAGAGCTGGACGTGGATCTCCAGCCCGATCACCGGCTCAAAGCCGTCGAGCCCATCGTTCGGCGAGGTGGCGGCGCCGTCGCTCATGCGCGCGCCGGGACCGCGTCGAAGTCGATCGCCTGCTCGAGGGCGAACGCGACATCCAGCAGCCGGTTCTCGCTAAACGGCGGGCCGGCGAGCTGAAAGCCAGTGGGTAGGCCGTCGCTCATTCCGTTGGGGAGCGACAGGGCGGGCACCCCGGCCAGCGACATGGGAACGGTGAGCACGTCGCTCATGTACATCGCCAGGGGATCGCCGGTGCGGGCGCCGAGCTCGAAGGCCACCGTCGGGCTGGTGGGGCAGGCCACGAGGTCGAAGTCCTCGAATGCCGCCCGGAAGTCCTCGACGATCTTGGTGCGCACTCGTTGCGCACGGCCGTAGTAGGCCTCGTAGTAGCCGCTGGAGAGGGCGTAGGTGCCGAGCATGATGCGGCGCTTGACTTCGGCGCCAAAGCCATCTCGTCGCGTGCGGGTGTACATCTCCAGCAGCGTCTCGGCCTCCTCGCGCAGCCCGTAGCGGACCCCGTCGTAGCGGGCCAGGTTCGACGACGCCTCGGCGGGCGCCAGCACGTAGTAGGCGGAGAGCGCGTGGGGCGCGTGGGGCAGCCGGCAGCGTTTTACCGTCGCGCCCAGGCGCTCGGCGATGTGCAGCGTTTCCTCAAAGGCGCGCAGGACGCCGTCCTCGATGCCCTCGCCGCTGAGCTCTTCGGGTACGCCGATCGCGGCGCCGTCCAGGCGCGTGGCGGTCGGCAGCTCGATCGACTCGGGAAACTCGAGGGAGGTCGAGTCGCACCGATCTCGCGGCCCGACCATCTGGCCCAGAATGAGCGCGGCGTCGGTGACGTTGCGGGTCAGGGGGCCGGCCTGATCGAGCGACGAGGCAAACGCGATCATGCCGTAGCGCGAGACGGCTCCATAGGTGGGTTTGAGACCAACGATCCCGCAAAGCGAGGCCGGCTGGCGGATAGACCCGCCGGTGTCGGTCCCGAGCGCCCAGGGCGCCAGCCCCGCGGCCACGGCGGCAGCGCTGCCGCCCGACGAGCCCCCGGGCACACGACCGCGATCCCACGGGTTCAGAACCGGCCCATAGCCCGAGTTCTCATTGGAGGAACCCATCGCGAACTCGTCTTGGTTGGTCTTGCCCAACAGCGGCGCCCCGGCCTGCTCGAGGCGCTCGACGGCGGTAGCGGTGTAGGGCGGCTCATAGCCTTGGAGGATCCGCGAGCCAGCCTGGCTGGGGACACCGCGGGTGCAGAACAGGTCCTTGACCGCCAATGGGACCCCTCCCAGTGGGCCCTCGGCCATCGCGGCGGTGGCTGTGGGTGGCTCCTCGGCCACCCAGGTGAAGGCGTTCAGCTCGTCGGCGGCGGCGCGCGATTGGTAGGCGTCGAACAGCTCGGCCGGATCCAGCGCGCCGGCGTGCACGCGCGAGGCCGCCTCGGCGGCCGACAGCGCGATCGGGTCGCTCATGCCTGCGGGCTGGGAACCGCGAACCCGTCCTGGAGCACGAGCGGGGCGGCCGCCAGCGCAACCTCGCGGGGCAGCGGCGGACGCGGCTTGTCCTCGCGCAGGGCGTTCTCGACCTCGACCACGTGCGATGTCGGCGCCACCTCGTCGAGATCGAGCTCGCCGATCCGCTCGATGTGATCCAACACCCCAGACAGCTCGTGTGCCATGCGCTCGAGCTCGTCCTCGGACAGCTCGAGCCGAGCGAGCTGAGCAACGTGGAGCACCTGCTCGCGGTCGATCACGAGCGGGATTCTACGCGCGCCCACATGGCCGTTCGTGCGCCCGGGACGCCATGGCGCCTATGCCGAACGGAGCCAAACGCGGGGCCCTCCCAAGGAAGGGCTGTACGTCTACTGGTTGGGTGGCTGCTGGTTCGGATCCTGCGGCGGCTGACCGATGAGCCCCGAGCCCGGCAGCTGTCCAGGTGCGGTGGGCGCGCGCTGGGGGGGCGCGCCAGGCGCAGGACCGGCGGGGGGCGGCGGCTGCTGGGACGGCGGCGGCTGCTGCTCGGGAGGCGGCTGGTGGGGGGGTGGCGCTGCCGCGGGCGGCGGCGGCGCGGGCGGCGGCGCCTGCTGCGGCGGCGCCTGTTGGGGTTGCGGTGCAGCCGCAGGCGGCGGCGCCTGCTGCGGCGCGGGCGGCGGCGGTTGCTGCGGTGGGGGGGCCTGCTGCGGTGGCGGAGTGGGCGCTCCCGGCTGCACCTGGCCGGGAGTGCCGGAATATAAGCCGCCGCCTCCCACCGTGCCGCGCGCGGCGGCGCCGGCTTCGGCGAACGTCACACCTTCATCTTGCATCGCCCGCCAGCCGCCGTATGCCACGGCCACGGCGGAAATGAACGCCAGATACGCCCAGATCTGGGTTCCGATATGCAGGCTCACAGAGTTGCCCCCGAAAGAGGCATAGGTACTCGGGACGCCCGCGTGGGGTTTGCTGATCACGGCGCGGACGAGGATCAAGATCGCCGAAAGGCCACCCAGACCGGCGACGATCGTGCTGGGCGGAACCGGAGATTGAATCCGTTGTTCGGTAGCGACGAGAAACACCGCCCCAAGAGCAACGATCGCGGTGATCAAGATGATCCAGCGGATGCCGGTCAGCGCGTGCCACCCACTTAGGCTGCCGACAGCGCCGTGCGTGTTGATTGTTCGACCCAGGACCTTTACCTCAACGCTGTAGCTGAACCATTTGAAGAACAGCAGGATGAAGAGCGCGATCGCACTCACACCGATGATCTGGTGGGGCTGGCGCAGCCGGTTGATGTCGAACTGCATGTGAGGGAGACCCCCTGGGTCGGATCCGATAGCACCGGGCTTGGCAGGTTGATCATCGGCGCCCCCCGGCCCCAGGTCAAGCCCAGCGGCCGAGTGTCCGGACCGGGGGCTCCGCCGAAGGACCGACGCATCAGACGCCCAAGGCCGGCGCCTCGGGCGCCCCGCCGGCGCTCCCGTTCAGTGTTCGCTTGCTGACCCTCCGGTGGCCGGGGGCCGATTCGCGCCCGACGCGGATCGCGGAGGGGCGGGGCGCACCTCGGCCTCGACCTGCGTGGCGCGTCGTGGCCGCTCGTCGCGGACCGCCCACAGTGCGCCAAGAGTGCTCCCCACCACACACCCCAGGCCGACGTAGGCGCCCACCTTGGAGCCGTAGTCATGGTTGGGGCCTGGCGTCGATATCAATACCCGGTAGGCGAGCAGTAGAGCTGTGGCGATCCCGGCTATCGCCGCCGCCACCGCCGCCGCGACCGGCAGCGCGGGGGTGCGCGCCCACGCCGCCGCCACCGCCGCAGCGAGCGCCAACGCCGCGGTGCCGACGACGACCCAGCGGAGGGTGATCAAGGCGTCCCATCCGGTGACATTGGTGTCCCCGGGGCGGGAGAACCAGTCGACGGCAAACAACAGTGCGACCGCGACGATCGAGCCCAGCGAGCCGATAAGCTCGCCTCCCCGCAGACGGCCCGGGCCCATGGTCAGGCGTCGACCGTCGGGGGCTTCACGCCGGCACCGTAGCGCGACGCGCCGCGCGGACGGTGTTCTCTAGCAAGCAGGCGATGGTCATCGGGCCCACCCCTCCGGGCACGGGTGTGATGGCCGCCGCCCGTTCGCGCGCCGCCTCAAAGTCGATGTCGCCGACCAGGCCCTCTGCCAGCCGGTTCATCCCCACGTCGATGACGACCGAGCCGGGCTTGACCGCGTCGGCACCGAGTAGTCGAGCCCTCCCGACGGCGGCGATCAGCACCTCGGCGCGGGCGCAGACCGCGGCGAGATCGCGGGTGCGCGAGTGACAGAGCGTCACGGTGGCGTTGGCGACCAGCAGGAGTTGGGCCATCGGCTTGCCGAACAGATTGGAACGTCCGACCACGACAGCCTCGGCTCCCCCGAGCTCGACGCCCTCTCCGGCCAGCAGCTCCATGACCCCCAGCGGCGTGCAGGGCCGCAGGCCCTCCTGTCCCAGCGCCAGGCGCCCGGCGTTGAGCGGGGTGAGCCCGTCCACGTCCTTGTCGGGATCGATGCGGGCGGTCAGAGCCGACCCGTCCAGGTGGCCGGGGAGGGGAAGCTGGAGCAGGATGCCGCTCACGCGCCCGTCCGCGTTGAGCTCGTCGAGCAAGGCGGCCACCTGGTCGTCGCTGGCGTCGGCGGGAAGGCGGTGGTCAAAGCCGGCGATCCCCACCGCCTCGGAGGCCCGCTGCTTGCCGCCGACGTAGACCGCGGAGGCGGGGTCGTCCCCCACGAGCACGGTGGCTAGCCCCGGGTGTATGCCCGCGGCGACCAACTCCGCCACCTCGCCGGCTACGCGCTCGCGCACCCGCTCGGCCGCCGCCTTGCCGTCGATGATGCGCGCGGTCACCGGCTTAGCGAGGGCTGATCGGTGCATACTCGGCCATCAGCTTGCGCTCGGAGCCGTCCGAGGCAAAGCGCACGACGACTATCCCACCCGGCTCGACGCCGGTCACCACGCCGTCGCCGAACGCGGCGTGCACGACATCGTCGCCCAACCGGTAGGACACCGCCGAGGGTCCCACCGGGGGGGAGCCCGCCGCGTGCGCCCAGCTGGGCACCGGCTCCGAACGGGCGCGCGCGGACGGCGCCTCTTCGCGGTCAGTCAGCTCGTCGGGCAGCTCGAACAGGAACCGGCTGGGCACGCCGTAGGTACGGGCGCCGAACAGCGAGCGCGCGCGGGCGTAGGTCAGGTAGAGGTCGCGCATCGCCCGGGTGATCCCGACATAACACAGACGCCGTTCCTCCTCCAGACCGCCTTCATCGAGCGCCCGCGAGTGGGGAAACACCCCGTCTTCGCAGCCGATAATGAAGACGATCGGATACTCCAGACCCTTGGCGTTGTGCAGGGTCATCAGCGTAACCAGCCCTTCGTCGTCGCTTCGGCTATCGGCGTCGGACAGCAGCGCGATCTGCTGCAGGAACGCGTCGAGTCCCGCCTCGCCTGGATCGGCGGTGGCGTCGAACTCGCGGGCCACCTCGATGAACTCGTGCAGGTTCTCGCTGCGGCCCTGGGCCTCGATCGTGCGCTCCGCCTCGAGCATGTCCAGATACCCCGTCTCGTGCAGGGTGGCGTCGAGTAGATCTCCCACCGGCACGCCCTCGTCCGCCTTCTGCTTGAGCCGGGCCAGGGTTTCGCCAAACCGGCACAGCGCCTTGATCGCCGCGGTGCCCAGCCCGGGAATGGTGTCCGGGGTGCAGGCCGCCTCCCACACCGAGATGCCCACGCTTCCGGCGTGCGCCAGCACGCGCGACAGGGAGGTCTGCCCGATCCCGCGGCGGGGCGTGTTGGCGATGCGCGTGAAGCTGACCGCGTCCTGGGGATTGGCGATCAGTTGGAGGTAGGCCACGGCGTCGCGGATCTCGGCGCGCTCGTAGAACTTGGTCCCACCCACCACCTGGTAGGCGATCTCCCGCCGAACGAGCGTGTCCTCGAGCACGCGCGACTGAGCGTTGGTCCGATAAAAGACGGCCAGCTCCGCGCGGCTGACGCCCTCCTCGACTAGACGCTCGATCTCCCCCACTACGAAGCGCGCCTCGGCGTGCTCGTCGTCGAACGCGCGCACCTTGACCGGGTCGCCCTCGCCCAGCTCGGTCCACAGCGACTTCGGCTTCTGGGAGCGGTTGTTGCGAATGACCGCGTTGGCGGCGGAGAGGATGGTCTGCGTCGAGCGGTAGTTCTGCTCTAGCTTGACCACCTTGGCGTCGGGAAAGTCGTCCTCAAAATCGAGGATGTTGCGGATGTCGGCCGAGCGGAAGGAATAGATCGATTGCGAATCGTCGCCGACCACCGCCAGGTTGCGCTGCCCCTCCTCGCGTCCGCCTTGGGCGTCGCCGCCGCGGCCGCCGCCCACCAATAGCTGCAGCCAGCGGTACTGGGCGTAGTTGGTGTCCTGGTACTCATCCACCAGCACGTGGCGAAAGGCGCTGCGATAACGGTCGCGGACCTCGGGGAACAGCTCGAGCAGGTTGACCGCCCGAACGAGCAGATCGTCGAAGTCGAGGGCGTTGGAGCGCAGCAGCTCGCGCTCGTAGAGCTCGAAGACGTCGGCCACGGTCTGCTCGAAGTAGGACTCCACCAGGCCGCGATAGGCGGCGGCATCCCGCAGGCGGTTCTTGGCGTCGGAGATCTGGGACTGGACCGAGGCGGGGGTAAACCGCTTGGGGTCGACGCCCAGCTCGTCGGCGCAGCGCTTGACCAGCCGCCGGGCATCGGCTTGGTCATAGATCGAGAACTGGCGCGAGTAGCCCAGGCGCTCGGCGTCGGCTCGCAACATGCGAGCACAGGCCGAGTGGAAGGTCATCAGCCACATGCCCCGCGTGCGGCGCCCCAGCAGCAGCTCGACGCGCTCGCGCATCTCCTGGGCCGCCTTGTTGGTGAAGGTGATGGCCAGGATCTCGCCGATTCCGGCCCGGCCGGTGTAGACGAGATAGGCCAGACGATGGGTAAGGACCCTGGTCTTTCCGGTACCGGCCCCGGCGAGGATCAGCAGCGGGCCCTGGCCATGGGTCACCGCCTCGCGCTGAGGCGGGTTCAGCCCGGCCAGTAGCTCCGCGACACGCTCGTTCTCGGCCCGGTCGGGCGTGGCAGTAGACGCGGACGGCATTGCTGCCCTGAGCATAGGCCGCGCCCGCGACGGGAACTCGCCGGCCGAGCGCCGCCGGGGCGCCGGCAACGACGGGTGGGCGAACCCGGTCAGCCCCCCGCCGGGTTGGGCCCCTTGACCGGGCGCAGCGGCCGCACGTCTCCCTCCTGCTGTGCCTGCTCGCCCGACAGCTGCGCCAGCGCCCGCTCCAGGGCGCCGATGCGGCTGGCCAGACCCGCGATCGCCTCGGCAAACGGATCGGGGAGGTGCACCCAGTCGGCGTCGGGCCCCTCGGGGCGGCGACCCTCCACCCGCACCGGATGGCCCGGGTTGCCGACCACGGTCGAGTTGGGAGGTACGTCGTGGATGACGACGCTGTTGGCGCCGATCTTGGCGCCGTGACCGATCTCGATCGGCCCCAGCAGCTTGGCCCCAGAGCCGATCGTCACGTTGTCCTGCACCGTGGGGTGGCGCTTGCCGGTGGCAAAGCCCGTTCCGCCGAGCGTCACTCCCTGATACAGGGTGACGTCATCGCCGATCTCCGCGGTCTCGCCGATCACCACGCCGGAACCATGGTCGATGAACAGGCCGTCCCCCACCCTGGCGGCCGGGTGGATCTCGACACCGGTGAGCGCGCGCGACCACAGGGCGATCGCGCGAGGGACCAGGGGGACCCCGGCAGAGTGCAGGGCGTGAGAGACCCGGTGCGAAAGCAACGCCTGCACCCCGGGCCAGGTAGCAAGGATCTCCAGGGGAGAGACATTGCGGGCCGCCGGATCGCGGTCACGCGCGGCGCCGAGGTCCCGTCGCAGCTCGCCGACCACACGGGTAAGGGTCCCGAGGCCCAACACTTCAGAAAGTGTAGCGCCGGGGCTGGGCCTAGAAGGCGAAGAAGGGAAGGCTGATGTAGCGCTCGCCCGAATCGGGCACCACCAGCACGATGCGCTGCCCGCGCGCTTCGGGCCGGCCCGCCACCTCGAGCGCGGCGTGCAGCGCCGCGCCACCGGAGATGCCGGCAAGCACGCCCTCACGACGGGCCAGGAGGCGGGCCGCGTCCAGGGCGTCGTCGTCGCTTACCTGGATGATCTCGTCAACGATCTCGCGATTGAGCACCGGGGGCACGAAGCCGGCGCCGATCCCCTGGATCTTGTGCGGTCCCGGAGGCCGGCCCGAGAGCACCGCCGAGGCGCTGGGCTCGACCGCCACCAGGCGACAGTCGGGACGGCGTTGGCGGATCGCCTCGCCCGCCCCGGTGATCGTTCCCCCGGTTCCGACGCCCGCGACGAGCACGTCGACCTCGCCGTCCAGCGCCTCGAGGATCTCGGGGCCGGTCGTGCGGCGGTGGACGTCGGGATTGGCCGGATTGGTGAACTGGTCGGGCAGGAACACGTCGGGGTCGCGGGCCATCGCCTGGGCCGCTTGCACGGCCTCGTTCATGCCCCCCAGCGACTCGGTGATCTGGACCTTCGCCCCATAGAGACGCAACAGCGCCTCGCGCTCGCGGCTCATTCCTTGGGGGAGGGTGAGGACCAGGTCATAGCCCTTGGCCGCGCATACGAACGCGAGCGCGATTCCGGTATTGCCGCTGGTGGCCTCGACGATCGTCGTGCGGCCGGGCTCGATCTTCCCTTCGCCCTCGGCGGCCTCGATCATCGCCACCCCGATCCGGTCCTTGACGCTCCCCCCTGGGTTGAGCGCCTCGAGTTTGGCGAACAGCCGTGGGCCCGAGACCCGGCCCTCCTCGACGATCCGCCGCAGCTCCACCATGGGCGTACGCCCGACCCACGCGGCCAGGCTGGACGGAATCTCCCTAATCCCCATCGGCGACAACCTAATTGGTCCGGCGGGGGACGATCGCACCCTCGCCCGGGCGGCGCCGCGCGTGCGGCCCGGCGGCGCGTGCCACTCGGCGCGATCCCGGTCGGTAACCGGGGACGTACGCGTGCAGCTCGAGCGAGCAGCCGGCGATCCCTGACCTACACTCGGCTGACGGTGACGCCGCGGGGCACCGATTGGAGCCTGGCTGTGATCGTCGGCCTGCTGTTCGCGACCGGCGTGCTGACCTTCTTCGCCGGCTCCTCGGGATCGGCTTGGGTGTTCGCCTTCCACGACGCGCTCGGGTTTGCCCTCGCCGGGGTGCTGGTGTGGAAGCTGCGCCGGGTATGGCGCCGCCTGTTCAATCCCCGTCTGCGCGACCGGCGGACACTGGCCGGGGCGCTCGCCGTCGGGCTGGTCGCGGTCACGCTGCTCTCGGGGGCGGTGACCGCCAGCTGGAGCGTCGTGGTGGGCGGATATCGGCTGCTCGACTGGCACTACGTACTGGGCTTCGGCTTGACCGCCGCCGTTTTCGTGCACCTGGCGCTGCGGGCCAAGCCGCCGCGGCGCCGGGACCTGGGAGGGCGACGGGAGCTGCTAAGCGGCGTGGGCGTCGCCCTCGGCGCAGTGGCGGCCTGGCGGGTGCAGCGCCCACTCCAGATGCTGCTGGGGGTACCAGGCGCCCGGCGGCGGTTCACGGGCTCGTACGAAGAGGCTTCGTTTCTGGGAAACGATTTCCCCTCCACCTCGTGGGTAGCCGACCGTCCTCGGCCGCTGGGGCAGGGCGGCTGGCGGTTGAGGGTGAGCGGACTGACCGCAACTCCCCTGCAGCTGGCGTTGAGTGAGCTCGACCACCGCGATCAGCTCGTCGCCACGCTGGACTGCACCGGCGGCTTCTACTCCACCCAGCGCTGGAGCGGGATGCGCATGGATCGGCTATTGGCCCGGGCCGGTCCCCTGGCCTCGGCCGACCACGTCCGGGTGATCTCCCATACCGGCTATCGCTGGAGCTTCGGGCTGGAGGAGGCCAAGCGACTCATGCTCGCGACCCACGTGGGAGGCGAACCCATCTCACACGAGCACGGGGCGCCCCTACGTCTGGTCGCGCCGGGCAGGCGCGGTTTTCAGTGGGTCAAGTGGATCGTGGCGCTCGAACTGCACCAGGGGCCCGACTACGGCGCGCCCGCCTCCACCGTGCTTAGCAGTCTCAGCGCCGCGGGCCGCGGAGAACGCAGCTAGCTGACCGTAAGCCCGGCAGCGAGCAGGGCGCCGCGCGCGCTGGGGAAGCTCTGAATCTCGCTGATCCGATCTGCCTCGAAGCTGTGCAGGAGAGCGATGAACATGCCCGATTCGCCACCCGGCTCCCGTCGTTGGGCCCTGATCGCGCCAAACATGAGCACCCGCCCGTCCTCCAGCTCGCGAATCTCGCTCACGTGCACGTAAAAGTCCGAGAACGAGCTTCGCTCCTCCTCGATCCACCGCCGCAGCCCAGCATGGCCCTCGTAGGTGTCCTGCTTGGCCATACGGCGATCGCCCCGGATATGGAGGTCGGGATGACAGAGCTCCAGGAAGCGCTCGACGTTGCCCGCGTTGTAGGCGTCGATTGCCGTGCGAACGAGATCTACTCTGCTCGGCGAGCCGGCCGCCCGCCGGCTCGCCGCGCCTTCGCCCTCCGCCATGTCCGCGATCGTATCCGCTGTAACGCCTACGCGCCAGCTTGAATAGGACGGCAGCGTGCACTCCCCGGGCGCGATGGGCTAAGCGAAGGACCGAGCGACTACACCGCCGAGGCGGGACGATGGCCGTATTGCGCCCTACCTAGTTTGGGCGATAGTGCGCCTCCTGGTCCCCAGGTTTGGGGGGGCGGGAGCTCGGCGGACTAGGCGCCGGGGATGGAAGCGGTCATGGACGGGGTCGGTGTTGTGCTGCGCAGAATCCAGGCGCCCAGCGCCTGCTCCCGGCACCCCCTTTCGCCTAGGCCTGGCTGGTCCGTATTTCTCCGCGCCCGTGGTGTGCGTTTACGCCGATGTCGCGGGGTGGTCGAGAGCCGACACTTCTCAATACATCCACAGGCGGGGGACGGAGAGAAGCATGTTGGGTCGACGGCGCAGTTTTCCAGGGCCAGGGAAAGCACCGTTTTTCGGGCTGGCCCCAATCGTCGCCCGGCCAAACGTGGACGCCTACGGTCTCTTGCGCTCGGCGGGCGTCCGGAGCCCTTCTCACCGGATGTGCCCCGACGGGCCAGGCGAAGGACCGCCACGGATGCGGCTACCCGGCTCACCGGACACTGGATCTGGGCTTTAGCCCCGGGCATTAGCTGCCTACCTAGACGTGGACGAATGTTCGATCCTGAGTTCAGAAGGGCCGGGCTGCGCATCCTGGTGGAGGTCCTGTGGTTCTAGGCCATAGGGCACTCCGCGCCCGTCGACTTCCCGCGGCGAAACCGGGGCCCCACGCCCCGCGCTCCGTGCCCCGTGCCTACACGCATCCCATCCGTTTCCCTTACGCGCGCGCGGCTAAGGGGTGCTGGCGCCGAGTCGCCCTGGTCCTCGGCGTCTGTGTCGCGCTTTTCGCCCTTCCCGCCGTGGCCTCGGCGGCGCCGACGATCACCGGGCAGACCAACCAGAACAGCACGTCCACGGCCGCGTTCACCGGCGGCGACACGGCGAACGTCGCGGGATCGGCGGACGCCGGCGTCTATTACCGTTTCGTCCTCAAGAACCCCAGCGGGACGGTGGCCTTCCGCAGCGCCTGTCCCCTGGCCGCGACGCTCGCCACGACGTCGGCGAGCGCCGCCTATGTGTTCGCGACGTCTGACCCGGTAGGGACGACGACGTCGTGGAACTGGACCCTGGTGCAGTACGCCAACGCCACCGACTGCTCAAACGACGCCAGCGCCACCGCCACCAGCGCTAGCACAGCCGCCTATCACGCCGAGGGCTCGAGCTACACCGACGTCGCCGGCACCACGGCGCGGACGGTCGTGGCCCCGGGGACCAGCATGTACACCAAGGTCAGCGGGGTCCCGGCGAGCTGGACCAACAACGTAAACACGACCTGGGTCGCCGGGACCACCGCCAGCACCTCGTGTCTGAACACGTCCGGGTCCGACCGCCCGGGCGCCGACACCAACGGGGTGGTGCCCACGCAGTCGGGCGGCGGCGACAAGACGCTGCTCTATCCGCCGAACACGGGCAGCAACTGGAACAAGCTCTCCAACTACGACACCGCAACCACCACCGCCTGTCCCGCGACCTCCTCGAGCACCGCCGGCCAGTGGAAGCTGACGGTCTCCAACGCCGGCGCCAATCCCGTCACGGTCAAGACCTTCTACGTCTCGACCGCTCCGGTGTCCTCGGCCAGCGCCCCGGCCTCGTCGACCTCGACCTCGGTCTCGATCCCCTGGAAGGCCTCCTACGCCAACGGCACCGGCATCTCCCTGGTTGAGCTGTGGGTAAAGCGCCCGGGCGACTCCTCCTACAGCCTGGCCACCAGCGCTTCCAACCCGAGCGGCACGTGCACCGGCGGGGCCAGCAACGACGTGTGCGGCACCTTCTCCTACACCGCCGCGGCCGGGGACGGCAGCTACTCGTTCTACACCCGGGCCAAGGACAACGCCTCCACCCCCAACTACGAGGCGGCCAAGGCCAGCGCGGACTCGACCACGCTCGTGGACACCGGGCCGCCCACCTCCTCGGCGAGCGTCAGCTCGCCCTATGCCACCGCCACCCCGATCGCGGTCAACTACACCGCCTCGGACTCCGGCTCCGGCGTCAAGGACGTCGAGCTGTGGGCCAAGAAGCCCGGCGCCTCGACCTACAGCCTCTACCAGACCCTCACGAGCTCGGCGTCTTCGGGCTCGTTCAGCTACACGCCCTCGCCCTCGACCGGCGGGGCGTACTCGTTCTACACCCGATCGCACGACAACATCGCCAATTACGAGGCCGCGCCCGCCGCCGCCCAGGCGACGGTCACGCTCGACCTCAGCACGCCGAGCTCGCAGGCCAACGCGCCCGCCTACTCGAACACCACCAGCTGGTCGGTGCCCTATACCGCCAGCGACCCAGGCGGCACCGGTCTGGTCAACCTCGAGCTGTGGGTCAAGGCGCCCGGCGACAGCTCCTACTCGCTCTCCACGACCGTGGCTACGCCGGGCACCTCGGGGACGATCACCTACAACAGCGGGGCCAAGGGCGAGGGCACCTACAACTTCTACACCCGGGTCCACACCAACTCGGGCAACTACCAGGCGGCTCCGGCGAGCGCCAACTCGACGACGGTCCTCGACACCCACGCGCCCACGACGACCGACAACGTCCCGAACACGGTCCAGAGCAGCCTGGTCACCGTTACGCTGACGTCAACCGACAGCGGACCGTCCGGCGTTTCCAAGATCTACTACACGACGGACGACTCGGACCCCACCGACTCGGGCAACGCGTCGCGCAAGGTCTATGACTCGGCCAACAAGCCGACCCTCGACGACGGCGACACGATCAGGTACTCGGCGGTGGACAACGCCGGCAACGTCGAGGCGGCCAAGGCCTCGGCGACGGCGGCGGTCGACCAGGGAAGCACCTTCGACGCCGGCAACGGCACCCAAGACCCGCCGAGCTCTTCCAACTGCGGCGTCTCCTCGAACGTCGCCTGCACCAACGACTGGAAGAGCTTTAACACGGCGGGCAAGGTCACGCCGGTCACCGACGACAACAGCCTGGACACCGGCTTCATCGGGGGCAACAAGGAGGACCAGCCGTCGGCCTGGGCGTTCAATACCAGCGCGGGGGGCGTCACCCCCAGCAAGTCGAACATTCTCGCCGCCTGGAGCGCACTGGAGCCCACCCGCTCGACCGCCTGGCTGTACCTGGCTTTCAAGCGCCTGGGCACCACCGGCAACAGCTTCATCACCTTCGAGCTCAACCAGAGCAGCGCGACGTGGGTCAACACGGTGGGCACGACGATCCCCTGCCGCACCACCGGAGACCTGCTGGTGTCTTTCGCCACCGGCAACCCGGTCCAGCTCGAGCTCTACAAGTGGGTGGGAACCCCGGGAAGCGGCGGCATCGGGTGTTCGGACGGCGGCAATGGCACCTTCGTCGACTCCGGGCCGCTGACCGCGCCCAACGCCGGCGGCGCCATGAACTTCTCGAGCGCCGTCACCAACTACCTCCAGCCCGGCGCCTATGGCTCGAGCTTCGCCACCATGGCCTTTGGCGAGGCCAAGCTGAACCTTCCCGCCGTCCTGTCGGCGATCGGCTCCTCGCCCTGCACGTCGTTCGTCTCGATGCAGGTGCACTCGCGCTCCTCGAGCTCGATCTCCTCGGCGCTGATCGACTACGCCGGGCCCCAGGCGGTAGAGGTCCAGTCCTGCGCCGTCAACGGCCAGAAGTTCCAGGACAACAATGCCAACGGCACCAAGGACAGCGGCGATCCGGGGCTCTCGGGCTGGAAGTTCTACCTGGACACCAACAACAACGGCCAGTACGACAGCGGCGAGCCGACCGGCACAACCGGCGCGGACGGCAACTTTCACATCACCAACGTCCCGGCCGGCACCTACACCGTGCGCGAGGCCCCGAGCGGCTCCCAGCAGTCGGCGGGGTGGGTCCAGTCCAAACCCGCCGGCGGAGTGCCCGCAGGGCGCACCGTGACGATCGGCAGCGCGGGGGCTCATCGAGCCGCAACGACTTCGGCAACTACCAACCGGCCGCCTACACCGGCACGGTCTTTCAGGACACCAACCGCAACGGCGTACGCGACGGCCCGGAGACGGGCCTCAGCGGATGGACGGTCTACGTCGACTACAACAACAACGGGGTAAAGGACTCCGGCGAGCCCTCGGCGAGCACCGACTCGAGCGGCAACTACACGATCAGCGGGGTCAAGCCGGGCAGCGGCTACGCGGTGCGCGAGGTCTCCCAGGGCAGCCAGTGGTCGTGCACGACCCCCTCGAGCTGCGCCTACACCAGCCTCTCGCCGACCTCGGGGCAGACGACGAGCGGGGAGAACTTCGGCAACGCCCCGACTTACAGCGTCTCGGGGACCATGTTCAACGACCTCAACGGCAACGGGGTCAAGGACGCCGGCGAGCCCGGGCTGTCGGGCTGGACGGTCTACGCCGACCTCAACGGCAACGGCGCGCTCGACTCCGGCGAGCCAAGCGCCACCACCGCCGCCGACGGCACCTACACGATCACCCCGATCAACGCGGGGACGATGAAGATCCGCACCGTCGCCCAGAGCGGCTGGACGGCGACGCTGCCGAGCGCCGGCTACTACCCGCTGACCTTCTCGGTCACCAACGGCGTTCCCTCCGCCAACGCGACGGGCGAGGACTTCGGCGCCTATCAGCCGGCCACCGTCTCGGGCAAGGTCCAGAACGCCTCCTCGGTCGGGCTCTCGGGCTGGACCGCCTTCGTCGACTACAACGCAAACGGCGTCCTGGACAGCGGCGAGCCCTCGGCCACCACCGACTCGAGCGGCAACTACACGATCTCCAGCGTCAAGCCGGGCACCGGCTATCAGGTCGGCGAGATCCTCCAGGCGGGCTTCCAGTGCACCGCCCCCACCAACTGCCTCTACACCTCGCTCAGCCCCACCTCGGGTCAGGCCATCACCGGCAAGGACTTCACCGACACCAGCACCCAGACCGTGCAGGGCACGGTCTACGAGGACCGCAACCACAACGGCGCCAAGGACTCCGGCGAGCCGGGGCTCTCGGGCTGGACGGTCTACGTCGACTCCAACAACAACGGGGTGAAGGACTCCGGCGAGCCGAGCGCCAACAGCGCCGCCGACGGCAGCTACACGATCACCGGGGTGGCCGCCAGCACCACCATCAACCTGCGAATGGTCTCGCAGGCCAACTGGACCTGCGATGGGCCCAACAGCAGCTGCCTGTACGGCACCGCCACGTCAAACAGCTTCCAGGTCGCAAGCGGCGCGGGAGCCACCGGCAAGGACTTCGGGGCCTTCCAGGTCAACACGGTCACCGGCTCGGTATTCCAGGACGACAACGCCAACGCCACCAAGGACAGCGGCGAGGGCGGCAAGTCCGGGTGGGTGGCCTACGTGGACTCCAACAACAACGGGGTCAAGGACTCTGGCGAGCCCTCGGCCACCACCGACGCGAACGGGAACTTCGAGATCACCTCGGTGACGGCCCAGACCAACGGCAAGGTCCGCATCGTCTCCCAGGGCGGCTGGTCGCTGTCCACGCCCACCACCAAGGACAGCGGGTTCACCGACCCCAACTACAGCCTGTTCACGCTCGCCAGCAGCTCGACCGCCGGAGGAAACAACTTCGGCATCTATCAGACCGCCAGCGTGTCGGGCGTCAAGTGGGAGGACCGCAACCGCAACGGGCTCTTCGACTCGGACGAGTTCGGTCTCAGCGGGATCGTGATCTACGCAGACGCCAACGGCAACGGCGTGCTGGACGGCGGCGAGCAGTCGGCGACCACCGACAGCTTCGGCTCCTACACGATCAGCGGCCTGACCCCCGGGTCCTACACGATCCGCGAGGTCGTCTCGTCCACCAGCTACACGTGCACCTCGCCCAGTCCCTGCTCCTACAGCGTCACCCCCACCTCGGGGCAGTCGCTCACGGACAAGAACTTCGGCAACGCGCCGAACAACACCTTCTCCGGTCAGCAGTTCCACGACAAGAACGCCAACGGCACCAAGGACAGCGGCGACGGCGGGCTGTCGGGCTGGGTCGTGTACGTCGACTACAACAACAACGGCGTCAAGGACTCCGGCGAGCCTTCGGCCACCACCGACGCCAACGGCAACTACACGATCTCCAACGTTGAGCCGGGCACGTTCACCGTGCGCGAGGTCAGTCAAACCGGGTGGACTTGCTCGGCGCCGAGTGGCTGCTCCTATAGCCAGACCTTCGCGGCGGGGACGACGGCGACCGGCAAGGACTTCGGTACCTGGCAGTCGGCGTCCGTCGCCGGCGAGGTGTTCCAGGACACCAACCGCAATGGCGCGCTAGACAGCGGCGAGCCCGGGCAATCCGGACGCCACGTATACCTCGACACCAACAACAACGGGCTCTTTGACAGCGGCGAGCCGGACGCGACCACCGACGCCAGCGGCAACTACACGATCAGCGGCATCACCCCGGGCACGTGGAATGTGCGCGAGGAGCTCCAGGGGCTGAACGTCTGCAGCACCCCGAGCCCGTGCTACCACTCGGTCACCGCCCAGTCCCAGGACGCCGTCACCGGCCAGAACTTCGGCAACAACGATCCGGGCGCCACGATCGAAGGCGCGGTCTACGACGACCAGAACAACAGCGGGACGCGAACCCCGGACCTCGACGGCGACGGCATCCCCGACGAGCCCGGCATCGCCGGCGTCACCGTGTTCGTCGACTACAACGCCAACGGCACCCTCGACGCCGGTGAGCCCTCGGCCACCACCGGCCCATATGGCGACTACTCGCTGACCAACGTCGATGCCGGCACGTGGCCGGTCAAGGAGATCCTGCCCAGCGGCTACGTGTGCTCCACCGGCGGCGGATGCGCCTCATCCCAGACCGTCGTCGCGGGCGGCTATGCCGGCAGCGTGGACTTCGGCAACTTCTCCTCCGACGCCACGGGCACGGTCTACGAAGACCTCAACGCCAACGGCGTCCTGGACAGCGGCGAGCCCGGCCTGTCGGGTTGGACCGTCTACGTCGACAAGAACAACAACGGCGTGCTCGACTCGGGCGAGCCCTCGGCCACCACGGGCGCCGACGGGACCTACACGCTCTACGACGTCCCGGCCGGGTCCCCGAAGATCCGCGAGGTAGCTCAGAGCGGCTACACCTGCTCGGCTCCGACCGGCTGCGTCAACACGCCGGCCGTCACCGCGGGCACGCCGGTCTCGGCGCAGAATTTCGGCGACTGGACGCCGGCCTCGGTCAGCGGCAAGGTCTTCTCCGACGAGGACTACAGCGGGACGCTCACCGGCGGCGATACCGGTCTGTCAGGCGTGCGGGTGTTCGCCGACCTCAACAACAACGGCAGCTGGGACAGCGGCGAGCCTAGCGCCACGACCGCCTCCGACGGGACGTACACGATCACCGGCATCACGCCGGCGGCGGGCATCAAGATTCGCGCCGCATCGGTCTCCGGCTACACCTGCGCGGCGCCAACCGGGTGCCTCTACACGCAGACCCTGACCTCGCACCAGTCCCAGACCGGCGACGACTTCGCCGAGCAGCCCTCGCGCACGGTGTCCGGCACCCAGTACGAGGATCTCAACGCCAACGGCGTCAGAGACGCCGGCGAGCCGGGGCTCAGCGGCTGGGTGGTCTACGTCGACCTCAACAACAACGGGGCCAAGGACAGAGGCGAGCCCAGTGCAACCACCGCGGCCGACGGCACGTACACGATCAGCAACGTTCCCGGCGGCACGTACAACGTCCGCGAGGTAGCTCAGAGCGGCTACACCTGCCGCGCTCCTTCCGGATGCGCCTATTCCCTCACCTGGTCGACGGGGAGCGCGTTCACGGGCAAGGACTTCGGCGCCTATCGCAACGGGTCGATCTCGGGGTCCGTCTACGAGGACAAGAACGCCAACGGCGTCCACGACGGCTCCGAGACCTCCGGCCTCTCCGGGGTGACCGTGTATCTGGACGCCAACGGCAACGGGTCCTTCGACTCGGGCACGGAGACGTCGACCACGACCGACTCCACCGGCGCCTACTCGTTCACCGGCCTGACCCCCGGCAGCTACACGGTGCGCGAGGTCCTGCCGAGCAGTGCCTGGCACTGCTCGGATCCGAGCTCGACCTTCTCGTCTTGCCAGCACGCGGTCACGGTCACGTCGGGCTCGACTAGCACCGGACAAGACTTTGGCGACTGGCAGGAGGTGACTACCTCGGGCACCGTCTACCACGACCTCAACGCCGACGGATCGCGACAGCTCGGCGACAACGGGATCTCAACCCGGACAGTCACGCTAGATCCCGGGACGCCCGGCAACGCCTTAGACGACGTCACCACCAGTACCGACTCCAACGGCGCCTACTCGTTCACCGGCCTGAAGCCCGGTGTCAACTACACCGTGTCCACCACCCTGCCGGCCGGCTGGTCTTGCTCGCAGCCCAGCAGCTCATGCTCCTACGCGTTCCAGCCCAGCTCCGGCGACGGCACCATCACCAAGGACTTCGGGACCTATCAGTCCGCTTCGGTGTCGGGCACGGTCTTCCGCGACAGCAACGCCAACGGAACGAAGGACTCCGGAGAGCCGGCGCTGTCGGGGCGCACGGTCGCCGCCACCCCCTCCACCGGGTCGGCGATCACGACCACGACGGCGGCCGACGGGACCTACACCCTGACCGGTCTGAAGCCCGGGGTGCAGTACACGATCTCCGTGTCCCACAGCGGCGAGTCGTGCTCGACCCCCGGCGGTGGCTGCACGTACACGGCGACTTTGAGCTCCGGTCAGGCCGCTACCGGGGATGACTTCGGGCTCTACCAGACCGCCTCAGTGTCTGGGACGGTCTTCCGCGACCAAAACGCCAACGCCGCCCAGGACTCCGGCGACTCCGGCCTCTCCGGGCGCACCGTCACCGCCACCCCGGCCACCGGGTCGGCGATCACGACCACCACCGCCGCCGACGGCACCTACACCCTGAACGGCCTTACGCCCGGCGTGCAATACACGATCTCCGTCTCTCACAGCGGCGAGAGCTGCTCGACCCCCGGTGGTTGCACCTACACCACGACGCCCACCTCGGGCCAGACCCTGACCGGCGACAACTTCGGCCTCTACCAGACCGCCTCTGTCTCGGGGACCGTCTACCGCGACCAAAACGCCAACGGCACCCAGGACTCCGGCGACTCGGGCCTCTCCGGGCGCACCGTCACCGCCACGCCGCTCACCGGCTCGGCGATCACCACCACCAGCGCGGCCGACGGCACCTACACCCTGAACGGCCTTACGCCGGGGGTGCAGTACACGATCTCCGTCACCCACAGCGGCGAGACCTGCTCGACACCGACCAGCAGCGACTGCACCTACACCACGACGCCCACCTCAGGCCAGACCCTGACCGGCGACAACTTCGGCCTCTACCAGACCGCGTCGGTCTCCGGGACCGTCTACCGCGACCAAAACGCCAACGCCACTCAGGACTCCGGCGACTCGGGCCTCTCCGGGCGCACGGTCACCGCCACCCCGGCCACCGGCTCGGCCATCACCACCACCACCGCCGCCGACGGCACCTACACCCTGACCGGCCTGAAGCCCGGAGTGCAGTACACGATCGCCGTGTCTCACAGCGGCGAGACCTGCTCGACACCGACCAGCAGCGACTGCACCTACACCACGACGCCCACCTCAGGCCAAACCCTGGCCGGCGACGACTTCGGCCTCTACCAGACCGCGTCGGTCTCGGGCACCGTCTTCCGCGACCAAAACGCCAACGGCACCCGGGAGCCCCCGTACGACTCCCTCCTCTCCGATCGGACGGTCATCGCCACCCCATCCACCGGGTCGGCGATCACCACCACCACCGCCGCCGACGGCACCTACACCCTCACCGGTCTCACGCCTGGGGTGCAGTACACGATCTCCGTGGTCCACACTGGCGAATTCTGCTCGAGGCCAACCAGCTCGAGCTGCACCTACATCGAGACTTTGAGCTCAGGCCAGAGCGCCACCGGCGACGACTTCGGGCTCTACCAGACCGCCACCGTGTCTGGGCTCGTGTTCCGCGACCACAACGCCGACGGCGCCCTTGGATCAGACGATTTGGGGATCGGCGGGCGCACGGTAACCGCGACGCCGGTGACGGGCTCGCCGATCACCACCACCACCGCCGCCGACGGCACCTACACCCTGACCGGGCTGCAGCCGGCGGTCACCTACACGATCTCGGTCGACCACAGCGGGGAGTCCTGCTCGACCCCCGTCAGCAGCGACTGCACATACACCGAAACCCTTTCCTCCGGCGACTTTCCCGCCGCCGACTACTTCGGGCTCTATCAGCCCGCGTCGGTGTCCGGGGCCGTGTTCCGCGACGGCAACGCCAATGGGACCGAGGATTCGGGCGACTCGGGCCTTTCCGGCCGCACGGTCACCGCCACCCCGCTCACAGGGTCGCCGATTACGACCACCACCGCCGACGATGGGACCTACACCCTGACCGGACTGACGCCGGGCGTGCAGTACACGATCTCCGTCTCTCACAGCGGCGAGAGCTGCTCGACCCCCGGCGGTGGCTGCACGTACACGGCGACTTTGAGCTCCGGTCAGAGCACCACCGGCGACGACTTCGGCCTCTACCAGACCGCTTCGGTATCCGGGACCGTGTTCCGCGACAGCAACGCCAACGGGACCAAGGACTCGGGTGAGCCTGCGCTGTCCGGCCGCACCGTCACCGCCACCCCGCTCACCGGGTCGCCGATTACGACCACCACCGCCGCCGACGGCACCTACACCCTCACCGGACT
>Ga0209577_10000882_pt1 | contig 30063 bp, 29 predicted proteins | sample GraSoiAngelo_109_FD_185874 | JGI IMG/M metagenome (GOLD analysis project Ga0209577, IMG submission 185874) | Grasslands soil microbial communities from the Angelo Coastal Reserve, California, USA - 14_0903_12_20cm (SPAdes) (version 2) | ecosystem: Environmental > Terrestrial > Soil > Grasslands...
GACGCGCGCCTCGTCGTCTTCGAGCGCGGCCGCTTGCACCCGGACGCGGACTGGTCGCTCGACCGCACCGGCGGCCTCGCGCGCCGCCAGCTCACGCAGTGGCGCGCCTTCGCCCGCCTCCTCCCTCGCACCGACGTCTTCCACTTCTACTTCGGCCTCACGCTCGTCCCGAAGTCGGTCCAGTTCCCGCTCCTCCGCCTTACCGGCCGCCGCTCCGTCCTCCACTTCCTCGGCTCCGACATCCGCGGCAAGCCGCCCGAAGAGCTCGCCTACGGCCGCCGCGCCGGCGCCCAGATCGTCGGCTCCTACGACGCGATCCGCTGGGTGCCCGAGGCCGAGGTCGTCCCACCGGGGCTCGACCTGACCGCTTACCGCCCTGCGCCGCCGACGGACACCGTACGCCCGCTCGTCGTCCACGCGCCCTCCAGCCGCGCGCGCAAGGGAACCGAGCAGGTCGTCGCGGCCTGCCACGATCTCGGCCTCGACCTGGACGTCGTCGAGGGCCTGCCCCACGAAGAGGCGCGCCGCCGCTACGAGCGCGCCGACATCGTCGTCGACCAGCTGAACGCCGGCTGGTACGGCCTCTTCGCGATCGAGGCGATGGCCCTCGGCAAGCCGGTCGTCACGTTTCTCCACGAAGAGGCCGTTCGGCGCACCGAAGAGGCCTTCGGCGTGCGCGTCCCGATCGTCTCTGCGACGAAGGAGACCCTGGTAGAGCGCCTCCGCGAGCTCGCCGCATTATCGGACGAGCGGCGCCGCCTCGGCGCCGAGGGACGCGCCTACGTCGAGCGCGTCCACGACGCCGACCGCAACGCCGACCGCCTGCTGGACATCTACGCTCGCCTCTAGAAGTGCTCGGAGCGCAGATCAAGCGGCTCGCCCGCCACTCCGCGATCTACGGCCTCGGCGGGCTCGTCTCGCGGATCCTCGCCGTCCTCCTCCTGCCGCTCTATACGAGCTACCTCACCACCGGCGACTACGGCAAGATCGAGACCCTCGTCGCGGCCTCGACCGTGCTCGTGATCATGCTTCGCCTCGGGATCTCGAGCGCGTTCTTCCGCTTCTACTTCGACAACCCCGATCCCGAGCGCCGCGTCGTCGTCCGGACGTCGTTCTGGTTCACGATGGCGAGCGCGACAGCCGGCCTCGTCGCCGGGCTCGTCCTCGCCGACCCGATCGCGCACGCCCTCCGCCTCGGCAACGAGCCCGGCCTCATCCGCGCCGCCGCGGTCGGCCTGTGGGCGCAGATGAACTACGAGCAGCTGACCTCGCTCTTCCGCGTCGAGGAGCGGTCGGTCGCGTTCGTCCTCGCGAGCCTCGCGAACGTGCTGATCACCGTGGGCGCGACGGTGCTCCTCGTCGTCGTCGCGCGCAAAGGGCCGCTCGGCGTGCTCGTCGGGAACTTCACCGGGACTCTCTGCGTCTACGCCGTCCTGCTCGCGTACCGCCGCTACCAGCTCGGCCTCCAGTTCGACCGCCGGCTCTTCCGCGCGATGAACAAGTTCGGGATGCCGCTCGTCCCGGCGGCGCTCGCCCTCTGGGCGGTGAACTTCATCGACCGCTTCTTCGTGGCGCTCTACAAGGGCCAGTCGGAGGTCGGCGTCTATTCGGTCGCGGTGCGGATCTCGTCGGCGGTCGTCTTCCTGCTGGTCGCCTTCCGGACGGCCTGGCCCGCGTTCGCGTACTCGATCGAGGACGACCGCGAGGCACGCCGCACGTACGCGTTCGTCCTCACGTACCTGCTGCTGATCGCGTGCTGGCTCTCGCTCGCGCTTGGGCTCCTGTCACCGTGGCTCGTCGAGCTCCTGGCGCGCAAGCCCGGCTTCCACCGCGCGTCGGAAGCGGTCGCGACGCTCTGCTTCGCCGGCGCTGCATACGCGGGCTACACGGTGATCGCGATCGGGATCGGCCGCGCCCGCCGCACGCAGTTCAACTGGATCGTCACCGGTCTGGGCGCGGCGGTGAACGTCGTCCTGAACGTGCTCCTGATCCCGCCGTACGGGATGATGGGCGCCGCGATCGCGACTCTCGCTGCCTACATCGTCCTCTTCGGCGCGATGACGGTGAACGCGCAGCACGTGTACCCGGTCCCGTACCAGTGGCGGCGGATCGCGACCCTGACCACCGCAGCCGTCGGGCTGACGGTGCTGGGGTCGCTCCTCGACGTGCCGCTTCCCGGCGCGATTGCGCTCGCGCTCGCGTATCCGTTCGTGCTTCTCGTCCTCGGCTTTTACCTACCGGCCGAGCGTGCGCGGCTCAAACGTCTGGTTCCGAACCTGCGGTAAGGGCCAGGCCGCATCTATGCCCGGTCAGTCGAGGCTTGTCGGGCACGTCTCGTACTCGGCAACCGGCCACGGCAACTCGTAATACCGACGCTCCTTAGCCCGCTGAAGCAAGCGCCGCAATTGCGCGCCGCCCAGCACCTTGAGGGTGAACAGATTCGGATCGCCCTGGCGCACGTTTTCGACGACATAGACGTAGAAGTCACGGTTTCGCCGCGCCTCTTCGACTTGCCTGACCTCGAGCCAGAGGCCGTAGCCCCTGTTAGACGTTCCGAATGCCTTGACCTCGATCACGCGGGGCGGGCTTTCGACGTCAGCCGGGCTACGGGCGTAGCGAGTGTCGCATGCCTCGCGTCCCGCGGCGCGCTCGCGCTCGATAACCCAAGCGACGGCGGCATCCTCGATCGACTTGTTGCCGATTAACTCCCGCATCTCGGACGACGCTTCGCGATTAGGCCACAACCCGGTACACCTGGAACACCTCGGCGTAGTCGCGGTTCACGTTGATCCCGTGCGTGCGCGCTACGTTGCGGATGTACTCCGGATCGATGTAGCGCCGGTGCTGCTGTGACTCGTAGTGGCGCAGGGCGGCGATCTTCCGCTCCACGTGACTCTCCTCCAGGGCCACGTACGCCTGGTACGAGAAGTCGAAGTTGTTCCACGGGATCTCGTAGCCGAGCACGGTCGTCCGCTTGAAGGCTCGCAAGCCCTCGGCGGCCACGGCCTGGTGGTCCTGGTGCACGTCGTTCAGGCTCGGCTGGAAGACGGCCTCCGGCCTCCACTCCTCCCACAGCGCGACGAGGAGCTCGAGAATCTCCTGCCGGTGCTCGGGGAAGGTGCGGACGTCGAAGTCGTGCAACGTCAGGGCCTCTTCGGACAGGCCCAGCTCGGCCGTCGCGGCGCGCACCTCCTTCGCCAACGTGTCGGGCGGGAAACCCTCCGGCAGCGACCGGGTCGCGATCGAGAAGGCGACGTAGCGGACCTCCGCGCCTCCCTCGACGAGCCGCGTCATCGTGCCGCCGCAGCCGAACTCGCCGTCGTCGGTGTGCGGCGCGAGCACCAACACCCGCCGCAGGCCCTCGATCACGTGGCCGGCTCCACGCGTGCCGTCACCGCAAGCGCTGCCAGGCCGAAGAGCGCCCAGGCCATCGGATCCTCGAAGAACGCGTTGTAGAACAGGCTGTGCACGGCGATCGCGCCGAGCGTGAGCCCGGCGACAAGCCGCGTCCGCTCTGGGAAGCTCGCGCCCACACGGCGCAGCGTAAGCAGCAGCGCGGCCGCCAGGAGCCAGCCGAAGAGGAGCAGGCCCGGAAGACCGGTCTCGGCGGCGACCGTGACGGGCGTGTCGTGTGAAGCCGCCTTCTTCGGCTCGCGCCCCTTGAGGTGCTGGCGGCGGGCGTACGCCTGGCGGAAGCCGCCGATACCGACGCCGCCGACGGGATGGTGCACCGCGATCTTCAGGCCGTTCGTGACGAGCGAGTAGCGGTCGCTCGTGACGCGGTTGAACGAGTGGCCGAAGAGGTTGTGGCGGATGTTCGGCGCCGCGAAGCCGACGCTCACGAGCACGACGGCTGCAAATCCCGCCGCCGCAAACACGCGCCACTGCCAGGCGAACGCAGCCGCGGCGAGCACGCCGATGCCGAGGGCGACGAAGCTCGACTGCGAGAACGAGAGCAGCAGGCCCACCCAGGTCGCGGCGATCGCGACCGCGAGGCCGACCGCGAGGCGCGTCCTCCGCGTGGCGAGCACGATCACGAGGCTCGCGAGGATCGCGACGACGAGGAACCTGCCGTAGATGGACGGGTCCCAGAAGACCGAGTTGACGCGGTAGAAGGGCGCGTAGGCGTTCCCGACCCGCACCTTCGGGTTCCAGAAGATGTCGCGCGTCTCCCACTGGTAGAAGCCGATGACGGCGAAGACGAGCGCCATCGCCGCGAGGAGGCCGTACAGCGCCGTCACCCACCGCCGGCTCCACGGCAGCCGCGCGACCGCGAGCGCGAGCAGGCCGAAGGGCAGGTAGTAGAAGAGGAGCGCGATCGCGCCCTGGCGCAGGTCGTCGACCCAGAGGGTCGTCACTCCCGTCCAGGCTACGAACGCGGCGAGCGGCCAGGCGAGCGGGCCGAGCTCGCGGGTGCGCTCGTCGCCGCGGAAGAGCTCCCACGCGAGCGCGAGGGCGGCCGCCGCGACGACGCCGTAGAGCGGCACGAGCAGGTTCGCCTGCGTCGAGCCGACGCTGACGGGGATCCGGGCCGGGAAGCAGAGGAGCGCGGCGAAGGCGAGGAGCTCCGGCCGACGCCGCAGGAGCCAGGCTCCGCCGGCGGCGAGCCCGAGGCCGACGACGGCCGCCGCGACGAGCAGCGGACGGTGCCCGTGTGGCAGGAGGTAGACCGCGAGCCCGACGGCGCCGAGCGCCCAGGCCACGAGGCCCGCCAGCCGAAGCGTGCGCGTCGGCGCGACCAGGAGCACCGCCAGTCCGGCGCAGCCGACGAGCCCGCCGGCGCGGGCGAGCTCGGCGGTCAAGGACCGGGCCCCACGACGACGATTGCGGTCGCCTGGTGGTCGCCGACGCCGACGGTCAGGCGGTAGCGGCCGGGCTGCTTCGGCGCACGCAGGACGAGGTGGCTCCGGCCGGTGCCGCTCCGCTTGCCGAGCCGCCAGAGGACGCCGCGCGAGTCGGTGAGGACGTGGGTGCCGAACCGCGTGCCCGCGGCGACCCGATACACCGCGTGCGGCAGGCGGACGTAGCGCACGAAGAGCGTCCCCACGACCACGGGGCGCGAGAGGTTCCCCGCGATGTCCCGCGCGGCGAGCGTCACGCGGTACCGGCCCGCCGGCACGCCCCGGCCGTTCACGTGGCCAAACCAGCGCGCGACCCCCGTCGTCTTCTGCGAGCGGCTGCGGGAGCGAAGCGTGCCGCCGACGTAGAGGATGACGTGCGCCGGCTCGCTGACGCGGTAGCGAACCTCGAGCCGCTCGTGGAGGAAGTTGCGGTCGGGCGTGAGGACGTGGCGGCGCGGGATCCAACTCGCCACCGTCACGCGCGGCGGCTTCGTGTCGACCGTGATCGGGTTCGGCAGGACGATCGTGCGGTGCTGGTGCGCGAGGTGGACGCGCGGCGCGTAGACCCCGTCCGGCACGACAGCGCCGGAATCGTCACGTCCGTCCCAGTAGCGGCCGAAGCCGCCGCGCCTGACAGGGTGGCCGGCGACGATCGTGCGGACCACCTTGTGATCGCCGTCCTCGATACTGAGCGTGAGCCGGTCGGCGCGGCGGAGCTGGAAGCGGATCCGGGCCTTCTGCGTCGAGCATCTGCAGACCGGCGAGAAGACCTTGTTGTCGACCTGCGTCCGGAAGATCGGGCTGCGGACGAGCTTCAGGTGCTCGGTGACCGCAAAGGCCGCGGCCGTGCCTCCGAGGAGACCCAGGACGAGCAGGGTCGACACGAGCCGCGCCACGCGCGGGCGATTCTATGGAGCCGGGTGCGTTTCCAGGCCCCGAACCAGCACGAACGGCTCCGCGTACTCGCAGCCGCAGGACGCGCCGAAGAACTCGGCGTGCGCGCGAAGGGCGCGCTCGGAGCGGGGGTGCGGGTACTCGCGCCGCTCGGTCTCGTAGCAGGCGAACGCGGCGAGCTTCCGCTCGATCGTCTCCCCGACGTCGACGAACCAGTTCGGGATGAACCAGTTACGGCCAGCCGGCGTCCACTCGGTGCTCGAGGTCGGCGCGTACGTGAGGACGCGGCGCACCGGGTGGCCCGGGACCGGCCTCGTCGCGACCATCACCGAGTCGAAGAGCTCGACGTGGTCGCGGTTCACGTCCGGGTGTGGCGTGTACACGATCTCGGGCCGGAGCTCGCGGACGTGCTCCTCGACGAGCCGGTTCACGTCCACGTGGGGCACGGTGTCGAGGCGCATGTCCGGCAGGTCGAGGTGCACGTAGTCGTCCACACCGAGCTCGCGGGCGGCGCGGCGCGCCTCGTCGTTCTTCCGCTCGCGGAGCTCCGGGTCGTTCGGGTACTGCGACGAGCTGCCGTCCGTCACGCAGACGATCCGGGTCTCGTCGCCGCGCACGGACGCGTGGAGCGCGATCGTGCCGCCCATGCCGAGGATCTCGTCGTCGGGGTGCGCGGCGAGGACGAGGACTCTCATCCGAGCCGCGCTCCGACCTCGAGCGGCGTGCTCGTCTCGACCTCCTCGAGCAGCAGCGCACCCTCGCCGCACATGACGACCGGGCCGGCGTCGACGACCGTGCCCGCGGGCGCCTCGCCCCTCCACTCGACCGGGCGAGCGCGCCAGACGACGACCTTCTCCTCGCCGAGGAAGGTGAACGCGCCCGGGTAGGGCCGGGTCTGAGCCCGGACCCAGTCGTAGAGGTAGGGCGCCCGCGTCTCCCAATCGATGATCCCGTCGGCGGGCGTCCGCTTCGGCCATGTGCTCGCCTGTCTCGGATCCTGGGGAGTCTTCGTGACGGTGCCCGACACCAGCTGCGGCACGAGCTCGCGGACGAGCTCGACGTGCGCGCGCGCGAGCTTGTCGAAGAGCGTCGTCGCGGTCTCGTCGGCGGCGACCGCGACCTCGACCTGGCCGACGATCGGCCCCGAGTCGGCCGTTGGGTCGACGATCTCGAAGAGCGTCACGCCGGTCCGCGCGAGGCCGGACAGGATCGTCCAGGGGATCGGCGCCCGGCCGCGGTGGCGGGGCAGCAGGGTGGGGTGCATCCCGTAGACGGCCCCCGGCGCGAGCGCGATGAAGTCGGCGCGGACGAGCTGCGACCAGCCGATCACGAAGATCGCGTCCGGCCGGAGCGCGCGAACGGCCTCGATCGTCTCCGGCGCGTTGACGTCGTCCGTCTCGACGACCGGGGCGCCGACTTCGTCGAAGGAGCACTGGCCGGAGCGGTTGGGGTCGATCGGCCCGGGCAGGGTGACGACGCCGACGATCTCGGCACCGGACTCGCGAGCCGCAAGCAGGCAGCCGCGGCCGATCGTGTCGAAGCTGACCCAGACGGCGCGCACGGGCGCCGATTCTACGGAGGAGTGCCGCGCAGCCACTTGTAACCACGGCCCTGAAAGCAGAGAATGTCGCCCAGGGGCAACGGCAGGCGCGATGCCGGTCGCGTTCATCACCGGCGGGATGGGCGGCTGTGAGTGCTGATCGTGTTGGTGCGGCGATCGAGGCTGAGGCGAGGCGCATCGAACGTGAGACGGCTTGCTCGGCGCTTGCTCACCGGATGGCGACGAGCGCCTGGCGCCGGATCTATTTCGCGCTCGGCGTACCGACGACGGCGCTCGCGGCGGTGGCGGGCGCGTCTGCGCTCGCCCACTACAGGATCGCGGCGGCGGTCTTCGCCCTCGGCGCCGCCGTCGCGTCGGCGCTGATGACGTTCACGAACCCGGCCGGGCAGGTGGCCGAGCACCGGAAGGCGAGCAGCCGCTACCGGGCGGTGGAGAATCGCGCTCGGGTCTTGTGGCAAGTGACCTGCGCCGACGAGACGGACAGCGAGAGCCTGCGGCAGGAGCTCGACGAGCTGATCGAGGAGTGGAGCAAGACGAGCGAGGGGAGCCCGCCGCTCTTCGAGTCGCTTCACCGACGGGCGCGGCGACGCGCAGAGGAGGGCAGATGACGGCCGCAGACGACAACCTGAAGAAGATCGACCACATCGTCGTCCTGATGCTGGAGAACCGTTCCTTCGACCACATGCTCGGCTTCCTGACGCTCGAGCAGGAGCGAGCCGACGTCGACGGGCCGACCCGGGAGATGACGAACGAGTACCGCGGCGAGACGTACCGCGTCCATCGGGCCTCGAGCACCAAGCTCGTGAAGGCGCAGGATCCCTGCCACTCGGGCTGGTGCGTCGACGAGCAGCTCGCGAACGACAGCGGCGGCTTCGTCAGCAACTACATGAAGACCCGCCGGGGCCCGCTCGTAGGCAACCCCGCGGTGGTGATGGCGTGCCATACGGCGGAGCAGCTACCCGTTTACGCGTTCCTGGCCGAGCAGTTCTGCGTCTGCGACCGGTGGTTCTGCTCCGTGCGCGGCGCCACCATGCCCAACCGCTGCTACGCAGCCGCCGGGACCTCGAACGGCACGCGCGACAACCTCAAGCCCCCGCGCCCCTACAACCTGCCCACGTTCGTGCGCCACCTCAAGGACGACCAATGGCGTTGGTACTCGCACGACTACGTTCCCATCATCTGGCTGATCGACCCCGAGTACGGGCTCAGCGTGGAGACCGTCCCCGCCTACTTCGACCGGCGTGACGTGTTCGGCCATCGCAGCTTCCTCGAGCGCGCAAGGGCCGGCGACCTCCCGGCAGTGTCGTGGATCGACCCGAACTTCTACGACCTCACCTTCGGCCCCGCCGGCTCGAACGACGACCACCCGCCCTCCGACCTCCGCGCCGGTCAGAAGCTCGTCCTCCAGCTCTTCGACGCCGTCGTCAGAAGCCCGGCCTGGGAGAAGACGCTCCTCGTCATCACCTATGACGAGCACGGCGGCTTCTTCGACCATGTCCAGCCACCGGAGGCCGCGGACGATCACCCGGCGCTCAGGCACTATGGGCCACGCGTGCCCGCACTCGTCGTCTCGCCATGGGTGGCACAGAAGCAGACATCGCACACGGTCTTCGACCACACGTCGATCATCAAGACGATCCTGAAGCGCTTCTCCGCGAAGGCCGACGGCAAGATTCCGAACATGGGCGCCCGGGTCGCCGCCGCCAAGCATCTCGGGGAGTTACTGACCGAGACGAAGCCTCGGGCCGCGATCCCACGGGCCGACTACCAGGATCTCCTCGATCGGGCCGCGCAGTGGCATGAGGCGCTCGTCCACGACGGCGTGCGCGAGCAGGCGGGGCCGGGTCTCGTCGTCGCGCACGAGCTGACCGACTTCCAGGCGGACTTCCTGGGCGCCAAACAGGAGCTTCTGGCGGCGCGCAGACAGTTGGCGGAGGCCGGGAAAGCCGTCTTCTGAGCTCAGTCGCCCGCGCGAACCGGCAAAGGGCGCCGCGCCTCGCGCTGCGCGAGCTTCCACGCGCCGAGGGCGAGCGCCCCGGCGATGAGCGCGCCGACGATGATCCATGAGGACTCCGGCGCGCCGACGATCTTCACGCCCGAGAGCACGAGCGTCGTCGCGAGCGCGGCGCGGAGCGGCCGGTCCGGCAGCCCGACGCCGAGCTGGCTCCCGATCAGCACCCCCGGGATCGAGCCGACGAGGAGCCAGGCCATCGCGTGCAGGTCGACCTTGCCGAGCGCGAGGTAGCCGAAGCCGGCCACCCACAGGAGCGCGGCGGCGTGGAAGATGTCAGTGCCCACGATCCGGCGGGCGGCGAGCGGATAGACGACGAGCATCACGAGCCCGAAGAACGTCCCACTGCCGACCGAGGTGAGGCCGACGATGAACCCGCCGCTGAAGCCGAGCCAGAACGCGATCGTCTTGTCGCGCCGGGAGAGGACGGAGAGCTCGCGACCGTCGTCCGACCTCGGCCGCAGGAACGCCTTCGCGAAGAGGCCCGCGCCGCCGAGCAGCAGCGCCCCGCCGATCGCCTTCGCCTCCACCGACTGGGCGCTGTCGCCGTAGTAGTGCGCCAGGATCGCCGCGACGCCGATCCCCGCGAGCGACATCGGCCCCGAGCCCGCGAACATCCACAGCGCGAGCCGTGCGTGCACGGTCCCCAGCTTCCGGTGCCGGACGGCGCCGAACGTCTTGAAGATCGCGCCGTGCAGAATGTCCGTGCCGACGGCGTAGGTCGGCTTGAAGCCGAAGAACAGAATCAAGATCGGCGTCATCAGCGACCCGCCGCCCATGCCGGTCAGGCCGACGAGGACGCCGATCAACAGACCCGTGAGCGAGAACTGCCAGGTCACTGGTACGCGGCGATGAGGACCTCCGCGACCTCGGGCCGGGAGAACTCGACAGGCGGTAGCTCACCAGCCGCCAGCAGCTCCCGCACCTTCGTCCCCGAGAGGAAGACGTGGTCGTCGCCGCCGTGCGGACACGTCTTCGGCGTCGCCATCTGCCCGCAGACACGGCAGTAGAAGGCATGCTCGAAGAACATCGGCTCGATGTCGAGCTCGTGCGGCTCGAACTCGTCGAAGACGAGCTGCGCGTCGTACGTGCCGTAGTAGTCGCCGACGCCCGCGTGGTCGCGACCGACGATGAAGTGCGAGCAGCCGTAGTTCTTGCGGCAGATCGCGTGCCAGATCGCCTCGCGCGGCCCCGCGTAGCGCATCGCGGCCGGGAAGCTCGCGATGACGACGCGGTCGGCCGGGTAGTACCGCTCGAGCAGCACGCGGTAGCACTCGACGCGCGTCTCGGCCGGGACGTCGTCCGACTTCGTCTCGCCGACGAGCGGATGGATGAGAAGCCCGTCGACTGTCTCCAGTGCTCCCTTGGTCAGGTACTCGTGCGCGCGGTGGATCGGGTTCCGGGTCTGGAAGCCGACCACCCGCTTCCAGCCGCGCTCCGCGAACGCGCCACGGGTCTCGGCCGGGTCGAGCGCCAGCTCGGGGAAGTCGGGCTCGCGCCGCTCGAAGACGGTCACGCGACCGGCGAGGTACTGCGGCTTCTGCCTGTAAAGGCGCGCGACGCCGGGATGGTTCTCGTCCGTCGTCCGGAAGCAGCGCTCGGCCTCACGCTCCTTGTCGTACGAGTAGACCTCCTCGACCTCGAGGACGGCGAGCGGGCGGCTCGACTCGTCGGCAAGCGCCACCTCGTCGCCGCCCGGGGCCTCGTCCACCGCGAGGCAGACGGGAAGCGCCCACGCGAGCCCGTTCGCGAGCCGCATCTCCTCGACGACTCGCTCGTAGTCCTCGGAGCCCATGAAGCCTTGGAGCGGCGAGAGCGCCCCGGACGCGAGCATGTCCAGATCCGACAGCTCACGCGCGGTGAGGACGACCGTCTCCAGGTCGTCAAGGCCCTCCGGGCGCGGGCCGCTCCGCTCGAGCAGCTGGCCGCCGTGCGGCTTGATCAGGTCGGTGCCGACGGTCGTGCTCATGCCGTCACCTCCGCCGGGATCAGCTCTCGTTCTTCCAGGACGTGCAGGATCCGCGCCGCGCTCGCGTGCGGCTCCTCGTGCTCCGACTCGATGCACACCTCGGGACTCGACGGGGGCTCGTACGGATCGGACACGCCCGTGAACTCCTTGATCTCGCCGCGGAAGGCCTTCTCGTACAGGCCCTTGACGTCGCGGCGCGCGCATTCCTCGACCGACGCGTCGACGAAGACCTCGACGAACGTCCCGTGCTGCTCGACCATCTTGCGCGCCTTGCCGCGCGCCTCGACGTAGGGCGAGATCGCGGAGACGATCACCGCGGCGCCGTGCCGCGTCAGCCGCGACGCCACCCAGCCGATGCGGTCGATGTTCGTGTCGCGGCCCTCCTTCGAGAAGCCGAGGCCCTTCGAGAGGTGCTCGCGGACCTCGTCGCCGTCGAGCCACTCGACGAGCAGGCCGCGGCGCTCGAGCTCGGGGCGCACGAGCTCGGCGATGGTTGTCTTGCCTGCGCCGGACAACCCCGTAAACCAGAGGGTGAAGCCGTTGCGGTCGTTCTCAGTCATCGCTCTCCTTGATGAGTGGGGCGTTGATGTGAATGCCGCATTCGAGCTTCTCGGAGCCGGCCCACCGGCCCGCTCGCTCGCCCTCCCCCGCCTTCACGGGCCGCGTGCACGGGATGCACCCGATCGACGGGTACCCGACGTCGTGAAGCGGGTTGTACGGGATCTCGTTGACGTGGACGTAGGCCTCGACGCGCTTCGCGTTCCAGTCGACGAGCGGCTGGATCTTCCAGACGCCGTACCGCTCGCTCCACTCGACGCGACGCGCACCGGACCGCGACGGCGACTGCTCCCGGCGGATGCCGGTGATCCAGGCGTCGTAGCCGGCGAGCGCACGCTCGAGCGGCTCGACCTTCCGGATGTGGCAGCACTCGTCGGGTTTCGTCTCCCAGAGCCGGTCCGGCGGGTCGATCGGCCGGAACGAGGTGAGCTCGAGCCCGTAGCGCTCGACGAGCCGGTCGCGCGTCTCGTACGTCTCCGGGAAGAGCACCATCGTGTCCAGCTCGACGATGTCGACGTCGAGCTCGAGCTCCGAGAGCATGTGGATGAGCACGGAGCTCTGCCGCTGCCATGAGCACGTGAGGCAGAGCCCGTCGCCGAACTCCTCCGCCGCCCACCGCAGCACCTCCTCGGCGGACATGGCTTCGAAGTTCAGGTCAGGTAGCCGCGCGGTCGCCACCGAGGAGCACCTCCTTCAACGTGTCGGCGCGCAGGCCGAGCCGCAGCGTCTCGAGCGGGATGACCTCCTCGGGCGGGATGTTCCCGAGGTTCACGCTCGGTCCGAACTCCCTGACGAACCAGGCCTGGGAGCCCTTCGTGGGCGCTTCGAAGATCAGGTCCTCGACCGCGATCTCGTGCGCGATCTCGTCGACGAGGCCGGTGCGCATCTCGCCGCCCGGCCGGTAGATCCCGGCGCTGCCGCTCTCGCGGCCCTCCGTGATCACCTTCCAGGCGCCCGCCTCGAGCTCCTCCTTGATCCAGGCCACCCACTGGTACGGCGCATAGACCACGTCGGCGTCCTTCGACCCGACCTCGGAGAGGACGGTGAAGTCGCGCGCGAAGTCGGCGATCAGCTCGAGCTTGCGCTGGCGCGGGAGGTCGATGACGCCGTCCGAGATCTCCACGTGCGTGAGCCTGAGCTCGGCGAGCCAGCTCTTGTACTCGTCGACCTTGTCCTGCGAGATCACGGCCTCGAGGAACGTCCCGCCGATCACGACGGGCTTGCCCTTCAGGACCTCCAGCTTGCGCTCGAGGTTCGGCGTCACGTACGCCGTCCCCCAGCCGAGCTTCACGAGCGTGATGTAGTCGCCGCAGGTCTCGAGCACGTCCTCCCAGGCGCGGGGGCCGAGGCCCTTGTCGATCACGTGCGTGATGCCGTCGTGCGGCTGGGTCTCAAAGTCGCGCAAAGAGCTCCTTCAGCTTCTCCTGGGCGGCCGTCTGGACGTCGTGGTAGAGCGAGTTGCCGTGGGCGTCGATCCCGACCGTGAGCGGCCCGAAGTCCTTCACGCGGAACTTCCACAGGCACTCGGGCATGAGCTCCTCCCAGGCGACCTCCTCGATCTCCTCGATCTGGGTCGTCTCGAGCGCCGCCGCGCCGCCGACGATCGCGAAGTAGACCATCCCGTACCGGCGCATCGGCTCGATCGCCTCGTCCGGGAAGCCGCCCTTGCCGCAGATCGCGCGCACGCCGTAGCGCTCGCCGAGCGGCTCGGTGAAGCGGACCATCCGCGCCGAGGTGGTCGTGCCGATGCAGACCTTCTCGTAGCGCCCGTCGTCCAGCTTCCGGACCCCGGGCGCGGTGTGCAGGAGGAAGGCGCCGCGGAGGTCCATCGGCGGCTCCTGGCCCTGGTCGAAGATCCGGATCTGCGTCCGGTCGCGGATCCCGATGACGTGCCCCTGGACGACGACCTCGTCGCCGGCGCGCAGCTTCAGGATCTCGGCTTCGTCCGTGATCGGAAAGGTGACCTCGTGGACTGCCATCACGCCTCCCGGTCGAAGTCGACGGTTCCGTCGGCGGCCACGTGCGCGGTCGCGCGGCGCGCTGCCCAGCACTGGTAGTTCACGGCCACGGGGTTGAGGGTCATGTGCGTGTCGGCGTGCTCGACGTGGCACTGGAGGACGGTGACGTCGCCGCCGAGCCCCATCGGGCCGATCCCGGTCTCGTTCAGGAGCTCGAAGAGCTCGTCCTCGAGCTGCGCCACGACCGGATCGGGGTTGCGCGTCCCGATCGGGCGGGTGATGGCCTCCTTCGCGAGGTACATCGCGTAGTCGGCCGAGCCGCCGATGCCGACGCCGACGATCCCCGGCGGGCAGGGCTTCCCGCCGGCGCCGACGATCGACTCGAGCACGAACTGCTTGATCCCCTTCACGCCGTCGGCGGGGACGCACATCTTCAGGAAGGACATGTTCTCGGAGCCGGAGCCCTTGGGCACGCACTTCACGTCGAGGCCGTCCCAGTCGGGGACGAACTCCCAGTGCACGATCGGGAGCCGGTAGCCCGTGTTCGGCCCCGTGTTCTCGCGTGTGATCGTGTGGACGGCGTTCGAGCGCAGGGGGTGCTCGAGCGTCGCGCGCTCGGTGCCGTCGCGCAGCGCCTCGTAGATCCGCGCCGGATGGAGCGGGAAACGCTCGCCGACGTGGCACGTGTAGACGGCGATGCCGGTGTCCTGGCAGACGAGGTTCCCCTCGTCGTCGGCGACCTGGACGTTGCGGACGATCGTGTCGAGGACGCGGCGGCCCGGCACGGACGTCTCGCGCTCGCGCGCGTCGGCGAGCGCGTCGCGCAGGTCCTGCGGGATGTCCTTGAGCGCCCAGACGTAGAGGTGCGCCGCAGCGTCCTCGACCACGCGCTGCAGGTCGGTCGCGACGGCGCTCATGCGCGCGCCTTCTCCGCCGCCGCCCGCCCGGCGCGCCGGCCGAACACGCAGCACTCGAGGAGCGAGTTGCCCATCATCCGGTTGCGCCCGTGCGTGCCGCCGGCGATCTCGCCGCAGGCGTACAGCCCGTCGAGCGTCGTCTCCGCCTGCTCGTCGATCACGAGACCCCCGTTCTGGTAGTGGAGCACCGGATACGTGAGGATCGGCTCCGCGAGCGGGTCGATCCCGGCTGCACGGTAGCGGCGGAGCATGTAGGGCAGCGAGATCTCGGCGTCTCGTTCCGCGATCCGGGTGGTGTCGAGGTAGACGGCGGGACGGCCGTCCGGCGTCTCGACGCCGCGGCCGGCGTCGACCTCGTCGAAGATCGCCTGCGCGACGGCGTCGCGCGGGCCGAGCGGATCGGTGAACTCCTCGCGCTCTGCGTTGAGCAGCGTCGCGCCGTAGGCACGCGTCGTCTCGGGGATCGAGTAGCCCTGCATCGTCGCCGGCCAGGCGCCGCCGTTCGGGTGGTACTGGAGCGCGTCGAGGTCGCGCGCCTCGGCGCCGAGCTCGAGCGCGATTCGCGTCACCTCGCCGGTCGCTCCGGGGTGGTTCGTCGACAGCTCCCCGCGCTCGCGCGCCTCCCTGAAGCAGCGCCCGCCGGCGGCGAGGACCACCGTCTGCGCGTCGAAGACGTGCTCGCCGCAGCGGGCGCGCCAGCCGCCTGTGCTCCGCTCGAGCTCGTGGAGCGGCGACTTCGGAAAGATCTGCGCGGTCGACGCCTCGAGCGCCTCGCGGAGCGCTTTGGTGATCGCGTGGCCGGTGCGGTCGCCGACTTGGAGGAGCCGCCTGCGCGTCGCGCCGCCGCAGCGCGCGAGCCGGTAGCCCCCGTTCTCGCGCGTGAACTCGACCCCGAGCTCCTCGAGCCGGTGGATGGTGTCGGGCGCCTCGCTCGTCAGCACCTCGACGAGCCGCCGGTCGGCCGTCTCGTGCGAGCTCCGCCAGACGTCCTCGGCGTGGATGTCGGGCGAGTCGTCCTCGCCGAAAGCGGCCTGGATTCCTCCCTGCGCCTTCGCGGAGTTGCACGACTGCACCGAGTCCTTCGCGACGAGGGCCACACGTGCCCCGGCCCGCTCGGCCGAGAGCGCGGCGGCGAGCCCAGAGGCTCCGCTGCCGACCACGAGCAGGTCGAAGGACATGGGCGTCGCCATGAATCGGGGAGTTTACCACCGTACTTCTAATTTCACGCATCACAGTCGCTTATCACTGGCTCAAGTGCCGGCGGCGCTGTGCCGATCACCGCCGCGTGTCCCGCGCCGCCGGCTTCGTCCTCATGTGGCTCGTCCTCGCCCTCTCCGGCTACACGTTCTACGGCAAGCACTTCGAGCTCCATCGCGGCGGCTCGGTCCACCTCGTGCGAGGCCGCGAGCTCGCGTCCACCGAGCTCCGCGCCGCGGCGCATACCGAGGCGGAGGCGAAGTCGCTCGTCGGCACCTACCGCGACACGAGCCTGCGCGCCTACCGGCACCTGAAGGTGATCTACGCGAACGAGACCGTCTACTGCCTCCAGGTCCGACTCGACGGCAACACGTACCACCTCGCCGGGCCAAGCGGGCACCCCGCCGCCGGGCCCTGCTAGCGCCTACCAGACGGAGCGGAGAAGCTCCGCGACCTGCTCCGGGCTCGCGGGCCGAGGATTCGCCTTCGCGCCCGGGCGGGCGGCCACGGCCTCGGCGACGTCGTCGAGATCCTCCTCGGGCACGCCCAGGTCGCGGAGCCGCTCGAAGCCGCCGAGCCGCGCGAGCTCCTCGACGCGGGCGATCGGGTCGTCCGTCCGAAGCGCGGTCCCGAGGCGGCGGAGAGCATCCGGCGCGACCGGCTCGTTGAAGCGGAGCGCGGCCGGCAGGCAGATCGCGTTCAGCGCCCCGTGCGGGAGGCCATAGCGACCGCCGAGCGCCTGCGCCATCGCGTGTCCGAGCGCGAGCATCGAGCCGCCGAGGGCCTGCCCGGCCTCGCAGGCGCCGCCCAGGAGCCGTTCCCGTAGCTCGCGATCCTCCGGCGCATCCACCACGCGCGGCACGAACTCGCCGATCAGCCGGGCTCCCTCGAGCGCATGCGCGTCGGCATCGTCGTTTCTGCCCTCGACGTAGAGCGCTTCCGCGCAATGAGCGAGCGCGTTCATCGCCGTTCCCACCATCACCGCGAGCGGCAGGCCGCCGACGAGGTCCGCGTCGTACACGATCGCCGCGAGATGGGCACCGCTGCCGCCGCCGTGCAGACGCCGGTCGGGATCGCGGATCCCGAAGTACGGCGTCCACTCCGCCCCGGCGTAGGTCGTCGGAACCGAGACGACGGGGAGGCCGGTCGCCGCCGAGATCGCCTTGCCGAGGTCGATCGCGCTGCCGCCGCCGATTGCGACGACGGCGTCGGCGCCCTTCGCTGCGGCGGTGGCCTCCTCGATGCGGTCGGAGGGCACCTCCGTCCAGTGCCCGGCCGGCTCGAACGGCAGCTCCAGCTCCGACCAGCGCTCGCTCGCGACGACGAACGGCCGCGCCGAGCCCACCTCAGCGAGGACGGGCCCGAGCGTGTCGAGTCCCCAGCGGACGATCACGCGAGCCGCTCGCGCGCGAAGGCCACGAATGCGTCGGCCAGCCGCGTCGGCGAGCGCCCCGCCGCCCGGACGAGCGAGATCTCCCGCGCCGGCTCGAGGCCCTCGACGCGCGCGGTCGCGATCGTGCCGGCCTCGAGCTCCGCCTCGACCGCCGAGCGCGAGATGAACGTGACGCCGTACCCGGCGCGGACGGCGCTTCGCACCGACTCCTGGAGGCCCAGCTCGAGCTTCGGCTCGAGGTCGCGCAGGCGCGTCCCCGCAGCGCGCAGCTCGTCCTCGATCACTTGCCGCACGCCCGCACCCTCCTGCATCACGATCAGCGACTCCGAGCGAAGCTCGTCCAGCGACACCGTCCGCCCCGCGAACGGATGCGCCGGAGGGACGGCGAGGACGACCTCGTCCCTGAAGAACGGCTCGAAGACGACCGACCGCTGGCGCCGCGCGGCGCCGACGACGCCGAGCTCGAGCTCGCGCCGGCCGACGAGGTCGACGACCGTCTGCGTGTCGAAGACCGAGAGGCCGATCGTCGTCCCGGGGTTCGCCGCCTGGAACTCGCAGAGGAGCGGCGGGAGCACGGAGCCGCCCGGCCCGGTCGAGGCGCCGATCTCGAGCCGGCCGGTGAGCGCACCCTCCGCCGCGGCGGAGACCTCCTCGACGAGCTGCTCCTCGAGCGCGAGCAGCTTCTGCGCGTTGCGGTAGAGAAGCATCCCCGCCTCGGTGGGCTCGACGCGCCGTCCGGAGCGGTCGAGCAGTCGCTGGCCGAGTCGCTCCTCGAGCGCCCGGATCTGGAGGCTCACCGCGGGCTGCGTGACGCCGAGCCGCGCCGCCGCCTGCGAGAAGCTCCGGCGCTCGACGACCGCGCAGAAGGCTGCGAGCTGCCGCGTATCCATAAGCCGAGCGGGGATTATTTACTTGACGAACCCACGCCTGCCTGCCACCCTCCTTCCAGCATGGCAAGCAGATGTGAATAGCTCGCGCTCGTTCGCATGAGCGCAGCTTATCTAGGCGATCAGGGGGTCAGTCCCGAAACGTACTCGCGCAGGAGGTGCAGGGAGTCGGCATCGAGCGGCTCCACGTCGATCAGGCCGGACTCGTAGGTGATTTCGTCGCCATTGTCGTTGACGCGCCAGCCGGCCGATTCCTCATGGGACCACCGGCTGACAGCCTTCCCGCCGTAAGGGGCAAGCTCGTTCAGCGTGGTTTCGATGATCTGGCGTTCGCCCTCGGGGAACAGGGTTCGGTCCGCCCCTTCGCGGGCCTCAGGAACATCGCGCGTGTATGGACCGGCTGGAACGTGCTGCCACGTTAGGTAGCCAGCCTGGCCAAGCTGATCGAGAGCACGCGGTAGCTCGCGCGCGACGGGGCCATAGTCTTGCCGCTCGTAAGTGGCTCCGGTGATGGACTGCCCGAGCAGCCGGAAAGCCTCGAAGTCGGCGCGGTAGAGGAGCTTGTTCAGCTTGACGATGCCGAAGCCCTCGTCCCCACGCGCCGCCGACTCCTCGGCGAGGAGAAGAACAAGCTCCTTGAACTTTGCCCCGTCGAACTCTCTACGACCGGCCATCGGGCCTCCTACGCCACGAACGCTTTAGACTCCACTCCGTATACGCGCGTATACGAACCTGATGGTAGAAGTCCTGCCGGATGCCCCAAAGACCGCCCGCGTCCACCCGCTCGTTAGGGAACGGCTCGGTAGCCTGCAAACGGCTCTGGAAAAGGAGTTCGGCATCTCCGCAGGCCCAGAGATCATCGTCGGCGCCCTCCTCCATGGGACGACACTTGGGCAGCTTGTCGGACTGATCAACGTCTTCACTCGGTATGCCGCCGCATACCAAAGCCTCACTGCACCGGATTATCGCAGCCCGCCGCCCCTGTAGCGCATCTGTCAGGCAGCCGTCCAAGCTTGACAAGGCCGAGGTTTGCGGATAGCGTCGCCGCATAGTGCTGATCGTCGCAGCGAAGATGCAAAAGCATTGGGTGGACCTGTCGAACCCCCAGGCACCGCCCTTGGAACGCCTACGCGCGCTGGAATCTCTTCGCGTTTCGCTGCGCGCATTCGAGTTCTCGCTAGTCGAGGATGCGCGTGCGCAGGGTGCGACGTGGCAAGAGATCGCGGACGCATTCGAGATAACTCGCCAAGCCGCTCATGAGCGGTTCACCTAAGCAGGACACGTCTGGTAAGGGTCGTAGGCTGTCCACATGGCCGGGAGGGGCAAGAATAATCCGCCGCGCTGGAAATGGGTCCAGGTGCCCGACTTCAAGCATCCGGACCATCCGGAATGGGACCTCATTCAGTGGGACCTCGAAGACGAGCTTGTAAAAGGCCCACGCAAAATCTCGCATCCTGTTTACGACGAGCCGACCGAATGGTGGTACATGAAGGCCAAGAACGCTCCCGGTCTTCAACACCTGCCGCCGATCATCGTTCTCTTCCGAATCGCGCAAGAACCGTCCGGGGATGAACCGGGAATCATCGAAGGCTGGGAGGCATGGGGCGATGATCTCGTTACGACCCTGATGCGCGCGATTCAGCGTCGCCCTTCTTTCTGACGCCTCGCCCTGTCTTTGTCTCTGCGGGCGGCGGAGTCTCGAGAGCTGCGCGCACGGCGTTCTCGAACGGGAGCTCGACCTTTAGCGGCCCGTCGCGCTTCGGCGGCGGCTTTTTCTTTGTCCCACTCATGGGGCGCTTGCATCTACATAGAGAACGTCAGCCGCTTCCCTTCTGCCCCGGCTAGGGCACGCCGCGTCCGCTCCGCGTCGCTGACGCCGTGGCCGGATCGGTTGTTATAGCGGAAGTCGAACTCCGCGAGGTAGCGCGGCAGGTGCGCCTCAGAGACGTGGTGATAGGTGCCGTCGATGCCGCGCTTGAGGATCGAGAAGAAATTCTCGGCCGTGTTCGTGTGAACGTCGCCACGGACGTACTCGTCCTGGTGGTTCACCGTCTCATGGGCGGCGAACTCAGCCGCTAAGCCCTTATAGGACGGGTAGGCGTCCGTGTGAATCCGTGCCTCGCGAGCGACGTTGCGACGTATGACGCCTTGTAGCTCGTCGCCGGTCACGGTCGCCATACGGAACGAGCGCGCGTGCCCGCCTCGCTGAACGAGAACCACAACCGGGGTCTTGTCGGTGCCGCGCCCGGTCTTCTTTGGCCGCTTCGGCGCGTACGGGTCAAGCGACTGCACCGGGCGGCGGTTCGAGCGGCGCGGCTTGCCGCCCACATAGGTTTCGTCCGCTTCTACCGTGCCCGTAAGGCGCGCCTGAAAGGGCGGCTGCTCCATCGCGTAGCGAATCCGATGCGCCATGAACCAGGCCGTCTTGTACGTCACGCCAAGCATCCGGTGAAGCTGATGCGCGCTCATCCCCTTCTTCGAGCTACAGAGCAAATAGAAGGCGAGTAGCCACTTGTTCAGCGGAATGTGCGACCGCTCGAAGATCGTCCCGACGGTGACGGTGAACTGCTTGCGGCAAGCCGCGCACTTCCACAGGCGACGCGTCTTGTTCGGCAGCTTGTAGTGCTTCCGCTCACGCTCGCCACAGTGCGGACAAACCGGCCCGTCAGGCCAGCGGATCGACTCTAGGTAGTCCGCCGCCTTGAGCGGATCGGTGAAACGCTCGTCGTAGACGCCCATTGAAAGGTCTTCCATGCAGGTATTCTCTCACGCCAGAGTGGGTTCGTCAAGTATCTAATCCCGAGCCGAGCTTATCTACGCGGTAGACCGTGCGGCGTCATTCGGCGGGAGGAACTAGCACCTTCATCTCGTCGACCCGAAGCGCTCCACGACTCAACCCGGCCTCCCGAAGGATGGCAGCCCACAAGCCCTTGCCGTGGTCCTTTCCGCCGTGGTGCGGAAGCGTGATCGGGCGCCGTCCGGGCTTCGTCATCTTGACGTTGTGCTTGCCATCCTTCGCCTGCGTCCACCCATCTTCCTTCAGGACGCGGCGGGGCACCTCGCGATCGTAGGTTCGATCCGGGGCCTGCGCCAGATGTCTCGAAGTGACACCCAACGGGGCTTAGACTGGCGAGGACCGTGGTGAGCGAATCGATCGCGGAGCGCTACTCGAGGCTCGCGCGAGAGAGCTCGGTCGACCGGAGGGTCGACGTCGCGCTCCGCACTCTCGACGTCCTCTTCGCCGGGCTCTTCCTGCTGCTCTCGCTGCCGCTGACGCTGGTGATCGCGACGCTCGTGCTCGCGACGAGCGGCCCGCCGCTCTTCTACCGCGGCGAGCGCGTCGGGCTCGGCGGCCGCGTCTTCACGATGCTCAAGCTCCGGACGTTGCGGCGCGGCGCGGAGGAACGGCTCGGGCCGTACCTCGGGCCGGAGCTCGTCGCCCGGACGCGCGCGGAGACGACGCGGGTCGGCGGGTGGCTGCGCGCCGCGCAGCTCGACGAGCTCCCACAGCTCTGGAACGTGCTTCGCGGGGACATGAGCCTCGTCGGGCCGCGTCCGATCCGGCCACGCTTCTTCGAGGAGCTCGCGCTCGACCTCCCCGCGTACTGGCAGCGGCTCGTCGTGCGGCCGGGGCTCACCGGCTTCGCCCAGATGCGCCGCGGCTACGAGACCTCGATGGCCGAGAAGCTCGCGCACGACCTGGAATGGATCGCCGACCGCTCGGTGCGCCTCTACCTGCGCACGCTCGCGGCCACCGGCTGGCGGGTCCTCCGCCAGTCACTACACCTCTAACCGCGAATCCTCCAGGTCGAGGTCGCGGAAGACGCGGTACATCACGTCGTCGTTGATCCGGCCGATGCGGCGGAGCTCGACGACGGCGGCGCGCTCGGCCTCCAGCAGCTCGCGGCGCAGGCGCTGGTAGGCGACGGACTGCTGCTCGATCGCGCCGTCGTCGCCTTCGTCGAAGCGCGCCGCGAACCGGTTGCGGCGGAAGTTGTACAGACCGCGCATCCGGTCGGCCGTCTCCTCGCGGACCCAGTCCTCCTCCCGGAGCTCCTCGAGCCGCTCGAGCGCCGCGTCGGCCGCGCGAAGTCGCGCCTTCGCCTCCTCGCGCGCCGGTGCCGTGTCCTCCTCGAGCCCCGTCAACCGGATCACACCGGGCAGGGTCAGGCCTTGCACGACGAGCGTGCCGAGGATGACGCAGAAGGCGAGAAAGACGATGAGCTCGCGCGAAGGGAAGGCCGCGCCTGAGTCGGTGCTCAGGGGCACCGCGAGCGCCGCGGCGAGCGACACGGCGCCGCGCATCCCCGTCCAGCCGATCACGATCGCCTCTCCCCAGGGCACGGTCGTGTCACGCGCGCGCAGGCTGGGGAAGAGCAAGCGCGCCAGGAGGGTGTGCGGGAAGATCCACACGAGTCGGACGGCGATGACCGTCGCGGTCACGAGGACGGCGTCTCCGATCAGGCTCGACGTCGAGTGCCCCGAGAGCGCGTCGAGGATCGGCCGCAGCTGGAGCCCGACGAGCGTGAAGAGGAGCGCGTTCACGAGGAAGACGAGCGTCTCCCAGACGGCGTTCCCCTGCATCCGCATCGCCGGGGTCGAGAGCTCGGGCGCGCGCCAGCCGAGGTAGACCCCGACGGTGACCGCCGCCAGCACGCCGGAGACGTGCAGCGCGCTCGCGGGAATGTACGCGAGGTAGCCCGTCAGGATCGAGATCGCGATCTCCGCGGGGATGTTGTCGAGCCGGACCCGGACGAGCGCGACGAGCCAGCCGACCGCCAGCCCGACGGCGACCCCGCCGGCCACGCTGACGACGAGGCGCAGCGCGGCGTCGCCGAGCGAGAACGTTCCCGCGACCGCGGCGACGACGGCGGCGCGGTAGAGGACGAGCGCGGTCGCGTCGTTCACGAGGCTCTCGCCTTCGACGATGGTCACGACGCGGCGCGGGACACCGAGCCGGCTCGCGATCGCGGTCGCCGCGATCGGGTCGGTCGGCGCCACGACCGCTCCTAGCACGAAGGCAGGCGCCCAACCGAGCCCGACGGCCCGGTGGGCGACGACCGCGACCGCGGCCATCGTCGTCGCGACGAGCCCGGTCGCGAGCAGCGAGATCGGCTGCGCGTTCACGCGGAAGTCGCGCAACGAGGTGAAGAAGCCGGCCGAGTAGAGGAGCGGAGGCAGCACCCCGACGAGCACGAGGTCCGGCGGGAGCACGAGCCTCGGGACGCCCGGGATGAAGCCGAGCGCGAGACCGCCGGCGACGAGGAGGATCGGGTACGGGATGCGCAGCGTCGGCGCGAGCGCCATCAGCGTCGCGACGGCGGCGAGGAGCCCGAGCAGGATGAGCTCGTCGTGGCTGCTGAACGCCACCTCTCTAGAGTAAGACCCCGTGTGCGGGATCTGCGGAATCGCGTCCTCTCGCGGCGCCGTCGACCCCGCGCGGCTCGCGGAGATGAGCGCCACGCTTGTCCACCGCGGCCCCGACTCCGACGGGTCGTTCGTCGAGGGCGGTGTCGGCCTCGCGGCCCGCCGGCTCTCGATCATCGACCTCGAGGGCGGCGACCAGCCGATCGCGAACGAGGACGGCACCGTCCACGTCGTCCAGAACGGGGAGATCTACAACCACGGGGAGCTGCGGCGAGAGCTCGAGGCGGCCGGTCATCGCTTCCGCACCCGCTGCGACACCGAGGTGCTCGTCCACCTGTACGAGGAGCACGGCGACGACTTCGCGCGCCGGCTGCGCGGGATGTTCGCGGTCGCGATCTGGGACGGGCGCGGGGCGGGGCGGCTCGTGCTCGCGCGCGACCGGTTCGGGATCAAGCCGCTCCTGTACCGCCATGCCGACGGCGAGCTCGCCTTCGCCTCGGAGCTGCGCGCGCTGCCACGCGGCGAGGTCGACCTCGACGCGCTCGAGGCGTTCCTCGCCTTCAACTCGATCCCGGCGCCGCTGACGATCTTCCGGGAGTGCCGCAAGCTTCCGCCCGGGCACGTGCTTACCTGGGAGGCGGGCGAGGTGGCGCTGCGGCGTTTCGCGCGGCCGGCGCCGGTGCCCGCGGACGAGGTGCGGGGCGAGGAAGACGCCGAGCTCGCCGAGGAGCTGCGCGCGCGCCTGCGCGACTCGGTGCGCGCGCACCTCGTCAGCGACGTGCCCGTCGGTGTGCTCCTCTCGGGCGGGATCGACTCGTCGGCACTCGCCGCACTCGCGGCGGAGGAGTCGTCCGAGCCGCTGCGCACCTTCTCGATCGGCTTCGAGGAGCGGTCCTTCGATGAGCTGGCGAACGCGCGGCTCGTCGTCGAGCGGTACGGGACACGCCACCGCGAGCTCGTCCTGCGGCCCGACGCAGCGCTGCTCCTGCCCGCCTTGGCGGACGCGTTCGACGAGCCCTTCGCGGACTCGTCCGCTCTGCCGACGTACCTCGTCTCGCGGCTCGCGGCCGAGGACGTGAAGGTCGCGCTCTCGGGCGAGGGGGGCGACGAGCTCTTCGGCGGCTACTACACGTACGCGGCCGACCTGCTCGCGGCGCGCGTCGGCGGGCTCGCGCGGCTCGCGCGGCCGCTCGTCGAGCTCCTGCCGAGCTCGACGGCGAAGGCGAGCTTCGACTACCGCGCGAAGCGGTTCGTCCGCGCCGCGCACCTGCCGCCGCTCGAGCGCCACCACGCCTGGAAGGAGATCTTCTCCGCGGAGGCGCGGGGGGAGGTGACCGGCCGGCGCTCGCGGTTCGACCCGGTCGACCTGCTTCGCGACCGCTTCGCGGAGACCGGGGACGCCGAGCTGCTCGCGCGGCTCCAGGACGTCGACCTCGGCCTCTACCTCGTGGACGACCTGCTCGTGAAGGCCGACCGCGCGTCGATGGCGCACTCGCTCGAGGCGCGCGTGCCGTTCTGCGACACGGTCGTGTCGAACCTCGCGGTCGCGCTTCCCGACCGGCAGAAGGTGCGCGGGCTCGCCAAGAAGGTGCTGCTGCGGCGGGCGGCGGCGCCGCTCCTGCCGCGGAAGATCGTCTACGGCCGCAAGCGCGGCTTCTCGATTCCCGCCGGTGCGTGGCTGCGCGGTGACCTGGAGCCGTTCGCGCGCGAGGTACTGTCCCGCGAGACCCTCGAGCGCCAGGGCTTCTTCAGCGCTGGCGCCGTGGGACGCGTCCTCGACGACCATGTCTCCGGCCGCGAGGACCGAAGCCGCCAGCTCTGGGGCCTCCTCGCCTTCACGCTCTGGCACCAGCGCCACGTCGAGCGCACCCCCCAACCACTCTCCGGGCGGGAGCTCGAAGGCCTCGTGCACTAGTTCATATGAGGGTTTGGGTGGACATGACCGCGTCGGCCCATGTCCTCGTCTTCCGGCCGCTGATCGAGCTCCTGCGCCGCCGCGGTGACGAGGTCGAGGTCACCGCGCGGGAGTACGCGCAGACGCTCCAGCTCCTCGAGCTGCACGGGATCGAGGCCGAGGTGATCGGGCGGCACGGCGGCCGGTCGCGGCTCGGCAAGGCGCGGCAGCTCTGGAGCCGGCTGCACGCGCTGCGGCGCTGGGCGCGCGGGCGCGACTTCGACGTGGCACTCGCGCACGGCTCGCACGAGCTGACGATGACGGCGCGGCGGCTCGGGATCCCGAGCTCGACCACCTTCGACTACGAGTTCGCGTGGCTCCAGCACCAGCTCGGCTGCCGCGCGGCCACGCGCGTCGTCGTGCCCGACACGATCCCGGCCGACCGCCTCGCCCGCTACGGCGCCGAGCCGCCGAAGCTCCTCCAGTACCCGGGCCTGAAGGAGGAGTACTACCTCGCCGACTTCGAGCCCGACCCGCACGTCCTTCACGTGTGGCCGATCGACCCGGAGCGCGTGCTCGTCGTTCTGCGCCCGCCGCCGGACGTCTCGCTCTACCACAGGCACTCGAACCCACTTTTCCCGCGAACGCTTGACGCGCTCGGCGGCGACGAGCGCGTCCACGCCGTCGTGCTCCCGCGCACCGAGGAGCAGCGCGCGTTCGTCCGCGGCCTCGACCTCCCGTCGGTGATCGTTCCCGAGCGGGCGGTCGACGCGCAGAGCCTCATCGCGCTCGCCGATCTCGTCGTCTCGGCCGGGGGGACGATGAACCGGGAGGCGGCTGCGCTCGGCGTCCCGGTCTACACGACCTACGGCGGCCGGCTCGGCGGCGTCGACGAGGCGCTGATCCGGCAGAGCCGGCTCGTGCCGCTCACCGACCCGCGCGCGCTCGAGCTGCGCAAGCGCGAGAGCGGCGGCGACGGGCGCGTGCGCCGCGACCCGGCCGAGCTGCTGGCGCTGCTCCTGTCCGCCTACGCGGCGGAGAGCACCGCGAGCACCTCGGCGCCGTAGCGCTCGAGGCGGGCGGGGCCGATCCCGGGAACGGCAGCGAGCTCGGAGGTCGAGGCAGGCGCGCGGCGGACGATCTCCTCGAGCGTCCGGTCGTCGAAGACGACGTACGCGGGCACCGCGTCGGCGCGGGCTCGTTCGAGCCGCCAGGCCTTGAGCGCCCGGCCGGCGGGCGGCAGATCCTCCTCACGCAGGCGGCGGTGCTCACGCGACGGTGCCGTCTCGGCGCCGAGCTCCGCAAGGAACCGGCTCGGCCGGCCCGCCCAGGTCAGCGCGAGGTGGCGACGCGCGCGCGTCATGCCCACGTAGAGCAGGCGCCGCTCCTCGGACACCGCGGCCTCGCTCTTGGCCTGCCGGATCGGCAGCTCGCCCGCCTCGAGCCGGGGGAGGAAGACGGCGTCGAACTCGAGGCCCTTGGCGCGGTGGAGCGTGAGGAGGTGGACGCCGCGCGCCGCCCCGGACCCGAAGAGCCGTTCCAGCTCCGTCTCCAGCTCCGAGACGTCGTCGAGCCCCTCCGCCACCGCGACGATGCGCGCGAGATCGGACTGCCGCGTCTGCTCTCGCTCGCCGAGGCCCTCCGGTGGATACGGAACCCAGCCGAGCTCCTGCGCCACGCGCCGCACGACCTTGTCCGCCGGGCCCGAGGCGCCCCGCAGCCGCTTCAGCAGCCCGCGCGCGCCCTCGCGCGCGAGGAGCGACGCGCCCTGGAACGGGATGCCGGCCGCGTGCAGTGTCGCCTCGAAGTCGGCCGAGCGCGCGTTCGTGCGGAAAAGGACGGCCATCTCCTCGAGCGGCACGCCCTCTTCGGCCAGGGCACGGACGCACTCGGCGAGGAACGCCGCCTCCTCGTCCGGGCCGGAGAAGCCGCGGAGGTCGGGCGGCGGCCCCGACGGTCTCGTCGCACGCAACACCTTCTCCGCTCCGCCGAGCCGCGGCACGAGCCGGTTCGTCAGCTCGAGCACCTCGGGCGAGGAGCGGTAGTTCTCTTCCAGCCGGACGACGGTCGCTTGCGGGAAGCGCCGCGGAAGCGCCAGGAGGTACTCGGGCGTCGCGCCTGTGAACGAGTAGATCGACTGGTAGTCGTCGCCGACCGCGCAGAGCTCGTCGCTCGGGCCGAGCCAGCGGTCGAGGAGCGTCTGTTGGAGCAGGTTCACGTCCTGGTACTCGTCCACCGTGAAGGCGCGGTAGCGCTCGCGGAAGGTGCCGAGTGCCCACTCGTCCTCGTCGTAGAGGTCGATCGCGAGGGCCAGGATGTCCTCGAAGTCGACGAGGTCGGCGGCGGCCTTACGGCGCTCGTACTCGCGGAAGACGCGCGCCATCAGGTCGGGCGGGATCGGCGGGTCGTGCTCCGCCTCGGCGAGTGCGGCCCGGTACGTCTCCAGCGTGAGACGGCGGTTCTTCGCCCACTCGACCTCGGTCGCGAGGTCGCCGGCCGGCCGGAAGCGGTACGCGCCCGGGAGGGTGTTCCCGATCTGCCGCAGCAGGAGCGCCTTCGAGGCGAGGATGCGACCGATCCGGTCGGGTGCGAAGTGGCGGAGCTGAGCGAGCGCGGCGGAGTGGAAGGTGCGGGCGGTGACGCCGGGCGCGCCGAGCGCCGCGAGCCTGGCGCGGAGCTCGCCGGCCGCCTTGTCGGTGAAGGTGACGGCGAGGATCTGGGTCGGCGCGAACGTGTGGGTCGCGACCTGGTTCGCGATGCGGCGGGTGATGGTCGTCGTCTTGCCGGAGCCGGCGCCGGCGAGGATGCAGACAGGGCCGCGGACCGCCTCGGCGGCGCACCGCTGCTCGGGGTTCAGGTCGTCGAGGATCCGCTCGGCGTCCACGCCCCAACGCTAACTCGGCGAGCCGACGGCGTCGTCACCGAATCGCGATGAATGTGAAACGCGTTGGGGCTTTCGCCGCAGCGCGGGGCCATGACCGGGGTCTGACCCCGGTCATGGCTCGCGAAGACGCGGCGCGTTAGGAGGTGGTGCGGGGTCGCCAGGGCGCATGGGGACGAGGGTTGCGCCGCACACCTGGGCCGTTGTCGGCGCGGCCGCAACGGCCGGGGCCTTTCACGGATTGCGGACATGGCCAGCCTACTGGCCGAAACAGACAAGGCGGCGATTACTGCGGGTGGGCGGCGGGCTGGACGGCGACGGCGCGCTTCGGCTCTCGCATCATGGCGGCCAGCTTCGCGACCACCTCGAGCGTCTCGCCGGAGTCCACCAGGCGCTGCAGCTCCCCCAGCTCCTCCTCGAGCCACGCCGTGTCGACCGGCGGCCGCGTCGCCCTCCGGATCTTCGGATGCGGCGTCTCCCGCACCGTCTCGCCGTCGCCGAAGAGCTCCTCGTGGAGCTTCTCGCCGGCGCGGGCACCGATGAACTCGATCGCCACCTCGCGCTCCGGCTCCTTGCCCGACAGCGTGATCATGTCGCGCGCCAGGTCGACGATCCGCACCGGCTCGCCCATTTCGAGGACGAAGATCTCCCCGCGCCCGCCGATCGCGCCCGCCTGGACGACGAGCTGCGCCGCCTCGGGGATCGTCATGAAGAAGCGGGTCATCTCCGGGTGGGTGACTGTCACCGGGCCGCCCTGCTCGATCTGGCGGCGGAAGATCGTGATCACGCTCCCGGCCGACCCGAGCACGTTGCCGAAGCGCACGGCGACGAAGCGCGTGGACACGTCCCGCCGCGCCCCGTACGCCTCGACGATCCACTCGCAGATCGCCTTCGACTGCCCGTAGACCGCGGCGGGGTTCAGTGCCTTGTCCGTCGAGACGAGCACGAACCGCTCCGCCCCCATCTCGACCGCCACGTCGGCGACCACCTTCGTCGCGAGCACGTTGTTCCGCACCGACTCGAGCGGGTTCGCCTCGATCATCGGCACGTGCTTGTAGGCCGCGGCGTGGAAGACGACCGACGGCCGGTAGCTCTCGAAGAGCTGGCGCATCCTCGTCTCGCTCTTCACGTCGCCGAGCACCGGCACCGTGGCGGTGAAGCCGCGCTCGTCGACGAGCTCGCGCTCGATCTCGAAGAGCGGCGTCTCGCCGTGGTCGACGAGCACGAGCCGCTTCGGGCCGACGCGCACGATCTGCCGGCAGAGCTCGGCGCCGATCGAGCCGCCCGCGCCGGTGACGAGCACGACCTCGTCCTTGAGGTACGACGCGATCGACTCGAGGTCGACCTCGACCGCCTCGCGCCCCAGGAGGTCCTCGACCTGTACGGGCCGGATCTGCGCGACGCTGACCCGGCCGGAGATGAGCTCGTGCAGGCCCGGCACGGTCTTGACCGGCACGCGCGCCTGGCGCGCCGCCTCGACGACGCGCTCGCGCAGCTCGCCCGGAGCGGAGGGGATCGCGATCAGGATCTCGTCCGGCGGGCTGTCGCGGAGGATGTGCGGGAGCTCGCCGGTCGTCCCGATCACGCGTACGCCCTCGAGCTGGATGTTCCGCTTCTTCGGGTCGTCGTCGATCAGCCCGATCGGCGTGTAGCGGAGCTCCGGCGTGCGCAGCATCTGCCGGACGACCTGCCATGCCGCGTCGCCGGCGCCGACGACGATCACCTCCTTGCCGCG
>Ga0209577_10000883_pt1 | contig 30030 bp, 22 predicted proteins | sample GraSoiAngelo_109_FD_185874 | JGI IMG/M metagenome (GOLD analysis project Ga0209577, IMG submission 185874) | Grasslands soil microbial communities from the Angelo Coastal Reserve, California, USA - 14_0903_12_20cm (SPAdes) (version 2) | ecosystem: Environmental > Terrestrial > Soil > Grasslands...
AAACTCGCGCCGATCAGCAGTAGGGTCGCGCAAGCGGCGGGTGTGTTGTTCGAGGCGACGGCTGGCTCGAGCGCCGAACAGCTGACCGGTCCGGGCACGGCGCTGGGGACGGTGGCGTACATGTCGCCGGAGCAAGCCAAAGGAAAGCAACTGGATGTGCGTACCGACCTTTTCTCGTTCGGCGCGGTGTTGTACGAGATGGCCACGGGGGCAATGCCATTTCGCGGGGATACTTCTGCGATTATTTTTGATGCGATTCTCAACCGGCCACCATTACGCCCATTGCGGCTCAATCCCGATTTGCCGCTTAAGTTAGAAGAGATTATCAGCAAGGCGCTGGAAAAGGACCGCGATCTGCGTTACCAGGTGGCCGCGGAAATGCGAGCAGATCTGAAGCGGTTGAAGCGCGAGACCGAATCAAGCCAGACTCCGCAAGTGGTCTCGGCAACTTCGGTGGCGGCTGTCTCCGCGCCGGCGCTTCCCACGGCTCAACAACACGGGAGTTCCGCGGTTGTTGCCGTGGTGAAGCAGCATAAATGGGGAGCCACTGGGATTGCGATGGCCGGACTGACCGTTTTGGCTGCGGCGGTATTTGGAGTCTACTCGCTGCTGCATCGTACAAGCGCGACTCATTTCCAGAATTTCACGATCACCCAGGTGACCAACTCGGGCAAGGCCGCACGCACGGCCATTTCACCGGATGGCAGATACGTGCTGACGGTGATCAACAACAAAGGACTGCAAGCCCTGTGGCTACACAACCTTCCGACCAGCAGCGACACACAAGTGATCCCGCCTGCGCCAGCTTCCTACAAGAGTCTCATGTTTTCACCGGACGGAAATTATCTCTATTTCATTAAAGCTGTGGACGCGACAAACATCAACTTCGATCTTTTCCGGGCGCCGGTGCTGGGAGGCACCCCTCAAACAATAATCCGGGGGATTGACAGCGACATCGCCTTCTCTCCCGATGGGCGGCGCATCGCCTTCGCTCGAGTAAATGATCCGGAGGCAGGCAAGTACAGATTAATGACATCCAATCTGAATGGCGGCGACGAGCAGGTTCTGAATGCCGTTGCGCCAGCTTCTGATGCCCCTGCGTTCGTCGCCTGGTCCCCGCGAGACGGGCAGCTGGCGTACCGACTGTTCAAGCCGGACAAGGCTCTCGGAGGAATCGCCCTGTTCGATATCGAAACCAAGAAAATAGGCAGATTCGCTACCTTCGATGACAAGCTTACTCAGGACTTCAAGTGGCTCCCAGATGGACGTGGACTCCTGTCGTTGTATTCGCGAAAGGGACCAGATTACTATCAGCGGTCGCAGATCGGAATCGTTGCGGAGGGGACCGATCAGCTCCAGCCGATCACTCGGGATACCAATAGTTATGCGACTTTGACTCTTTCTGCCGACGGAAAAACTCTAGCCACTGTCCAGACCAAGAGCACGCAGAATCTATACGTCCTTCCAGCCGCAGGTAGCCAATCGCCGACGGCGAACCCATTGCTTCCTCAGGGACAGAATGTTTACGGGTTCGACTGGTCCGCGGACGGGAATCTGGTTTTCACCGACTATATTCGCGTGTTGAGGATCAGTACCGACCGGAGCGTTCCGACGCAGTTGGTGGGTGATCCAACCGCAGCGATTGTTGAATTGGCGGGTTGCGGGACTCATTACCTGGTGTTCTCCTGGGCATTTCATGGGGGCACAAACTCAGCGAACGTCTGGCGTACCAACGCCGACGGCACAAATCCCGTGAAATTGACCGACGGAAAGGACGATCGAGCGCCAGTGTGTTCGGCAGACGGGAAATGGGTATATTACTGGGACCTTGCGTTGCAACAACTATGGCGGGTACCGACAGCCGGCTCAGGAAAACCCGAAATGTTCCCGGGGAGCGCTGTTCCCCGAACCTTCCCCACAGGGACTGGGCTGAGTCCATCTCCCGACGGGAAGGTTCTCGCTTATGTCCTGGCTACCATGCCAACATCGGAGGATCCCTATCCGCAATCTAAGGTCGCACTCCTGGAGTCTTCTTCGACGCCTTCGCCACCGCATCTGATTGACGCGGACGAGCGGATTTCGAGCGGAGGCTTGAACTTCACGCCGGATGGGAAGGCGGTGGCCTACCCGATCCGCGAAAATGGCGTGGACAATATCTGGGTGCAACCGCTCGACGGCTCGCGTGGCCGACAGATCACCTACTTTGATTCGGAGCAGATTCTCAACTTCCGTTGGTCAGCGGAGGGCAGAAGCCTCTGCATACTCCGCGGCCATACCGAATCCGACGTCGTCCTCATACGCGAATCGTCTCAATAGCCCTAGGCCTGACATCAAAATTGATGCCATCCTCGGAGACAGACCATCCGTCTTTCCATCAGGAGACTCCAAACGTGAAACCGCGCAGCTTCGTTCTCGCATCTGCATCTGTCCTATTCATGCTCTGTGCATTTCGGCTGCTTGCCAGACCTGACGCGCCAAAACAGTTCGACCCAAAACTATTCCAGGAGCTGCGGTGGCGCTTGATCGGACCATCTCGTGGGGGGCGAGCACTGGCGGTAGCGGGCGTGCGCGGGCAGCCGGAAGTTTTTTATTTCGGAAGCGTGGGCGGTGGAATTTGGAAGAGTGATGACGCGGGGCGAACGTGGAATCCGATCTTCGATTCGCAGCCGATTGCATCGATTGGGGCGCTCGCCGTTGCGCCGTCGGATTCGAACGTGATCTACGTCGGCTCCGGAGAAGCCGACATGCGCTCCTCGATTTCCTACGGAAATGGCATGTACAAGTCCACGGACGGCGGCAAGTCGTGGGCCCACATCGGGCTGGATGACTCGCGGCAGATCGGGCGGATCATCGTGGACCCACGGGACCCGAACAGGGTTTTTGTCGCTGCGCTGGGTCATGCTTACGGGCCAAACCAGGAGCGAGGCGTGTTTCGTTCGAAAGATGGCGGAAAGACCTGGCAAAAAATCTTGTTTCATGACGAAAACACCGGCGCGATCGATCTGGCGTTCGAACCGGGGAATTCGAAGACGATTCTTGCCACTCTATGGCAGACGCGAAGGCCACCGTGGAGTATTTACGCTCCTTCGAACGGACCGGGCGGCGGCCTCTATCGCTCAAATGACGGAGGCGACCATTGGGAACACGCTAGCGGACAGGGATTGCCGACAAAAAATCTTGGGCGGATCGGCATCAGTTTTGCGCCGAGCAATCCGCGGCGGATTTATCTGATCGTGGACGCCAAGGAGGGCGGGCTCTTTCGCTCTGACGACGGTGGGCAGAACTGGCAGCGCGTTTCGAATGACCGCCGCATCTGGCAACGCGGGTGGTATTTCGGGGAAGTCAGCGTGGATCCCAAAGACCCTGACACCGTGTACGTCCCGAACACTACAACCTACCAGTCGCACGACGGTGGGAAGACGTTCATGGCATTTAAAGGCGCGCCGGGCGGGGACGACTATCACGAGTTGTGGATTGATCCCGATGAGCCGCGGCGGATGATTCTCAGCAGCGATCAAGGGGCGATCGTGACGCGCAATGGGGGTGAAACGTGGAGTTCTTGGTACAACCAGCCAACGGGGCAGTTCTATCACGTGGTGACGGATAACCAGTTTCCTTACTGGGTGTACGGTGCGCAGCAGGACAGCGGTTCGGCGGCCACTCCGAGCCGCAGCAGGTACCGTTCGTTGAACTCTCATGATTGGCGGCCGATGGATGCCGGCGACGAAAATGGCTACATCGCGCCGGACCCGCTGAATACTGGCGTGGTGTTCGGCGGCACTGTGGCGCGACAGGATTTCGGAGACGAACAGATACAGCAACTGCCGCCGACGCTTGCACATCCCGGCGAGTACCGGCGCACATGGACATTACCACTTATTTTTTCCCCGAACGATCCGCACGTGCTGTACTTCGGCTCCCAAGTTTTGTTTCGAACGGCAGACGGCGGCAGCTCCTGGCAAGTGATTAGTCCCGATCTCACGCGCGAAGATGCCGGTGTCCCGCCGAATCTGGATGCGGCGACGGCTGGGGATGCTCCGAAGGGCGAACGCCGCGGTGTAATTTACACGATTGGGCCGTCGCCTGTGCGGGATGGAGAAATCTGGGCGGGCACGGACGATGGCGTGATTCAACTGACGCAAGATGAAGGGAAAACGTGGGAGAACGTTACGCCGCCGGATTTGACGCCGTGGAGCAAGGTGACGCACATCGAAGCGTCGCATTCCGATGCGGGGACGGCGTACGCAGCGGTGGACAGGCATCGGTTGGAGGACTATCAGGCGTATCTCTATCGCACGCGGGACTTCGGCAAGACCTGGCAACGCGTCTCGAATGGGATTCCCGAAGGGAGCTTTCTGAACTGCGTGCGGGAAGATCCTGCTCGAAAAGGTTTGCTCTACGCTTGCTCGGAGAAGGGCGTCTACGCTTCTTTCAATGACGGCGACGATTGGCAGCCCCTGCAATTTAATCTGCCGGTGACGTCGGTGCGCGATCTGGTGGTGCATGAAAACGATTTGGTGGTTGCTACGTTTGGCCGGTCGTTTTGGATACTGGACGATGTGACGCCGCTGCGGCAGATGGATTCGCATGTCGCCGTGGCCGATGCGTGGCTTTTTCGTCCGCAAACCGCCGTTCGCATGCGGCCGGGTTCAGACCAAGGCACGCCGGTGCCGATGGATGAGCCACTGGCTGCGAATCCGCCGGAGGGCGCAGCGCTGGATTATTTCTTAAAAGACAAGCCTTCAGCTCCGATTCAATTGGAAATTTTCGACTCAGAAGGAAAGCTGGTACGGCGATTCGCGAGCGATGACGTCTTGCCGAAGACAAATCCCAACGACGTGCCGATTCAAATGGAGTGGGTGCGCGACCCGAAACCTCTTTTGGCCGAGGCGGGAATGCACCGATTCGTATGGGACTTTTGTTACGCGCTGCCGAAGGGCGTTCGCAGATCTTTCTGGGGACCGGCCGGACCTTTGGCAGCGCCGGGCAACTACACCGTAAAACTCACGACGAACGGCAAGAGCAGCACGCAACCGCTGACCATCAAGCTGGATCCGCGTGTGAAAGCTCCGCAGGACGCCCTGGTGCGGCAGTTTGGATTGGCCTCGAAGCTCGCGGCACGGTTGGGCGAAGTCTCGTTGGCGTTGCAACAGGTCAGCGACCTGCGAAAGCAAATCGACGCACGCCGGAAGGAGGCGGGCGGTAACACCGAGCTTCTGACACCCTTACAGGAACTGGAAAAGAGAGTTGAATCGGCGGTGGAGCCCGATAGTGATGCCGATTTCATGTTATTTGGACTCGCCGCTCCGGCCAAGGAGCATGAGCCTCTTCCCAAAGTCGTATCTGCGCTCACCGGACTCTTGATCATTGTGGACAGCTCCGATATGGGGCCCGCTGCTGATGCTGTGGCCGCAAGCGTGAGATGGGAGGAAGCTGCGCAGGAGACGCTGGCGCGCTGGGCCTCGTTCCAAAAAGATGATCTGGCGGCTGTCAATGCTTTGCTGAAAAAAGCCAAACTGAAGCCGCTGGTTATTTCTCCGATGATCCCCGGAGATGGGCCGACGGCTCACTAGCTTTTCTAAGGAGACGATTTGAGATCGAAGAAGCGGCTTTGGGGCCGTCCTTTCTAGTTGCGTTTGCACGTTTCGAGCGGCGCGAATTGAAGGACGGATTTGGTATGCTGCTCTAAGTGAGAAACTTCCTCCGAATCAGGTCTCTCTTTCTGATTGGGCTGCCGTCCGTGGCTCTTCTGGCTGCGGTGATGGTCTCTCCATCTCAGAGTTCTTTGCAGACACAGCAACCAGCTGCCGGCGCGCCGCCCCCAGCAACTCCATCCACGTCCTTTTCGCAGAGAGGAGTGGCGGGAGCGGTGGCTTCTCCCTTTGGCGCGCAAGCTCCGCAAGGCGGGCTCAATATCGTGGTGATGGATCCGGCCCATGGTGGAACGGACCCGGGCGCGCGAGGCACGGGCGGCATCCGCGAGAGTGAGATCGTGCTGGATTTTGCGATTCAGGTTCGCCGCGCGCTGGAGTTGCAAGGCTTTCAAGTGGTCGAGACGCGGCAGGGCAATGAGAATCCTTCGTTTGACGATCGTTCCGCAACCGCCAATGCGCAACGCGGAGCGGTGTTCGTATCCTTGCACATCTCTTCGACAGGACTGCCGGGCACGGTGCGTGTCTACGTGAACTCGGATTTGCCACCGCTTGCGGATTCAAACGGCTTGATTCCCTGGGACCGCGCACAGGCGCCGTTTCTTGGACTGAGCCGGACGTTTGGCGATCTTGTGCAAGGATTACTGGTGCAGCGATTCAAAGGCTCACCAGAAACCGCACAAACCGCTAGCGTGCGGCAGCTTCGGACTACGGCTGCACCGGCAATTGCCGTGGAAATCTCCAGTGTAACGGTCGAGGACCGCGCCGACTTGGACCGCATGGCCCCGGGTGTGGCGGATGCCATCGCGCGCGGGGCGGCGGCGTTCAAGCCCGCCTACGTCGTTCCAAACTCGCCGGGAGCGCTGCCGTGACGCCACGCTGGAAATTTTGGCTGATCGGCGGATTGGTTACCGCTGTACTTGCAGCAGCGATCTATTTCCCAATTCTGCGCAGGCGGGTGAAGCGCGCCGCGCGGCTCCAGCAGCAAAGTGAAGAACAGGCTCGCCGCGAATTGACGCAACCGATCGTGGTCAATCCGGGCGATCCCCGAGTGAAGACCAAACTCTTCTGGGCTTCGGATACGATCGATTCCACGCTGGTGCCGGTAACGGTCGAGCTGCCGCTTTCGAATGACCCGGTGCTGCGATCGAAACAGGTTTTGAACACGCTGCTCGCGGGCCCCGTGGATGCAGAGTTGCGGACACTGCCGCCGGACGCCTTGCTGCTTGCGTTTTATCTCTTGCCGGACGGAACGGCGATCGCGGATTTCTCCGAGGCGCTGGCGACTTCCATTCCCTCGGGGATCGTAAGTGAGCAGTTGGCGATGAATTCCATCACCCGGACTCTGGAAGCCAATGTGCCGCAGGTCCGGCGGCTGAAAATCCTGATTCATGGGCAGGAAGTGGAAACGCTCGCGGGGCATTTGGATCTGACGGGGACATTTGTAGTCAACACCGGATCGCCTCAATCGCCGGCTGCCGACAAGACGCCCGCTCCGGCTCCCGGACCGTTGACACCAGAAAAAGCGCCCGGCAAACTGGCACAACCTGAGCGCAAACCGTAGAATTCTTGAGCACGGAAATGATGACCGCAGGAGGCAGAGTGAGAGTCGATGGCCGAACCGCGGAGCAGATGCGTCCCTTGAAAATCACGCCGGATTTTATCTCCACGGCCGAAGGCAGCGTGCTCATTGAGTTGGGAAACACTCGCGTGATCTGCACGGCCACGGTGGACGACGGCGTGCCCGGCTTTCTGAAGGGCAGCGGCAAAGGCTGGGTCACCGGTGAATATGGAATGCTGCCGCGCGCAACCGAAGAGCGCACGCCGCGCGAGGCAGCGCGGGGGAAACAGTCGGGACGAACGCTGGAAATTCAGCGATTGATCGGCCGCTCGTTGCGCGCGGTAACGGATCAGGAAGCGCTGGGCGAGCGCACCGTGTGGCTCGATTGCGATGTGATTCAGGCGGATGGCGGAACGCGAACGGCGTCAATCACCGGAGCGTTCGTCGCGCTGGCGTTGGCGTTCGAGCGCCTGGCCGCGGCGGGGATATTGAAGAGTTCGCCCCTGATCGACACCGTGGCGGCCACCAGCGTTGGCATTGTGGACGACCGCGCGCTGCTGGATCTCGCCTATGAAGAGGATTCGCGTGCCGAAGTGGATATGAATGTGGTCATGACCGGCAACGGGCGTTTTGTCGAAATCCAAGCCACAGCGGAGGGACGCGCGTTTTCCGGAAGCGAGATGCAGGATTTGCTGGCGCTTGCCGCCGCGGGGATTCGCCGTCTGACGGAAGAACAACGCGCCCTCCTGCCCGTAAAATTCAGTGCGCGCGCACGCTAAGCTTTTCCTCGCCTCATCCAACGCGGGGAAGCTCGCTGAATATCGTGCGCTTGCGACAGCGTCCGCACCTACCCTTGTGGTTGATTTGGCATTGCTGCCGGATTTCGATGCGCTTCCGGCGTTCGAGGAAAACGCTCCAACGTTCGCAGAAAACGCTGCAGGCAAGGCGCTGCATTACTCGCGGCACCGGGACGGGCTGGTCTTCGCCGAGGTACGCTGGGCTGCAGGCGACAAATTCGCAAAGGATTGAAAAACTGCTGGACGAGATGCGGGACAAGACAGGATCCGAGCGTGCTGCTTATTTCGTTTGCGCGATTGCACTGGCGGAACGCGGACGAGCCATGGCGATCGTTACGGATCGCGTTGACGGGGAAATCCTGGGGGCGCCGCGAGGATCGGGCGGATTTGGCTACGATCCGGTGTTTTACTTCCCGGCCCTCGAGAAAACATTTGCGGAGCTTCCCGCGGAAGAAAAAGATCAGCGCAGCCATCGGGGGAAAGCATTCCGCAGATTGCTCGCGGCTCTTTCCTCCATGCTATAGTCTTGGCTCCTATGGCCACGAAATCGAAGGAAAAACCATCGACGAAGAAGAAATCTGCTCCCGCAAGATCAAGAGCGACGAAATCCGCGAAGACCGTCAAGGCTGCCAAGACGGCGCGTGCAGCCGGGACGGATCCCAAGCGCGTGGTGGCAATCCTCGCGAAACTGGACGAAGCGTATGGGGATGCCACGTGCGAGCTGAAGCACGAGAATGCATTTCAACTGCTGATCTCCACGATCCTTTCCGCGCAATGCACGGATGTGCGCGTGAATCAGGTCGCCGAAACGCTTTACAAGAAGTATCCCGATCCAAAGGCGTTCGCCTATGCCACGCCCGCCGAGCTGGAACAGGATATCCGGCCAACAGGGTTTTTCCGGAACAAGACGAAATCGGTGATGGGCGCGAGCAAGGCGATCCTTGAAAAGTTTGGCGGGCAAGTGCCGCGCAAGATGGAAGAGATACTGACGCTGCCGGGCGTCGCGCGAAAAACCGCGAACGTCGTGCTCGGCACGGCGTATGGGATCGCCAGCGGAGTCGTGGTGGATACGCATGTGCTGCGTCTCTCAAACCGCTTGGATTTGTCGCGCAATGAAGATCCGAAGAAGGTCGAACAGGATTTGATGAAGATCATTCCGCAGGAGAAGTGGATCCAGTTTTCCCACCAACTGATCTGGCACGGACGACGGGTGTGCCACGCGCGCAAACCGAAATGCATCGAATGCAACATGGAATCGCTGTGCTATGCGAAAGACAAAACGATCTGAACTTCAAAGATCGGCGCTCCCGCCTTGTTGATGAGTTCACACGAAGAACATCTAGCGTGGTTTCTTATCGCTCTTACGCGGAGCGAAGGCCGTCTGGAACCATTGGTAGATTATTGAAGCGAATGCCGGTCGCGTCAAAGATGGCGTTGCCGATGGCCGGGGCCACGGCCATGATCGGCGTCTCACCCGCTCCGGCGGAGGGAATGTCCTTGCGATCGAGCAAGATGCCCTCGATTTCAGGAACATCGCGGAAGCGCGGCACGCGATAGGTTGCGAAATGCGGATTTTTTATTCGGCCATTTTCAAATTCGATGGCCTCGAAGAGCGCCCCTCCCAGCCCCTGAATCATCGCGCCAACCACCTGGTTGCGCAAACCATCCGGATTGACGATGGCGCCGCATTCGAACGCTTCCACCAACCGAACGACAAGCACCACGCCCGAAGTTTTATCCACCGCTACTTCTGCGCAGGTCGCCACGTAACTAGCCTTCTCGTAGCCACACGCAATTCCGAACCCTTGGCCCTTTTGCGTTTTCTTGCGCGGCCAGCCAAAGGACTTCGCGGCTGCCTCCAGCACCGCGCGCAGGCGTAGATCCGAAAGATTCTTCATGCGGAAATCGAGTGGGTCCATCCGCGCCGCGCTCGCCAGTGCATCCATGTGCGTTTCACGCGCGAAGTGATTCGCCGTCGCCGCAAGCCCGCGATAGGAACCGCTTCTCAGGATCAACGGCACGGCATGATATTCCGTGCGCTGATTTGCAACGACGTAGGGAGTCTCGATCCCCGACGCTCCGGAATGGTAGTTGTGAAATTCCCACGCGGTTAGCGTGCCGTCGCTGGCGATACCGCTTTTGACTTCGATGACACCCGCCGGACGGAAATACGCCCACGTAAATTCTTCCTCGCGTGTCCAAACCACTTTCACGGGACGTCCCGCCGCGCGCGCCAATCGCGCCGCCTCAATTGCTGCGTCGCTGGTGTGCTTCCCTCCGTACGCCGACCCCGTGTCCGGCACAATCACTCGCACGCTGCTCTCGGGCAAGTGGAAAACATCCGCCAGCTCGTCGCGGTTGGCGAACGGCCGCTGTGTTCCGGTCCACACCGTGAGTTTGCCATCGGCCCACTGAGCCACGGCCGCGCGCGGCTCGAGCGGAGCATGCGCGATGTACGCCACGTTGTAGGTTGCGTCGAGTCGGTGCGCTGCACTTGCCAGCCCCTCTTCCACAGAACTTTTTTGCTTCCGGAAACGATCGTCAAGCTTCGAGGCGGCATTCTGCTTGAAATACGAAAAGATCTCCTTGTTCGAGATCTGCGGCACTTCTTTCCATTGAGCGTGAATCGCATCGAGAGCTTTTTGCGCCTCATCGGCGCTCGGCGCCGCTGCGCCCACAAACTCTCCATCACGCACGACGAAAACGCCGGGCATGGCCTTCGCTGCGCTGTCATCGTAAACCGTGAGCGTCGCGCCAAACGACGGCGCGCGCAACACTTTGCCGTGAAGCATCCCAGCCGGCCGAAGATCCGGTGTGTACTGATGGCGCCCGGTCACGAACGCACGCCCATCTACTTTCGGAATGGCTTTACCGGCGACCGTCCATTGCGTTGCCGGAGTGATGGGATCTTCTGCCGGGAGATTTTGCGCGAGCGTCTTGCCCCGCGCGAGTTCCGCATACCTAAGCGAGCGGCCGGACGCGGGATCGGTGACTTTCGCATCGGCTGCTACCAGTCCCGCCGGTGCGACGTTCCACTCCTTCGCCGCCGCTTCCACAAGAATGTCGCGGGCCGCGGCCGACACACGCCGCAACTGCGGCGTAATCGTCGGCGTCGTCCGGCTGCCAAACGTGCCCGCGTCAAACGGCGTCAGCGTCGTATCCGCGGTTACCATCCGAACACTTTCGAACGGAACCCGCAGTTCATCGGCGATGGTTTGCGCCAATGCCGTGCGGATGTTCTGCCCGATCTCTGCCTTGCCGGTGAATCCCGTAACGCTGCCGTCCTCACCGACGTGCAGCCACGCGTTAATGTCCTTTGGCCATTCTTCATTGTGGAAACTCCGGTGCCCCGGCGCCGTCTCCTGCGCGGCAGCCGCGTCTTTGGCAATCGCAAAAACCGCGATTCCCGCGCCAAGAAGCTTGAAGAAATCGCGACGTGCCAATTCGAATTGATGGAACGGAGCAGCGCCGAATTCGTACCGCTCCGGCTCGACGATAATTCTTCCTTCGACGTTACTCATCGCCGGTGCTCCTGCATCATCTTGGCCGCCTGGCGGACTGCCTCGATGATGCGCGGATGCGTACCGCAACGGCACACGTTGCCTTGCAAGAATTGAACGATCTCTGCCTGGCTGGGATTCGGATTTGTTTGCAGCAATCCCACGCTGCTCATGATCATTCCCGAAGTGCAATAAGCACACTGGAATGCGCCGGCATCAAGGAACGCCTGCTGCACGGGATTCAATCTGCCGTCCTTTTCAAGACCTTCGATGGTTGTAATGGGTTTTGCGGCAGCCGCGCTGACGGGAATCTGGCACGAGCGGCGCGGCGCTCCCCCAATCAAGACGGTGCAGGCGCCGCACTGCCCTTCCCCGCAACCGTACTTGCTGCCGGTCAGGCCGAGCTCATCGCGCAGGACATAGAGGAGAGGCGTGTCCGCGGGATAGTTGACCGGATATCGCTTGCCGTTGATTTCCAGTTCGATCGGCTTCGCCATAATCCCTGCTCCTGAGTAAAATTCTCCACCCGATCAATGTTTGTGACAAGTGTCGCAAGCGGTCTTGGCCTGATTTATTTCGTGGCAGTTCAGGCAGCTATACATTGTCGTGACACTGGTCACTTCCGACATCGCCTCCATTTCCCGGACTTGGCCGTGGCAGATCTCGCATTTTACGCCGGCCTCGAGATGCACGCGGTGATTCCACGCAACCCCCGGCAGCACGGCATAAACGCGAACCCAGGGAATCGCCTGTTTGGATTTGGAATACCCAGCGAGCTTCTGAATCGAAAGCTTATCCTTGGAGACCGTCACATGGCACAGCATGCATTTGCTGGCGTCCGGAAATGTCATTAGTTTGCCCGGCTGGGGATTCGTGTGACAGTCCTGGCAATCCAGACCGAGAGCCAGATGTTTCTTGTGGCTATAAGGGATAGGCTGCACGGGCGGCGTGTGTTCCGAAGGATTGTCCGGGACCATTTGCTTCGCCGCTTGCGGTGACGCAGCCTGTTGCGCGGTGAGACCTGCCGCAAGGAAAAGAAATGCCAGCGTTGAAGCGATCACCATGGGAGCGATCCATCCAATTCTATTCACCATCAGTCGACCTCGCAAATTAGGATTTGCCGCCCTTCCTCGCCCCAACTACGCTATCTTGTTCACCACTTCCTCGATGCTGGTCCCGAAATCCTTGAGCATGACCGTCGCTGCGTTTCTTCCCGGCGCCCCTGTCACGGATCCGCCCGGAAACGTCGTCGCACCGGTTTGATACAAGCCCGGAATCGGCATGCGATGCTGCGCCCACCCCGGCATCGGACGCATCGGTCCGGTTTGCGACGCGCTCTGCGCTCCCGCGTGCGCGCTCCCGTGCCAGAAGTGCGGATTCATGCGCTCCAAGTCCAACGGACTTTCAATAAACCGCGCCAGGATTTTGTCCTCCGTCAAATTCGGCGCATATCGCCGCAAGTATTTGAGATAAGCGTCGGAAACCTCTTTCTTGATCTTGTCCCAATGCTCCGGACCTTCCTTCAGTTCGTAAGGCTGCCAGCCGATGACCTTAAGGGTGTGCATGCCCGCGGGAGCGCGCGTCGGATCGGCCATGCTGCAGCAGATGATCTGCATCGGCGGATCCTCCAGATTGATTACGCCTCTTGCATCGTCGTAGGCAAAGCGCAGCGCACGCTCCGGCGAAACCAGGATGCCCGCTTCCACGGGCGAGAGCGTGCCGCCATCCACGGCAAACTTCGGCGGCTCCGAAGTCGCGCAATGCGTGACGAACATCGCATGTTCCGCCTGCCAGGTATCCACGCCGTCGAGAAAGTCCTGGCCCCACAGCTCGCGTGGTGCCATGTCCACTAAATGCTTGATGTGAATTGTCGAAACCACGGCCTTTTCGGCGCGGTACGAAGTTCCGTCGCTGCATTCCACTCCCACGCATTTCCCACTCTCCACAACGAGCCGCTTCACCCATTTGTTCGTCAACAGCACACCGTTGTGCGCCTCGATGAACCCCGCCAGTGCCTGCGTCAATACTCCCGAACCGCCCTTGGGGAACGGCCGTCCAGAATGTTGCTGACGCGCTGTACCGTAGGCCAATCGCCCCGTCACCGGCGCATCCGGTGGCTCCGCCGCCAGGTGGGACATATAGAGCATGAACGTGCGGCAGTGTTCCTCCTCGAACGTGTCGCGAATGATTTCCCATGCCGACATCGCCAGCCGCCTCTGCCACAGCTTTCCGCGCGGCTGCTGCGCCAGTTGATCGTTCAACGGTTTCCCAAACCCGATGGGCGTAAAACTTGTCCCAAGCAAAACCGGTTTGACGGCGTCAAACTCCGCCAGCATTTTTCGATAGGCCGCGGCGTCTTTCTTCGAGAACTTCGCGAACTCCCGGCAGGTGCGGTCGAGGTCCCGCCACTGGGTCAGATATGTGCCGTCGGCAAAGGGAATGTGAAAGATCGGGTCGGGATCGACGTATTCAAGCCCGTAGTCGCGGAGCTTGAGCTCGTCGTTCTTGATCATGGGATTGTCGAGCAAGAAAGTATGAGCCGTTGAACAGACGTCGTCCTTGAATCCCTTGAGCGTCAACGACGCCGTCTTTACGCCGCCGCCGACGATTGGCCGTCCCTCCAGAAGCAGGCAGCGATAACCGGCCTTCGCCAAGTAGGCGGCCGCAATCATGCTGTTGTGCCCTGCGCCGGCAACGACAATGTCGAAGCGATCTTCCTTGGAGGTTTGCGGTCCCAGTGAGAACGGTGTAACAGCCAGAGGTGCCAGTGCCGTCGCCTTCACAAACTCGCGTCGACTGATGGTGCTCATTGGAGCGCCCCCTTTAAACCAACTCTTATGCCTTCTTCACTACTTCCTCGATGCTAGTTCCGAAGTCCTTCAGCATGACCGTCGCCGCGTTTCTCCCGGGTCCTCCCGTAACCGATCCGCCAGGATGAGTCGTCGCCCCCGTTTGGTACAGGCCGGGAATCGGCATTCGATGTTGCGACCAGCCCAGCATGGGGCGCATCGCACCGGACTGCGCAGGTCCCGATCCGCCGGCATGACAACTACCGTGCCAGTTGTGCGGGTTCATGCGCTCCAGATCAAGCGGACTTTTGACGATACGAGCGAGAATCTTGTCATCTGTCAGATTGGTCGCGAACCGCCGCAAAAATTTCAAATTCGCGTCTGAGACTTGATCCTTGATTTCGTCCCAATGCTGCGGGCCCTCTTTCAATTCGTACGGGTGGTAGGCAACGATCTTGATCGTATGCATTCCGGCGGGCGCACGAGTCGGATCAGCGATACTGCAACAAATCGTATGGATCGACGGGTTTTCAAGATTCACCGCTCCTCGTGCGAAGTCATAACTCATGCGCAAGACGCGATCGGCGCTGATCATCACTCCGGAATGCACGGGCGAGAGTGTTCCGCCAGCTACCGCATATTTCGGCGGCTCCGTCGTCGCATAATTTGTCTCAAACAGCGTCAGGCCGGCTTTCCAGGTATCCACGCCGTCGATGAAATCCTGGCCCCACAATTCGCGCGGCGCCATGTCGATCAGGTGTTTGATGTGGATCGTGGACAGCACTGCTTTCTCTGCGCGATAGGAGCTCCCGTCCTCACAGTCCACTCCCGTGCACTTACCGTTTTCGATAATCAGCCCTTTGATCCACTTGTTGGTCTGAATCACGCCGCCATGCGCTTCGATGAACCGCGCCAGCGCTTGTGTCAGCGTCCCCGACCCGCCCTTCGGCAGTGGTCGGCTCTCTCGCTGCTGTTGCAGCGGAATATACGCGGCTCGGCCGGTCATCGGGTCCTGCACCGGCTGCAGCGGATAGGGGCAGCCCAACATGAAGGCTCTGCAATGGTCGTCCTCAAATGTATCGCGAACAATTTCCCAGGCCGACATGGCCAGCCGCCGCTGCCAAAGTTTGCCGTGCGGATGTTCCGCCAAACGGTCGTTGATGGCTTTCCCAAAGCCAATCGGCGTAAAGGCAACTGCATTCAAGAGGGGCTTGACGGTTTCATATTCGGTGATCATTCGCCGGTAGGCGAGGCCGTCTTTCTTCGAGAACTTTGCGAATTCCTCGCAGGTATGGTCCAAGTCGCGCCACTGCGTCAGGTAGCTGCCGTCGGGAAACGGCATGTGATAGACGGGATCGGGATAGATGTAGGCGAGGCCGTACCGTCCGAGTTTGAGCTCATCGTCGCGCAGAATCGGGTTTCCATGGATTCCGTTGTGCGCCGAAGAACAAATGTCATGTGTGAATCCGCGCAGCGTCAACTGCGCGGACTTCACGCCACCTCCAACGATTGGCCGCCCTTCGAGCACTACACATCGATAGCCCGCTTTTGCCAGATACGCAGCCGCAATCAAGCTGTTGTGTCCGGCACCGGCAACGACGATATCAAAACGCTCTGCCATTGTAGCCTACCGCTCTCGTCGATCAAGACGCAGGGCCTTGGGCCCAACTCTTTCGTCAAGCTAGATTCTGCTTCAACGTCTCGGCGGACACTTCCTTTTCCCAGCGGGACACGACCACGGTGGCGACTCCATTGCCGATCATGTTCACCGCCGCGCGGGCCATGCTCAGGAACCGGTCGATCCCCAGAATCAGCGCCATTCCCGCTACCGGAATCGTCGGGATGACCGTCATCGTGGCCACCAGCGCGATAAATGCCGCGCCTTGTACACCGCTGGCACCTTTCGAAGTCAGCACCGCGACCGCAAAAATCGTCAGCTCCTGCGTCAGCGTCAGCGGCGTATTGGTGGCCTGCGCCACAAACAGCGCCGCCATCGTCATGTACATGCTGGTACCGTCCGTGTTGAAGGTGTAACCGGTGGGAACGACGAGTCCTACAAGACCCTTCGAACATCCCAGCTTTTCCAATTTGGCCATCAGCGTTGGCATGGCAGGTTCCGACGAGCTGACGGCCAGCACGAGAAGAATCTCTTCCTTGATATACGCCAGGAATCTCAGAATTCCGAATCCAGCCATGCGAGCGATCACGCCCAGCACAAGGAAAACGAATAAAATCGCGGTGGCATAAAACGTGCCAAGCAATCTGACCAGCGGCCCCAGCGACGCGATGCCGTACTTGCCGATGGTGAATGCCAGCGCCCCAAATGCTCCGAACGGCGCGAGGCGCATCAGGATGGTAACAATACCGAACACTACCTCTGTCAGCATGTTCAAGAAATCGAGCAGTGGTTTGCACCGCGGTCCGGCAACGGACAGCGCAAATCCAAACAATACGGAGACCAGCAATACCTGCAAAATGTCGCCCTTGCTGAACGCGTCCACAACGGTATTGGGGACGATGTGAAGCAGGAATTCCGAAGCAGTTTGTGCTTTCGCCTGCCCCGCGTACTCCGCCACTGCTTTGGCGTCCAGCGTGGCAGCATTTATGTTGAATCCGCTGCCGGGGCGCACCACGTTTCCCACCACCAGGCCGATGAACAGCGCCAAAGTTGACACGAACTCGAAGTAGAGCAGCGCTTTTCCACCGACTCGGCCCACTTTCTTCAAATCTTCCATTCCGGCGATGCCCGTCACCACGGTGCAAAAGATGACCAGCGTGAGGATCATCGTAATCAGCCGGATGAAGGCGTCCCCCAGAGGTTTCATGGCCATCGCCGTCGCCGGCCGCAGATAACCGAGCACGACCGCTGCGACAACCGCAAACAGCACTTGCAACGACGAGTTTGTGTAGAAAGCTTTCTTGAACGGATTGGGCGGGGTCATATTAGGGGCCGGAGCTACGCGGCGCGAGAAGTATTCTTTTCCCTTCCAAGAATTTTTGTGAACCTAACCGCTACAACAACTTCTCGGGCTCGCGAATGGCATCCGCCAATCCGCTCAAGAACTCTGCCGCCCGCGCTCCGTCCACCACACGGTGATCGCTCGAAAGGGTCATCGTCATCATCGGCCGGATGCCGGGTTTTCCATCAACGGGCAGGACCCGCTCGGAAATGCTTCCCACCGCGAGAATCGCGGCCTGCGGCGGCGTGATGATCGCGCTGAAGGCATCGACCTTATACATGCCCAGGTTGCTCAGCGTAAAAGTCCCGCCGGTAATGTCTGCTGGACGCAATCGGCCCGCTCGCGCGCGCTCTGTCAATTCCCGCCGCAGTGTGGAGATTTCCGCAATCTTCGCGGTGTTCGCCCTGTGGATCACCGCGCCGACTACGCCATCCTTCACCGCCATCGCCACGCTGACATTGATCTCCGGATTCGAACGAATCCCCTCCGGGGACCAACTCGCATTCATTCGCGGATGCTTTGCCAGAACTTTCGCCAACAGCCCAATCAGCAAGTCTGTGATCGTGGGTGCCACCCCCGGCATCCTCTCCATCTCTTGGCTGAATCGCTTTTGCGCCTCAATCAGTTCGCCACAGTCGACGTCCCGCACCAGGAAAAAGTGCGGCACGCTAGTCCAGCTCTGCATCGTGCGCTCGGCCATCAGCCGCGCGACCTGGCTCAGCGGTTGCACTCCCACGGGAGCAGCGGCGCCTTTTCCATCGGCAAGACTCTGCACATCTTCGGACGTGATCGTCCGATCGGGCCCTGTTCCTCGAATCTTGCTGATATCCACACCAAGTTCTTTAGCCAGCCGCCGCGCCTTTGGAGAAATCTGCGGAGCTGCTTCCACACGCTGTTCTGTCGCTTGCACCGCCGTAGCCGCGCTCGTGCGTTCCGGACTGGCGGATGCGCGCGCAGCGGGTGTGGTCGTCACGGCCATCGCAGGAGGTTTTTCGCCGGGAGCAACAAGCCACGCGATGGTTTGTCCCACCGGGACTACGGCTCCCACATCCGCCGTTATCCCCGCAAGTACCCCATCTCCCGGCGCTTCCACTTCGACGACCGCCTTATCCGTCTCAATTTCGAGCAGCGGTTCACCCTTGGTGACGCGCTCACCTTCTTTCTTTCGCCAAGCCAGGAGCTTCCCGGTTTCCTGCGCCATTTCGAGCGCAGGCATTACCACACTGATCGCCATAGGTTTTTGTCGGGAGCTGGGCACGCGGCTTCAGTCCGTAGCTGCCACTCCTTCGATTTTCGCGCTGGCTGCCACCATCTCTTTCACCCGTCGGCTAGGCTCAGCCTCGTGTTCGCGCGTCGTTGACAGCGGCCCATTCACGGTGAAATAGTGCGCACCTGCCACCATCAGTTGCTCTGCCGGAAATCGCGTGATCACTTCATGCCCGGTTTCCGTCACTACAATCTCTTCTTCAATCCGCGCCGCGCTCCACCCATCCGTCGAAGGCCAGAACGTTTCCAACGCGAACACCATCCCCGGCTTGATCTCATGCGAGTGCTCGAGCGACACCATGCGGCTGATCACCGGCTTCTCCCAAATCGCCAGTCCGATGCCATGCCCAAATTGCAGCGCAAACGCCGCTTCTTCATCCGGAAATCCAAATTCTTCCGCCTTCGGCCACACCGATGCGATCTCCGCTGTCGTTCGGCCGGGCTGCACGAGCGAAATGGCCGCGTCCAAATATTCGCGGCATCGTTTGTAAGCGTCGATCATCGCGTGCGAGGCATACCCAATCGTGAAGCACCGGTAGTAGCACGTCCGATATCCCATGTACGAATGCAGAATGTCGTAATAAACGGGATCGCCCGGCCGCAACACGCGGTCGGAAAACACGTGCGGATGCGGATTGCAGCGCTCCCCCGAAATCGCGTTTACTGCTTCTACGTACTCCGATCCTAGGTCATACAAAACTTTGCTCGCCAGCCCCACCGCCTGGTTCTCGCTCATCCCCGGCTTCATCGCGCGATACAATTCGTCATACGCCGCGTCCACCATCATCGCGGAATGATTCAGCAGCGAAATTTCATCCTGCGTCTTGATCACCCGCGCATCGGACATCAGTTGCTGCCCGTCAACAATCTTGATCCCCTCTTTTTGCAATGCGAAAAGAATCGGCGGCTCCACCACGTCGATCCCCAGCGGCTCTTTGTGCAGTCCGCGCTTCTCGAGTTCCACTTTTATTTTGCGAGCGACGTTCTCCGCGCGCCCCATCTCCGGCGACATCGCTCCGCGCAGCAGCGGAATCCCCGGCCGCGATCGTTCTCCGAGCCAGGGGCAGTTCTGCTGATGGTGTCTTGCGGCCGATCCAAAATCCCACAGAATCGGTTCGTCATTCTGAGACAATAAACTGAATCGGCTGATTTTGTCCTGCGCCCATGTCCCGATATGCGTGGCCGTCAAATAGCGCACATTGTTCATGTCAAAACAAAGCAGTGCGCCCATTTCCGATTTCGTCAGCAGCGCTTTCGCCCGCGCCAGCCGTTCGCGGCGCAAGCGGCCAAAATCAATGCGGTTTTCCCAATCCACCGCCATCGGCCCGTACGTTTTCAGCGCCATCTCACACCTCCTCTTCCGCGCGGCTCACGCCATCCCCCTCAAAGAGAGCTGTCATCCTGGGGTCCGGCTTTCTTGCTAGGCCGAAGGATCTCAACTCCTCATTCTGCAAAATCCCGAGTGCATACACCGTCGTCCAATCTCATCCCTTCCCGCAAAGCGCTCGCGCCGCCTCAAATAACGTTTGCTCCGTCGGCACGGTCACATCTTCGAGCGGAGGAGAAAATGGAATAGGCACATGCATTGCCCCCATGCGCTTCACCGGAGCTTCCAAGTTGTAAAAAGCGCCTTCCGCAATCACCGAAGCGATCTCTCCGGTTACGCCGTAGCGGCCGTAGCCTTCGTCAACCACCATCGCTCGTGAAGTCCTCTTCGCCGATTCAATCAGCGTCTTTTCATCCAGCGGCCAGGTCGTCCGCGGATCAATCACTTCTGCGCTCACGCCAATCTTTTCCAGCAGCTCCGCTGCCCCCAGCGCGACCTGCACCATGCTGCTTGTCGCAACAATCGTGATGTCTTCGCCTTCGCGCTTCACATCTGCCACGCCCAATGGAATCGTGTAATCTTCCTCCGGCACCGGCCCTTTCTGTTTGTACATCATTTTGTCTTCGAAAAAGACCACCGGATTTTCGTCGCGAATCGCTGTCTTCAACAATCCTTTCGCATCGTACGGCGTCGATGGCATCACCACTTTCAATCCCGGAACATGGCTCAGCCACGCGTGCAGCGACTGCGAGTGCTGCGCCGCCGAACGCCGCGTCGCTCCCAGTGTCGTCCGTAAAACCATCGGCACTTTCCATGTCCCTCCCGACATGTAGTGCACCTTCGCGGCCTGGTTCACCATCTGGTCCATCGTCAGCGTCAGGAAGTCGCCGAACATGATGTCGACTACCGGCCGCAAACCCGTCATCGCGGCTCCTACTCCCATTCCCGTGAAGCCCGCTTCCGAGATGGGCGTGTCCATCACGCGTTCTGCGCCGAATTCATCCACCAGCCCGGACAAGACCTTGAACGGCGTCCCCGCTTCCGCAACGTCCTCCCCGAAGACGCACACGCGCGAATCGCGGCGCATCTCTTCCGCCAGCGCTTCGCGGATGGCTTGTGCAAACGTCAGCTCTCTCGTCGCCACTTCAGGCATAAACGTCCTGGTCCACCTGGTCTGGAGTCGGATATGGCGCGGCAATCGCAAACTCCACCGCCGCCTTCATCTCCGCCCGTACTTCTTCCTGGATTTCCTTCAGCTTTCCTTCATCCGAAAGCTTCTGCTCGACAAGCCATTCGGAAAAGTTCTTGATCGGATCCCGCTTCGTCTTCCATTCCTGCTCTTCTTGTTTCGAACGGTAATACTCGCGATTGATGTCGCCCACGTGGTGTCCCGTGTAGCGATATGTCTCGCAAACCAGAAACGCGGGGCCATCGCCCTTCCGCGCGCGATCAACAAGTCTCTGTGCGGTCGCGTAAACCGCTCGCACATCCTGTCCATTCACGCTTTCCGCTTGCACTCCAAATGCAGTCCCGCGTGCCAGGACGTCCCCCGCCGTCGTTTCCGAATAATGCGTATATTCCGTATAAAGATTGTTTTCGCATACATAGATCACCGGCAATTTCCACAGTGCCGCCAGGTTCATCACCTCATAAAGCACACCCTGTCCAAGCGCTCCTTCGCCAAAAAAGCACGCGGCTACTTGTCCCGTGCCCATCCGCTTCGACGATAGTGCCGCTCCCGTGGCGATTCCCGCGCTGCCTCCCACGATTGCATTCGCACCCAGATTGCCGGTCGCGGGATCGGCAATGTGCATTGAGCCGCCTTTGCCCCGGCAATACCCTGCTTCTTTCCCAAGCAGCTCCGCAAACATGCGGTCCGGTGAAGCGCCTTTCGCAACGCAGTGACCGTGCCCCCGATGCGTGCTCGTGATGTAATCCGTGGACCGCAAAGCTTCACAAATTCCTACCGCTACCGCTTCTTCGCCCACATAAAGGTGCGCCAGACCCGGCATCAGCGCACGCGTATAGAGTTCGTTCACCTGTTCTTCGAACTCCCGGATCATTACCATCCGTCGGTACATCCGCATCCACTGTTCGGCCTTTAGGGTGGCATTCGCTTTGGACTGCTCAGTGGCAATTGTCATGGCTTGACTCCCGACATTTGCGCCAAAACATCGAACACAACTGCAAAATCCTTTTCCACCAGCCCCATTCCACGCGCCGCGGTCAGAAATTCATTGGTGACCGCCGTCGTCGGCATCGGCACGTCCAGTTGCCGCCCCAGCTCCAACGCCAGATTCATGTCCTTCTGCATCATGTTGACGTTGAACCACGCCTCTTCCGGCATCTTCAAAATAAACGGACCCCGGTACTGAACCATCGGAGAAGCAATCACGCTGTGGGTCAGGACATCCACCGCCGTTTCGCGGGCAACGCCGCTCTTTTCCGCAAGCAAGACTCCCTCCGAGAACGCCAGCATCTGCACCGCGAGACTCAGGTTTGTCCCGATCTTCATCACCAGCGCGAGGCCGTTATCCCCGACGTGCGTTACTTTTGGCCCGATGTCCTGCAGCAGCGGCTTCACTTTTTCAAACGTTTCCTTGCGCCCGCCCACCATCACCGACAATTTCCCCTCTTGCAGTGTGATCACGCTCCCGGAAACCGGCGAGTCCACCATGTCGCCGCCCTTTTCTCGCACCTTGCCGGCAATCTCCCGGCTGTATGCCGGGCTCACCGTGCTCATGTCCACGAAAATCTTGCCCGGCGTCACTCCTGCCAGCATTCCCTCTGCGCCGTTCATCACCGCGCCAAGTGCTGCGGAATTGGTGACCATGGAAAGGGCAATGTCGGCTGCGGCGACCGCCGCGCGTGGCGAGTCGGCCCACTTCATCCCCTTCTTGATCAACCACTCCGCTTTCGAACGCGTACGGTTGTATCCCGCAACGCTGTGGCCTTTGTCGAGCAGCCTGTTCACCATTTCGCCGCCCATCACGCCAAGTCCGACAAATCCCAGATTCGCCATGAATCCTTTTTCTCCTGAACAGTTGCGGCTTTCGCTCGCTCTCAGTCTTGCCCGCTTGGGGCTCGGCGTGAGTCCTCTCGCACTTGCCGTAGGTGCGCCTTCATCGCGTCTCGGGCTCCCAGCGGATCGCGGTGCTCAATGGCCTCCAGAATTCTCTTGTGGTGATACTGCCCGCGTTCCGGGCCACCTTCCACCTGAAAGATTCCCATCCGCTGTTCACGCAGTAGCCCCACAATCGAATCGATCAACGAAAGAATCAACGGGTTTGCCGCGGCTTCCGCGAGAGCCAGGTGAAAATCCAAGTCCGCCTCAATGAATGCGTCGGGGTCCTTGCGCGCACTATCCATAATCGCGATTTGCTCCCGCATCGAAGCAAGGTCTTCCTCATCGACGCGAGTTGCGGCCAGCGCCGCGATCTCCGGCTCCAAGATTTCGCGTACCTCCGCCAGATAGGCAGACCCCTCGGGCTGCCCAATCTTCAGCATCCGGTCTAGTGACTGGCGCATGGAATACGAGGTGCCATCCGTAACAAAGGTTCCGCGGCCCGGATAGGCCTCCACCAAACCCTTTTCGCGAAGAGCTTTCACTGCTTCACGGACGGCCGTGCGACTCACGCCAAATTGTTGAGCCAGTTCACGTTCGGGAGGAAGTTGGTCTCCAGGTTTCAGAACACTCTTGTGGATGGATTCCTCGACCTGCTGAACGATCTGCTCATACAGGCGAGAGGAGCGCACGATTTTGTACATGACATCCTCCCAAACCGGAAAGAAAACTATCTCCCGCCGTGGTACGACCGCCGTACCAACTAAAAGGCTTAGACGCAGCCGTTTGACGCGGGACTCGTCAGTTTCTGGTCGAGTTGTTGGACCAATCTACCACAGGCTCGTTTGTATCCGCAACTCTTCAAGGCGCCTCCTCAATCCATACCGTCTTGATGTTCGTGAATTCCCGAATTCCATGAGCTCCCAGTTCTCGCCCGTGACCCGACCATTTCACTCCCCCGAAGGGTATGCGGGGATCGGAAGCCACCATACGGTTTATGAAAACCATTCCCGATTCCAGATCGTTGATGAAGCGTTCTCGCTCCTGCGGGTCGTTCGTCCACGCGCTCGCTCCCAACCCAAAGCGGCTGTCGTTCGCGATTCGAATCGCATCATCCAAGTGTGCCGCGCGGAACACGCTCGCCACCGGACCAAACAGCTCCTCCTTGTGCGCCGGCGAGCCCTTCGGAATATCCGTCAGCACCGTGGGAGCATAAAAATTCCCCGGACGATCCAGCGGTATGCCTCCGGTCAGAACTTTCGCGCCTGCTTCAACAGTCTTCTTCACATCGCGATCGAGATCGGCAAGGCCATCCGCCGTTGACAGTGGCCCGAGTTCAGTCTTCTCGTCAAAAGGATCCCCTACTTTCAACGCGGCCATTTTCTCTGCGAATACTTTTTCGAATTTGTCCGCAATGGATTCGGCCACAATAAAGCGCTTGGCCGCGATGCAAGATTGTCCGTTGTTGAAAATCCGCGCCTTCACCGCCGTGGCGGCCGCCACCTCCAGATTCGCACTCGGCATCACAATAAATGGGTCGCTTCCTCCCAGTTCCAATACAACCTTCTTGATTCTTTTCGCCGCGCCGATTCCCACTTCAATTCCTGCTCCTTCGCTTCCCGTCAATGTGGCTGCCATTACTCGCGGATCGCCCAGGATTTTGTCCACTTTTTGCGAGCCGATCAGAAGTGTCTGGAAAGCTCCGTCGGGAAACCCGGCTCTCCGGAAGACGTCCTCAATGGCCAGCGCGCTTTGTGGGACGATCGACGCGTGCTTCAAGAGCCCGACGTTCCCGGCCATCAACGCCGGCGCTGCGAATCGCAGCACTTGCCAAAACGGAAAATTCCATGGCATCACCGCCAGAACCGCCCCAAGCGGCTGGTAACGGATGTAACTCCGGCTCGCCGTCGTCTCGACCACTTCGTCGGCGAGAAAGCGCTCCGCGTTTTCTGCGTAGTAGCGGCAGACCCAGGCGCACTTGGCCGCTTCATCGACCGCAGAGCGAAACGTCTTGCCCATTTCGGTCGTCATGGTCCGCGCAAAACTCTCTTTTTCGCCGTCCAGAATCGCTGCCGCCTTCAACATCATCCGCGCGCGCTCGGAGAACGGAACTTTGCGGTAGCTCAGGAACCTATCCGCAGCCTTCTGAAGTTTCACTTCGATCTGCGCATCCGATAGCGATTCGAATGTCTTGACCACTTGCCCGGTCGCCGGATTGACGGTTGCGATTGCCATTTCTCTTCTCCCTCTGGAATCCTACCGTGACCCTCTATCTAGGCGGATCTCCTTCGTGCCCTGGCGCTCTCTTGCCCTTCGTCGAAAAGACTGTGCCATCAACAGCGCCCCTGGCGCTAGACTTACACATCTTGGTCCAACCACTATACCCGAGGCCTTTTCGGGATACATAACTAACTGCAACCTACCTCTGAGCAACAGAAGAATGCTCTTGACAGGGTTTGTTTGCGAGTGGTACAGCGGTCCTACCTTTTGGATACCGGAAGAGGCTCTTCCCCCGCTTAACCACCTAAGTCATAAACGTGGACGTGCACGGGGGATTCGAACGGAGGCCACCTCGTCCCTGGTGAGAAGAGGTGCGAACCACTAGGTTGCGACACAAGGAGCCGTATAAGCATGAAGGACAAAACAGGGGCGAAAACACCAAATTCCAAGACTGCAAAGCACCGAAACTCGGGGGAAGGATCCCTCCATGCGACGCGGCGGGAGTTCCTGCGAACCGCCGCGGGCGCCAGCTTGGCGTTGGCCGGTTCTCCCCTTGCGGCTTGGGCGGATCACCACGGCCACCCCTCCCCGAACAGCATTTCGTATCTGGATCGCAGGATGTACATCCACAACATGGAGCTCCTCGCCCACTTCATGCCCGGCCACGTCCGCAACGGCAAGATGCAGCTCATGTCCATTGGGAACCGCCGGTACATGTTCCAGCAAGGGGACGTGATCGATGTCAGCGACGTTCGAAAACCTCAGATGTTCAATAAAGGTGGTTTCGAAGGTGGCCAAGTCCAGGTGGCCTACAACAAGAATCTGAAGAAGTGGATCCTCATGACCGGTGCGCAAGCGCCGATTACCGATTCGACCCCCGAAGCACCCATGGGCAAATATGACGACCCGCATCTCGATGACAAGCGCAAGAACTACAAAGGACTTCGTGGTGTGCGCTTCTACGATGTCAGCGATCCATCGAAGATTGTCAAACTTTCGGAGTTCAGCACCGGCGCCAGCGGCCAGGGCACGCACCGAAATTACTACGACGGCGGCAAGTACGTTTATCTCGACACCGCCCCGGACGAAACGTTTATCCATCAGCCGTCGTACTTCCGGCAGTTGGTCAACGGAAACATGATCGTGGATGCCTCCGACCCATCCAGTGCGAAGGAAGTCTCCATGTGGTGGGTTCCCGGCTCACGCAAAGGTGAAGAAGCCGAGTACAACAAATGGATTTGGTCCAAGCTCGTTCCGCCGAAAGTTGTCGCAGACCAGACGCCTTTCGCCGGACTGCACGGCCCGGTGTACGTTCCCAAAAAGCTGGAAGATGGCGGCAATCGTGGCTATGGCGCATTCGGCTGCAACGGTTTTATCATCCTAGATCTTTCCGACCCGACGCGCCAAAAAGAAATTGGCCGGTTCGAGCCGCCGCCACAGTACTCAGGAATGGGCATCGCCTTTCACACCATTTATTGCGGCATCCTCGACCGCGGATTTGTTCTCTCCAACGGCGAAACGACCAATTCTGATTGCAATCAAGTCTATCTGCCGAACTGGGTCATTGATATTCGCGATGAAGAGCACCCCCTCGCCGTCGCGCAGCTGCCGCGTCCCGTTCCCCCTCCGGAAGCGCCCTACCGCGATTTCTGTTTCAAGCGCGGCCGCTTCGGGGCTCACAATCCGCCACATCTCAAGGCGCCGGGAAAACCGCGGCAGGAGTTTATTGCGTATTCCTACTTCATCGCGGGACTGCGTTGTTACGACATTGGAGACCTTTATAAGCCCGAGGAGGTTGCTTACTTTATTCCTCCACAGGGCGGCGACTTAAAGAAATTTGGAAGCTACGACCGCACCGTGGACAACGTGTTCATCGAATGGGACCGCAATATTATTTGGACCGCGACGGACACCGGCCTTTATGCACTGAGCTGTCCAAATCTCGGAAAGTCCATTCTTGACCCCATGGCGGTCGCGGAATGGTCGCTCGAAAAATTGAACGAAGGCGCACCATAGGCTCATTTCCCTGGGCCACACAAGGAGTCAATCCCGATGAACGGTAGAAGATGGATTTGCCTGTCGATTTTTGTTGTTGGATTGTTGTGCGCGAGCGGTGCGCATGCTCAGGCGCAGAGTCTGCAAAAAACCCGATTGACCAGCCTGCCGGGCCGTCCGCTGCCCGTAGTTTCGGCGGAAATGAACGGCACGTTCGCGAAGTTCGGAATCGAAGTGGAGGTCAACCCAGCGCCGAATTCGGATGCGATGCGGGCAGCCTTGGCGGAGGGAAAAGCAGACATAGCCCACGCGGCAGTGGACAACTCCGTGGCGATGGTGGAACTCACGGGCGCTGACGTGGTCATTGTGATGGGAGGGGAAGGCTCGTTGAACGAACTTTTCGTGCAGCCGGACATTCGTTCGGCCGCGGAATTGCGCGGGAAAACTCTCATCGTCGATGCGGTGAACACGGCGTACGCCCTTCAGATGAAAAAGATTTTGCTCTTGAATGGACTGCAAGCTGGGCGGGACTACGACATGAAGCCTTACGGCGCCACACCGCAGCGATTGGTGGCCATGCGCGAACACAAAGAATTTGCGGGTTCGATGCTTGGTCCTCCGGCATCCATTGTTGCCAAGCGTGAAGGTTTCGTGAGCCTCGGCTCAACGCAGAAACTCATCGGACCGTATCAAAGTTATGGTGCTTTCGTGCAGCGCAAATGGGCGAGCGAGCACAAGGATACGCTGGTGCGATATCTCGCCGCGTACATCGAGGCGCAGCGCTGGCTGATGTCCCCGACCAACAAACAGAAGGTGATTGAGTTGATGATGAAGGAATCAAGAATTCCTGCGGACGTAGCGGCGGAGACGTACGGCGTTTTGATTGAAAGTCACGGCGGGTATGCCGAGGACGCGCGCTTCGATCTTGATGGCTTCAAGAACGTGTTGAAGCTGAGAGCGGAAGTGGAAGGCCAGTGGGACGGGCATCCGCCCGCACCGGAGAAATACTACGATTCTTCGTATTACTCCGAGGCGCTCGCTAGACTGAAAGGGGCCAAGTGAATGGATTTCATGGCGAAGCAAAGTCGCGTGAGAGTTCTGCGGATTGCGTGCATGCTTTTCAGCATGCTTGCGTGGACCGGAAGCACCATGGCGCAGCAGAAAGAACGGACGCTCGATGAAATAAAAGCCGAAGCGATCAAGCGCGCGGAAAATGGGATGTATCCGCTGATCGGGCTCGATCCCGCTGATGTGCGCGAAGCGTTTGCCTCGGTCAAAACGTCGGACTACGACGAGTGGGCCGCGGGGTTCAGCGCCGTTGCCGACCGCTACTTGAAGCAGGCAAAAACGGTCGAGGGCACGGATAACGTAAAGGCGAGTGCGTTGTACGTGAAAGCATGGCGGCTGTATTCGTTCGGACGCTGGCCCGTGCCGGCTTCTCCCGGCAAACAGCGCGCGTACGCGAAAGCGCTGGAGGCCTTTCTCGCGCACGCGCGACTGATGGATCCGCCGCTGGAAGTCGTGCGCATTCCGTTTGAAGGTTCGGAGATCGTCGGTTACTTGCGGTTGCCGAAAAATGCTAAATGTCCGGTGCCCCTGGTGATTGCCATTAGCGGTCTGGACAGCCGCAAAGAAGATCTGTCCGAGAATTTTGGCGCCATCCTGCCGTACGGAATTGGGTTCATCGGTCTGGATTCGCCGGGCACGGGGCAGTCGCCGATCAAAGCCAGCGAAACGGCGGAACGCGAATTCTCTCGCGTGATCGATTACCTGCAAACGCGGCCGGAAGTAGACAAGACACGAATTGGCATGGATGGGCAGAGCTTCGGCGCATATTGGGCGACGAAGCTGGCGATCATCGAGCACGCGCGCTTGAAAGCCGTGGTGGCGCAGTCGCCGCCGGCGGATGCTACCTTCCAGAAGGATTTCGTGATCAACAAGACGCTGGGAAATCGCGAGTATCTCTTCGGGCTCGGACCGGCGTTGATGTCGATTTTTGAAGGCGCGAAAACGGTCGACGATCTGGCGAACATTTTCCCGAGGATGTCGCTGGTGACACAGGGACTGCTGGGGAAACCCACGGCGCCCATGCTGGTCATCGCCGGAGCTCTGGACACGCAGGTGCCGATCGCGGATGCGTATTTGCTTCTCAACAGCGGGGACGTCCCGAAAGAGGCTTGGATCAATCCGCAGGGCGGGCACCTGGGGCGGCAGGTGAAAGTGTGGCCGGATCCGGTGATTTTCCGGCAAGTGATTATTCCATGGCTGGTGCGAAGGCTGGTCGTTGGGAACGATGAGACAACGAGTAGAGAGGTAAGGATTGGAAAATCAGCGCGCGGGTGAGCGGTTGAAGGTTCGGAGCAGAGAGGGCTCGTAAATGCAAATTCAGTGGGACTCAAAGGAGCTGTGTTTTTAATGTTTTGCGAGAGACTATTACGAATAGAAAAAGAACTTCCTTATCGAACCGTTTTGTTTCTAAGGGTTAGACAGGTGGGAAGTGCGCATTCTGCAGGAGTTTGAAGGACAACGTGGCCGACGCCCATAGAAAATTGTGCCGATTCAGCAAACGGTCCTAGCGTATCGCCAGCGGCCGTCAAATGATTACCGGAGCGCCTAATTCAGGTTGTGTACCAAAGCCCTTCGACGGAGATCTTCTGCAAATTATGTCCTCGGCTCATTTATCAACACATGACAGACCATGACATTCCAGCGATTTACGAGTATTTGAGGGCCATTCCCTGCGTTCAGGGAAACTATCCTGGAGAGCCGGCTGACCACTGCCAGTGAAAGGCAAATTGACCGGCCGAGCTTGCCACTAATGTAAAGAAGCTAGGCCCAGGAGAAGCCGTGTTTGGAGAGCGGCAACGAGCGAATGCGCTCGCCAGTGACAGAAAAGACCG
>Ga0209577_10000884_pt1 | contig 30021 bp, 26 predicted proteins | sample GraSoiAngelo_109_FD_185874 | JGI IMG/M metagenome (GOLD analysis project Ga0209577, IMG submission 185874) | Grasslands soil microbial communities from the Angelo Coastal Reserve, California, USA - 14_0903_12_20cm (SPAdes) (version 2) | ecosystem: Environmental > Terrestrial > Soil > Grasslands...
ACCAGCCGTTACCGGTCTATGGCGACGGGTTGAACGTGCGCGACTGGCTGCACGTGGAGGACCATGCGCGCGCCCTGTGGGCGGTGCTGACGCGCGGGCGCCTGGGGGAGGTGTACAACATCGGCGGACGGGCCGAGCGGCAGAATCTGGCGATCGTGCGGACCCTGCTGAAAATCCTCGCCAAACCGGAGTCGCTCATCCAGTACGTCACCGATCGGGCCGGGCACGACCGCCGCTACGCGATGAACAGCGACAAGCTGCAGCGCGAGCTGGGATGGCAGCCGCGGCACGCGTGCGAGGCGGGCCTCGAGGCGACGGTTGGCTGGTATCTGGAGCATCGCGCCTGGTGGGAGCGGGTGTTGAGCGAAGCCTACCGCGCGTCCAACGACTGATGCGCGTCATCGTCCTGGGCGCGGGCGGCATGCTGGGCCACGATCTGGTGGCCACCGCGCCGCCGGAGGTGAAGCTCTTCCCCTTCCCCCGGGCCGAGCTCGACATCACGAAGCACGACGCCATGGCCGCGACGCTCGCCGACGTGCGACCCGATGTGGTGATCAACGCCGCGGCGTACACGCTGGTGGACCGCGCCGAGTCCGAGCCCCAGGAGGCGGTGCGGGTGAATGCCGCGGCGGTGGGCGCGCTGGGTCGGATGGCGCGCCAGGTGGGGGCTCGGGTGATTCATTTCAGCACCGATTACGTGTTCGACGGCACGGCGACCGAGCCCTACACGGAGGAACGCCTGCGCCACCCGATCAACGCGTACGGCATGAGCAAGCTGGCGGGGGAGAAGGATCTACGGGCGAGCGGCGCCGAGTGTCTCATTGTACGCACGCAATGGCTGTTCGGCGTGCACGGCAGGTCGTTTCCCAAGACGATGTGGGAGCGGGCGCGGGCGGGACGCGCCACGAAGGTGGTGCGCGATCAGACCGGCCGGCCGACGTATGCGCCCGACCTCGCCGCCGCCGTGTGGACCCTGCTCCGGCGGGGCAAGAGCGGCGTGATGCACGTCGCCAACCGGGGCGAAGCGACTTGGTTCGATGTCGCGGCCCATATATTCGCCCGAGCCGGCAAGCCGGATCTGCTCACGGCGTGCGTCACGGCGGATTATCCCACGCCGGCGCGCCGGCCGCGGTACAGTGTGCTCGACACGGCGCGCGCCGAGCAGGCGTTGGGGGGGCCGTTGCCGGCGTGGCAGGATGCGATCGATCGGTTCCTGGCCTCACCCCTTTGATCCCCTCTCCCTTCGGGAGAGGGGAAACTCAGTCCGACCGTCGTTCCCCCTCTCCCGAAGGGAGAGGGGGACAGGGGGTGAGGACCACACGGACGACCGGGCTGCGTGTCCGGCGCCGCCGAGCGTAGATTGCGCGCGGGTCCCGCAACGTTTCGCATGGAGGGCGCAATGGATCGGTTACCGTTTCCCGGCGGCCGCACCACAGGTTCAGAAATGGGCCACTTCAAAGTTCCCATCCAGGTCGGGGATCGGGCCGGCGAGCGCTTCGAGGCGATGGAGGCATTGGTCGACACCGGTGCCACGTACACGTGGATACCGCGGGACGTGCTGCAACAGCTCGGCGTGACACCGGGCGAGGAGTGGCCGTTCGAGCTGGCCGACGGACGGGAGGTCCATTACCCGGTGGGGTGGATCAGCATCGGAATGCGCGATCGCGTGCAGCCGACGATCGTCGTCTTCGGTGAACCGGGTTCCGAGCCGATCCTCGGCGTGGTCACGCTGGAAGAGTTCCGGCTCGCCGCGGATCCGGTGAACCGGCGGCTGATCTCCGTGCCAGGCCGCCTCAAGCAGGTCCTTCGCTAAGGGACGAAGCGAGCATGTCATCCTGAGCGCCGCAGGCGCGAAGGACCTGCTTTTCGCGAACGCCGGACCACAGCAGGTCCTTCGCTCGCGCGCCTTGCGCGACGAACTCCGTTGCACTCTGGATGACAGCAGGTCCTTCGCTCGCGCGCGTGCCGCGCGCTCGCTCAGGATGACAACGCCGCGCGCTCCGGTAAAGAAAAGAAAGGGGGGAGTTGGAACGGCATTCTAGTAGTGGTACCGCGCCTGCAGGAAGTCGATGCGATCGTCGCGGACCAGGTAGACGATCCGGTGCTCGGTCGTGAGCCTGCGGCTCCACACGCCCGGACCGAGGTGCTTCAAGGGTTCCGGCTTGCCGATCCCGTTGAACGGGTCGCGCATGACGGCCTCCACGATTGCGAGCGCGCGGCGCGCGGTGCGCGGGTTGGCCTCGACCCACCACACCAGGTCGTCGCGAAACTCCGGTTGGAAGACCGAAACTCGCTCGCGGCTACTCGGTGAGACCAAGCTGGGCCCGCAGCTCGGCGACGGTCTGTGCCGTCCGCTTCCCAGCGAGCGCGCGGCGCAGCGCGGTGAGGAGGCGCTCCGCGTTCTTCGGCGAGCGCAGCAGGTGCGCGGTCTCGACGAGGCTGTCGAGCTCGCCGGCGGGTACGAGTGCCACGGCTTCGTGGCCGCGGCGATTGATAATGACCACGTCTCGATCGGCCTCCACCTGCTCCAGCAGTCGCGCGAGATGCTCTCTCACGTAGGTGTAGGTGGCGTGACGTGGCATACCGAGGCCCCGACCAATATGGACAGGAGTACTGTACATGTTGCCCGAGGCGGCGTCAAGCCGGGCACGGTAGGTCACCATGGGGGAACGCTACGGACCCGCTGTCAACGCGGGCTCAAACTCAACGGCGCTGGGACGGGTTGGACCGGACGATCGCGTAGCGCCCGGTAGCCCCGGGGCATGGCCCCGCGGTTGGTCTACCCGGAATCACCCCGAACACCTTGACGGACCGTGACTTAGCCCCCATGTTTTGGGCCCTGTTCGGTTCCCGCGCCCTTGGGGGAAGCAGCACGAATGACGACGCAGCACGACTCGACCCGCCGGTGGCCTGACCAGCCACCGGGAAGAACCACTCACCACTCACCACGCATTTTCTTGGTGTGGTGCCTGTTTTTCGTCGCTATGCCCGCCCTGGCGCAGAACCCCCCCCTGCCCCCGCCGTCGCAGGCTGCGTCCGCGCTGCAGCAAGCGGTGCAGCAGAACCCCGGCATCGCGGATCTGATTCGCCAGAAGATCGCGCAGTCGGGGATGACGCCCGACCAGGTGCGGGCGCGGCTGCAGGCGAGCGGCTATCCCCCCACCCTGCTGGACGCGTATCTCGGCGCACAGACGCCCGGCCAGGCGGCGCCGGTGCCGGGGGCGCAGGAGATCGCGGCGGTGCAGGCGCTGGGGCTGCCGGCGGCCGCCGGCGCGGGGGAAGTGCTGCCGGTGGACACGGGGCTGGTACGAGCGGTCGCGGGACCGAAGAGCAACGTGTTCGGCGTGGACGTCTTCCAGCGCACCAGCACGCAGTTCCTGCCGCTACTCGCGGGCCCCGTGCCGCCCGACTACAAGCTCGGCGCCGGCGACGCGCTGGTGCTGATTCTTACAGGCGACGTAGAGCTGGCGTACACGCTACAGGTGACGCGCGAGGGCTTCATTCTCATTCCGCAGGTGGGACAGGTGTTCGTGTCCAACCTGACGCTCGATCAGCTGCGCGACGTGTTGTACGCGCGCCTGGGGCGGGTGTACTCGGGCGTGAAGCGGAGTGCGGGGGCGACCACGCGGTTCGACATCTCGGTGGCCAACGTGCGCGCCAATCAGGTGTACGTGGTGGGCGAAGTGGCGCAGCCCGGGGCGTATCAGATCAGCTCGCTCGGCACGGTGCTGACGGCGCTGTATGCGGCGGGGGGACTCACCGATCGCGCCAGTTTGCGGGCCGTCGATCTTCGGCGTGCCGGCAAGGTCGTCGCCACGCTCGACCTGTACGACTACCTGCTGCGGGGCGATACCCACAGCGACTTGCGGCTCGAGACCGGCGACGTGGTGTTCGTGGGCGTGCACGGGATTCGGGCGGAGGTGACGGGCGCGGTGCGGCGCCCGGCGGTCTATGAGCTGAAACCCGGGGAGAGTCTGGCCAGCCTGTTGCGCGACGCCGGCGGTTTGCGGCCCGATGCCGCGTTGAAGCGGCTGTCGGTGTTTCGTCTGTTGCCAGCCGTCGAGCGGGGGCCTGGGACGCCGCCGCGGGCGGTGATCGATATTCCCCTCGCCCCACTCCCCTGGGGGAAAGGGGAAAGGGGAAAGGAGCCGGCCGATGACCCGGTGGGCTCCGTGGCCGTCCCGGGGCTCGCGCTCGAGGACGGCGACTCGGTGGTGGTCGATACCGTGCGGCCGCTCGAGGAGCAGTACTACGTGGCGATCGTGGGGCGGGTGAACAAGCCGGGGACGTATCCGTGGCGCGCCGGGATGACGCTGCGGGACCTGGTGCTCCTGGCGCGAGGTCCTGCGGTCGGGGCGGACTTGAAGGAGGCCGAGGTGGCGCGGCTCCCGGCGGATCGATCGGGGGGGCAGCTGGCGACGACGGTGCGGGTGCCGCTCGATTCGACTTACATGTTGGAGCGCGACTCCGCGGGGCGCTACTACGGACCGCCGGGGACAACACAGGCGGCTGCGTCGGGCACGCCCGAGGTAGCGCTCCAGCCGTACGACAACGTGCTCATCTTAAAGCAGCCCGAGTTCGAGCTGCAGCGGACCGTGGAGATCCAGGGCGAGGTCTATTATCCCGGCACGTATGCGCTGAAGAGCAAGGGCGATCGGCTGGTGGACCTCATCAAGCGTGCGGGCGGGTTGACCACACGGGCCTACGCGGACGGCATCCGGTTTTTCCGTCTGGGGGACAATGCCGGCCGGCTCAACATCGACCTGCCGAGGGCGCTGCGCGATACGACCGCTCACGACAACGTGATTCTACATCCGGGCGATTCGATCTCGATCCCGGAGTACAACCCGAGCGTCCGCGTCCTGGGCGCCGTGAACGCGCCCGGCAGCATCCTGTACAAGCAGGGTGCTGGTCTCGGCTACTACATCGACGCGGCGGGCGGGTTCACCTACACGGCCGACAAGGGGCGTGTGACGGTGCGGTACGCGGACGGCGAGGTCGACACCCGGCACAAGACTCTATTCTTTCGCAGCGATCCAACGCCGCGCCCCGGTTCGGAAGTAACGGTACCACTCAAGGACACCTCGAATCCTACGAACAAGGCGGCGTTGTTCGGGGCGATCGCGCAGATCCTGGCAAGCACGGTGGCGATCATCGTGGTCGCGACGAAGTTGTAGGACCCCCGATTCGGTGGCCGAGTCCCGCTGGCGAGACGTCACACGGTCATGCCTTCGGAACTGTTTCGCGAGCCACTGCATGGTCTCCTCAACGTCTACCACCGATAGCAGCTCTACCTCAATACATCTGTTATCGAGTGGACGATGCGAATTCGCCCCGCCTGGCTCGCCGTCGCGAGTGTGTCCAGGAACCAGTCCAGGCTGCTAGCGTCTGCAAGTTGCCACGTGTGGACCAGAAAGATCGTAAAGCGGTTGGGTGCTTGAGCCTTAGCCCAAAGCCTGGAGATAAGCCACTGGCTCGCTCCGCCAGAGATGGTCCAGTGATTAATGCCGAAGGCAAGGGAGTCGGGCACGGGCTCAGTCGTTGATCCTAAACCAAACCTTGCCTCGAAGACTCTGGCAAACGTCCGGATGAGCGAGCCACGCCAGGTCCTGAACTTCGCTGCCGAGTCAAAGCTTAGCGGACCTGGCCAGTTTCCCGGCTCGACAAAGACCGCGGTACCGAGACCATGATCAGCCATTGTGGCTAACGACCCCACCACTTCCGAAGCGAAATCGGCACCATCCCTCGTGAATGGGCTGTGCCGCCGCGAGTGAGCAGCTACACCGAATCCGCGCTTCGCCCAGAGGCGGATTTCACTCCAGGTGGGGCGTCCGTCCCGCCCAACGAACTCCGTAGGCACGGCAATCATCGCGACGAGAGATCGACTGTGGAGTCGATCTAGAAAGTCGCGATCTTGGGCAGGATCGTCGTCAAGTTCGATCAGGACTCTGGGTGTGGAGTCTGTGATGGCGCTGGTCGCGAGTGAGGACGAGCGACCGATCAATACAGTGGTGGGCACTCGAACGCCGAAGAGGTCGTACGTCGACACCTGGCCGATCTGATCGACAACGTCCACCTGCCCTCGCGCGGTATCACCGAAGATCCGGTATCGCATCGCGAGAGTCGAGCCATCTGTCAGTTCAAACGTCGACTCCCATCCCTCGGACGTTCGGACAACAAATGTGTTCCAAGACGCCAAGTCGTTCGTACGTTCGCCTTGCCAGTTCAGCGAGGGAATGGAGGTGAGTTGCAACAGCCCGGAATCGACACCTTGGGAAACGTCAAGCAGTTGAACATCGTCAGCGAATCTACCACCGTCGATGTGGAACACCCAAGCGCCAAGTCCCTCTGCAACGCCTGGACTCAGATGACTCACCTGCTCCAACGACTCCGGAAGGCACGACGCTAACGCAGCGACGCTCAGGCACAGTGGCCACAGGGCAGGAGGCACTTTATTCTTGAGGAAGGCAAGTGGCGGGAACTGAGGATTAGAGGTCACGCCCGTCAACCACGCGCCACGTCATAGAGCATCACTTTGCGAATGTAAGCAGTGGCGACTCTTGCCGCCACATTCCCAAGCAGCTGCAAATTCAAAGCACCATCGTGGGTGCTCGTCGAAAACCGACGGAGGCCACGCGGGCGCGAACCTGCACCAATACCGCAACTGATTGACATTCCTGTAGTTCCGTGGCACGTTACGCCCCACTGAACCCGAAAACATGGTGGTGACGTGTCTGCCCTAAGAGGTGCACTAACGACTGCGAGCCTCCTTCTCGAACGACTGGGAGTACCCGGTCTCTGGGCTCGCAGAACGCTCCGGTCGATCGGTTTCGGCACAGTGGGCGCCCTCTTGGGTATCGTGTTCGCTCTCGTGGCACCCAAGCACTACAAGACGGTGACTGTGCTCGCTGTGGACGCTCCGACCGATCTCGGGAACGTTGGCAGTCTCGCCGGGATAGCCGCGCAACTGGGAGTGCAGACAGCAAGCGGCAGCAGTCCGTTCTATTACGCAGCGTTCGGAGATAACACAGATGTTCTTTCGCGGGTCCTTTACGAGCGGTTCGAAGACACACCAGGAGATTCGACGCTGTTGATCGACCTGTATCGACCAGGTACGTGGAGCAACGGGGCTCTCCGAGTCCAAAGAGCGATCAACGACCTGCGTTCGGACCTAGATCTATCGACTGACATCAAGAGCGGATTACTGACACTCGAAGTAACCCAACCCGAGCCCAGGCTTGCGAGGGTTGTGGCCGAGAGTATCGTAGCAGCTGTCGACTTGATTGGGAGACAGCGCCTAAGAAGTCGAGCGTCGGCAGAGCGCGAGTTTGCTGAGACTTCCCTCCGAGAAGCCGAAGGCCGGCTGCGGGCAGCAGAAGACTCCCTTCAGCGTTTTTATCAAGCCAACCGGAACATTGAGAGTTCTCCGAGTCTCAAACTTCAAGAGGCAAGGATTCTTCGCCAAGTGACCCTTCGACAGGACCTGGTGGGTACCTTGCAACACCAATTGGAGGACGCTCGCCTGTCCGAGGTTCGTCACACGCCGTTGCTAACCGTCGTTCAGCACCCGTTGCTACCGGGCAAACCCAGCTGGCCCAAGAAGAGCGTGATGGCCATTGTTGGCTTTGCTTTGGGAGTAATGTTGGCCTTTCTGCCTCCCCTTCGACCCAACGTCCTACGTACGACATAAGGGAGCGCTTTGTCGAGCTTCAAGCACGTTCTTGGTCTACATCATCGCCATTCGGTGCGAGGGGATCAATATGTCGCTATCCCGCCGAGATGCAGTGTCCGCGATTTTCTCTCCCTGCGTAGCTACGGTTGCAGGTGTGATGCCTTCCACAACAGCGGATGCTGCACGATCACAGGGTCTCAATGATGGAACAAAACCTGTGATCAATGTGCGCCAACTCGGAGCTGCCGGCGATGGTGTACATGACGACAGCCCCGCTTTCAGTCAGGCAATCGCCGCAGCGAGTCGGAGCGCTCCTAGCGTTATCTATGTCCCGGCGGGCCGTTACCTGGTCGCGTCGCTCAAGGCCAGCGGTCACACCATCCAAGTGCAAGGAGACGGGGCCTCCTCCGCTCTGATAACAAAGGGGCCCGCACCGCTCCTCATGTTCACGAACGTCGGCAGCGTCATGATGGAGGACCTAACTCTCTCGGGGCAGAAGAGTCGTGAGGTCGGTGATTACGCGCTCCTCACGGCACAGGACTGCTCAGCGATCGAGCTCATCAACGTTGCCATCCGCGACAGCGGGGGCGATGGAGCTCATGTTCGGGGCTCGGATACCGTTCGCATTGATAGTTGTTCGTTCGAAAACTGCAGCCGCTTCGGACTCCGCGTGACCGACACGCCCACGCTTGGCAACAGGCGAGAGATTGTCAGATGCCTGGTACGGGGCAATGAATCACACGGGATCCTCCTGCAGCGCTTCATGGGGGCCGACGTCGAATCAAACTTTGTTCTCGAAAACCACGCACAGGGAATACATGCTACCGACGGTTCCGATTGGCTAAGAGTCTGCAACAACCGCTGCACCAAGAATGGGTCGCGACCTATCGAGCATGGGATCTACATTCTGCGATGCAGGGGGGTGGCAGTACACGGAAATGCAAGCTTCGAGAACGCTGGCGATGGAGTTCTTCTGCGAGAGTGCAACGACAGCATCGTTAGTACCAACATTTGCACCGATAACCACAGGCACGGTGTGTCCGTTCAACGAATCGACGATCCCCGATCTGACACACTTATCGCGGCTGTGAACGTCGGAGCACGCAACGCGGAGAGCGGTGTGATCGCAACGGGGATTTCCCGGAGCCTCCTGGGGCTAAACGTCGGGACAGACAATGGACGTTATGGCGTTGGAGGCTACCCGGGACCACTTGGCGCTACTAGCGTCCTCGGGCTGTCGTGCAACCTGGTGTCGGACAATGCCAAAGGAGGAGTCGTCATTGCCGGCGCCACTTCCGCAGCCGCGTTAGCCAATCTAGTGAAGACGCCAGCAGGCGCTCCAGCCCTTGCACTGCACGACTTCGAGAAGTACCAGGTAGCGCAAGTCCGCCTCGCAGCCAACGTCGAGGTGTCTGGAGAGCCTCCCACGAGCGTCCGCGATCTTAAAGGTCAAGCGAACCTTGTGGAGCACATGACCAGCGATGCGCCCATCCGTTGATAGCGCCATTACCTCCGCGCGAGCCAAGCCATCGGGAGTGACTGACGGCGAGAATTCTGCACACACGATATCTGTAGTGCTCCTCTCACCGTCGATCATGGGAAGCCCCGGCGGAATTGCCCGGTACGCGGAGGGCCTACTAACGTCGAGGGTAATGCGGGATCATCGTTACGTCCTCAATCATCTTACAACGCACAAGTACGGGTCCAAGGCTCGTAAACTCACCCTCGCTCTTGCTGCGGCCGCCCGTGTGGTTCCCTGGAGCCGGCGCGCCTCGATCGCGCATGCTCTGGTCGGATCAGACGCGAGTTGTGTTCGGAAGCTGGCCCTTCTGACGGAGGCTCGCCTCTGCGGAATGCGCACCTTCGCACACCTGCACGGATCATCGCTCGTCGAGTGGCTTCAAAGTTTGGCGCCAAGGTGGCGAGACCTCATCATCCGCCTGATAGACCGGTGCGACGCGGTGGCCACGTTAGGCAATCGCCTGGCAGACTACTTGAGAGGTCATGGACTGAGTACTCTCGTCCGCGTAATCCCGAACGGTGTACACTCCACGCCCACGCGTAGACCCTCGACGTCGCACGCGCCCGTCATCCTCTTTGCAGGAACGCTCGGAGCGCGTAAGGGGACGCCAGAACTACTCCGAGCCTTTGCACAACTCAGCGAGCGACATCCTGAGGCAAAGCTCGTCTTGATGGGGGACGGTATGATTGACCAAGCGCGCCAGCTAGCCAGCGAGTTGGGGATCGCTAGGCGTATTGAGTGCACGGGGTGGGCCAAGTCAGACGACGTGGGTCGCGCCATGGAGCAAGCGAGCATGTTTGTTCTTCCTTCACATCATGAGGGAATGGCGCTCTCCGTTCTTGAGGCGATGATGCGAGGCCTCCCAGTCATCGCGACTCCCGTTGGGGAGCATAGGACGGTGATTGAAGACACACGCAACGGCCTGTTCGTCCCGGCGGGAAACGTCGCTGAGCTTCGCGACGCCATGGATCGCTTGCTACTAGACCGCAGCCTAGCGGACCGTCTCGGTCACGCGGCCAGAGAGAAGGCCCTAGAGGAGTTCGAGATTTCCGCAAATCACGAACGGGTAGCCGCTGTGTACGACGCCTTGTCCGGCCAGACGAACGCCAATGCCATCCATAGGTCGTAGCCGGCCAGGCTCCGAACGCCGAAAGCGTTGTACGCCGATTCCATAACCACCAAGACGAAGGCAGTCAGCAGGACGGCCCACCTCCTGGGACGCCATCGAAGACCAACAATGACCACGGAAACGAGCATACATAAGTAGAAAGCGGCCAGGGGTATTCCCACATCGACTGCAAGCATGATCCACGGATTCTCAAATGTGACGTACGAACCAAGCGCGGCCGTGCTAACATCAGTGGACCCGCCCAGCCCCACACCGTGTGTTACGTAATTTCCCGCAGACTGCTGAAAGTACTCGGCACTGAGGACTCGAACTGCAGTCGACTGCCAGGAGCCCAGAACGCGATGCAGCACCACGTCACCCAGAGGCGTTACCAAAAGGCAAAGAGCGGCCGCAAAGGTACCGAGTCCAATCGCCAACGCACGTTTTGAACGAAGACTTTCAAAAGTGCGATTTCCCTCACCAAGCCCGAGGACGACAAACATGCTCGCGCCGACGGCCAGCGCTGCTGCGCTTCGAGACCCAGTGGTCAGGACACCGGCAAGAATGAAAAGTACGCCCACGACTCTCGCCGAGAGCGCAGACGCCGAAGTCACCGCGACGAGAAGGAGCAGCAGAGCATTTGCGGCCGCCAGCGGAGCGCCGAACGTCAGCGTGGATCGGTACTCGCCGGTCGGGTACGGGAACCAAGGCACCTCACCGTAGAACGGCTCGTACAGCGGATTGCGACCGGCGGCGAATTCGATCACTCCAATAACTCCAAGCAGAACCCCCAGGCCCGCGGCGATGGCGCCCGTGGCGGTACGAGTCTGCAAACGCGAACGAAAGGCCCACAAGGCCAACCAATACAGGACGAAGGGCCCTATGTAGTTATCCAGAAGCAGCGGCAGTCCGCGCAGACCGCGCTGCGCGACACTCATTCCCCCCACCACCACAACAAACACGGTTTGCAGCCCGGCTAGCAGACGCTCACCCGCCAGTGTTGGCGAAAGGACGGGAGGTGCCGTGTCGAGGCTAGGCCTCCATCCAAAAGCCAAGAGGGCCAGGAGAAAAAGCGTGCCAGGGTGAACTCGGCTCAACAGCGAGAACGTTCCCTCTCCAACCAGCGAGTACCACATGGGGAAGGGCAGCGGCATCAGGAAAGCAAATGTGAGTAACGGAGCCAAGACCCAATGCCGGCGGGCGGCGACAAGTGCGGTCGTCAAAGCGAGCGTGACCGCGAAGAGGCTCCAAGAATCAGTAGCGCCGAGCCATACGAGAACCGTAAGCGTTCCCAAGAGCGCGAGTGTCGCGGCCGGCTCGCCCAAGGGATCCGAAGGCCTTGCCAGTCGCCCCTCACTCATTGCGGATTGCTGCCTCAGTACCGCGAACCATTTCGCTGATTGCGAACCGCGACGACCACTCCCTTTTGGCAGCCGCCACTAAGCGCTCTCTGAGCGACGAGTCGCCTAAGAGGCGGCCAACAGCCTGAGCTGCTTCGCGGGGACTACGTGGGTCTATCAGGAGCCCGGTCCGCTCGTCGGTAACGATCTCTAGCACTCCGCCGTGCCTCCCTACCACAACAGGCACGCCACACAAGCCGGCCTCAATGACCACTAGTCCTTGGGCCTCAACCCAATTCCCTTCCTGACGGGTTGGCAACAGAAATACATCCGCCGCACTGTATGCTCTACGAAGATCGTCCCTCGAGACACGTCCTAAGAAGATGACCTGCGATTCTAGCCCGAGTCGCTGAACCTTCGATCGCAGTGTAGCCTCTTCTTCGCCATGTCCTATGATCGCGTAACGAAGATCCGGGTACTGAGCGCGAAGGAGGTCGACAGCTTCCAGAGCGACGTCGTGCCCCTTTCGCCGATCCAGACGACCCGTAGTGAGAAGTAGAGGGCCCCTTGACCCCGCGAGGACACTAGTCCGCCAGGCGTCCGCGTCGGGCGCCGGTTTGAAATAGTCGGTGTCGACTCCGACGTACACAACCCGGATTTTCTCGTCGGGAATGCCTGCGGAACGCGCCAATCGTCGAGAAAACTGGCTGATGCAGATGATCCTATCGCTCAATCGGTTGAGAAGCGTCCAGATGAGGCGGCGCCACCACTCTCTCGGTGACCACAGTGAATGCCTGATCAATTCAGGTCCGCAGACGGTAACAACAAGGCGGAAGCTGCGCGGTCGAAGAACGAGCACGAGAGCGCAGACCTGCGCGAAAAGGTACGTGGTCGCTAGCACAACAACGTCTTGCGAGTCTTGTGTAGCCTCCACTAAAGCTCGAGCGAGGCGCCAGCGCCGCCCTAGAGGCCGAGTTCGCGGGGGAAGCGCAAAGCGGCCCACCATTTCCTCAACCGACGAGGCGCCCGACGACCCATCGTAGCTCGGAGCGAGCACCCGCACGACGTACCCTGCCGCTCGCAACCCCAACGCGATCGACTCAGAGTAGGAGGCGAGACCCCCACGGAAGGGAGAAAACTCTGTTGTGGCGACCACGACGACTGAGGGTTTCCTCACTGCGCAGCCGGAGGCGTCAAGTCTCGATGTGCGTACCGAAGTGCACCCAATGCCACGAGCGTTTCAGCAGCGACGGTCGCGAGAGAGATCCCTGGCAGCCCGACCCATGACGTGAGGGTGACGTCGCCCACGATGTTGGCTCCCAGCTTGACAATGCCCAGAACGAGGATGGGCCGGGTCCGCTGGCGTGCCATCAATGCCCTTACCGCAAGGCCGCCGATAGTATATGGGATGATCGCTACCAAGTAGAATCCGGTGAGAACCGCCGCCTCCGGTACTGTGGCGGTGAGGCGCGTTCCCATTATGGCGGACGCCAAGGTATGGCCCGAAAAGAACAGGGCAGGAACCGCGAGGACGCTTGCCGCGCATAGCAGCTTAGTCATGTCCCTGAGCTCTTCCCACATGCCCCGGCCGTCTTTCGGATTGGATGACCAATGCGTCAGCACAGTCACCTGTAGACCGGCGACCACAGTCCCGACCAGCAAGAAGTACGCTTTCTCTCCATACTCCACTAAGCTCACTCCGCCTTGCATTAGGCCTGCCGCGACGACGCGGTCCACGATCGGCGAGAGAGCGGCGGCAGCCATGCTCAGTGAAACGGGCCACGTCGTCCGCCAGACACTCGACATGGACGGTCTCGCGGGAGCCACCATCGGAGCAACATCAGATTTTCGCTCGTTAAGCAGAGTCCATCTAGAGGCAACGATGTTGAATATTGCTCTTCCTACTTCGGCGCCAAGAAACGCTGTGAGCAGGCTCCAGAATACGTCCTGAAAGGGCTGAATTGCGACGATGGCGACCGCAAGCACAGCGCGAACCAGCAACCCAACGCAGACGGCCTTGTATCTCCCCGTTCCCGTTAACACACCCGCCGCCAGCGAACTAAGCACCGCGAACGTAGGGATCATTGCCACGCCGGTCGTGCGCCCCACGGTAAGAAGAGCACGAAGCTCGACTCGCGGCTGCAACCGAGCCGCGATGGCGACAGCGGCAAGGGAAACGGCGCTGAGGCCGACTCCGATGAGGCCCACGGTGCGAACTAGTTGCCAAAGCCACTCTACTGCTTCGCGCCCGCTCCCACGGAGTGCAGCTGCGTGAGGTACAATCGCCTGCTCGAGCACGACGCCGCCGACGGCTACGAAGAACGTGATCGCGCCGAAGGCAAGAAAGAACGCGTCTGTGTTGACACTAGCGCCGTAGCGACGCGCGACGAGAAGGGGAATTGCGAAAGATGCAGCACGAGCGGCAGCAGTCCAAACGATATTGCCCGGCGCCCTGGACAGGAGAGCAAGTCCTCGGCTTGCCTCGAAGCCCACCTTCACCAGGTGAGCCCACGGGCTTTGGCAATGTTACAAGCATCATAGTAAGCGTCCAAGAGTGCTCGCTGAGTGTCGCGGAACGTCAGGCCTGCGTCGGAGAGTCGCGAAATTGCTGCCGCTCCAAGAGCTTCGCGGCGCGCGGCATCCCCTGCCAATTGCTCTATTGCGTCAGCCAACCCTTCCGCGAGCGTATAAGGAGGGACTAGCACGCCCGCATCCCCGACCGTCACACGATGCTCGGGGAGATTGTAGGCAACGATCGACTTGCCCATCACGAGATAATCCATCAGCTTGACCATCGTGCTTGCATCATTGAAGGGATTCGAACGGCACGGCTCAACGGCTATGTCCGCACTGGCTACGATCTCCCGGAGGCGTTCTGGGCTCGCGACCCAGCCAAGGAATTGCACGTCCTCGTGCAGACCGAGCGACACCGCAAGCCTCTCTGTTGCGTCCTTAGCCTCGCCAGATCCAGCGACGAGGCACCGGTAGCGAGGACGAGCCTTGCGTTGCTTGAGCATGGCCATGGCCCGAACCAAGTCTTCCACCCCATCCTGGTACGCGATGGACCCGACGTAGCAAATCACAACGTCCGCCTCGCCCCGGATCTCACTTCGCTGTGGCACGGGGAACCAAGACTCGGGGCGAGGCGCGTTGCGCACGATATGGACGTGGGACGGTGCAACCCGCCCCCTCAGGATAGCAGTGCGGGCGTAAGAGGCGTTTGGCGCAAGCACGACGTCGGCCATTCGGAATACCAGTCGTTCCATCCACAGTAGCGCGCGGTGTTGCATCGAGCGAACGCGACCACCTTTTGCCAAGTACAACTCGGGCACGAGATCGTGCTGATCATAAATCATCACTGAGGCACGCGGAGGGAGAAGAAATGGCACCCAGAGGACATCGGGGGGATTGCAAATGTGAAGTATGTAGCCTGCGCCGCCCTTAGCGAGGCGACCACGCGCTCTAGCGATGCCCCACAAGCTCTTCAAGATTTCCCAGGCGTATCCAAGCGTTCCGCGACCACCGGCAGGTTCTGCAAATCGGTGCACGACGATCCCGTCAAAGGTCTCGTCCGGAGGCTGGTCGGCACGTCCAGGTGCGATTACTTCAACGCTGAATCCAGCGCTCTTGAGGGTAGTAGCGAACGCGCTGACTCGAGGGTCCTGGGGGAATCCTAGATTCTGAACGACGATTACTACTCTGCACCCGGCCACTGCGGGACGGTCCATCGCTGCCGCGGCCCGCGTCACTCGCGTACGCTCACCTGGAAGTCTTTTCAAGACCGCCGCCACCAGCCCCAGTAGCTGGCGGTAGAGAGTTCCTCCACCGACCGCCCACGAAACCGATCGATAAGGCGCTTTCGAGCCTCCTCGATCTCCTTGGCCTGGAACACGTTGGTTGCCTTCCCGTCGAGCATGGCGAATCCCGCTTGCTCAAAGATTCTGTGAAAGTCGAGCATTCGAAGCCTGTTGGTGTAACCGGGACGAAGCCGGGCGCGCAGTTGCCATTCCCATTCCGGAAATTCAAGGAACCTTAGCCGGTTACGCTGGACGAAGTGATCCCTAAAGTCGATTTCGTGAATGGAGTCTCCAGCTCGACGCGTGACTCGCGCTAACTCGCGTACTACCGCCTCCGGGCGATGCACGTGCTCCAGCACAGCGTTGCTATAGCTCACGTCAACCGATCCTTCGGCGAGGGGCAAGTTTGCTCCATCAGCCTGGTGGTAGACGAGAAGATCCCGGTCCAAGGATGCACTTCCCCGATCAAGGCGACCCACGGCTCTTCTGGCGACCTCCGCATACGGCCAACGCTCGGCCTCGAGCCTTTCCAGTACACCGACGATGTGCTGTCGGTCGAGGTCATCCCAGAAGAGATGGCGAAACCGATCCACGGCATATACACGCCTCGCCCCGGCCGCCAGGAAAATCAGACTCATGCCGAGGGACCGACCCGGACCAAGTTCTAAGATCTCTCGGCCCTCCACCAAGAGTCGTGCCGAGGTGCGCTCTGACAGTTCCTGCCAGAGGGCGAACGGACGCGACCGGTCGTGAGCTTCTGAAGCGCGTCGGACGGACCAGCGTTCGACCCACTCTCGCAACGGATTGAAGGCAGAGCCGAGGTTCTTGACTGCCTCCACCAGAAGTGCCGGCCGCTCTGCGTTCAAGGGCGTTCCTTATCTGTGGACTGTCTCAGGCGAGAACGGCCTCGAGTATCACGACGGCCCTAACAGGTAATTCCTCAAACGGCTGAGCCGCGGCCTCGTCGAGACTTGACGGAATCCAATCGTGCTCTGAGCGTCGGAAGAAGACCTTGCGCCGGATCAAGAAGCCATCGAAAAGGCGCTCGAGGGACGCGGTATCGTAAACGCGATGCAACGCAGTCACTCCCGGTCGCCCAAACGGCATACTGGCAATGAGCACACCACCCGGTCGCGCAAGACGAGCAAGCCGCTCGAGCAACGTCCGGTCCGCATCGACTTGTTGTGTGTCTCCCCAACGACCAATGCCGAAATGCTCAATTGTGGAAATCGCAGTTATTACGTCAAATCGCTCCGACGTCTCCCACTGGAATAGGTCGGCCTTCGCGAAACGAAAATTTCTATGCGTCACTGGATAAGGTCGAACATCGATTCCCCATACCTCGTACCCGAGCGAAGCGAGCTGCAGGGGGAATCGCGAGCTGACGCATCCGAGATCCAAGACCCGTCCCGACTCCGGCATCCAACGGAGGGCTACACTGTATTCTACGATACGCTCGTTAGTGAGCACGCGGCCACCGAACCAACGACTTCGCAACCGCAGCAGATCAGTGCCAAGTCGACCGGTGAGTCGAAAGAGGAGCCTACGAACGGGTCCGAAGTCCGGATAGTAGGTCTGCAAAGCATCGTTGAAGTCGGGATTTACCTGATCCAGTGACATCTGGAGACCTTCCCGAGCGAAGGCAACATATGGAGTGTTAGCGTACCCCGCGCACTACCCCGTGGCTAGTGCGCGACGACCGGCAGTCGCTCAGCCATTGTAGAAGGATCTGACTGCCGAAGCAACTCGAGACACTCGTGACTCGGTAAATCGATGGGAATATCGGGAGCCTCAACATCGACTCGGCACCGTCCTCCGCGACTGGGAGAGAACTGCGAGTCAGCCGACGCCGCGACCAGCGCAGCACCACGACACCGTTCACTTGGTCGACCGGTTCCCTCCGGGGCTGGCCAACCGCATCGGGACGACGTGGAAGCCGCGACGCGCTATCGCCTCGCAGTGCCGCCGGATCCCCGGATCCGTGGGCTCGTGCGAATACGCCACTGAGACGTAATAGGGATGTGTCACGCCGGACGCACCGGGGCAGCCCTTCCCGTCGTCCTCCGTGATGGCTGCCGCGCGTACCTGTCACGCCGTGGTGAGTTGTGTCGTCAGCCGCGTCGCCGAACGGCTCCGCCGCCCTGCGAAGCACTCGATGAGCATCTCGCTGACGTAATCGACCTGGTCCGGCTGCATCTCGGGATACATCGGCAGGCTCAGGATCTCCGCCGCGGCCTGTTCGGTGACCGGGAACGCTCCCGCGGGACGATGCAGATGTTGGTAGGCGACCTGCTGATGCAGCGGCAGCGGATAGTGGAGCCCCGTGGCAACCCCCCGGCTCTGCAAGAACTCGCGCACGCGCTCGCGCTGGGGCACGCGAACGACGAAGAGGTGGTGAACCGGAATACTCTCCGGCGTCTCCGCAACTACCCGGACCTCCGGGACCCGCGCCAAACACTCGCGATAACGAACAGCGATACCACGGCGAGCGCTATTCCACTGCTCGAGGTGGCGCAGCTTGATTCGCAGCAACGCGGCCTGGAGGGCATCGAGACGCCCGTTGTAGCCCTCGATGTCATGGTAGTACTTCTGCGACTGCCCATGCTCGCGCAGCTTGCGCACGAAGTCGAGCCGACCGGTGTCGTCAGAAGTGACCGCTCCCGCCTCGCCGCACGCACCCAGGTTCTTCCCCGGGTAGAACGAGAAGGCCGCCATCGCCCCCATCGTCCCGGCTCGCCGCCCCTTGTACATCGCCCCGTGCGCCTGGGCGGCATCCTCGACGACCCACAGCTCGTGCGCGCACGCGATCTCCTGGATCGGGTCCATGTCCGCGGGCGTCCCGTACAGATGCACGGGAACGATCCCCACGGTGCGGGGGGTGATGGCAGCCGCCAGCCGCGCCGGGTCCATCAGGAGAGTGTCGGGCAGCACGTCGACGAAGCTAACCGAGGCGCCAGCCTGAGTCAGCGCCTCGGTGGTGGCAATGAACGTGTTGGGAACCGTGATGACCTCGTCCCCTGGCTTGACACCCATCGCCAGGTACGCGAAGCGAAGGGCGTCCGTCCCAGACCCCACGCCCACGGCGCCTTTGCTGTGGCAGAACGCCGCGAACTCGCGCTCGAACGCCTCCACCTCGGGACCACCCACGAACGCCGCGTCCCGCACGATGCGCCGAAACGCTTCCGTGAGCTCGGTCTCCAACGCCGCGTGCTGAGCCTTCAGATCGAGAAAAGGTACCTGCATCGCCCCCTAGCCTTCTCTTGGTTGCTCGGTCACCGGCTCGACCATGCGGAGCACCCGCGCAGGGTTGCCCGCGACAACTGCTCCGGCCGGCACATCCCGCGTCACGACCGATCCCGCTCCCACTACCGCGCCCTCGCCAATCGTGATGCCCCCGAGCAACACCGCTCCCGTACCGATGGCCGCACCACGCTTCACTAACGTCGGAATCACCTTCCAGTCCTGCTCCGTCTGCATCCGACCACCCTTTGCGGTGGCCCGGGGATAAAGGTCGTTGATGAAGCTGACGTTATGGCCAACGAACACTTCATCCTCGATGGTAACCCCTTCGCAGATGAACGTATGGCTCTGGATCTTGCAGCGCGCGCCGATCTTGGCACCCTTCTGAATCTCCACAAACGTCCCGATCAACGTCTCGTCTCCGATCTCACAGCCGTACAGATTGACGAACGCATAAATGCGGACGTTCCGCCCCAGCTTGACATCCGGGGCGATCCGCCGGAGCAGCCCATCCCGCTCCTCGGCACTCCACTCTCGCATCAGCGATCTATTACGGCGGGAGCGCCGCCGACTGGAACGGCAAAGCCTTGTTGGATCGATTGCTGCGCCGCCTCGAGAATCCGCACCACCCGCCACCCCGCGACCCCGTCCGCCACCAGCGGCTCTAGACCGTTCACCGCCCGAATGACGTTCTCCACCTCGACCGCGAGACCTTCGCGCGTCTCGAGCCGCGGGGCATGCATATCCCCCGACCGGTAAGAGATCATCAGTTGATACTCCTTCTCGAGGGTCCGATCCGTCGCAATCGAAAAGCCCTTGTCATACACCTTGAGCTTTTCGCTCGTCTCCATGTCGTCGTAGATCATCATCCGCTTGGAGCCGCCCAGGATGGTACGCCGCACCTTCGCGGGCGCCAGCCAGTTCACGTGCACGTGCCCGATCAGCGATCCCTCGTAGCGCACCGTGAGGTACGCGATGTTCTCCGTCGGGCTGCCCCCGTGCGCCGCCCCCGTCGCCGACACACTCACCGGCTCCCGACCGATCAGGTAATCCATGATCGAGACGTCGTGCGGCGCGAGATCCCATACCACGTTCACGTCGGTCTGGATGAGGCCGAGATTGATCCGCACCGAGTCGAAATAGTACAGGTCGCCGACCTCCCCCGCCACGATCAGCTCCCGCATCTTCCGCACAGCGCCCGTGAATACGAAGGTGTGGTCCACCGCGAGCAGCACCCCTTGCCGCTCGGCCAGCGCGCACAGCTCCTCCGCCTGGTCCGTGCGGGTGGTCAGCGGCTTCATGACTAGCACATGCTTCCCCGCCTCCAGTGCGGCCTTCGCGAGCGGGAAGTGCGAGAACGACGGCGTGGCCACGACGATGAGGTCCACCTCGCGGTTCGCAAACAGCTTGGCGGGATCGTCCGTCACCACTGGGGTGCGGTACTCCGCCCCCACTTGCACCGCGCGCTCGTACCGCATGTCGCACACGGCTTCCACCTCGCTATACGGATTCCGCGCGAAATTACGCACCAGGTTCGGCCCCCAGTAGCCGCATCCGATCACACCGACACGAAGCGCTTTCATCACCACTCACCTCCACTCGCTACAAGGGGGGATCAGGCCGCGCGGCCCGAGTTGAAGACCACCGCCGGGATGGTCTTGACGAGAATCTTCAGGTCGAGCCACAGCGACCAGCGCCGCACGTACTCCAAGTCCAGCTCGCACATCTGGCGATACGTCAGGAGATTGCGACCGGACACCTGCCACAGCCCGGTGATCCCCGGCAGCACCTTCAGGCGGTCGAATTGCCAGTGGTCGTAGGCATCGGTCTCGTACGGCAGGGGCGGCCGGGGACCCACCAGGCTCATGTCGCCGCGCAGCACGTTCACCAGCTGGGGTAGCTCATCCAGCGACGTGCGGCGCAGCCAGCGGCCCACCCGAGTCACGCGGGCGTCGTTCACCAGCTTGTAGACCGGCTTTCCATTCCCGTTACCGTGGCCGGCTTCCGCGTCCTGACCATTGAACATTTTGCGGATCAACTCGCGGTGCGCGTCGTCGGGAGCGCCGTTCCGCATCGTGCGGAACTTCCACACGCGGAAGCGCCGTCCACCCGTGCCGACACGCTCCTGGCGAAAGAAGACCGGGCCGGCGGAGTCGAGCTTGATCGCCGCGGCGACGAGTGCGATCAGCGGAGCGGTCACGAGCAGGCCCAACGCCGACCCTAAGAGGTCCGTGATGCGCTTGAGCAGCAACTGCCAGCCCTTGAGGCCCGGCGCCGTGAGCGCGATGAGCGGCCGGCCCAGCCGCCACAACAGGTTCGGCTGCACCCCGGCGATCGCAATCGAGCGCGGCACGGAGAGCAATTGCGACGCGGTCTCAAGCGACGCGTCCACCACCTCCCGGAACCGGCCGTCCGGGAGATAGCCCGCGACCACAACGACCTCGGCGCCGCAGCGATGCAGCAAGGTGCGGAAGTCCGCCGCGTGGCCGAGCGCGTCCTCGGCGGGCGGAAAGCGCACATCCACGAAGCCAACAGCCCGGTACTCACCACCGATCGCGAACTCGGGACTCCCGATCGCCTCCCGGCAAGCGTCGGCCGGCCCGATGAACAGTGTCCGCGCCGCGTAGCGGTACGTTGGGAAAAACCGCGCGACCACCTGGTCGATCACCCGCCGCTCGGCCACGAGCCCGGCCCATACCAGCAGCGTCGTAATCGCGTACTGCACCAGCACCGGCTCGAGCCCACGAGTCCACAGCGTCATCCACAGAGGAAGGGCGGTCGCGAGCGCGCACGCCATGAACAGCCGCCGCGCATCGCGCCGCTGATCTCCCCGGCCGTAGTTTCCGGTCACGAACAGCGCCACGAACAGCGCCGCGGCGTACTGCCAGCCGTTGAGGATCCCGGGCGGCAGCGTGGACTGGAGCGGCGCGGCGATCGCGTCGCCCAACCAGGCCCGATCACGCACGGTGCGCACCACTTCGCGCATGATGTAGAAAGACGCCATGTCGGCGACCAGCAGGACGGCAAAACGCCGCACCGTCCGCAGCACGTGGCTGCGGAGGTTCGACGCCGCCCGCTGCTGTAGGCCAAGCCGCAAGTGCAGCGGAGCGTCGGCCTCGGCGGCGGGAGCGGGAGCGGGAGCGGGAGCGGGAGCGGGAGCGGGAGCGGGCTCGATCGTCTGGTAAGTCGGATGGAACGCCGGATGGGCCCCGGCCGGTGCCGCGCCCAGGAGGGAAGCCGATGTGGACAACTCCGCTGTCAGCTCACGAGGCAAGGCTTCCACGCACGTCCCTCCTCAAGTGCACGAACCGCTCACCGTGTCGCTCGCGCAACAATCGGGCCCCGGTTTTCCAGCCACTTCGCGATGTCTCTTGCGGGATGCCGCCCCGCCTGCAAAGGCGGGACTAGCGAGCGTCGGACAACTCTGCGGACCGCCGAATCGCCCCCCTTTCAACATGACCATCAGTCGCCCTCACCGCATCGCGGTGAGGGAGACCAGGGGGTGAGGACAGCCGGACGCTTCCCCGCTCAAGGGCGCACGGTAGCGTACCGCGGTTCGGGGGCTGAATATACGCCCCCGAGGAAAACCCGCTAGGGCATGTGGCCAGCACAATTGTGATCGCTGTCACGCCACAAACCGTAGCAGAAATGCCACAGAAACTGGGGTCAGCGGTCAGGGGCCAGGGGTCGGGGAGCCGCAGTTCCTTGATGGCGGCCCTAGCCCCGGTCCCTAGCCCCCAGCCCCAGCGAATGGGGGAGACTCACTGAGTCTGCACTGCTTCCAGAAGGCGAATCCGTAGATCAAAAAAAGCGGAAGAGGGACGGGGGAAGGGGGACGAGGGCTTCGGGACTTCGATTCGAAGCCCCTCGTCCCTCGTCACTCATCCCCCCCGTCTCTAAGGAACCGCGCCGCGGCCTGCGCCGCCGTCATCGCCCCCGCCGCGGCCCCGCGCGTCAGCGCCGCGAGCCAGCGCACCACGCTCCCCGTCCCCGCGTCGAACGCCGCCGCGCTGCGCCACGCTTCCCGCAGCGCCGCCGCCACCGCCACGTCGGCCGCTTCGCCGTCGAACAACAGCCCGTACGCGAGCGCATACAACGTCATCCCGTGGCGCGCGTCCAGCTCCGCCAGCGCGGCGCGGTCGCTCAACGCCGCCATGCGGTGCACCAGCAGCGCATCGGGAAGCACATCGGGGGATCGGGACATCACCTGTAAAGATCACGCGAAGCGCGATCGGTCACGTGACGTGGGTCACACGGCCTCACGCCCCTCTCCGCCATGTAGGTCCTCACCCCCTGTCCCCCTCTCCGCATACGCGGAGAGGGGGAACGACGGACGGACTGAGTTTCCCCTCTCCCGAAGGGAGAGGGGATCAAAGGGGTGAGGACCAACACGGAGAGGGGGAACGACGGACGGACTGAGTTTCCCCTCTCCCGAAGGGAGAGGGGATCAAAGGGGTGAGGACCAACACGGAGAGGGGGAACGACGGACGGACTGAGTTTCCCCTCTCCCGAAGGGAGAGGGGATCAAAGGGGTGAGGACCAACACGGAGAGGGGGAACGACGGACGGACTGAGTTTCCCCTCTCCCGATAGGGAGAGGGGATCAAAGGGGTGAGGACCAACGGGGAGAGGAGGAACGGATCTGCTTACGCCCGCAGGCGCGAAGCATCTGCTTTGCGGATCTCGCGTATTTCTGACCACACCAGCATGCGAATGATGACGGCCCACCAACGTGAGGGCGCCATCGTGCCCGGTGCCAAGTTGCCCCCGAACCCCGATATCGGACATCTTATGGGCATGCCCCTCGCCGTCCCGCGCTATACTGCCGAAGAGGTCCGCCGCTTCCCCGACGACCGACTCCGTTACGAGGTCATTCGGGGCGACCTGTTCGTGACGCCGGCGCCTGGGACGCGACACCAGCGAGCCGTGCGGGAGCTGTGCAACGCGCTCCACGCCTACGTCGCCGAGCACAACTTGGGCGAGGCCCTGCCCGCTCCCTTCGAAGTCGAGTTCACCCAAGACAGCGCGGTCCAGCCCGACGTCGTCGTGACACTCGAGCCGCAGCGGGAGCAGATCACACAAGAGCGTCTGTACGGCCCGCCCGCGCTCGTGATCGAAGTCGTGTCGTATTCGAGCCGGCGCACTGACCGGCTGCAAAAGCGTCGGCTGTACCAGGAGGAAGGCGTTCCGGAATACTGGATCGTGGACACCGACGCCCGACACGTGGAGCGCTGGCGACCGGGCGCAACCAGCCCCGAGATCCTCACGCGAGCCCTCTCCTGGCAGCCCGTCGCCTCGCTCCAGCCCCTGAGCATGGATCTCGAGAGCCTGTTTCGCGTCGTCTGGGCCGGACTCGAGCACGGCCACCCGTAACACCTCGGGCAAGGTGGTCCATCCGTGCGTTGAAGCTGCGGTGTCGCGGGCTCGCGACGGTAGCCGCTGGCCCCGCGTATGCCACGTCACCGGGGCATGGACCGTCCGCGTCGCTCATGCGTGGCACACGTGGCACACCTGCCGCGCCTGGCCCGCGAGGCCGCCCTCAGCCTCGCCCTGGCCGCCGGCGCCGCCTGCGCCCCCGGCACTACCGAACCCGCGCCGGCCCCGCTGGCACAGCCCGCCCGGCTCGCCAGCCCCGCCGCGACCTTCAACCAGCTGCAAGCGATCAGCGGGGTCACCAACACGCCGCTGTTCGAGAGCTTCACCGTCCTGGTCCCGTACTTCACACACGCGAGCGCCGCGCGATCGGTCGCACTCACCGCGCTCTCGCTCGAGCTGGCGGCACGGTACTCCCCCTCGCATCGGAGCGTTCGACTCACCACTCACCAGCCCGTCCCGACCCGCTGTCGCCGTCCGCGTCGTCCAGTCCTCACGCCCTGTCCCCCTCTCCACCATGCGGATCCGGGGGCCGGCGGGAAGACGTTTGTGTGGGATCCGGACACGAGCGGTTACGTCGTGTCGGCCGACTCGGGCGCCCCCGCGAACGGCGAGCGCTTCGTGCTGTACGCCATCAGCGAGCGCAGCGGCCTGCCGTCCGTTCCCTTGGTGGCAACGGGCTACGTCGACCTCACCGACCAGAGCGTCAGGGACTCGAGCGTGCGGGGCGTCACCCTCGTCGGCACGCCCGCCGACTCGAGCCCCACCACCTACGCGAGCTATACCATCGGCGGGCCTGGCGCCGGGCCCGCCACGTCGCTCGCGGGCTTCGTGACCGACGGCACCACGCGTCTCGATATTCGCGCCGACTTCACCACGACACCCGATGGGCTCGGCGTGAGCACCACCATCGACGTGCCGGGGCAGGATCTGCACGTGAGCGAGAGCGTGACCGTGTCGGGCGGCAGCCGTGGGGGCGACACCGCCCGCATCAACACCGACCTCACACTCGTGAGCGGCGGCGAGACGGTACGCGCCACGGGCGACGTGACGGTCGACACCACGACGCACATCGGCTCGGGGGACATGACGGTCGGCGTGAACGACTGCCCGTTCGCCACGATCGCCCTGGGCGGCCCCGACCTGGTGTTCACCGGCGCGCCGGGCGTGGCGCTCACGGCGGGGGACGAGACCACGCTGCGCGCGCTGTTCGGCACGTCGTTCGAGCTGTTCGGGACGGTGCGGCTGCTCGCGGTGCCTTCCTCCCCCTTCACGACGCAAGCGAGCTTGTCATCCTGAGCGCCGCAGGCGCGAAGGACCTGCTTTCCCATAGATGCGAAGGACCGGCAGACCGGAAGGATCCGCAGGCGCGAAGGACTTGTTTCGGTGAGGGTGGCGAAGAACCGCAGGTCCTTCGCTTGCGCGCATTCCGCGCTCCGGTCCTCACCCCCTGTCCCCCTCTCCGCATACGCGGAGAGGGGGAACGACGGACGGACTGAGTTTCCCCTCTCCCGAAGGGAGAGGGGATCAAAGGGGTGAGGACCACTGGGGCCAGGGCGTGAAGTCCCTGTGGCGCTCCCGCCCCACCCCCCGTTCCATTCAGCACGCGCTCCCTCTGGTCCCACTCTTGCGGCCTCCCCGCCACGGCGCCGGAGGCAGCCATGTGGCGACTCCCGAGCAGGGCAAGACTCGCGTGGACGGCAATCCTCCCCCTGCTCGGCGCGGGGTGTGGAGGCGGCACCGCTCCAGCCGCGCCCCCCAAGCTCGCAGACGCCGCCCGCAGTGTGGCGCAGCTCAGCTCGGTGGCGGCTCCGTCAAGGACGCGGCTCTTCCAGAGCTTCTCGCTTCTGGCGCCGTACTTCTTGCGGGTGGACAGCGCGCCGATCACCCCGGTCCGATCGCTCGCGTTGCCCAAGCTGCGACGCTGGTCCCTGCCCCGGCGCGTACCACTTCGCGCTCCCGGCTCCCGGACGGTCGCCGCCGCCATCTTCCCGCCGACCGTGCTCGGCAAGACGTTCGTGTGGGACACGACGGCCAAGGGCTACGTCGCGTCGAGTGACCCCGGCGCCCCGGCGAACGGCGCGCGCTTCGTGGTCTACGTCACCGGCCCACCGCTGCTCCTGCCGGTGCAACCGACGCTCCCGCTCACCCCGATCGGCTACGTCGATCTGACGGACCGGAGCGTCGGGAGCAACGCGGTCATGGGCATCACCCTGGTCGACACCGAAGGCGCGGCGCCGGCCACGTACGCGGACTACACGCTGGGCGGGCCGCGGCCGAGCGGGGTGTCGTCCACGGTCGCGCTGGCGGGCTTTCTCAGCGACGGCCTGACCCGGCTGGACCTGGCGTCCGCGCTCTCCTCGACGTTCGGCGCGCTCACCACGCACACCACGGCCGACATCGCCGCCCAGGACGCGCACCTGGTCGAGGACGTGTCGCTCGCGGGCACCGCCACGTTCGACCTCACCTTCGACGTGAGCCTCACGAGCGGCGGCGAGACGGTGCGGGCCAAGGGCACGTTCGTGGTCGACACCCTGGCGCAGACCGCCGGCGGCAGCTTCGCCGTGACCGTGAACGGCCGGCCGTTCGCGACGATCACCCTCGGGCTGCACGGCGACAGCTACACCGCCGCCCCCGGCGTCACGCTCGACGCCGCCGACGACGAGGCGCTCGGCGCCCTCGTCGCCGCCTCGTTCGGTCTGTTCGCCGTGGTGCTGGTCCTGACGATCCCGGGGCTGGTGCTGGGCGTATGAACACAGGGACCGCGGTATGTGTCTCACTGCTGCTTGCGGCGCCCCTCGCGGCCCAGGAGCAGGACCGCCGCCCCGTCCTCGGCGTGGGCATCACGGTACCGGACGTGGGCGTGCTGGTGCCGATCAACGTGAGCCCGCACTTCCGGCTCGAGCCGTACGTGTTGTTCTACTCGGAGCGCGCCGATTATCCCGCGAGCGGCGACACCTTGTGGGCCTCGCACACACGGGTCGGCCTCGGCGTGTTCTCCGTGGGGCACCCGGGGGAAACCATGCGAGTGTACGTCGGACCCCGCCTGGGACTGTTGTGGGGAACGAACAAGCTCGACGGCCCCACGGCGGGACAGCGGAGCACCACCGCCAAGGGCTGGTTCGCGGGGGGCGCGATCGGGGGCGAGTACAGCCCCTTGCCCCGCATCGGCGTGGGCGGCGAGGCGACGATCCAGTACGAGCACACGTCGCCGTCGTCCAGCGGCACGGGGACGGCCAACCTGCCGCCCAATGTCTTTACGCGCGCCTGGTACTCGAGCGGGTCGCTGGTGGTGCGGTTTTATCCGTGAGGTTCCTCACCCCCTGTCCCCCTCTCCGCCATGCGGAGAGGGGGGACGGCGTGAGAGATACGAGTGCTCGTTCCCCCTCTCCCGAAGGGAGAGGGGACAGGGGGTGAGGTCCCTTGACTCGGCCGCTGCGCCGAGCGTACACTCGGCAAGGATACCTTCGGCGACGAGCTCGCCAACGAGTTCGTGGAGTGGTTCAACAACGTGGACGCCACCTATCGGGCCGATCTGCGGGAGCTGAACGAGCTCAACTTCGCCAGGTTCGACGCGAAGCTCGAGGCGAAGCTCGCGGAGCTCAAGAGCGAGCTGCTCAAGTAGATGTTCCTCTCCTGGGCGACTACCGGCGTGGCGCTGGGAGGGTTGTTCTTCCGGAAGGAAGGGAGCCTCCTCGGTCCTCACCCGCTGTCCCCTCTCCGTCCGGGTCCTCACCCCTTTGATCCCCTCTCCCTTCGGGAGAGGGGAAACTCAGCCCGTCCTTCGTTCCCCCTCTCCGCATGGCGGAGAGGGGGACAGGGGGTGAGGACCCGAAGGCGGGACAGGGGGTGAGGACCGCGCCGCAGGCGCGAAGGATCTGCTGAGGCGCCCCTACAACGCCCCCCGATGATGCCCCACCGCGACCAGCACCGCGGCCGCGGCGAGCGTGATATTTTTCCAGAAGTGCGCTTCCTGATTCGCCTTCATCATGGGATCCGACTCGGTCCAATAGTTGTGGATCAGGAACGCGGCGGGCACGAGGAACAACACGAGCAGCGCCGCTCCCACGATCGCATGCCAGCTGAACAGGACCAGCAGGCCGCCCACGACGAGCATCACGCCGCTGGCTGGGACGGCGGCGGCAGCGGCGGGTACGCCCTTGGCCTGCGCGTAGCCGGTCACTCCCTTGTTCGTGAAGTGGCTCACGCCCGCCCTCACGAAGAAGGCGGCGAAGCCGATGCGACCCACCCAGGCGAGAATGGTCCAGAGATTCATGACGGCGCTCCTGTGGGGAGGTTGGGGTGAATGATACGTCGCGCACCCCGGCCCGGCCCAGAGCACAGAGACGGGGAGCGGTCAGTTGCTGATCGTCACCGCGATGCCCACCGACGTGGTGGTGTTGCCCGCCGTATCGGTCGCGGTCGCAGTGAGCGTGTAGGTTCCGTTCGGCACGCTGCTCGAATCCCACGACAGCGTGTACTTGGTGGGCGGCGAGTCGAGCGTCAACGGCAAGCCGATCGCTCGACCGTCGAGCTGGAACTGCACCGCAGCCACGCCGTGGTCGTCCGCGGCCGTCGCCGTGAGGCTCACCAGCCCCGTGAGGGTCGTGCTCCCCACGACTCCGGGGGAGAACAGCGACACCACCGGCGGCGCGATGTCCGGCAACGCCGTCGCATGGCTCGCTTTCCACCGCGCCACGGCGGTGTTCCAGTAGTCCAGGCCCGCCTGGCCCGTCATGAGCGAGAAGCACGGCTTGCCGTTGAACGTCGCGGGAAGGGGCTCGGGGAACGGGCCCGACCCGAGCCAAATCATGATGTTGTTGGCGCAATCCACGAGCTTGTCCGCCGGCGGTGCCAGGTAGAGCTCGTTGGAATTCTGATCCGCCCGGAATACGTTGTTGTAGAGGGCGATCTGGGGGCTGGTGCCGGCCCACTCGAAGATGCCGGTGGTGCCGGGGACCGATCCGCTGTACACCCCGTCCATCGGGAGCGCGTGGATAAGCGAATTTTTCACCGTGAACCGGTTGGCGCTCCCGTCCACGGCATAGCCGCCGTTGCTGGCGAACGGGTCGTAGCAATCCATCAACACGTCGTCCACCGTGCCGCTCTGCTGGAAGTCGTTTTCGACGCAGCCATCGCGCCCGTACGCGAAATACGAGCTGCGCACCGTCCAGTTGGGCGCGTTCTGCTGGAACGACACGCCGTTGCCGTAGTTGTAGATCCACACGTTTTCGACGGTGACGTTGGTCCCGCTGTCCACCAGCACCCCGTAGGTGGTGTACATGAATCGCCACGGCGTCGCGGGCTCCCACGCGCCGAGCACCTGGCCGCCGTGCACGCACAGGTTGGACCCGCTGACATGGAAGGGGTACAGCGTTCCCGTCATGAACTGCGCCGTGGACGCATCGATCTTCGTGCCGGGGGCGAGCGCGGGATTCTGATACTCGGACTGTTGCACGCCGCTCAGCGTGACGGTGGGACCCGTCTGGTTGAGACAGGAGCCGGTGCCGCCGGGCAGCGCGGGGCGTCCCTGGATGGCAGCCGTGGTCGTCGCCACGGGACTGGTCGCGCCCCGCGCGTCCGTGACGGTGAGCGCAACCGTGTAGCTGCCGGCGGCCCGGTACACGTGCAGCGGTCTAGCACCGCGGCCGCCGCTCGCATCGCCGAACGTCCACGCGAACGTGAGCGGCAGATTGCTGTCGGGATCGAACGAGCGACTGCCGTCGAACCGGATCGTGTCGACGCCGGCATACGGCCCGCCGGGCACGGCGACGGGGGGCGCGTTCGCTGGCGACGGCGGCGGCGGGGGTGGGGGCGACCCGGCGTGATGACACGCCGCCGACCCCGAGTCCGTGGCGGTCGCGCCCGCTACCGGGATGAAGCGCCACGCGTACGAGGCGTCGGACAACGTCAGCCGCAGCACGCCGTACACGCCGCTGATCTGCACCTCGCTGTTGGGGATGATGAACG
>Ga0209577_10000885_pt1 | contig 30010 bp, 20 predicted proteins | sample GraSoiAngelo_109_FD_185874 | JGI IMG/M metagenome (GOLD analysis project Ga0209577, IMG submission 185874) | Grasslands soil microbial communities from the Angelo Coastal Reserve, California, USA - 14_0903_12_20cm (SPAdes) (version 2) | ecosystem: Environmental > Terrestrial > Soil > Grasslands...
CTAGCGTAGCGAAGCGCAAATCGCGCTCGCGTCGGTAGCCGTTTGATTGGCCACTGCGGCCCCACGGACAACGCCCTATTCTGGGAACGGATCCTCACACACATGCCGTATTCTGAGCTTCACAGCTACATAGCCGCCCTTACGCAGCACCGCCATCCATCGAACTGGCGTGGCGGCAAGGCGCGCGAAGCTTGAAGCTTGAGCTGTCGAGCATGGCTATCTTGGCATCGGCAGGTGCGCAAGACGTCGGAGTGGAATAACGTTGGCCTCATAATGTTATAGTGCCGACTACAGGCACCCACCTATCGGCCCCATAACAAAACAAGCGAACTGACATCTACCACCGCGTGAGAGTGGACAGACCGCTTGTCCATTGATCAGGGGGCGACCCAAGCGGCACGAAACACTTTGCGCCAATCGCTTCTTAATGATCAAGAAACGACTGCTATATAGGAAACTTATTTTTGCGTGAGCCCTTAGCTTAAAACCTTGCAAATAATGGGCTTGAAACACGGTTGCTTTGGTCCTGCAACTATTGGTTGAAACGTTTCACAACAATTGAAAACGGGCAGTGCCACAAGCTTTTCGTGCGATGCTTAAAGAAGTATGGCTATCACCGAAAAGACACGAAAGTTGCTCTGGGGAAGGTCTGGTAATCGTTGTGCCATGTTCCGTTGCAAGCTCGCAATTGATGAAACAGAAACGAACCCAGATTCAATCGTTGTGGAGACGAGTGTCATATCGTATCTGGCCAGCAGTTTGGGCCAAGGTACGATTCCAATTTCCCCGCCGATAAATTAGACGAAGCCGAAAACCTCATTTTGCTCTGTGAGGTTCATCACAAGTTAGTGGATGACCAGACCGAAACCTACACTGCAGACGTTCGTACCGTCCGGCCAGACCATGTTTCGCCGCTGACTCGTAAGCAACAATAATGTCCGGCGCGGCTCAATGTGTCGCGGAAAAGGCGGAGGTGTGGGATGAACCGCTTATCAAGCCACGTTCTATTGCCGATCTCCACCACGAACCGGCAGGTCGGCATATTCTTTGATGCAATCAATGCCCTAACTCGACAAGGTTCCATCAAAGTTCCATCAAACCGTCAAAAATGAGCCTAAACACACCAAAGCCACCAACAGTTAAGTCCTTGATCTTGCTTGGGCTTAGGGTTGGTGGCTTAGGTTCGTTTGGATTAAAAGCGATTCGTAATCGGCAGGCCGCGGGTTCAAGTCCCGCGCTCGGCTCCAAAATTTGTTGGGTCCAGCCCGATCTACGAGGAAGAGAATTCAGACGCTTCTCAAAGTGCGCGGTGGAGATGATCACGTTCACTATCTTTGCTACCTTCTGACTGACAGGCGTTCGGGACAAGGAAATGCGCCCATTGAGCGAGCTCCTGCTTAGCAGGCAGCGGCCCACATTTGCTACCAGCTGCGAGGAAAGCTGACCAAAACAGGAAAAGGAATTTTGGACGCAGCCCATAAGGCTTGGTAAGCTATTCCCAGGCTTACCTATGAAGATTTCCTTGAGTCCGGACGTTGAGCAACTGATCGCTGAAAGGGTCAAAAGTGGCCGCTATCAGTCCGCCGATGAAGCAGTGCGCGAAGGCTTAAAGCTGCTGGAGGAACGCGAGAAAGAGACGCGTCGCGCGCCTTCAAACGGCACGCCCAATTTCATGGCAGCTTTTGAGAGCATCGCCAATGATGTTCCCGATGCGGATTGGGGCAAGGTGCCCGTTGATCTGTCGAAGAATCTGGATCACTACCTTTACGGGGGCCAGAAGACATCCTGATGGAGCGGGTGTTTGCTGACACCGGCTATTGGATCGCGCTTCTGAACCCTCGCGACGATCTTCATAACAAGGCCACTGCAGTCGCGCGAGATTACGGTCTGGGCCAGATCGTAACGAGCGAGATGGTTCTCACCGAGTTCCTCAACAGCTTCAGCGATTACGGGCCGCGACTGCGGCAAGCGGCAGCAAGGGCGGTCGCATCGCTTCGGGATGCATCCGAGATCGTTATCATCCCGCAGACAACTCTGCTCTTTGAAAGGGCGCTGAAGCGATATCAGGACATGACCGACAAGAACTGGAGTCTCACAGACTGCGCCAGTTTCTTAATTATGGAAGAGCAGCGACTTGCGGCTGCACGCACTCACGACCGGCATTTCGCCCAAGCAGGATTCCAGACGCTGCTGCGCTAATCGACGGCAGAGCTGTGCCTCGCACAATCCAAAATATTTCTAAAATGAACAACATGTGGAGAGGTCGGCAACATTAGTTACGCGAACTAAATTTATGGTCTTGGATGGTTGGGAGAGCAAAAACTGCGGATGTAAATATTGGAAGGGTCTTTGACGGTTGGTGACAGGGCAGCGTTCTAACCAACTGAACTACGTCCCCAGCCGTGGAATCAGCGACTTACCGTAAAGCCTTAAGGAATAAGGCTGTTGCAAGTTTCGCATATAGCGCACGTTTTGCTTGCGGTGCATACGGTAGCAGCTGTCCATCTCTGCCCACACCGCCAGCATCGGTTGGTAGCCGCGCGACCCTTCGTAGGTATATAGGGCCTCTCGTTTGCGACTCTCGATTATCGTGGCGTCTTGATCCACCGTGAAGATCTTCTGATCCGCACAGCGTTCCCCCAACCGCTGAATCAGATCTCGGTTCACTCGCCCCAGCCCCTCCAGCGCCCGGTTCTCTTCGGGAATGTAGGCGATGGCATCCGGTAGACGCCGTTGCTGTGCTTCCTCAATCTTTTCCTCTTCGTGAAAAGCGTTCAAAAACTTGCGCGCCGCTTCCGGAGAAGGCAGCTCATGTCCAACGAGCTCCGCCAACCCCCCATCGCTGCGTAGGTGTGCGAAATCGTCCAGGCACTCTCCCCCGGCCGCGTTCAAAATGACGAAACTCTCGACGAACGTGGCCTCGTCGTAGCCCCGCTCGCGTTCCTTGACGGCCACGTGTTGCTGCATGCTGCCCGGCAGCCCCAGGGAACGGAATGCTTGGACGACCAGCGGAATCCCGCCGAGGGCCGTCAAGGTCTCTTCGAGCGGCTTGGGATCCACTTCGAACAGCAACGGCGACTCGGTTGGTGAAGGTTGCATTCGGCGCATGCCCGCCATCGTACGCGAATCGCGCACCTTGCGGGTGCGAATTCCTGAGCACACGCCTTCTCTTGTCGTTGCGGCTTTTATGCCTATCCATGGGCTCTAACACTCGCCTCGCCAGCCACCGAGCTACCACACGTCCTCGTTAGCGACGGATCGGGGTGTATAACCGTTGGTTTGCAATGCGGTTGAATGCCTATTGGTGGGGATTTGTCTGGCCTGCAATTATCGCAATGCCCCGCCAAAGAACCTAACCGAGGAAGGCACAGCGACCATCAACTTGAGCGCAGTGACTAATTCCAGCCAGACCCAGGTGTTCAACGAAGTGAAGCAGGCAAGCCGCCTCCCCAGTGCGGTGCTCGATAAGCTCGGGGGAATAGCGGACCCGGGGCAACCATTCAATACAACCTGCGCTGTCGACTCGAAATTGCCGATGCGGCAACTTTTTGTGGCGGCTGTGTCCGAGAACTACTGTATTGTAAGCTGCTGGCAAGGCGGCATCATTCTTAGCATGGAGACAAGGATCTTTGAATTGTCGCCAGGAAGGGTCAAGCGCATATGGGTTTCCGCCGGGGGCGGCCTCGATTTTCGGGACCTCAAAGAGACCGTGGAGTTAGGTCGCATGCGGTTCCAACGGGTTCCCGTAACGCCCGATTTCAGGCAATGACTCGTTTTCGATATTTCTCTGAGCCACACCAGCTCTGTTTGAAATTGGTGGACAGTTTTGTACAAGCAACCTGCTAAGAGAGACCGGAAATACTTCGTTCAGCAATTCCCTGCCTGGAGAGACGTGCCAGGTCCCAGTAAGTCGCCTAACCGGTAAAGTCCCCGACGCGAAATCAACTTCGGCGATTACCGCGTTAGAACGTAGCCGCCCGGCGGCAGACGCTACGCGTGAGGTAGCGGAGCAGTGGTTGCCTGTCGGTTGAGATATAAGGATGGGTCACAAGGAGGTCCCTGTGACCCATCTACGCAAACTGATGCTGGAGGAACTCCAGCGTCGCAATTACTCGCACGAAACTATACGCAGTTACATGCACGCCGTCGAGGATTTTGCTCGACGGTTCAAGTGTTCCCCGGACCGCTTGGGCCCTCAGCACATTCGTCAATATCAGGCCGAGCTGTTCCCCTGTTCGACGGCACGGCGTTTTCATCATCCCGCCGCGGCCCGCGTCCGATCCCTTTCGTCTACCTGCCTATCAATCCCGAATGGCCGGCTTCTTACGAGTTCTGGGGCGAGGCTGGCTACGAAGCGGAATTCGTAAATGTGGTCTCGGAAATGGAACGCCACTTCCGCGAGAAGGGGTGGACCCACACGAATTTTGAAGTTTTCTTCAATCACAAGAAACGCTACAAAGGCTTTCCCTGGGATGGCGACGAGGTGCGATTCCCCAAGGACCTCAAATACTTCATTGAGTACGGGCGGCTGCTGAAGAAGGCCTTGCCAACCGGCGCTCCCGTCCAGTTCGTTTTCCGGGCCGACGTCAGTTGGGACATGGAGCAACAGTTCAAGCTCCTTGAGGGAGTTGTGAAGTTGTGGTGTGCTGGCGGAGGCATCTTGAGTTTCTACAGGCACGCACCCACGATGTTGCGCAACCGGGGCGACGTGGTCTGGTACTACGGCGGGCCTCCGAGCGTGATGGATAGTTCTTCTGCAATCACGGAATCTCCCCTGCGGGCCTGGCTGTGGGGCGTGAATGGCTACGTCCATTGGCTGACGGTCAGCCCGGGAGAGGACCGCTGGTTCCATTTCGACGGCGGCCAAACTGCCCTCGTGTACTCCGGCGAACGCTTCGGCCTTACCGAACCGATTCCCAGCATCAGACTGAAGATGCAACGTAACCGTCTACAAGACCTCGCCGTGCTCGACAGCCTCAAAGGTCACAAGTCCCTCGACTCCCTCAGGGCCGAAGCGGCGCGTAGGTACAACGACTCGAGCCTCGATGACTGGTGGAATCCTCGGCCTGCGCTGGCCGACCTTCCCTCTGACCAGTGGCTCGGAAGCGCCATTGACGATGCGACCAGCCGCACCAGGCAAGCTCTGCAGCACCCAGGTGCGTCCGGCTGGTACAAGGTGCACCGATATGTGCTTAGCCTTCAAGCGGAGGCAAAATGAAAATTCTCTATCTGATCGTGCTCATCGTGAGTTTCACGTTCGCAATGGTGGGAAACCCGAAGCTCAGCCCCGAGGCATCGGTAGCGATGCAAAAAGAATTGGACGACGTCGCGGGTGTTGGCAGCGTTATGGTGGATGGTGACGTCTGCCAGAAAATCGTCACCGAGCGAGCGAAAGGGTTCCTGTTTGCCACTGACCCTCGCGATCAATTCCTTGCGGGCGACAACTACGACGTTGACGACGTGGCATTCAATACCGTCAAGAAAACCTTGATTCGCCTTTCGCACCTGGCCTCGTTCCCCGCTGACGTCAATCTGTGGATGCCGATCGAGGGCCACCCCGGCAAGATTCAGTTGGTCATTCGCAACAAGAACGAAATGAGCCAATTCTGGAATTGGGGCGAGCTTTACGGGGACATGGTTCCGCAGATGGAGACCGTGTTGAAGACGGGACGACGGGTCACGGTTACCAGCAAGCCCGGCTGGATTTCTGTCCTTTCTCCAGTCTATAACAGTTTGGGTGATGTCGTAGGTCTGATCGAAACCGTCAGCCATGTAAAAGTGAATGCGCACGAAAATGTAAAATAGCATTCACCATGCTCTAGGTGCTCTCTCAAGTCGAATCTCTCGGAAGTAGGCGTCCCGCGGCGTGCAAGCAGCAAGATCTCGGAGGACATATGCACCACAGTCGTTTGCGTTCACGGCGGTCGTTTCTGCAAGCGGCCCTGGCAGCGCCCATCGCGGGCATGGTGACAACCTATTCGCCGCTCGGCGGTAGAGACGGGGCGAGCGAGGCCAGTTCTGTTGTCGCGCGCATCACCCTCGACCATGACCTTTACAACTGCGATGCTGTCTTGAATGGGCGGTTGTACTTTCGCCTGCCGGCGGCCGGGCCGGTGATCGTGCGCTGGGTGGACAGCTTCGGCCGGACCGTCGACGAATTTCATCCCCCGAATCTTGGTGCGAAAGTAGCGCCACTGAGCTTCTCATTTGACCTAGGCCATGGCTTCACTTACCGGAACTGGATTCGAATCTGGGTTAACGATGTTGAGCAGGCCGAGGGAGGGCAGTTTCTGCTTTCGCCATCCCCCAAGCCTTGGGATGATTTTCACGCCATCAGTTGGGCGCACTATCCGGACGGATTTTACGACCTGCTCCGTCAAGCCGGCGTCGACGCGACAATTGCTTATCGGGAAGCCGGCGAACCCGCGATCGATAACAACTTTGATTTCTATGTCGAGCAGATGGCCTGGGAAGTCTTTGCGATCTACCACAAGAACCAGCCCCTTTGGCGGGAGTTACTGAATCGAATCGAGCTCGATCGCAACAATCTAGACTTCTGGATCCGTCATCCCTGTGTGAATGATCCAAAAACGGATGAGTACGTGAAAGAACATCTGACCCGGTTCGTCCGCCTGCATCGCGATTTCCGGCCGCTCTTCTACAACATTGCCGACGAGCTCGGCCAGGGCGATCAGATTCGACCCAATGACTTTTGCCACTCCACGTACTGCACGAACAAGTTCGCGGAGTATCTTCGCAAAATGTACGGCACGACCGGAAACGTTGCTAGGGAGTGGTCGGTCACCGAAGAAACTCGCTGGGACGACGAGAGCCTGCGCAACGGGTCCCCCTGGGCAACGAGCAACCTGATGGTGAATCGCACCACGACCGACCAGGCGTTCGATGCCGTTGCGGTGGCCAATCTCGCAGTCAAATACGGAGGGGTGGCGGGCTTGAACAAAGCCTGGGGCGTGAACTTCCCCGCGCCTAACAACGAGGCGGGCGGCCGAGAACAGTGGGAGCCGCTCCTAGGATTGCTGAGTGAGACCCGCTCGGTGCCGGAGTTCACCGAAAGAGCTCTCAGCGAGCGCTTAGGGTCCATTGAAAAAGCCAACGCACGCTGGGGAACTCACACAACCTGGGTGGCTGAGCAGCGATCCACCGGTTTCAAGTCCTGGTCCGAAGTTGCAGCCTTCTTGAATCGGTTTTATCAGGAATTGTCGCAGGTCCGGTCAACGGAAGGGTGGAACGTTTCGCCGTGGTGTGACTTCCGCAATTTCATGGATGAGACCTTCGCCGAGGCTGTTGGTCGGGCCCGGGCTGTCTGCAAAGCTGAAGATCCGCACGCCCGCTGCGCTACCGAGGGCGGCCAAGCTCCCTTTGCCTTCGGTTGGTATAACTACGAAAACGTCGTCAAGCACGTAGACGTGATTGAGCCATACAACATCGGCAACAATGTGGAAGTGATCCGCTCGCTCAACCGTGACGTTATTATGATTTCCACGCACGGCTTCCAGCACAAGCCCGGGGTGCCCCTAACAGAAGAAGAGCGCCTTTACCAGAAGCGGGCACCACAGCCTATTTGGTGGGGGTTATTTCACGGCCATCGCGGATCAATCATCTGGGACGCCAACTTGCCAGACTACCGTTTCGTTGACGAAGAGACCGGGCAGCTCACTCCTGCCGCCCTGACCTACGCTGATACGTTCCAGGAACTCCATAAAGGCATAGCGAAGCTCATTATTAGCAGTCGGCGGCTCCACGATGGAATTGCCGTCCATTACTCTCAGCCCTCTATGCAGGTCCACTGGCTGCTCGACAACCTCGAGCATGCGCGGAAATGGATGTTGCACAGCGGCGGAGATCGCGGCAGCCATTTCACAGGCGTTCGCAACGGCTGGACCAAGCTGATTGAAGATCTTGGCCTGCAATATGAGTTTGTGGGTGCACGCCAGATCGAGGAAGGCAAGTTGACCCGAAATGAATATCGGATGCTCATACTCCCGCAATCGCTCGCGATGAGTGCGCGCGAAGTCGAGCAGATCCGGCAATTTGTTCAAGCCGGCGGCGTCTTGATCGCGGACTGCCGTGCGGCATCCCTGAACGAGCACGGACGCGACCTCGGGCACGGTCAGCTCGACAGCATCTTCGGCATCAAGCATGTGAAAGGCCAAGTCAAGGGACGGGCCGTCACTGGCATTGAGAATTACGGAGCACTCCGCCTACAGGGTAGAAAGCTCGATCTCATTGTCGGAGAGGAAAGCCTGGGCACTACAACCGGAAAGCCGCTCGCACAGAGCGGCCAAGTCCCACTTGTTGTCGTCAATGAATTTGGCCAGGGGAAAGCTCTGTTCTTGAATGTTGAGGTGGCCAGCTATCCCTATCACCGGCTGACGCCGACCTCACGGACTAGCCTCCCGGAGATCATGGAGCAGATCTTTGGGCTGGCGGGAATTGAGCTGCCGGTTCGCGTGCTCGATGCAACTGGCAATCGCCTCCCTGGCATGGAAGTTGTCCGGTTTGCGAACGGGGCCTACGAACACGTAGCGATTTTCCGCAACCCGCAGTTCGATGACGGTGGCTGGGGGGGCTTACCAACCCAACCTGAGCGCGAATGGGCTGGAGCGATCGATAATTCCCTGCTCGAAAAAGAGGTCCTCGTCACCGTCGCGTGGTCTGCTGCGATGGCGACCTATGACATCCGCGGCCGACGCGACCTCGGCACCGCAGCCAAGATGCAAATGACTCTTGATCCTTGGAGTCCCCTGGTCCTGACCCGCGCTCCCCAACCCATTCCGAAGCTGCGCGTAGAGTCTCCCGCCGAGGCCCAACCAGGCAGATCACTGTTGGTGACGTTCCGGAACGAGTCACCATTGCCGGAAGGAGCTTTTCGAATCGTTCGACTGGAATTCGTGACGCCCGAGGGCAGACCCTACGAGCTTTACGCGCGAAATGTGCGCGTTGAATCCACACCTCATCTGGAGCGTTTCCATCTTGCTTACAGTGACCCCAAAGGGCGCTGGAACATAAACTCTCACGACCTTATGACTGGCCAAGTCGCGCAAACGGAGTTTACGCTCCAGGCCTAACTTGAATGCCTCGATGGTTGGCAATGCCAGTCTGGCTCACCCTTGTCTTCCTTGGGTCGGCACGTCTCTCCTTCAACGGCAAATACACTCAAGCCCTTCTCTTCCTACGCCTCTTGAGCCGGTTAGCTTCGGTTACCCAAGGCGATCCGACTTTTTGCACAGCACCCGACACGGTGCGATTAGATCGCTTGACAAGGCATTTTGAATGGTGGTATCGAGCAAACGCAGAGGGTGGCCTCAATGCTCTAACTTGCCGCGCGCTCCTGTGTCGGCTGCGGAGGTAAACATGGAATCTTGTGTACTTGGTCTGCGCAGAGTTCGTAATGCGATGTGTTTTGGATTGATCGCTTTGACAGCGCTGGCACTAACGGCCTTACCAGCAGTCGCACAGACAGGTGCCGGAACCGTGTCAGGTGAAGTGCGCGACAGTTCGCAGGGTCTCGTATCCGGAGCTAAGGTGACGATCACGAACACCGAGACCGGAATTTCGAGGCAGGTCATGACCTCCCAAGAGGGCCTGTATTCCTTCCCCGCTTTGCCGATTGGTCCATACCGGCTGACTGTGGAGAAGGAGGGCTTTGACACTTGGGCGGGGACCTTGACGCTGTTCGTGGGTCAGAGTGCGACGGTCAACACGGTGTTGCGGCCTGGAAGTGTGAGAAGCGTTGTCGAGGTTACCGGTGCTGCGGCGCCCATTGAGACCACGAGTGGCGTGATCGGCGATGTGCGAGAGTCGAGCCAAATCCGGGACCTCCCCTTGAACGGTCGCGATGTCGGCTTGCTTTTTGACCTGACCGCAGGCGTGGAGAGCGGCTCGGGTGGCGCCCGGGTCAATGGGATGAAAGTGGGATCACTGGATATCAATCTGGACGGCGTCACACAGGTCGACCGCTTCGGCGGCGGCATCGTCCGCGTGCGGCCGGGGATTGAAACTGTCCAGGAGTTTCGAATTGAAACCGTAGGGTCGGACGCTAGCTTCGCCCAGCCGGCCACCGTGATAATGGCTACGCGCAGCGGCACCAACCAACTACACGGTGCTGTTTATGAATATAACCGCGACAATACGGTGGTCGCTCCCACGCGCTTGCGGTCCGACCCTCTGAATGTGCAAGTGCCCTTGCTGATCCGCAATGAGTTCGGTGGGTACGTTGGTGGTCCTGTTGTGATCCCGCATCTGTACTACGGGCGCGACAAGACGTTCTGGCTTTTTGACTATGAAGGCTTGCGGGACCATGAGCGCAGCACGCCCTTCTTCCCCTTCGTCCCTACCCCAGCCATGTGGAATGGGGATTTAAGCAATGCCATCGACTTCTCCAACCCATGCGACCCAACCGGACCAAACTGCACTTCGTCCGGATATGCGCCAATCACCATTTATGACCCAAAGACCACAGACCCCAACACCTTCCAGCGGCAACCGTTTCCTAACAATCAGATTCCGGGACCACTGAACCAGACGGCAAGCGTTTTGAAATCCCTGACCGCTCTTCCAACCAACAACAATAATCCCTTTAACTTCAACACTCCCAACTTTACCTCCACCTATCCCAACATTACGCGCACCAACACCTACACCATCAAGGTGGATCAGAACTTTAACGACAAGAACCGACTTTCCGTGCGCTACACCAAAAGCTGGCTCAATAACGCCATTGAGGGCGGGTATTTCGCCAACCCCATAGATACCTCATCCGGCATGGGAACCAGCGCCAGAGACTACTACATCCACAACGTGGACGTGAACTTCACGCGAACCATCTCGCCCGCTTGGCTCAATGAATTGTTGGTCGGCGTGAGCCGCTCCGCCGTCCACTACGGAACGAGCGCGGACTCCACTCCCTGGCCTTCCAAGCTCGGGCTGCCCAACCCTTTCGGCGCGACAGGGTGGCCGACGCTGTACACGTGTGAAGCCCCGGATTGCTCGGCGTTTTTTGGCTGGGACTCGGACAATATACACAATCAGAATCTGACCAGCGAGACGATAGACGACAACGTGACCTGGAACCGCGGCAAGCATACGATCCAGTTTGGATTCAGGGGACGCCGAGAGCAGAATAATGTGCGCGAGAACCAGCAAGCCCAAGGTAGTCACGAATGGGACCCGGCTTACACAACCGACTGGTCAAGTGCTAACCAAGGTCCGGCGGTGGACACGGGCAGCGGGTTCGCCGAGTTGCTGCTAGGCTTGCCCGACTATCTCTCCAATCAGTACAACCGCGGATACTTCTACTTTCGTCAGACCCAGCTGGGACTGTATTTCAACGATCGTTTCAAGGTTACGCCGAAGCTGACGCTCAGCCTCGGACTGCGCTGGGACCATTGGACGCCTTACACCGAAGCGCGACACCGCCTTGTGGTCCCTTACAACCCCGAAACCCCGGGCACGTTCGAGGTGGTTTCACTAGGTAATATAAGCGTGAACCAAATCCCGGGAATTCCGCCCGCCGTCCTCACGTCTTGGGCGAATGTGGGGTTAACTTGGGCCACAGCGAACTCCATTGGATACCCCTCCAACCTCTTTCGGCCGATTCGCCATGACTTTGGTCCCCGCCTGGGCGTTGCCTATCAATTTAAGCACAACACGGTAGTTCGCGGCTCGTATGGCATCTATTACGTAGGGATGCCGTTGTCCCTGTTGCTGCAGTCCACACGCAACACTCCGCCGCTCAACCTCCGGTTCTCAAACAACCCGTTCAATAATCCCAATGTTCCCGGCGGTGCCGCAGGACCCAATTATGGCAATTACCCCTTTATTGTCGCTCCCGCATCCACCGACTACCTCCCCAGCGCCACTGTGGATATTAATACGCCCCAGGGACTGAACCCCTTTGGAAATGCAGCGACGTACTGGGATCCTCGCGCCTGGGACGACGAGCATCAGCGAACTTGGAACCTAACCGTCGAGCATGAACTGCCCGCGCAAATAGGATTACGCCTGAGTTATATCGGCACCTATGGCGGAAACCTGGAGCAGCAGTTCTCCATTGATCCTCGCGAGCCGAAGTATAACTACGCTACGCGTACCGGGCTCACGCCGCCCGGTCAGTCCAACCTTTTGCGGGCGGTGCCACAGTGGGGATTAATCGGCATAAACCATACCGGTTTTTCTCACGACCATTCAGCCCAATTGGAGCTCCGCCGAAAGTTTGCCAATGGGATGAGCTTCCAGTGGTTCTACACCTATGTGCGTGCCCTCACCACGACCGACCCGGGAGGCTTCAGCGATGGAAACACCTCCATCAATGGTGGTGCCGGAAACGGTTCTTTTGGCGGAAGTGGCGGAGCGACCGTGCCAGAGAATATCGAACTGATAGGCGAGCCAAGCCTTAGCTACAACCAGCGGCGGCGCCTGGTCTACTTCAACAACACCACCATTCCTCCGCATCGGATCACCTTCAACGGCATCTACGAGCTTCCCTTCGGAAAAGGCAAACGCTTTGGCAGGAACGTTTCGACGCCGTTTAACTATGTGATCGGGGGCTGGCAAGTCGCGGCGATCGGTACTTGGAATAGCGGTCTTTGGATGGGTGTGAGTCCTAGCTTGGTCCAGACAGGCAACGTACGCGTCTCTGGCGATAAGCGCGCTATCGTGAACATCGCCGGCAGCACCGACCTCTATCGTCAGTGGTTCGCCGGCGATTTCAACCCCGGGCAGGTAACCGCGGTTAGCGGCACTCTTGCATCGCCTGCCGTTCGGCCAGCCGGCCCGGATTGCAGCGGGGACTTTGCGGGCAACCTCGCCGTCACGCTGAGCGACGGGACGTGCTACAACGCCCCCTTCGGCGGTCTCTACAACCCCAACCCTCGCGATAACATCATCGGACCGGGCTCGTGGAATGACGACCTCTCGGCCTACAAACACTTCTGGGTCAGAGAACGGCTGGACATTCGCTTTGCCGCCGACTTTTTCAATGCCTTCAACCATCCGAACGACATGCCACCCAACACAGTCAGCGGCTTGCAAGACTTGGGTTTCCAATCGAACAGTCCGCGCGTCCTACAATTCTCGCTGCGCGCCGAATTCTAGCGTGGGCCAACTCGCAACCTTGCCCTCCTAGGTTCACAGGGCTAACATCGCCCCTGACGGGACGCATGGTCTGTTAGTGGAGAGTTAGGCTGGAATGTCGAGGTTTTTTTTTGCAAACCCTAGCGCAGCCGAAAGAGAAGTTCGCCTCGAGGCAAACTTGGCGTTCCCCCGAACATTCTCCATACTCAGCGTTGGCTCACCCGAATCAAATCGCTCGCCTCGTGACCCTGCTCGTTTGCTTGCTCGCGACATTATCGGCATACGCTGCCGGCCAAGCGAGCGCGGACCGGTTTGAAACGCGGCTGGCGGAAGGGATCAAGCTCCTGGGAGAGGGACGCCTTCTCGAATCGGTAGAAGTCCTCAACGGCGCCAAGCAAAGTGCCCCACAAGACGCGCGGCCCTATTTCTATTGCGGCATGGCCTTGGCTCAGGCCGGACGAATGCGCGATGCCGCCTCCGAAGTGGGGGAAGCGGCCCACTTGGCGCCCGAGCAACTTCATTATCGAATTTTTCAGGCCCACGTGCTCGAGCAACTCAAGCAAGCGGCCGCGGCCCAGGAAGCACTGGCCGGGGTTCAAGACAATACACTTGAGCATCTGGATGTGGCTTGGCTGCGATTGCTGGCCGATGTCTACTACCGCCTGCAAATGACCGATCCAGCGCTCAAGATTCTCGATCTCTGGGCCCAGCGCGACCCAACGAACGCCCGCATCGACCTGTACAGGGGCCAGGTATACCTGGTGAAAAGCCAGCCGGACATGGCCCTAAGCTGTTTTCGGCGTAGTCTGGAAAAATCGAGCGAGAATCCCCAAGCCTATTTCGAGATGGGCAAAATTCTCTACGAAAGGAATCAGCTTCCACCGGCGAAGGAGGCGCTGCGCAGCGCAGTTCGCGAGGATGCGGATAATCCGGAATACCTTGCAAAACTTGCCTCGGTCTACCTGGCGATGGGTGACGCGGATGCGGCGATTGAATGCCTAAAAGGTGCGGAAACGACAGGCCTCAGTGTGCCGACGGCCTATTACACGTTGGCGCGAGCTTACCGCAATAAAGGCGATGCTGCTCGCAGCGCCGCCTACATGGAGAATTTCGAGCGGGCAACCTCCGCCGAACGCGACCGCGAAGCACGCAAGTTAGAGGTTGCGCGTCCGATCGCCCAGGCTCAAAGGGAGCTGGATCGCGGCAATTCTCAGGCGGCTCGAATCCTATTTGAGAAAGCCCTCGAGGTTGATCCCAGCCAATGGGAGCCGCACGCCTACATAGCTGAGATGGACCTTAATTCCGGTAACATGAAAGGGGCCTACCCGCACTTGCAAAAGTTGGAACAAATCGACCCCGATTCCGCCACCGGGAATTTCTTGATAGCACGATACTGGTTCATGAAGATGGATTATGATCGGGCTCGATTGTACGCCGAAAAAGTGAAGCTGAGCCGGCCGGCTAATTCCGAAGTCCGGGCTTTATTGGGTGGAATTTACGAAAAGCTCGGTGAAAAGGACAAGGCGCGCCAGGAGTACGAAGAGGCCGTCCACCTCGCTCCAGGCCGCGCCGATTTGCGCCAGCGCCTTCTCGAGCTCGGCGAAAAACCTCGGTCCCAGTGAGCCTGCATGATGAACGAGAAATCCTTCTTTCCTCCCGCGATTCTGGATGCTCCCGCGTACCAGGGTCGGGTTAGTACAAGACATTTCAGGCGCGCTCGGCTCATGCTCGTCTCCATGTGTTGCGCGCTCCTTGAGTTAACGTTCATGAAGGCAGCATGGTCAAAGTAACTACAAGGGTCACAAGGTCTATGTCAAATGCGAGCCGGATCAAGCCTCCGCGGCCGGATATGCCTTCCCAAGGCCGGCTGGCTCCTGGCGTGATAGGATACCAACCTTGTCATCAAACGATGGGGCTTGAGTCCACGCCGGTCGTCAGCAAGAAATCTCTTTGCCGCGGTTTTGTCCTCCTCACGTGCGCCCTGCTGTTCACCGGGGCGCCAGCCCTCAGTCAGACTTCATCCCCACTGGTATCTAAAGGTTATGCCGTTCTGCCTGTTCCGCAAGAGGTGACATTGACGGGTAAGGACTTTGCGTTGGACGGCCACTGGAAGCTGGAACTCGAAGGAGAGGTAAAGGAGAATGACGTGGCGGTCGAGAGTCTGAAGGGCGGCTTGGCATCGAGGTTCCACCTAAGCTTCGCTGAAACTGGTTCCAGCCCGTTGGTGTCCGGAGTAATCCAGCTGGATTTAAGGCCGAAATCGGTTTCCATAGGTCAGGCCATTGACAGGAACAGGCCTGCGCTAGCCGAACAGGCGTACCGCCTGACCCTGAGCCCGAGGAGCTTGAAAATCGCTGCCAACGCTCCTCCCGGACTCTTTTACGGTGCGCAGACTCTCATCCAACTCGTTCGTCCTCGAGACGGTCGTCTCTGGCTTCCCGAAGGCGAGATAGTAGACTGGCCTGATGTTGAACTGCGCGTCATATATTGGGACGACGCCCATCATCTCGAGCACCTTGAAATACTGAAGCGCGCTGTGCAGGAGGCTGCGTTTTTTAAGATTAACGGTTTCGCCATCAAGCTTGAGGGGCACTTTCAGTACAAGAGCGCCCCGGCCATCGTTGAACCTTATGCGCTGGCGCGCTCCGAGCTACAAGAGCTCACTGACTTTGCGCTGCACTTTCACGTGCAGCTTATTCCCTACCTGGACGCGCCGGCGCACGTCGCCTTCATTCTGAAGCACCCACAATATGCCCCGCTTCGGGCCTTCCCCAGCAGCAATTACGAATTCTGTGTAACAAATCCAGAAATCTACAAGCTGCTGTTCGGCATGTATGACGATCTCCTGGAAGCTACGAAGGGAAGCAAGTATTTCGTGCTATCTACTGATGAGCCGTATTACGTTGGCTTAGCTGCTAACTCCCAATGTGACGAAGTGACGCGGGCGCACACACTCGGGTCCGTCGGAAGACTACTGGCGGAATTCATCACCAAGGCCGCTGACTATCTCCACGACCGTGGTCGCACGGTCTGGTTCTGGGGGGAATACCCTCTGAAATCGGAGGAGATTAGCGCACTTCCGACTCATCTGGTCAACGGTGAGGTCGATGGTCCCGAATTTGATTCTGCCTTCAAGAAGCACGGAATCCGTCAGCTCGTTTATACCTCGACCCAGGGCGAGGAGCCGCTGTTCCCTAATTATTACATCCTGCCTTCGACTCGCCGTCTGCACGTGAAGTCCGTTAGCAACGGGCGTGTTACCGATATGTTCAACCTCCTATCGTTTACCCCGGCGCGCCAAAACGCCGATTTAATGGGAGCTTTCGTGGCCGGATGGGCCGACGCCGGCCTGCACCCTGAAACATTTTGGCTGGGATACGCGACAGGCCCTGCCACTGCCTGGCACCCTCGATCGGCGAGTCCCGCGGAGCTCATGAATTCATTCTACGATTTGTTCTATGGAGCAGGCGCCCAAAACATGGGTCGCCTCTATCAGCTCTTGAGCGAGCAGGCGCAAATCTGGGATGACACGTGGGAAACCTCGCCTTCGGGCGCCCGAACTCCCATTTGGGGCAACTCGGACAGAATCTTCGATCCGCCAAAACCGGCAAGTGACCAAACACTTCCGCCTTTGCCGGTCCCGTCTGCAGTGAACCTGACAATCAGCCCCGATTGGACGCAAGAGAATGCAAGACGTCTTGAGATCGCGGCGACCGCACTCGCGGAGAACGACGAGTTGCTCGACCTGCTGTATGCCAACCTCAAGACCGTCAACCACAACCAATACAACCTCGAAGTGTTCCTCTCGATCGCAGGTCTGTGTCGGCAAAACCTTGAGATGATCCTTGAACTAGGTCAAATGAGCGAGCTGCTGAAGGCGGCTCAGAGAGCGGCCAGCCAAGGAAAAGCCAGCGAGGCACTAGAATCCCTTGATGAAGCGCTCAACACGGCAGCAGGAATTCAGCGGCGGCGCAACCGAGCTCTTCAGGATGCGACGACCACGTGGTATCGGACATGGTTTCCGCGGGTCCCAGAGGCGAATGGGCGACGCTATCTCAACCAGGTGGACGACGTGAAGGACCACAGGCCAGTCCGCACCGTCGACATGAGCTACCTGATCTACCGTGAACTCCTTTATCCTCTGGGTGACTGGGCAGCCAGGACACTTGCAACGAGGAACGAGTATGCACGCGCGCACCAATTGCCCGAGCGTGAGGGCGGGCTGAACTGGAAGGACACAACAATGGTGGCCAATTAACAGCGACTCCAGCCAGGTGTGAACCTCGCTGCAATTTTTCTTGGGAAGAAAGAGATGATTACAGATTCAACTATCACGAGACGCTCTTTCATTTCTGGCGGCGCAGCGTTGGCCGTTACCGCTAGCTCCGTTGTGAGCGCTCCGCGAGCCGCCGAACGACGGCTCCGGATGGCCCTCGTCGGTACCGGGGCCCGCGGCTCCTTTACTTGGGGACAGGAGATCCTGGAAGGCTATAGCGACGTCGTGGAAATCGTCGGGCTTTGCGACATCAACCGCAAGCGGGTGGAGGCGGCTAAGAAGCTGATAGGGACCACGGCGCCCTCCTTTGTGGATTTCGATCGGATGATCAAAGAGACCCGCCCCGACACGGTGATGGTAACTACCGTGGATGCCACTCATGCGCGCTACATCGTTCGTGCATTGGAGCTGGAGTGCGATGTAATGACCGAAAAGCCGCTCTGCACCAACGAGGAACAGTGCCAGTCGATTTTGGATGCCCAGAAGAAGTCAGGCAAGAAGGTTACTGTAACCTTCAATGCTCGGCACGATCCGGAAGCAAAGAAAATAAAGGAACTTCTAATGGAGAAGGCCGTTGGCGATGTCATCTCCGTTGATTTTCACGAGTATCTGGATACCAGTCACGGCGCTGACTACTTCCGGCGCTGGCACCGGCTGAAACAAAACTCGGGTACGCTGCTGGTCCACAAAGCCTCTCACCATTTTGACTTGGCTAACTGGTGGCTGGATTCCATGCCGGTGGAGGTGACGGCCTTCGGAGACTTGAAATTCTACGGGCGCAACAATTCTTTCCGTACCACGCACTGCCGGGTTTGCCCCTTCAAACAACAGTGTAAATTCTATTGGGACGTTACCCAAAACCAAGGCTACGTAAAACTCTACGTCGATTGTGAATCTGAAGACGGCTACTTGCGCGATGGGTGTGTCTGGCGCGAGGACATCAACATCTATGACACCATGTCGGTGGTGGTGAAGTACGAAAACGGAGTCCTCTTGAACTATACGGCCAACGCGTATTTGCCTCTTGAAGGCCAGGCCATCTCGATCAACGGCCGTACGGGACGGCTCGATTACAACGAATTCGGTGGCGGAGGATTCGGGAACAAAGGACTGCGCCTGACACGCAGCTTCGGCAAATCCGAAGCGATACAAGATCTGGAAGCGCGCCGCGCCGGCGGACACGGAGGAGCTGACACGTCGTTGCATGATCTGATCTTTCGAGGATCGGCAGGTTCTGACCCGCTAGGTTTGCGAGCAGATCTCCGCGCTGGCGCTCGCTCAAGTCTGATTGGCATTGCGGCCTATCGGAGCATCGAGCGCGGCGGCCGGACGATCAGGATCCAGGATCTGGTCAAACTGTAATCGCATGGAAGCCAACCGCTCGTCGAATCCCTGAACATTTGCGTGATCGTCGGCGGCTCGCTTCATGATCGTACAGCCTGCCGGAAGGGTTCTATTTGGACCGGGAGAAGTTCTGACTAGCTTCGCGAATCGGTTCCGACCGGAAGGAGCACAAGAATGCTACGCGTATACATAGCTTGCTTCCTTGCTTGCCTGTTTTCCGTACCAGCTGTAGCACAGCAACCCGATGATCTGAATTTCGCCTCCGGGCTGGAGCAGTTCCACAATATCCGGCAGATGTTGCCGTCGTACTTGAACAACAGCGGACTCCGCATGCTCGAGGAGCGGAGGCGTCGAGTCGAGCATTTGGCCACCATCGAAGATGTGAACAAGCGAAGGTCTTACGTTCGCGAACAGATGCTGAAGGATCTCGGAGGCTTCCCCGACAGAACGCCGCTGAACGCGCGAGTGGTCGGAGCCTTGGATCGGCTTGGGTACCGAATCGAGAAAGTCATATTCGAGAGTCAACCGCACTTCTACGTGACCGCGAACCTTTATCTGCCGACAACCGGGCATCCGCCCTACCCGGCGATCCTGTATCCCTTGGGGCATGAGCGTGGAGGCAAGACCAACCCGACCTGGCAGCAGATGCTTGGTTCCCTCGCCACAAAGGGTTTCGTCGCACTGGCCTGGGACCCAATCGGGCAAGGCGAAAGGCTGCAGATCTATGACGACGAGCTGCGAGAGTCAAAAGTCGGTGACTCAACCACTGAGCACACCATAGTGGGTACGCAGTGCATGCTGGTGGGTGACCACCTGGCCCGCTATACCATTTGGGACGGCATGCGAGCTCTCGATTATCTTCTCTCGCGCAAGGAAGTAGATCCCGCGCGCATCGGCTTGACGGGAAATTCGGGGGGTGGCACGCACTCGGCCTATATCGCGGCCTTGGATGATCGCATCCAGGTTGCGGCGCCCTCGTGCTATATCACTTCCTGGCACTTAATGCTCGATACGATTGGTCCACAGGACGCAGAGCAAACGTTTCCCCTCTGGCTCGAAGAGGGGCTCGATTATCCGGACTATCTTTACGCATTTGCCCCCAAACCCTACCTCCTCCTTTCAGCTATCCGCGACTTCTTCCCCATCGCTGGGGCGCGAGAAACTTATGCCGAAGCCGAGAAAGTCTATTCTGCGATAGGCGCAAAAGAAAAGCTGGGTATGTTCGAAGCTGACGATGGGCATGGGTACAACAAGACGCGTCGCCTTGCCGCGTACGATTGGTTTAGCCGGTGGCTAAAGGGAGGCCGCGACACGGACCCGGAGCCGCAGATCGAAATGGCCACGCCGGAAGAACTACGCTGCACTCCCACAGGACAGGTTTCCACTTCGCTTGGCGGCGAGAGTGTATTCACCTTGAACCAAAAGCGGCTGGGGCAGTTGAAGGCCAATCGCGTGACTCGGCTGGGGGACCTGCCTGGCAAGGTGCGGGAAGCGATCCACTACGAGCCACCAAGCGGGCCATTACAGGTCACACCTTACGGCACGATCATCCGCCCGGGCTACCGTATCGAAAAATTGATCTACGAGAGCGAGCCCGGAATCGTCATTCCATCGCTGCTGTATGTCCCTGATGCAGCCGCTAGCAGGAAAGCTGCCGTGCTCATGGTCACAGGAGATGGCAAAGCATCTTCCGTGACTGAGGCGGAGCAGCTCGTGACGTCCGGCACGGTTGTGCTTTCCATCGATGCGAGGGGAACGGGGGAAACCAGAGTCAACACGGATGTAAACAGCCGGGAATTCGACCACTATTTCGGGGACTTTAACGACATCATGACCGCGCTTCTTGTCGGCAAGACCATGGCGGGAATGCGCGCCTTGGACATCTCGCGCGGCGTCGATGTTCTCACATCGCGCAAGGAGGTCGATCCAAATCAAGTCTTTGGGTACGGAAAGGACGAGGGCGCTTTGCCGTTGCTCTACGCAGCGGTCCTTGATGACAAGATCCGAAGGGTAATGTTGGACGGCATGCTGGTTTCCTACGAGTCAGTTGTGAGCAGCAGGGTCCATCGGCGCATCCTAGAAGGCGTTTCTCCGGGGATGTTGAAATACTACGATTTGCAGGATTTAGTAGGCGCCCTAGCGCCGCGCAATGTCTGGATTGTGAATGGCACCGACCCACTGGGACATGAACTGCCTGCCAGTGAGGTCACAAAAGAATACGGTCGAGCGCTCGAATCGTTCCGTCAACAGGGGGCAACCCAAGCCATCCACATAAAAGATCGCAGGCCTGGTCAGGACACCGCTACGTTCTACCGTGAATTCACGGCGGCCGTCAGATAGGGAGCGGCAGAGCGGAGCAGCCGAGCGCTCTTCACAAAGGCAGAGACTGTTGCCAGATTGGCGGAAGTCTCCAAGATCGGTTACTAAATTAGCCTTCCTACCGTTCCTCAGATTCACATGCCTCCTACCCACCTAGCCTAGCTCAAGCTCCTTTACCGTTTTCCGATACTCGGTACAATCGTCGAGCTACCCACTCATGCGCTAAGATAGCGAGGGGTTGAATTCTTAAAGGGAGATTCAGCAGCGTGCAAGGCATTTTCCGCCGCAGGTCGTTGTCATCACCCAGCACTATCCGGTGTCAAATCCTCGAGCGCGCAGATAGACCCAGCCGAAAATGATGGACTGGTTTCACCGCTAAGGTTTGAGCAAGGGAAAGGGAAGGAGAGAATCATGTCCACCGAACTCTCGCGACGAGATTTTATCGGAGCATGCTCTGCAGCTGCTTGCGCTGTAACCGTAAGTCTGGCGGAAGCTTCAGGGGCGCCTCCCGGAGCTGCCTATACCGGGACTCTTTGCCTGTTCTCGAAGCCACTGCCGGCGATGGATTGGCATCGTCTCGCTCAAGCCGCCAAGAGTGCGGGATTCGGCGGAATTGACCTGACGGTACGCAGGGGCGGACATGTACAGCCTGAGCGTGCTGCCGAAGATCTCCCTAAAGCGGTGGCCGCTATTCGCGAAGAAGGGTTAGATGTTCCGATGATCACTACGGAGCTCACTTCAGCGGACGACCCTGCAGCGCGCGCAATCCTCTCAACAGCGGCTAAGCTTTCGATTCCCTTCTTTAAGCCGGGTTATTACCAATATAAAATGGTTAACGTGCGGCGGGAACTTGAACTGTTTGGCCGTCAATTCCGGGGTCTCGTGGGCCTCAGCAAGCAGTATGGAATCCAGGCCGGCTACCATAATCACGAAGAGTACGTCGGAGCACCGGTTTGGGACATGGCGTCGGTCATCGACGCGCTTGATCCTCAATGGGCTGGCTTCTACTTCGACGCGCGTCATGCCGTTGCCGAAGGCGGAGGGGGCGGCTGGAAAATCGCAACGAACCTGGTGATCCCTCGTTTGAAGATGGTTGCGACCAAGGATTTTCGGTGGGAGAAGATGGAGAACGGCTGGACGGCCAGGAACTGTCCACTGGGAGAGGGCATGGTGGACTGGAAGTATTTTGTGAATGCGCTGGCAGCCGGCGGTTTTCAAGGCCCCATTTCGCTGCACCTCGAGTACGACGTGGGGGGTGAAACTCCGGCGGCAAGAGAGGACAACATCGTCGCTGCGCTCCAGCGAGATCTCCAATTCCTAAAAACACGCTTGCGTCAAGGTTACGGAGCGATCGCAGGTGAGCGATAGGAATCAGCGTTGGCCGAATCGAAACCGCGTCAGCCGGCGGGAATTCTTGCGCAAGACTCCTTTGCCTTCGGTGTCAGTCCCTTTGGCGCTGCGGCATTGGAGCGCGTTCTACGTTCTCATCACAAGACCAACGGACATACGAATCGACGACGTGTCCTACGACTATGAAGAGTTCCGGTATCGAACTCCGTACAAGTTCGCCGGCAAGGAGGTGGACCGCGTCACAATCTTGAACGTGCGGTGCGTCGTGCATTTAACAAATGGCCGCTCGGCTCATGGTTTTGGGTCGATGACCATGGGAAACGTCTGGTCATTTCCTTCCGAGCGGATGTCTTACGACAAGACGCTTGCAGCCATGAAAGCGCTGGCCGAACGCGTTCGAAGTATCACCGCGGACTTCAAGGAGACTGACCACCCGATCAACATCAACGTGGCTTTGGAACCGGAGTACTTGAAGGCAGCAGATGACGTTTCACAACGCTTGCAACTGGAAGAGCCTATCCCGAAACTGTGCACGCTGGTCACAGCCAGCCCCTTTGATGCGGCCCTTCACGACGCCTTCGGAAAAGTTCACGGCCTCAGCTCTTACCGTACTTATGGGCGGGATTTCATGGCGCACGATCTGTCGCATTACTTGGGGCCGGAATTCAAAGGCGAATACCTGGACCATTATCTGTTGATGGAACCGAGCGCGAGGCTGGCACTCTACCATTCGGTCGGAGCCTCGGATGCTATCGAAGACGCCGATATCAGAAAACGGATCGAAGACGGCCTGCCCGAAACTTTGTCGGGCTGGATTCGTTACAACGGTCTGACCCACATCAAGATCAAATTGGCCGGCGACGATTTGGATTGGGACCTTGATCGCGTCGTTCGAATCGACCGCGCAACGACCGAGGTTCAGACACAACGCAAGGTAGGAGCTTGGGCATACTCTCTCGACTTTAACGAGCGATGCCCCAACGTGGGCTATTTGCTGGAATTTCTCCGTCGTTTGAAGGAGAAGACTCCGCTAGGCTTCGAAAGGATTCGATACATTGAACAACCCACGGCACGAGACTTGGAGAAGCACCGGGAGAATACAATGCATGAAGCAGCCAAGCTAAAACCGGTCGTGATTGACGAATCCCTGACAGGTCTCGACAGGCTGATCCTGGCACGGGAGATGGGCTATACGGGAGTGGCACTCAAAGCTTGCAAGGGACAGAGCCAGGCAGTGCTTATGGCCGTTGCTGCCCAGAAATACAAGATGTTTCGCTGTGTTCAAGACCTGACCTGTCCCGGCGCATCCCTTGTACATTCCGTTGGGCTGGCGGCGCGCGTGCCGGGTGTGACTGCAGTCGAGGCGAATGCCCGGCAGTACGTGCCGATGGCAAACAAGCCTTGGGAGGAAAAATTCCCGGGAATCTTCCTCGTCAAGGATGGAATGATGCGCACCGCGAATCTAAATGGACCTGGTCTGGGAGCAGTGACGTAGTCGCGCGCACCTTGGTTCCGTTCTGATCACTTTTCGTCATCAGGCAAGGGAGGATATCGAGGGTTGATGAAGATCCCGATCAACAGAAACCCAGCATTCTTTTGTCAGCCCTCGTCCGCATTTCCAGTTGCCAGATCGCTGATTGTCTTGGCTGTTTTGAGCGCGGCGTCAGGAGTCGCGCAGAATCCTCCAACCACACCGTCAAATTTCACGGAAGGCACAAGAATATACGCACAACAGTGCGCCGGTTGCCATGGCGCTGATGCCAATGGAACAGACAAAGCTCCCGGGCTTGTCGGAAACCTCGGGTTGCGTGACCGTTCTCTTCAGGACTTGCGGGACCTGATCCGCAAAGGGATTCCCGGATCAGGCATGCCAGCCTTCGACTTGCCGGCTCAGGAACTCGACACCCTTGTAGCATTGGTGCGCTCGCTGAATGTTCCGCCCGCGAAAAGCATCGGCGGCGACCCCAGAGCAGGCGAGTCATTTTTCTTCGGTAAGGGACAGTGCGCCTTGTGTCACATGGTTTCTGGCACCGGCGCGGCGAGGGGTCCTGACTTGTCAAACGTGGGCCGCGAAAAGACCGTACAAGAAATTCAAGAAAAGCTAGCGAATCCAAGTTTGCGAATCACGCCCGGCTATGAAATCGTTATGGTCCAATTGCGGAATGGGAATGCCATTCGCGGATTCGTCAGGAATCGCAGCAATTTTGATATCGGGTTACAGGATCTGATGGGACAGTTCCACTTCATCCCGTCAGGAGAGATCTCCGCGGTCACGGAAGAAAGGCAATCGATCATGCCGGCTGTCAAAGCCAGCCCGGAAGAACTACGAGATCTCTTGGCTTATCTGGGAAGTCGGCGTGGCGTCGGCGTTGGAGTCACTAAGCCCCTGCCCTCAGGAATGGCGGGAATCGACTTCCCTAGGATCGCAAACCCGAACCCAGGCGATTGGCTGACGTACAACGGCAAGTTGAGCGGAAACCGCTACAGCGAACTGACTCAGATCAACAGCACAAATGTGCAAGAACTCACGCTGAAGTGGATCTTCTCGGTTCCTTTATGGAAGAACTCGCGGCCCCATACAAACTATTTCGTTGAGAACATGCGCTACTTCGGCCTGGAAACGACGCCGGTTGTCGCCGACGGCATCATGTACCTGACGGGACCAAATGCAGCCTTTGCGCTGGATGCGCTCACGGGCCGCGCGATTTGGGAGTATTCCCGCCCGCGTACTCGCGAACTGGTTGGGGACGCGGCTTTGGGCACGAATCGTGGCGTGGCAGTCCTCGGCGATAAGGCATTCATGGTGACCGATAATGCGCATCTGATTGCCCTGAACCGGACAACGGGCCATGTGATGTGGGAAGTCGTAATGCCGGATGAACCTCAACACTATGGTTCGACCGTGGCCCCTCTGGTCGTCAAGGACTTGGTCATTGCTGGGGTTTCCGGCGCGGACTGGGGCATTCGTGGGTTTGTCGCAGCTTACAAGGCTTCTACTGGCGAGCGTGCATGGCGGTTCTGGACCATTCCAGAAAAAGGAGAACCAGGGCGCGAGACCTGGGGGAGCAAAGAACCGGCATTCGGTGGCGGCTCAACATGGCTGACGGGCTCCTATGACGCTCAGACCGACACTCTTTACTGGTCCACTGGCAACCCTTTCCCGGATTCTGATGATCACGACCGCCCGGGCGATAATCTCTATACGAATTGCATACTGGCGTTGAACCCCGCTACCGGAAAGTTGAAATGGTATTACCAAGTTACGCCACACGACGTTTATGACTGGGACGCCAATGCACCGCTGGTGTTGGTTGACACAAATTATCAGGGCAGCGATCGAAAGCTCCTGCTGCATGCGGACAAGAACGGTTTTTTCTACGTGCTTGATCGAGCGGACGGCCGCGTCCTGGCGGCCAGCAACTTCGTTCGTACGAGTTGGGCTAGCGGTATTGGTCCTGACGGCCGTCCGCAACTCCTGCGTGAGGGCGGATTAGTCTGTCCGGAAGTCGGGACGAATTGGAATGCCACTGCATTCAGCCCGGTGACGCGACTCTATTACGTCGTTGCCTTGGAGAAGTGCGACGTAAAACTGAACTCCGGCGGAGCTGAGCAACGAAAGGCCGACCAGGACCCCGGAAAGAAATACATCCGTGCTCTCGATATCGAGACTGGAAAAATCGTTTGGGAGGCCTCGCAGCTCGGCCCTGTCGATGGCAAGAGAAACGCAGGGGTGTTAGCGACGGCCGGGGGCATCCTCTTCTACGGAGACCCGAGCGGAGACGTAGTCGCCCTCGACGAGCGGGACGGCAAGGCCTTGTGGCATTTTCCAACCAGCGGAATTAACAAAGCTTCGCCGATGACGTACATGGTGGGTGGCAGGCAATTTATGGCGCTCGCCGTGGGCCCCAATATCTTGTGCTTCGGCCTACCGTGATAAGCGTGCAAATGCCTATCGTTGCTCCAAAGCACTGGCTTTAGGTCAAAATCATCCACAAAGGCCTCTGCGAATTTTCTAAATGGATCCTGACCTACCGACGTCATATTTCTCAGCACAGCGACTAGAACTGCAAATCGCGGACGGCTACCCAGCCTTCGACAGACTTGCTGTGCATGACCGAGCGAACTACAGTCTCAGACACAAGGTCTGCCGCCAACGCCCCGATCACGGAAATCCCGAGGTCGGAACTTATCCTGTTGGTGGAGATTGCGAATGTGGAGTCGCCGTCGCCGTTGGTGTGGTACGGATTGATGGCTCGCGCGGCGCCGGTCGAAGCCATCATGGCAATCTTGGTCAGCTCCGTCTTTGTGAAAGACACGTTGGTGGCAACCACCACGAGCGTTGTACTCCGCAGAGGCAAATCACTGAAGCTCAAAAAGGAGGAACGCGCGCCTGTGGCGAGCTTCCTTAGCGTTTCGCTGATATCGGCAAATCCCTTGCCGTCCGGCTGGAGCGCTCCGGCAATGATTTTCCCGGTGTGCCGGTCCAAGATGTCACCGACGGAATTCGCCACAACCAGCGCGCCAATAATGAGGTCTCCAAGCCGAAGGCTGGAAGTGCCGAGGCCGGACTTCATTCCGTTGCAACCCTTGCCTCTAAGGAATTTCCCCACGGTCGCTCCTGCACCGACACCAACGTTGCCTTCCTCAAGTTGCGCTGCGGAGGCCGCCTGGCAGGCCTTGTAGGCAGCTTCGGCATCCGGGCGAATTCGCGCGTCTCCCAAGGCCAAGTCGTCGATTACAGCACCTACAACGATCGGGACACGCACGTTGGGAATACCCCAATCGAATCCGGTCTTGTGCTCCTCGAGGTAGCGAACCGCGCCCGCAACCGAGGACAGCCCCATGGGTCCTCCGCCGGTCATGAGAAGTCCATGGATCGTGTCAATTGGACTCACAGGTTGAAGCAGGACACCCAAATGCGACCCAGGCGCCGATCCGTCGTAGTCGACGCCCGCGGTAGCCTTGCCCTCGAAAAGCAACGATGTGCAACCCGTGGGCCGACGTGAGTCGGTGTAATGACCCGCTTTGATGCCCGGAACGTCGGTGATCGATCCGGCCCAACCCTGCGGTTGGTTCGCTTCGGACGCCCTATTCCCCACAACATCGCGGGCCCAAACCGATCCAACGGAGGCCATCAGGCTGCGATTGAATTGACGCCGGGTAAGAGTCGACATGGCCAACCTCCGTGATGGGAGCCATCTGACATTACCTCATTTTCTGAAGTCGAACTACGACGGCCCGCAAGGAGATCATTGGCCGCACAGGTCTCGGGCTTGTTGCGTTTTTCATCTTCCCGTGTTCGATTTGGCTCTGATTTTGCGGCGCTTTGGCGCCGGGAGAAATTACACCCAGAAGAGTTCGGGGACGGCGGTGGGGCCGTCGAGGTGGCCGGAGAGGCGATGCTCGAGGCCGTCGCGAGACGGCGTGAGCTGCTGGCGGAGTCGGTCCATCTCGTCCTTTGTTAATGGAGAGAAATTCCTGGTGATAGTGGTGTTGTGTTCGAGCATGGAGAGAGTCGGCATGCCCACGACGGCGGTCGTTACGGGTAAGCTCATGGAATAGTGCAGCAGTGAATCGATGTCGGCTTTGCCGGTGGCGCTGCCGAGAAGAAATTCCTGGCCGGTGACCTTCATGGCGATAATGCCCAGATTTTTGCCGTTGGCGGCAGGAAGCGCGAGCTCTTCAAAGCGGCCGTTGCGCGATGCGTTCAGCGCCATCTGTACGCAATCGAGATCGTGGCGCTGAACGGCCGTGGCAAGAATCTCGCCATTTGTGTGACTGGTCATGCCGATGAAGCGCGCGAGTTTCTGCTCGCGAGCCTCCAGCAGGCCCTTGAGCGCGCCATCCGGGGCCTCGATCTTTTCGAGATCGTCGGCCTGGCCGAGGCTGTGGATGTGCACAAGGTCCACGTGATCGGTTTGCAGGCGTGTGAGGCTGCCTTCGAGGCGCCGAAGGAAGGCATCGCGCGTGCGATCGGGAATTTTCGTGGCCAGCCAGACGTCTTTGCGGCGCTTGGCCATGACCTTGCCGACACGGCTTTCGCTCTTGCCGTCGCCATATGCGTAAGCGGTGTCGAGGTAAGTAATGCCCAGATCGATCGCGTAATTCAGCGCGGCAATGGCTTTTTCCTCGTCTTCGTACATGAGGAAGCGGCTCCCGCAGCCAAAGGCGAGAATCGAAACTTTCGCGTTAGTTCGGCCGAGTGTGCGCTTTGGCAGCGAGGCGATACTAGGATGGGCTTCCACCACGTCCGGGAAAAGCGAAAGGCCAACTCCAGCGGTCGTGAGGCCAACGCGTTCCAGGAATTTTCTGCGGGATACGTCTTTCATCATGGGCACCTCGCCGGCGTCAGAATGATTGTAGCGCCGAACCGCGCCGGTGTACCCCATGCTGCAAATCCGCCCGTAGCGGCGCGGCACGTCCCACTCTTCCACACCCAGCAGGTCAATCGCCTTCAAACCCATCTCCGCGCTTCGCTAGCACCGTTCGTCCAGAGGAATTTTTGGGTAACACCAGCGCGAAACCGACTGCTTGATTCGGCCCTTGCGAGGGGTTGCATGAATTTCCTGCCCCGATGAGGACACAGGGGAAAGTGAGAAAACAGAGGCCATAGTCACTCCCTTGGCGATCCCTTTCAATAGCTCGCTCGCCTTTCCCGTTTTTCTAACCTGGATGCACCCCAGCAAATAACTCACGACGTCATTCAGCTCCACAGAAAGGATGCCTCCCGACGTGGAGCGCTCTTGGGACCGCCTCTGGAGCTCGAGATCCGCTGGCTTGTTTTCAGACTGACGGACCTGCGGATATCTCGTTCAGAGTGGTTAAGCAAGCCTGTAGCATCGCCCTGGTATAACCGACATTATACGCGTAGGCCGCGTACCCGCCGCCGCCCGGGTAGTATGGCTTGAAGTCAGGCCGCTCGCGGTCGTAATCGAGCGCGCGGGGGTGCTCGGGGTAGATCAGTCGAGAATACTTCTGACGCACCAGTTCTTTCATTACCCTGTGCATATCGTTGACGCCTTCGTCGATAAAGACTTCCGTGTACTTTTCGTTGGGCGCCTGCACGCGAACGTTGCGATAGTGAACATGGTTTATCACGTCCTTGCTTCCGAAATAGCGGCAAACCTGTTCAGGGTCTTGGCCCATCTCGCGTGTCACCCCGCAGTCAAAGGTGATGCCGTTGGACGTGCTCGGTACAATGTCTATAAGGCGCTTCCAGCCCTCAACGCTCCCCATGATCTGTTGCGAGCCGCGGCTCAGAGGTGCGGGGGGATCGTTGGGATGAAGAGCCAGACGAACTCCAGATTCCTCCGCAATCGGGATGACTGCTCTTAGAAAATAGGTTATGTTTTTCCACATCTCCTCAAGATCATGCGCGCCTTCTTCGGGCAGCGGAGGCAGGTCCTTGACGCGATCGTAATCAAATGCCGTCAGCCCTGCTCCGCCCCGCCCCGTTTCCCCATAGTACCCCTCAACAAGCCGGTGAGCGTAAAAGTTGTATTCGATCACGGGCAGTCCCACGCTTCCCGCCGCGCGAATAGACTGCTGAACCTTCTCAATCTCTTCGTCGCGCCCGGGTTTTCCATAGAGAGTCTTCGGAAACCCTGTGATCATCATGTTGCCGAG